>Ga0315338_1000399_pt1 | contig 110554 bp, 92 predicted proteins | sample ASW8metaG_FD_204518 | JGI IMG/M metagenome (GOLD analysis project Ga0315338, IMG submission 204518) | Ammonia-oxidizing marine archaeal communities from Monterey Bay, California, United States - ASW #8 | ecosystem: Environmental > Aquatic > Marine > Coastal | place: USA: California | collected...
GTGGTGAGTTCGGTGAGGGAGAGTTCGCACGTGGTGAGTTCGGTGAGGGAGAGTTCGCACGTGGTGAGTTCGGTGAGGGAGAGTTCGCACGTGGTGAGTTCGGTGAGGGAGAGTTTGCACGTGGTGAGTTAGGTGAGGGAGAGAAGGCTCAACGCGACGAATTAGGTGAAGGGGAGTCATTAGGAGGGGGCGACCAGACCTTAGGAGGAGGAGGCGACTTTACTCGCGGAGGAGGTGACCAGACCGCAGGAGGGGGCGGCGACTTTACTCGCGGAGGAGGTGACCAGACCACAGGAGGGGGCGGCGACTTTACTCGCGGAGGAGGCGACACGACCTTTGGAGGAGGCGACACGACCTTTGGAGGAGGCGACACGACCTTTGGAGGAGGCGACCAGACCTTCTTTGGAGGAGGCGACACGGCCTTTGGAGGAGGCGACACGGCCTTTGGAGGAGGCGACACGGCCTTTGGAGGAGGCGACACGGCCTTTGGAGGAGGCGACACGACCTTTGGAGGAGGCGACCCGGCCTTTGGAGGAGGCGACCAGTCAGAGAGAGGTCAGAGAGATCAGAGAGATCAGAGGGAAGATAGAAGAGATGCCGATCAAGTAAATCAAGATCCATTTCAAGAAAATTTCGTTTCAGTATTTAATGGCACTCAGTCGGCTGATACGCTTACTGGCGATGCGGGGGATAATTTCCTTTTTGGTTTAGGGGGCGACGACCTGCTGAGTGGGCTTGGAGGCAGCGATAAAATCGACGGCGGTGATGGGGATGACACGCTGACGGGCGGTTCTGGAAATGACGTACTTATCGGCGGGGTTGGAAGTGATACCCTTACGGGTGGAGATGGTGTTGACGCTTTCACCTTTGAGGCCTTACTTCACGGTGGTGAAGTCTCAAGCAACGCAACCGCGAGTTTGGCAGGTATTTCGGGTGACAGAATCATAGATTTCGACAAAGTCATAGACTCCAATGGCATTGATATTCTGAGTTTTCTAAACAGTGCTTTTGGAAATTTCGGTACAGGCGTGCTCAACTCCAGCAATTTTGTAACTTTAAATTCTTCTGATTACGATGGCACTCTCGACCCTAGTGTAAAGTCATCGGGAAGTAAGGCGTTCATTTTTGACCAGACGAAGACGCTCTATTTTGATTCTGCAACAGATACTACTGGAAATAATGTGAACGCGGGATATCAAGTTATGGCAACGCTCGATGTAAATATTTCACACACAGATATTGAAATATTTAATATATGAATATACATATTTTATAATGATAATTGGTTGAATTGAGCACATAGTTGGCCATTATTTCTACTTTTTATGAGTAAAATATAAATTTGAATAAGAAATGCGCTGTTAAATAATTCAACAAATTAACCCTGGAGTTGTCAGAAAAATATTGCGGCGTTAATCCGACAATCTCCAAATCTAAATTTTGAACGCTTGCCTTAGACACGGATATCATTTTGCCGGCTGATGATGCAGCCGCCTCCGATCTCGGCGGCTCATTGGCCAACAGCACCAATATCTTTAGCATTGGGTTGCAAATTGCCGAAATCAATATACCCGGCAATGGAGCCTCAGGAGCTATTTATAGTACCGTTAAAGAACAAACCGGTAAATGCTCCAACAATCACTCAATTCATGCTATTTGAGCCTGTTTAAGGTAAGCGCTAAATTGCAAATGATCATCTTCATCAATAAGGTTTGCCATAAACCGAAAAAATTGACCAAATACTATTATGTTGGTGCCTGAATCGCTTTCTTTCGACGAGGAGAAACCCGCCAATCGCAAATGGCTGAAGACAGTCATGAAGCCGGCACGTTCTGGCTTGCGCGAAGCATTTCTGGTTTCGCTTTTCATTAATTTGCTCGCGCTAGCGGTGCCAATATTTGTTTTACAGGTTTATACCCGCGTCGTCTTTAGTAACGGTGTCAGTACGCTCTATGCCCTGTTGATCGGCGTCTTGGCGGCGCTGGTGTTCGATTTCATAATTCGCCAGGCGCGCAGTCGCATGCTGCAGAGAGTGGCGCTAAGAATCGACGTCGCACTCGGGCGCGCACTCTATGACAAGATCTCAGCCCTGCCCCTGCGCACCCTGGAGGGCCGCCCCTCCGGCTTTTGGCAAACCCTGTTCCGCGACGCCGAGTTGGTGCGCAACACGTTTTCCGGTTCCACAGCTGTGCTATTGACCGATCTTCCCTTCTCTGTGCTGTTCGTTGCGATCATCTATATTATCGCCCCGCCAGTGGTATGGGTGCTGCTAATTGCACTTCCTGTATTCATTATCGTGGCCATCATTTCCGGCCGAATGATGCAGACCGCAACTAAGGAGGAGCGCCAATCTGGTATCGGCCGCGACGCATTTCTCTCTGAAATGCTGCAGGGGCGTTCGACCATCAAAGCCCTGGCGCTGGAAAATACGATAAAGCCGGCGTGGGAAGATAAGCACGCCAACACCATCGAGCGCGCCCTGTTGCGAGGCGGGCGGACAGACACATTCAGCAATCTCGGTATGGCCCTCACTATGCTGACTACTGTTGCACTGGTGACCGCCGGCGCGTTAGCTATCATCGACCTGAGACTCACCATCGGCGCGCTGATCGCCTCAACCATGCTGGCCAACCGCGTGATCGCTCCCTTCAACCAGCTAGTTGGAAACTGGCGCAACTATACCAATTGTCGGCAAGCGCTAAAACGCCTCGATACGGTGTTTGCCCTTGCCGAGGACCGTACTGAAAGAAGCATTCGCCTGAACCGTCCGGAGGGTCGCTTGACCCTGGAGGGCGCCAGTTTCGGCTATGAGCAGGGTCGACCACCGGTGATCGATAATGTTTCCATGGAGATCAAGCCGCCAGGAATGCTAGGCGTGGTGGGACGGAATGGCTGCGGCAAGACCACCCTTCTCAAGATGATGCAGGGTCTCTATGCGCCCAGCAGTGGGCGGGTGCTACTTGACGGTGGAGACACCAGCCAGTTTTCACGCCAGGACCTCGCAAGCTGGGTCGGCTATGTGCCACAGGAATGCTTTCTATTTACCGGTACGATTCGAGAAAATATTGCCATCACCAATTCCGAGGCAAGTGACGAGGATATCGTCAAAGCGGCTACATTGGCAGGAGTGCACGAATATGTCCTCGATCTGCCAGACGGCTATGCTACGGAAATAGGCGAGGCGGGCTCACGCCTCTCCGGCGGCCAACGTCAGCGCATTGCCATCGCCCGGGCGCTGCTGCCAGACCCGCCGATCCTGTTGTTAGACGAGGTATCGGGTAATCTCGACATGCAGGCAGAAATTGCTCTTCGCGACACGCTGAGAGAATTGGCGCGCGATCACACCATTGTCTTGGTGACGCACACGCCGGTCTTGCTCCGCGCTTGCAACAACATCATGGTTCTGGACAAAGGTCGCATTGCCATGGCTGGGCCAACCCAAGAGATATTTTCTCAGTTGTTTGGCGGGGCACCACGACCGGCTGAAGCTGCCTCGGAAGTGGATAAAAAAGAGATAGCGCTCACCGTCACCGCAGAGAAATCCTCATGAACCGGCTAGATGGGCTCGAAACAAAGGCTCGCGCCAGGGGCTGGCGACGTAGCGCGTTTCTTGTCACCGTTACGATTGCCGTCCTTCTTGTCTGGGCCAATTTTGCTGAATTGGAGGAGGTTGCCGTTGCCAGCGGCGAAGTGGTCCCACAGGGTCAAATCAAAATTATCCAGCATCTTGAGGGCGGCATCATCAGCCAAATCTTCGTTGCCGAAGGAGGCACGGTAAAGGCTGGCGACCCGCTGCTGCAACTCGACCGTGGTATCAGCGGGTCGAACCGCGATGAAATCCAAATCGAACTGGATAGCTTTATTTTAACCCGGGCTCGTCTCGTCGCCGAATCGCAAGGCAGCAAACTTCACTTTCCTAAGGAGCAAGCAACACGGCGCCCTGAATTGGTGCAGGCCGAAAGGCACGCCTATGAAGGACATAAGCTTGAGCTACAAAGCACTATCGCAGTTTTGCGCGAGCAGCAAACGCAGCGCGAACTCGACGTCCGCCAAATTCGCGCCCAGCTCAATTCGGTCAAAAACAATTTGGCGCTCACCCTGGAACGTTTTGTCATGTCGGAGGAGCTTCTCTCCGAGGGTCTAACTCCGAAAATAGACCATGTTCAGATAAAGCAGGAAGTCGAAATATTACAGGGCGAGATGGAGGAATTGAACTCCGCCATCCCGCGCGCCCAGGCGAGCATCTCGGAAGCCAAGGAGCGGATTAAAGAAGAACAATTACGCGCCACAGGAAACGCATTGGAAGAATTGAGTGGGATCGAGCGGAGCATTGCGAGCGCCCGCGAGAAGCTCAGCCGCGCGACCGATCAAGTGGTGCGAACGGAAATCTCCAGCCCAATTGCCGGCGTGGTACAGAGCATGCGCCATCACACTATAGGTGGCGTGGCGCGTCCCGGAGAGCCGCTGATGGAAATAGTTCCGACACAGGAACGACTGGTCATCGAAGCGAAGCTCAATCCGACTGATATCGGCTATGTCCGTGTAGGTCAGGATTCGGTCGTTAAAGTCACGACTTACGATTTTTCGCGCTATGGAAGTTTATCGGGCCGGGTTGTGTCAATTTCACCCGACGCGCATGTGGATACGGCGACCGGCCAGAGCTATTTTCGCATTATCGCTGAAACAGACCAAAACTATCTTGGCGCGGGGCCCGGCGACCTGCCCATCACACCCGGCATGGAGGCCACGCTCGATATCCATACTGGCTCCAAGAGCGTGATGCAATATCTGCTAAAACCTGTTATCAAAGTTCAGTCAGAAGCCTTCCGGGAGCGCTGAATTCGCGTTTCTGCGCGACGTTCTTCGCGCCTCACCCTTCTCTGGCCTTACCACGGAACAAAAAATGAGCGATGAAATTCGTCAAGCGCGTATCGATCTTGCAGCCGCCTACCGGCTTGCACACATGCACGGCCTCAGCGAAGGCATTTGCAACCATTTGACCCTGACGGTTCCCGGACAGCCCGATAAGTTTTTGTTGATCGGCCACGGCACGCATTGGAGCGAAGTTACCGCCAGTAATCTGCTCCTTGTTAGTCTCAATGGCGAGGTGCTGGAGGGGGACGGCGTGGTGGAAGACACAGCTTTTCACATCCATGTGCCGATCCACCGCAAACGGCCGGACCTGCGCTGTATTATGCATACCCATCAGCCGCATATGCTCGCCCTCGCGATGATCGAGGAGGGCGTTATCGAACCGATAAACCAAAATGCAATGCGATATTATGGCCGTGTCGCTTACGACAATAATTATACTGGTGTCGCCTTTGACGCGGCTGAGGGCGAACGCCTCGCCAACCTCTTAAAAGATAAATCTATTCTCTTAATGGGCAATCACGGCGTCCTGGTCGGGGCCACCTCAGTGGCGACCGCCTACGATAACCTCTACTATTTGGAACGTACGGCCAAGGCGCAAATTCTTGCTATGAGCACCGGCAGCCCACTGAAACGTATACCAGCGGAAATTTGTGAAAGAACAGCGCGGCAACTGATGTCCGATAATATGCACCGCTTCGCCAACGATCACTTCAATGCACTTAAACGTGTACTCGATCGGGATCAGCCGGATTACCGAAACTAATAATTCTGGCTCTGGTTCACCATATACCCTGGGCAGTAACAGACGTTCAGAAATCAGTGCGACAGTGCAATAAAGCTTTTGAGGCGCTCACAAAATTTCTTGGCGCCCTGCTTATTGTCCAGCGGATCCTCTTGAACACTTTGAAACTGGACCAGCCAGGCAAAGACAAAGCGCCAAGACGATCATAAAAAGCCGTTTTGCCGCGAGTTACGTGCTGCATTCAAACTGTATATCATTACTGCCGACACGCTACGACGACCGCGACCATGGCTGGAAGGATGAACTTCCGCCCGCAGCCAATGCTGAGAGAAGGATACCGCCATATGGCGAAGCAACCAAAAAAAGGCGCCTCGCTCAAACCGTTGCCTGCAGAAGCCCTATGCAGACTTTGCGACCCGGCGCAATTCTCGTTTACCACCACGGCTGAACTTGAAGATCAGGTTGAGATTGCCGGGCAAGATCGCGCAGTCGACGCCATTCGTTTTGCCCTTGGCGTTAAGCAAGAAGGCTACAATGTATTTGTCCTCGGCCCGAAGGGCAGTGGGAAGCATGCAGTCGCCCGAAAGCTGTTAAGACATCAAGCCAAAGACGAAGCTACTCCTTCCGACTGGTGCTACGTCTACAACTTCGAACGCCGCCATAAACCCTTGGTACTGGAACTTCCGGCTGGTAACGGCACCCGGCTGCGCAATGCCGTTGACAGATTGATCGAAGATTTAAGAACGGTCATCCCGGCGATATTCGAGAGCGACGAATACCGCAACCAGCACAGGATCATCAGCGACGCTGCCAAGCAGCGGCAGGAAAACGCATTCCTGCAAATTCAACGCGAAGCCAGCAAAGCCAACATCGACATAATGCAAACTGAGAACGGTATTGTGTTTGCACCGATGCATGAGGGCAAAGTGCTGCCCCCCGAACAACTCAACGCCATGGGCGAGGCAGAACAGGCAGAATTACAAAAACAGATTAGCGAACTGCAAAAACGATTGCGCGATATCATGGTGATGGTGCCCCAATGGGCCCGCGAAGCGCGGAAAAAATTCCTTGCGCTCGACCGCGACGTCACCAGCGTCGCGGTCAAATCCATGATCGAGGAAACCAGGGAGAAATTTGCGGATATGCCGCCCGTACTCAAATATTTACAGGCGGTTGAAAAGGATGTCGTTAATAATGTTGGGCTCTTTCGTGGGGCACAGGAGGAAAGCGCCATGATGCCAGAGGGCGCCTCTGGGCCAATGCCTGGGCAAACGCCAACCAGCGAATCTATCGCTTCTGAGGCGCCGTTCCGGCGCTACCACATTAATCTCGTCGTCGACCGCGACCACCTCAAAGGCAGCCCCGTGGTTTATGCCGATAATCCGACCTATCAGGAATTGATTGGTAGTATCGAACATGTTGCGGAAGGGGGCGCGCTGACGACGGATTTTACCCGCATCAAGTCTGGCGCTCTTCACCGAGCGAATGGCGGCTATCTGATGCTGGATGCGCGCAAGATTCTGATGGAGCCATATGCCTGGGAAGGGCTCAAGCGAGCACTTCGTTCAAATGAAATCCACGTCGAGCATCCGACCCAGTCCGCCGGTGTTGTCAGTACCCAGTCGCTCAGTCCCGAACCGGTGCCGCTACAAATCAAAGTGGTCCTGATTGGCGACAGACAACATTATTACATGCTTGATCAGGGCGATCCCGATTTTGCCGAATTGTTTAAGGTCACCGGCGACTTCAACGACAAGATCGAACGCACGGAAGAGAGTAACATGATGTATGCCCGCCTGCTCGGTACTCTGGCGCGGCGCCACGGAATGCGGCCGCTGACTAACGGTGCTGTGGCCGGGCTGTGCGATCATAGCGCGCGGCTCGCGGCGGATTCAGAGCGGCTTTCAACACAGATACGCCACTTGAGCGATCTGGTCCGAGAGGCGGACTACTTCTCTGGTCAACGCGGTCGTGACGTTATCGAGAAAGATGACATCAACAAGGCGATCGCAGAAGCGCGACGCCGGGTCTGCCGCATCCGCGAAGCGATGCAGGAACAAATTCTGCGCGGCAGCGTGCTAATCGATACCGATGGCGCTAAAGTTGGCCAAATAAACGGGCTCGCCGTTCTACAAACTGGACGATTCTCTTTTGGCAAGCCTTCACGGATTACAGTGCGGCTGCGCATGGGCGCCGGAAAAGTGATCGATATCGAGCGCGAGGTGGAGCTTGGCGGGCCACTGCACAGCAAGGGCGTGCTTATCCTGAGCAGCTATCTCGCCGCGCGGTATGCCACCGATCGTCCGCTCTCCCTCGCAGCCAGCATTGTATTCGAACAATCCTATGGCGGTGTTGACGGCGACAGCGCTTCATCGACGGAACTTTACGCCCTGCTTTCCGCTATCTCTGATGTACCGATCAAGCAGTCGCTGGCTGTCACCGGCGCGGTCAACCAAAACGGCGAAGTCCAGGCTATCGGTGGCGCCAACGAGAAAATCGAAGGTTTTTTTGATATCTGCAACGCGCGCGGGTTAACCGGCGAGCAGGGTGCCATCATACCTCAATCTAATGTCAAGAATCTGATGTTGAGGCATGATGTCTTGGAAGCGGTAGGTAATGGACGTTTTCATGTCTATGCAGTGTCCACAATCGATGAAGGAATTGAGATTTTAACCGGTGTAAAGGCCGGCGAACGCAACAAAAAGGGCACCTTTCCACCCAAATCCATCAACGGCTTGGTCGAGGCGAGGCTTATTCAATTGGCGGATCAGCGTCGCGCCTTTGCGCGACCGGACCTAAGGCAGTAACGCAAAAAACCTATAACCCAGGCTAATAGGCAACAGTGGTAGGATCTAGGCTACACCAAAGATGCCAGGTCGCCACCGAACGCCAGGGCTGCCAGAGTCCAGCTAGTTGTTCAATATCACCTCGCGCCATCTCTTCACCGGCAGCGTAGTGAAGTTCGCAGGCGCGGATCAAGCCGATATCGTCAAGCGGAAGGATATTGGGCCGCAGCAGATGGAATATGAGAAACATTTCCGCCGTCCACCGGCCGATTCCGCGCAGACCCATAAGCTCCGCGATGACGCGTTCATCGTCTTTTTCGTTCCACATTGAAGGTGTCACGCTGCCGTCTAGGAACGCCACCGCGATATCTCGAATGTAGGAAGCTTTGCGCCGCGTCAGCCCGGCGCCGTGTAGTTCGATTTCGTCCCGGGCCGCCACATTTTTTGGCGAAACATCGCCGGCCGTTTCTTCTAGCCGGTTCCAAATACTGTCGGCCGCGCGCACCGATATTTGCTGGCCCACGATCGAGCGGACAAGAGTTACAAAGGGATCCCCCTGTCCGATTAAACCGCCATACCCGCAGCCCTTGATGATATCTGCCATCACCGGATCTACGTTACTCAATTCTTTCTTTGCACGCCGCCAATAGGAGGGGTAGCCGGTCGGTCCACTGGCCCATTTTGGCATGAACAATTTCCAGAAAGGTCTCTCAGAAGACCGTAAGTCTAGGCTTGGCCATCAAGTTTGCCAATTGCCGTTATGGGCCTGCGCAAGGTTTTGGGTGAGCACGGAAAGCCGGCAGGGCCAGCAGAGAATCACCAGCCACCAGCAGCGGTGACTCTCTTTCTACAGCCGCCGACCCCATGCCCTAAATCTCCGTTAAGACAGTCGTATCAACGGCGATTCCTATGTGGCGCGTTAGCCCGTTTTGGACGCTTTGGCGGCTGTTCGCGAAAGCCACTCACTTGTGCTTGAGCGCTGACCCCAAGCAGCCGCGCATCACCACCGCTGATCACGAAATCATATCCCCGTTCGTAGGTCCAGTTAAGCGTATGTCCGGGGCGGATGACGGTGCCCATCAATTTGTTGGTCTTGCGCATCTTACGTTCAGCGCGCTCGAACTGTGCGGTGACCTTGGGATTCTCAAGGTCAAGCATATGTCCGATACTGGCTGAGACATCGCTCGGACCAAGAAACAGCATGTCGACACCATCTACCGCTGCAATTTCCTCGATATTATTGATTGCCTCTTCGGTTTCAATTTGGCACATCAGGAGCAATTGCTTCGGCCAAGCATCGAGATATTCGCCAAGCCGTGCGCCCCAGCGTGAACAGCGCCCGGCGTGCGGCGCAACGCCACGAATACCGACCGTCGGATAGCGGCAGGCATCGACTGCCGCACGGGCCTCTTCGGCATTTTGGATATAAGGCACGAGCACACCCATCATGCCGATATCGAGCGCCCGCTTGATATAGACAGTATCGTTCCATGGCACCCGTATCATCGGCGTCGGTCCAGCCTCGGCAACCGCCTGCATCAGAGAAATTGCGTTGAGAAAATCGCCCGGGCCATGCTCGTGATCCAATACGACGGCATCATAGCCGGCATTGGCAACAATTTCTGCGGCAATCGGGCTACCCATCGAAAGCCAGGCACCGATCGCGGGTTCGCCCTTGAAAAGTTTTTTCTTGCAAGTGTTGGTTATCGCCATCGAATAATATCTCCACAATTCGGTTTGAATTTCGCAACATGGAGCCTAGCACGCACTAACCGCAGTCCAAAGCTCACCACGTTGTTTTGGTGCTCAAGCGGGAGTAGGCTCAGATATCCGTTGATCTAGGCGTGTGACAAAGGTTGACAGTGGCTTATCAAATATCGCGCAGACATCCGGGCCCGACCGCAAAAGAAGACGGCGGCTCGTCGTTCGTCATTGACGACAGTACATCCCAGTTGGTGAGCGTCGCGGCACGTCTGTTTGCCCGCGCCCTACAATCTCGCTTCGCCGAGCATGACGTGAGTGCCGGCCAATGGCCGTTGCTGCTCTATCTCTGGGAGAAGGACGGACTCAGCCAAAAGCAACTCAGCCGCTGTGTCCAGATCGAAGAGCCGACCACCACGCGCACTCTCGATCGAATGGAACGCGATGGACTGGTGCGCCGAATTCGCGACAAAAACGACCGGCGGCGCATTAATGTCTTCCTCACCGAACGCGCCAATCTGTTACGCGACGAATTGGTACCTTCCGCGCTGGAGGTCAACGCACTGGCAACCCACGGCCTTTCAGAGCAGGACAAGGCCAAGATCAATTCTCTTCTAACCTATATGATCGCACGCTTGGACTAAAAGGCTACGCGAGGGAAGCAATTTTCACGAATTCCCGGCCGCCGACCGTGCGTCCGACTCCGCTCGCAGGAAAACTTAGCTACAGCACTGGCAACGTTAGGATTTGCCCGGGAAAGATCATGTTCGGGTTGAGAATCTGCGCCCGATTGGCGCCATAAATCTCAGAATAATAAACCCCACCGCCATAAGCACGCCGTGCGATACGCCATAGGCTATTGCCTGGCTGAACTACCACCAATGCATCGCCTAGCAAAAGCTCCTCTGGCCGGGCGCGGCTTATAGGCGTCTCGATGCGCGCGAGGACAATCCCGGTCTGGTCTACTTTATCAATACGCAGGCGATGCTGGCCGGGCGGAACTTCTTTTTCTGGTTTGAGTTGCCAATCGCCATCTTCGCTGGCCTGAGCACTGCCAACATACTCCCCATCCACGTATACATTGACGATCGCGTTGGGTTCAGTGCGCCCAGCAAGTGTGACCTCGCCGTCGGTATTATAATCTACGCTGCGAATACTTACTTCCGATTCATCGCCGATGCCCTCACCGGCGACCTCGGGGCTTTGTAGAATGCGGCTCGGGCCATCGGCGGTACGCTCAACCAGAACTGCCACCACAACGTCTTCAGCTTTTGTTTCAACCGGTGCCATTTCGGTGGACTCGGCCTCCGCTAACGCGACCGTAGGTTTGTCCAGCGGAACCGGTACGGAAAGCACGACAACCTGCTTGGATTGTGTCCGATCCCCATTTGGCAAATCTTGCATGAGAGAAAGCTCGCGATCTCCACCTTCCAGATTTTTATCCGGTACCAGCACCCATTCACCCCGCTTGTTGGCACGCACCGAGCCAATCGGAATACCATCATCCAGCACAGTTACCTCGGCGCCCGGCTCCGCCCGGCCCGCGATGACCGCCCGACCATTCGGTGAGACCCGCACCACGTCAAAGCTAGGTAGCGTCAGCGTCGGGGTCGACATTGTCGCATCTGGCTTCGCGGCGTCAGGATCTTTGGGCATTGAATGCGGAACGGGAGGTTCCTCCTGCACTCGAAGCGGTTCTTCTATCTTTGCCGGCTGAGTTTTCTCAACGTCATTTTCCGGCATGATTTGTGACTTGTAGTTCCCGGTCTCGACGTTTTCGGACTGGGCACTTTCGAACTGAGTGCTTTCCCGTTTTGTAACCTCGAGTTTGCCACTCTCAGGCTCGGCAACCTGCTTTTCGATAGACTCGATTTCCACGGATGCCACGCGGGCAGGCATACTCTCTTCCTCATCGCCACCCGGAAGGAAAACGCCAAGCACAACACCAACGATGATCAGTACCAGAACGATCAGCACCGAGACTCTTAAGTTGCGTTTCACGTGGCCTCGTAATTCGTTGCGTGAAAAATCGGACTATACCATCAGCGCCTGGCGCAACAAGGCATCATAGGTTCAACTACCAGTCATCATCATAAGAACTAGCGCCGCTGCTGTTAGCGGGTCGCACCGCATGATAGATCGGCGGCACTACCTTGAGATAGGCTGCTATGGCGAGCAAGTCTTCTTTGCTCAAATGGCGCAGGCCGTCTTCAATGACATCTCGCATTTCGCCCTGCACATCATCACCATCCGGCTTTAAGCCGGTTCGAAAAAAGAAGACTAGATCACCGGCCGACCAAGTACCAATGCCGGTTTCGGTGTCGGGCGTGATATTTGGCACCGAACCACCGGGGCCGTATCGCGTTCCAGCCAGCGCTTTGCCACGTTTGAGCCCGCCCGCAATATTACGCGGCGTGTGACATTCAGCACAATGGCCAAGTACATCGACCAGATAGCGGCCGCGCTGTTCAGGCGTCCCCAATGGCGCTCCCGGCATCTCTTCCGGAGGTGAAAAAAATAGCCAGCGCCACGGGTAAATGGAAAACCGCCAAGAAAAGGGAAATCGCAAATCGTGTGGACGATTTTCCTGCCGCACTGGCGCCATGGAAAACAGATAAGCCTTAACATCCAGAATGTCCTGACGCCGCATGCCGCTGAAGGAGACATAGGGAAATGCAGGATAATAGGCCGCGCCCTGCGGCGATTTACCCTGCCGCATGGCACGGATGAAGTCGGTGTCCGTCCAGGCGCCGATACCGGTCCGGACATCCGGCGTGATGTTGCTGGAATAAAAGGTACCGTAAGGCGAGATAAGAGAACGCCCGCCAGCAAGAAATTCACCCTTACCATCCTTCTGTGTGTGGCAGCTGATGCAGCCGGCGGCGCGCACAATATATTTGCCGCGCACCGCATCGGCCATCTCCGAGACGGCTTCTCTGGAAGAAGCAGCGAGCAGTGAAATCAGGGCGAGCGCAATAAAGGCCAAACGCATCTTAAACTTCCTGAGTTTCATTACTCAGGAAGTTGGCGAATCGACAACCACGAGATGAAGCCACCTACTTCTTTTTGCGAAATGGCTCGTGGCAACCTCCGCAAGCCTTACCGACGGCGCCTGCGGCAGCGCCGATAGTTGTCATATCACCGGTTCCAGAGGCGCTCGCCAGATCATCAGCGGCCGTTTTTAAGGCCATCGCTGCGGCCTCGAACTTAGGCCAATCCTGCCAGATCGAGGGTAGCGCGCGGGTATTACCTTCGCCACTTCCCTTCGGGAATATATCTATCATCATTGCTGCACTGTCGGAAATGGCGCGTGCATTGGCAGCTATATGCCCGCTGTAGGATGTATCTCCTTTGATAACACTGAAAATGTTATTTATGTGATGGGCGCTAGCTTTCATCAGCTCCTTCCGGTATTTGATGACATTCGCCGGTTCGTCGGCGGCGACCACTGGTTGCAACAGCGATATGATGCCAACAGCCCCGACCACCAAGATCACTAATGTTAGTCTAGATAAGCGCAACATACTCGTCCTCCTGATTTTGCTCGATATCCGAGCGCTAACTGCGGCCACGGGCAGGGTAAACCGGCTTTGCCTCATGCTATGATCATCTTATCGTGGACGACGGCTGCAGCAAATTCGTTATGCTGCTGACTGGCGTCTCGCACTGTAGCGTTGTATGACCGGCGCATGAAACAAATCGAAGCGCTCTGCGTCTATTGCGGCTCCAGCAAGGGTAAGGACCCGCGCCACGCCATCCTTGCGCGTGCTCTCGGCGGCGAAATCGCGGCGCGGGGCCTTTCCCTAATTTATGGCGCCGGCGGTATCGGCCTGATGACTGAGGTTGCCGATGCAGTGCTGGCGGCCAACGGCCATGTCGTCGGCGTAATTCCTAATCATTTGGCTCGGGACGAAGTGCAACATGGCGGGCTGAGCGAGACAATCCTTGTGGACACCATGCATCAACGCAAAGAGATCATGTTCAACCGCGCCGATGCCTTCGCTGTTTTGCCGGGCGGGCTCGGCACACTCGACGAACTCTTCGAGATCCTGACCTGGCGGCAGATCGGGCTGCACGGCAAATTAGTGGTCATTCTCGACTCGGGCGGCTACTGGGCGCATCTCCGGGCGCTTCTGGATGCGGTGGTAGCCGAAGGCTTTGCCCCTCCTTCAGCACATGGATTATACCATGTTGCCGAAAGTGTAGCGGAGCTGTTCGATATCTTAGAGGCCGCACCGGCACCTGAAATCACTGAAGTACTGAACCGACTTTAAGGTCATCAGGCGGCGAGACCTTGACCGAAAAAGCGCCGATGGTATGGTGCCGCCGCCGCCTGAATGCGGTTATTTTCTGACGGCCCACACCACCTACTCTTCCGGAGAACTATTCATGGACAAGATCAAGGTCGCGAACCCCGTTGTGGAACTCGATGGCGACGAGATGACACGGATTATCTGGAAGTGGATCAAAGACAGATTGATCCTCCCCTATCTTAACATCGATCTGGCCTATTATGATCTCGGCATGGAGTATCGCGACGAGACGGATGATCAAGTCACGATCGATGCAGCCGAAGCTATCAAAAAATATGGCGTCGGCGTTAAATGCGCCACCATCACGCCCGACGAAGCTCGGGTGGAGGAATTTGACCTCAAGAAGATGTGGCGCTCGCCGAATGGCACAATTCGCAACATTCTCGGCGGGACAGTGTTCCGCGAGCCTATCATATGCAGCAATATACCGCGCCTAGTGCCGGGGTGGACCAAACCGATCGTCATCGGCCGCCATGCATTCGGAGATCAGTACCGCGCCACCGATTTTGTCGTTCCGGGCCGAGGCAAGCTAACCGTTCGGTTTGAGCCAGAAGTTGGCGGCGATGCAATTGAGCACGAAGTTTTCAATTTCCCCGGCGGCGGAATCGCGATGACCATGTACAATCTGGATGATTCGATCCGTGATTTCGCGCGCGCCTGCATGAAGTTTGCGCTCGATCGTGGCTGGCCACTCTACATGTCGACCAAGAATACCATACTTAAGGCCTATGACGGACGCTTCAAGGACCTATTTCAGGAGGTCTTCGATGCTGAGTATAAGGCCAAGTTCGACACTGCCGGCCTAATTTACGAACACCGCCTGATCGACGATATGGTGGCGGCGGCGATGAAATGGGAAGGTGGCTATGTCTGGGCCTGCAAGAATTATGACGGCGATGTGCAATCCGATACCGTTGCCCAGGGGTTTGGCTCGCTCGGGCTGATGACCTCGGTGTTGCTGACGCCGGACGGCAATACGGTCGAAGCAGAAGCGGCACACGGCACAGTGACTCGTCATTACCGCGCCTATCAGCGCGGCGAGGAAACCTCGACAAACCCGATCGCGTCTATTTTTGCTTGGACGCGCGGGCTCAGCCACCGCGCCAAGCTGGACGATAACCGCGCGTTGGCGCGCTTTGCGCAGTCGCTAGAGCGAGTTTGCGTTGCGACCGTCGAGGGCGGCCAGATGACCAAGGATCTGGCGCTCCTCGTGCCGGGTGATACCAAGTGGCTAAATTCTAAAGATTTTCTTGAAGCGATTGCGCGGAACCTCGAAAAAAAGATGGGTTAGTATTTTGTACTAATAGATCCCAGGGAACCCCATCGCGCAGTGAGCCCTGCTCATAGTCATATGGCCAGCGAACTGCCTCCTTCAGGTGCCACACGTCAAACGTCCTCTAGGGGTTACACCCGTATTTTTGGGGCAGATTTATTCAAACGCTACCAAATCGTTCAACCCGCCTTACACATCGCGGACTTCATCGGATCCAAATCGTAAAACCGTCATGCCCGCCCCGACTTGACGAATTTTAACGCCTCACCAAGGCCTTCCTCTATGCTGGAGGGCGGACTCTGCTGGTCTGGCACTAGCCGGTGGTCTCGGCTGCAACGACGAAGATCACTACGCAGCCGTTCGAGGAGACGCCAACACTGCTGCAATCGGGCGCGCAGCAGCGCTTGCCGGAAAGCGCTGCCCTGAAAGCACCGCATTCGAGAATTAGGCTAAACTTCTCAAAGCTGTTTCGATAGCCTTTAAGGCTGCATCAGCCTTTTCTCCATCGGGGCCGCCGGCCTGCGCCATGTCGGCCCGCCCGCCGCCGCCTGAACCGCCGAGTATGGCAGCACCAGCCCGCACCAAGTTGACGGCACTGATGCGGGCCGTCAAATCATCGCTGACGCCGACCACCAGGGCAGCCTTACCGTCATTGACGGTGACGATTGCGCACACACCGGAACCAAGTTTCTTTTTCAGCCCATCCACCATAGGGCGCAATTCGCGCGGCGGTGTGCCATCGAGGCGCTGCGGAAGAAAAGCGAAGCCGCCAATATCAAGGCTCTCAAGCGTTTTTTCGCCGCTACCTAGCGATACCTGCTTGCGTAAATCTCGCAGTTCGCGTTCGAGCTGGCGGCGTTCTTCAAGCAGCACTTCGATACGCAACGCCAGATCACCTGCTGTCGATTTAACCAGACTGCTGGCTTTGACCAGATAATTCTCCTGAGCGCGAGCATGGCGGCGTGCCGCCTCGCCGGTGAGCGCCTCAATACGGCGCACGCCCGCTGCCACCGCGGCTTCGGAAAGGATCGTGAACATGCCGATATCGCCGGTGCGCCGAACATGGGTGCCGCCGCATAACTCGACTGAATAAGCGGTATCTTCATTTTCTCCCATGGAGACGACGCGCACTTCCTCGCCGTATTTTTCGCCAAACAGCGCCAAGGCGCCATTTCCCACCGCTTCCTCGGGAGTCATCAGACGCGTAACCAACGGCGAATTTTCACGAATGCGCGCATTCACCTCAGCTTCCACTGCGTCGCGCTCCTCTGCACTGATCGCTTTGGGATGACTGATATCGAACCGCAAACGCTCCGGCGCGACTAGTGACCCCTTCTGGGTAACGTGACCGCCAAGATAGCGGCGCAACGCAGCGTGCAACAAATGCGTTGCGGAATGGTTGGCTCGCAAGGCAGCGCGGCGCGGCGCATCAATGGTTAATGTCAGGGCGTCTCCCACACTAAGAGCGCCGCTCTTGACTGTGCCCCAATGGACGATCAAATCGTTGGCACGCTTCTGGGTATCATTGACGATAAAGCGTACACCCTCAACGGAAGTGACCACGCCTTTGTCACCTATCTGTCCGCCCGATTCACCATAGAACGGTGTCTGATTTAGGACCAACGCGGCCTCTGCACCGGCCACCACCTCGGTGACCTGGGCACCGTCCTTCACCAGGGCGAGGACGACGCCTTCTGCGCTTTCCATCTCATAACCAAGAAATTCGCTAGCACCAGTTTGTTCACAGATTTCAAACCACACCCGTTCCGTCGCGGCATCGCCGGAGCCAGTCCAAGCCTTTCGCGCTTCGGCGCGTTGGCGATCCATGGCGCTCTCAAAACCCGCCGTGTCGACATCTCGCCCTTCGCGGCGTAATGCGTCCTGTGTTAGGTCGAGGGGAAAGCCAAACGTGTCGTAGAGTTGGAAAGCCACTTCACCCGGCAGGCTTTCGCCGTCGCCGAGCCGCGCCGTCGCTGAACCTAATAGTTTCAAGCCGCGCGCCAGCGTCTGTTTGAAACGGGTTTCTTCCAGCTTTAGAGTTTCACCAATCAACGGTTCAGCGCGCACCAATTCAGGAAAGGCCTGGCCCATTTCACCGATCAATGTCGGCACAAGCCGCCACATCAGCGGTTCTGTACAACCCATCTGATGGGCATAGCGCATGGCGCGACGCATGATGCGACGTAGCACATAGCCGCGGCCCTCGTTGGATGGCATCACACCATCGGCGATTAGAAACGCGCTGGCGCGCAAATGATCCGCCATAACGCGGTGGGAAACCGCATGGTCTCCGGTGGCCGGCATGCCGGAGAACTCAACACCAGCGGCGATCAAATTACGAAACAGATCGGTTTCATAATTGTCGTGTTGACCCTGGAGTATCGCGGCAATACGCTCCAATCCCATGCCTGTATCGATACTCGGCTTGGGCAGGTCTATGCGTTCCGTTTTGGTAACCTGCTCATATTGCATGAACACCAGATTCCAGATTTCGACGAAGCGGTCGCCGTCTTGGTCGACGCTGCCCGGTGGGCCACCGGCGATATCGGGCCCGTGATCATAGAATATTTCAGAGCAAGGACCGCAGGGTCCAGTATCACCCATGGCCCAAAAATTATCCGAAGTGGGAATGCGAATGATGCGGCTGTCGGGCAAACCTGCTACCTTGCCCCATAGATCAAACGCGTCGTTATCCTCGGCATAAACAGTTACCAGCAGGCGCTCGGCGTCCAATCCGAACTCCTTGGTCACTAAATTCCAAGCTAGCTCGATTGCGCGTTCCTTGAAATAATTGCCAAACGAAAAATTGCCGAGCATCTCAAAGAACGTGTGATGGCGTGCGGTATAGCCAACATTATTGAGATCATTGTGCTTGCCGCCGGCGCGCACACATTTTTGCGACGTCGAAGCGCGCTGATAGGCGCGCGTCTCGGCCCCGGTGAAGACATTCTTGAATTGCACCATGCCGGCATTAGTAAACATCAGTGTTGGATCGTTGTGCGGTACGAGCGGGCTGGACGCCACGACCTCGTGATCGTACGTGCGAAAATATTCCAGGAAATGGCCGCGAATATCATTAACGCTTAGCATGACAAATCCGATTTAGGTCCGCTCAGCCCGCCGCGCGGGCGCCTGCTATTTAAAGCGCCAGAGATAGACTGTCCAGCGCGCTGCACCGATGAAGAGTTTAAACAAAGAGAAGGCCGCACGGCATTTTGTTCCGCGCGGCCTACAAATTACTGCCTCAATGCGCGCGGCACTACCGCACGCTCGAATGTTTTGAGGTTAACGTTACTTACCGACCGCTTCGGCAGTCGCAATCTCTATTGCATCATCCGGCGCACCGTCGCCTCCTTCCAAGACCTCGATCTTGGTCTTACCGCCGAGGCCGGCAGTCTCGCGGATCGCAGCTTCGATGGAGTCTGCCATCTCCGAATTATCGGCCAAGAATTGTTTTGCGTTCTCGCGCCCCTGGCCAATGCGTTGGCTGTCATAGGAATACCAAGAGCCCGATTTTTCGACCAGACCGGCTTTCAGGCCATGATCTATCAACTCGCCCATGCGTGAAATGCCGAGGCCGTACATTATGTCAAATTCCACCACCTTGAACGGCGGTGCCATCTTGTTCTTAACCACTTTGACCCGGGTCTGGTTACCGACCACTTCCTCGCGGTCCTTAATGGCACCAATGCGGCGGATATCGAGGCGGACAGAAGCGTAGAATTTAAGCGCGTTGCCACCTGACGTGGTCTCCGGGCTGCCGAACATGACGCCAATCTTCATACGAATTTGGTTAATGAAGATGACTAGACAACGCGAACGCGAAATCGACGACGTCAGTTTGCGCAGCGCCTGGCTCATCAGGCGCGCCTGAAGCCCTACATGGACATCGCCCATCTCGCCTTCCAACTCGGCCCGCGGCACAAGGGCTGCAACGCTATCCACCACCACCACATCTACAGCGCCGGAGCGCACCAGCGTATCGGTGATTTCGAGTGCCTGTTCGCCTGCATCAGGCTGGGAGATCAGTAATTCATCAACATCTACGCCAAGCTTGGCGGCATAGGCTGGATCGAGCGCATGCTCGGCATCAACGAAGGCGCAGATGCCACCAAGTTTTTGCGCGCTGGCCACGGCATGGAGCGCCAGGGTTGTTTTACCGGAACTTTCTGGGCCGTAAATCTCAACAATACGGCCGCGCGGCAAGCCGCCGATTCCGAGCCCTATATCGAGCCCAATCGAACCGGTAGAAATGGCCTCGACCTGAACCTCTGCATCACTTTGCCCGAGCTTCATCACCGAACCCTTGCCAAAATTACGTTCTATCTGGCTCAAAGCAGCGTCTAACGCTTTCTGCTTGTCCATGTCGTTCCTTTCAACGAGCTTCAATGCCGAGTCTGCCATCTTAACTTCCCTTATTTCATAGCTGGAGTGAGGATGCAACGCGGCAAATGTACATGATTTGTTCTGAAAGGCAAGAAAGGTTAGAAAAAAATGATTAATTAATTGAATTAACTATTTAAAATACTATTTGTTTGATTTTTGTTCTCGTCTTGAATTCGGTTTTTATGGGGCAACCCCCGCTGAAAATCAGCACATTGGGCGAACTAGCCGTCACACCGGCGATAGTGATTTATATCAAGGAAACTTCGGCGTCTATCGGAGCCTAAACAAATTAAAATTCGTCGACATCGGCATTGTTTAACAACGCCCCAGGGTGCCATCTAGAATGATTCGGCTGCTTGAAGAAACTTATAGCCAAAAGTGGCATAGCGAAGACCGATATTTATATTTTGTTCTATTAAAATTATAATTCATCCCCCTTTTCGTTAAGACGTTGTTCCGCCTCGAAGGTTCTCATCACAAATTCCAGTCACGCTAATTGCCGAAAGATTTATCGAGCACGGATGCGCTGCGGTCTGACGGTTAGCGTTTCGTGTAAGGGGTTGAAGAGGAGTCCCACGATCCGATAACAACAAACTTTCCAGCGACATCTCGCCCACATCCCTAGCCATGCATTTAAGATCTCCAAACAAACTCTAGTTAGTTGGCCTAGGTCAGATCCTCAGCCTTGCTCAAGGAACCCTACCTGATGGGTAAATCTTTTGGACTGTTAGTTCCTTCATATAGGGGTGGCGCACACAGAGCAGGACCGAAAAACTGCTTCCAGTTGCACGGCACGTATTTCCTGTGCTTGATATGAGAACCCTACGGGAAGCCGTTATCTTGCCGGGAGCATAAAAATTTGCGGCGCAGTTGGAGGCCCCATGAGTGCCACGATTAAGACGGAGCATCTCTTTACCATGCCTGTTGAGGTTGAAATGCCGTTGCAGATGATCGGGGCAACGCCGATTGGCGATCGTCGCATTGCCAAAGTTACCGGCGGCAGCTTCGCCGGCCCCAAGATGAAGGGAACGATCTTAGCGGGTGGCGGAGATTGGCTGCTTCTGCGCGCCGACGGTACACTACAATTAGATGTCCGCGCGACCCTGAAGACCAACGATGACGCTCTGATCTACATGACTTATCAGGGCTTTCGCCATGGTCCGCCAGAGGTCATGGAACGCCTGAACAAAGGCGAGGCAGTGGATCCTTCAGAATATTATTTCCGCATCGCCCCATTTTTCGAAACTGGGGCAGAAAAATATGATTGGCTCAACCGCGTTGTATCAGTCGGCACCGGAAACCGCCTAACGTCGGGTCCAGTTTACGAAATTTACCAGATATTATAGTGCGATTCATCGGCGTTGGACTGATGTGGCATGGCGCAGGCCACGCCGAGTTCAATTGTCAGCGTTTTCGCCGCGCACCGTGACTTGGGCTCGCAATTCATCGAGAAAACCGTCCATGCCCCCACGATTGATCACGGAGGCGAATTCAACCCGATGGGTGTGTAGCATGCTGATCCCTTCGACGGTCACGTCGACGACTTTGTGGCTGCCGTCTATCAGCCGGACGCGAAAGTCCACGCCGATCGGCTCAGCGCCCGACGGTCTCTGTATTTGCGCCCGCACGATGCTGTCGGCCTCAGAGTTCGAACGGATAGTCTTTTTGATTTTGAATTGTTCACCATTGTATGAATCGAAGCGACTGGCATACACCCGAACGATAAAATCGACGAACACATCATTGTAGGCGCTCCGCTGAGCTGAGGTTGCGCTCCGCCAATACCGCCCCAAAACGAAGCGACTGATGGTATTCATGTGAAAGCCTTCGACGAGAATTTGGCGGAATGCATTTTCGCGCTCAGCAAACGTGGTGCCTTCCTTGTCGCGCAGTACGCTTACGGCGCGCTCGCCAAGGGAGAGAATAAATTTACCGGCTTCTCCGTCATTCGCACTCGCTGGCAGGCTGCCGGCAGAAAAGGAGAACAACAACACAGCTAGCGAGGTGATTATTTGACGCCGCCCGGCCAGACTACCGCGCGTCACAATCGCCATTAATCTCATTCTTCGCTCGCTTGGCCGCTAACCGATACCTGGTCGAATTCCTCTTCCGAAAATTCTTCCAATGTTATGCTGGGAATCGGCAAGGGCGGCGGCAACTCACCGTTACGGATCTCGTTCAACCTATACTGGCGATAGAGCTCTCGAAAGGCTGAATAGAAATCGATCGAAGTATCTTCCAGAGTCTCCAAATCGTCAATATGACGAGAGCGCTGATCAATACCGCGGGCGGCAAAGCGCTGTATCCTCTCATGGCTGCGGAGGGCCCGGGAAAACGGGTCCAAGAGCCAATCCGCGCCCATTCCAACAGCGTCGCGCGGGTTGGATGGACCGAACAGGGGCAGCACCAGATAGGGTCCCTCGCCAACGCCCCAAATCGCCAATGTCTGCCCGAAATCTTCGGCCGCTCTGCTGAGGCCGATACCTTCGGCAATATCGAAGAATCCGCCCAACCCTATGCTCGAGTTGAAGGCGAAGCGCAGCATCGATGTGGTAGCGCGCTCAAGTTCCCACTGCAGCATGGCGTTGGCGAAATTGACCGGCTCGCCCAGATTATTAAGCGCATCATTAACCCGGTTTCGACCCCATTGCGGCACGACGCCGACATAAACCTCGGCGAGCGGCTTCAAAAATACGCCATCAACTGCTTGGTTGAGCGCAAAGGTTACACGGTTTATATCTTCAAACGGATCGTTGGCGCTATAAATTTCGTCTGCGTGATCCTCCGGCGAGGGCGTTGACGAGCAATTGGTGAGGATGCCGACCACGACGAGGGCGGCCAGCACGTACCCCAAATTTTTCAATTTTTTTGATGCCGCCGCGAAGGTCACATGCTCGTCCTTGAATTCACGCTACTGATCCTCTCTCACGCCTGTCGGTATTCACCGCTATGCCATTTTTCGGCATCAGCGGGAGCAAATTTTTTGTCAGGCGATTGATTTGTAGCAAGTCCGTGATCTTAGAAACAGTTTAGCCACAGTCGAGATTTGCGAATTTGGCGAAAACCCCAAATCAAAGTTACGATTCCCCGTCCTGCACGCTTCCACAATTATGTCCGTAAACCGGCCAGCTAACTACCATATCCCTGTTCAAGAAACCAGTGTCGCAAAGTGCTAAAGCAGCTCTCAGCCGCTCGGATGCACCCAACTGTGATATTTTTGCTACAGAGACCGCATACGCGGCATCAAGATGCTAGGATTATGACATTAAAATTTGCCCGATTCCCGCGATTCGGCATATAAACTATTGAATAATAAGACTTTACCCTTAACACAACATTGTCTTCAGAATTCGATTCACTTTTGACCCGAAGCATTGGCAACTCAAACTGCGCCCAACTTCATGGGCCTTAACGAATTTTACAACAAATACAGCAACTTACGATCCGGATACCCGGAGACTGCCGAGACCTGCGCGATTCGCTGCGCTTACTACCTGGCGCTTATTCTTCGCCACTTTTCACCGCTGCGAGCACATCGTCCGCAAGGCGTCCGGTCAATTCCTGCAAACGATCGAATTCGAATTCAAAGCTGCCGACGCCGAGGCTCAACGAGCGTAGTTCGATGATCAGGTCGTGCATCTCGGCCTGTGGCATTTGGAAGGCCGTCTCGTCCCAGCCGGTCCAGCCCTCCTTGGCAGAAAAACCCAACACCTGACCTCGGCGTCCAGTAATCAGCCGCTGTACATTGGGCGTGAAATCACTCGGCGCCGAGATCTTCACTTCATAAATGGGTTCCAACAGCACCGGACTGCATTTTGGCATGCCCTCCGACATGGCCAATCGGCCGGCTGTTTTGAACGCTTGCTCAGAGCTGTCGACGGGGTGATGTTTTCCATCGGTCAAGGTGACAGAAACATCAACCACCTGAAAGCCGAGCGGCCCTTTGTGCAAAAATTCTTGCACTCCGGTTTGCACCGCCGGAATATATTGCTTGGGCACCGAACCGCCGACTACGGTGCTCTCGAACTCAAAGCCGGCACCGCGCGGCAGCGGTTTGATGTCTATACTCACATCACCGAACTGGCCGTGCCCGCCAGACTGTTTTTTAAAACGCGAATGCTGAGTTATTGGTTTGCGAATAGCTTCTTTGTACGCAACCTTCGGTATCTCTGTAACCAGCGCGACGCCATACTTTTCCTTCAGGCGGTCAAGCGCAACCCGTAAATGCATCTCTCCCTGCCCCCAAAGAACACTATCATTGGTATCCGGAACGAGTTGAAAGATCACTGACGGGTCTTCCTGACGCAATTTCGCGATCGCCGTGGAAAGTTTGACTTCGTCCTCCCGTTTGCTAGCGTGAACCGCAAAAGCATAGACTGGCGGTAGCTCAGGGGCGAACGGCAACGGCTCCACCGGCGGGGAATCCTGGGACGAAATCGTTGTTCCGGTGGTCGTCTCGTTGAGACGCCCGAAGCCGACAATTTCACCAGGTCCGACCTTGGCGAGCTTGTTTTGCTGCTGACCGAGCAGTGAAAACACGCCAGCGACTCGCTCTCCGCTCTGCAAAACTGTGCCGTCGGCAAATGCACCGCGCCAGATTCGCGTCAGCGAAATTTTTCCACCATGAGGTGAGATGTAAGTTTTGATAATTTGCCCGAGCGGCTGCTCGGTCGCCATGTCGATCCCCCGGAGTCGGGCCACGGACAGGTGATCCGGACCGATACTGACAATTGCCTGCAGCAACCTGCGCACACCCCAATCTTTTTCTGCCGCACCCATGAACACCGGCGCCACATTGGCCTGCGCCAAGGTCGTGCGAAGAAAATTAGAGACCTCTTCTTCGCTCGGAATTTTATCCTCCAACAAATTTTCCAACAATGAGTCATCAAAGTCGGCAAGACTTTCGAGTAATTGCGTGCGCGCCTCTTCCTGGCGCGACGTGACGCTATCGGGCGCGCTGATCTGGTCTGAGGCCTTATTGTCAGCATATTGATAGGCATTGCCGCTAATCAGGTCGACATAGCCACTGACCGAATCTCCGTCCCGTATTGCTACCTGACAGGGTACCAAGGGTGATTCCGCAACTCTGCTGAGAGCCTCTATGAGTTGTGCCACCCGCACCGTAGATTCATCGATTTTATTGGCGAACACCGCATAAGGTATATTGTTCTGGTCGAGAAACTTGAACAGTCGGCCCATGGTCCAAATGCGATCGATATCCGGCTCACACACGACCACTGCAAGATCGACCCCCATCAGCGCATTGAACGATTCTTGCGAAAATTCCACAGAACCGGGGCAATCCAGCACAGTCAATTGCGTGCCGTCATGATCGAAAGTGGCCGTATTGACCTCTACACCGGATTGGCGTACCCGCGCTTCCGGCGATGCGTCTCCGACGCTGTTGCCTTCGCGCACGCTGCCACGCCGGCTAATGGCACCGGAAATGAACAGCATGCTTTCGAGAAGTGTGGTCTTACCGCTCGTATAGGGACCCACGAGGGCCACACTGCGCGGCCCGCCAGCTTTATTGCTCATGACATCTCCTATGTTGGACGCCCATCTTTATGGGCGCTGAGGCTCGCGTCGCTGGTTGCATTGCCGTGACGGACGCCTGACCCAGCGTACTCACGTTTCGCGACAAATGTTTCCAACGCACTTCGCTTATTGCACCAGAGAATTCCGTATCTCGCAATTCCGGCTTTTGGACCACCCGGTCCGGCTCAAGACTGGCGCGAAGCGAGACGGCGGACTATCTTGCTCTGATCTCAACAAGAGGATCATCGATGAGCATTTGGGGTAAAATTATCGGGGGCGCCACGGGCTTTGCACTGGGCGGGCCGATCGGTGCTTTAGTCGGCGTCGCAGCTGGGCATTTCGTCGACCGCGCAAGCACGCGCGGCCGCCTTGCACAGGGATCAACGGCGCCCGGAATTGAAACCAAGCGCCAAGTTTTTGCCATCGCCCTGATTGTACTTTGTGCCAAGATGGCCAAAGCCGACGGCCAGGTTACCCGGGACGAAATTGAAGCGTTCAAGCGCATCTTCCAGGTGCCCGAGAATGAAATGGGGCAGGTCGGCCAAATCTTTAACGAGGCACGCCAGGAATCGACCGGCTTTGAGCCCTACGCCGAACAGGTCATGGAGATCTTTCCGCACAATCGCCAGGTCCGCGAAGAATTGCTGGCGGCGCTCTTTCATATAGCCCAAGCCGACGGCGTAATTCATGCAGCCGAGCTTGCCTATCTCAAAAAAGTGGCACACATTCTCCAATTCGACGAGCGCGATTTCGATCGTATTTTCTCAAGCCATCTCGGCTCTGACGATGCCGACCCATATGAGATTCTAGGCATCGAGCGAGATGCCGACGATCAAGAGATCAAACGTGCTTATCGCGAACTCATCCGTCAGAACCATCCCGATCTTCTAATGGCGGAAGGCCTGCCTCAGGAAATGATTGATGTGGCCAACGAGAAAGTAGCGCATATCAACGACGCCTATGACCGCATCGAAAAGTTGCGCGGCATAAAGTAAGCTGGGCCGGGCCCTTAAAGGTCAAACATCTCATGACTCCACTCCATATACTGCTTGCCATTGCTATGGCAATGCTATGGGGATTCGGTTTCGTGACCAGCAAATACGCCGCCGTTCACATGGAGCCATTGTTTTTCTTAGCCCTTCGCTTTATCGCGGTTTCCTTGTTGCTGGTATGGTTCGTACGTTTGCCGCGCGGTCAGTTAAAAGCCGTCATGCTGTTCGCCTGCAGCATGGGAGCGGGTCATTTTGGTTTGTTTTATATTGCGCTCGAGATAGGCGTTGAAGCTTCGACCGCCTCCATCATCTGGCAATCTCAGGTTCCCCTCACTGTGATCCTCGCTGCTTTCTTACTAGGCGACCGGCCGGGCTGGGTCGGCATTCTTGGCATCGCCATCGCGTTTGGCGGCGTGCTGCTGCTGGTCGGCGAACCGCGGCATTTCGATAACGGCTTGGCCATCGGCCTGATGTTTGCTTCCTGTATCATGTGGGCAATTGCCAATATTCAGGCCAAAAAACTAAGCGCTATAGAACCGCTGGCTTTGAACGCCTGGATGTCAGTGTTCTCGGCGGTCATATTGCTAATTTGCTCGCTGATTTTCGAAACTGGACAATTGGAAAGTTTTCTGGTCGCCGACTGGCGCCTACATGGCTCGCTGGTCTATCAGGTGGTGGGCTCCACCGTCCTGGCCTATTGGATTTGGTATTTTCTGCTTGCCAGGTACCCAGTATCACGGGTCACGGGCTACATGTTGTTGGTCCCGTTTTCCGGCGTGCTGTCGGGAATCTTTGCGCTCGGCGAGCCAATGACATGGCCGACGGCCCTCGGTGGCATGGTTACTCTGATCGGAGTCACGCTGATCGTCCGCTCCCGCCCAACGGCCGACAGCGAAGCTGAAACCGGCCCGCGCACGCCAGCACGAAAGCTGGGTTAAACTGCTTTTCATGGCTTTATCCTACACAGATTGGCCGACCCCAAATCAGGACGCTCGACCAGACAGCGCCGAAACGATCGACATATTGGTGCTGCACTATACTGGCATGCAAACCGCCAAAGCAGCGCTCGACCGCATGCGTGACCCTGCGGCAAAAGTTAGCACGCACTGGTGCATCGATGAAGGCGGGCAAATCTATCGTCTGGTGCCGGAGACCATGCGCGCATGGCATGCTGGGCTGAGTTATTGGCGCCGGCGCCAGCTGGTGAACGACACGTCGATCGGCATCGAGCTGGTAAATCCAGGACACGAATTCGGTTATCGGCCCTTTCCACGCGCGCAGATGGAGGCCTTGATCGTACTCGCCGGTGATGTTCTTTCGCGGCACCAAATTCCCTCCGCCAATGTGGTCGGCCATTCCGATATCGCGCCCCTCAGAAAACTGGACCCTGGTGAGTTATTTGATTGGGCCCGACTTGCGCAGTATGGCATCGGCCTGTGGCCGCAGCCGACCAGCGAGCCGCACTCTCAACTAATAGCGCTTGAACTCGGCGCGTCTGGCCCAGAGGTACGGGCGCTGCAGAAAAACCTCTTCGATTTTGGCTATGGCCCTAAGATCGATGGACATTATGGCGAGGAGAGCGAAACTATTGTGCGGGCGTTTCAACGCCATTTCCGCCAGGCTCGTGTGGACGGCGTTGCTGATGGCGCGACCCAAGCAATTCTCAAGCATCTGTTGGCCCGAAGCGGGCGTGCAGCTTGACGGCACCACTTTGCAGTATAGTCTGAACCTCGCCAGACGGTCGGATGACCGCGGCTTTATTCGCTGAGCGGAGTAGGTCGAGGAAAGTCCGGGCTCCATGGGAAGACGGAGCCGGGTAACACCCGGCGGGGGCAACCCCAGGGAAAGTGCCACAGAAAGCAAACCGCCTGTTCAGCATTCGCGCTTGCGCGGCTTCGGCAGGTAAGGGTGAAAGGGTGCGGTAAGAGCGCACCGCGCGGCCGGCAACGGCAGCGGCATGGTAAACCCCTCCGGGAGCAAGACCAAATAGGGGCGACAAGCTGATTGCTTGCAATCGGCAGACATTTCCCATGTCGCCGCCCGGGTCGGTCGCTAGAGACGCTCGGTGACGAGCGTCCCAGAGGAATGGTCATCGCCCGCAAATGCTAGCCATTTGCGGTGCACAGAACCCGGCTTACAGGCCGTCTGGCACTCGACTCTCCAACAAATTACTCCATTACGCGGTATTGCTGAGAAGTTGAAGGAATTTGCTTAAAATCCCCATATATAGAGATTTATTTTATTACAACTACAAGATATTGAAACAAACTGAACGCTAGCATGATTGTCTGTTTCATCTTGATTTAGAACATAATGGGAACAATATTAAATTTTAGTTATTTGAAGTTCCGTGCCTAGAGGTAGGTAACTAACGCCTTGAAACGTTGTTTCGCCAATAACTTCCATTTTCTTTCCATTAATACGCGGCGCCAAAGACTTGTTTTTATTTGAAATCGTTTGACGCCCAAACTTTCCCACGATATACCATGATGTCCCAAATGCTTGGTTGGACGTCGTAGTTACGTCGTCCACGGGTTTTTAGACAACACGTGTGGGGCGCGGTTTTATTTGGGGAGCACGGACTTGGCTTTATTCACCGGCCATGTCGTCAACAAAGTGGACCGCAAGGGACGGGTTTCCGTTCCGGCGTCTTTCCGTAATGAGCTCGCCAAACTGAGTTTTCCTGGCATTGTCGCTTTCCCCTCTCCCGAGGGCCTACCTGCCATTCATGGCGCCGGTATCGACTGGCTAGAAAATTTGAGCGCCAATTTTGGCACAGCCAATCCCTTCGCACCAAAACTGCCAAAATCTCGGATGGCGTTGTTCGGCCAGGTGGAACGGTTGGGCTTCGACCCAGAAGGCCGGGTCATCCTGACGCGCGGCCTCATGGAGCATGCAGGAATCAGCGACGCCGCCGAATTCATTGGCATGGGCGATACTTTCCAGATCTGGCAACCAGAGGCTGGCGCGGCGCGTCGAGACGAAGCCATCGCCGGTGCGTCGGATGAGTTTGATAGTGTGGCCCGAAGCCACACGCCAGGGGATGAACGCTGATGGCCAGCGCTTCCTCATCGCGCCCAAATATGGGAGAGATTGACGCCAAGACCGGCCATAATCCTGTCATGCTGGCCGAAGTCCTGGAGACACTGACGCCCCGCGACGGTGCGATCTATGTCGATTCGACCCTCGGCGCTGGCGGCTACAGCCGCGGCCTTCTGGAAGCGGCAGCGTGCCGGGTTTGCGCGATCGACCGCGACCCCTCCGCGATCGCGAGAGGCGCGGCACTGGCAGCACGATACCCCGGACGCCTCACTCTCATCCAAGGCTGTTTCGGTGAGATGCAACAGTTATTGGCGCCGCACGGGATTCATGAAGTTGACGGCATCGCCTTCGACCTCGGTGTCTCCTCCATGCAGCTCGACGACGCGGAGCGCGGATTTTCTTTCCGCTACGACGCCGCCCTCGATATGCGCATGGGCAGTGGCGGGCCAAGCGCGGAACAAGTTATCAACAACGCCTCGCAGGAGATGCTGGCCGATCTAATTTATGACTATGGCGAGGAGCGTCGCGCCCGTGCCGTTGCCCGCGCTATTGTGGCAGCACGCACTGAGGCACCAATCACCCGCACCAGCCAACTCGCCTGCATCGTGCGTTCCGTTGTCCGACGAAGCGCCGGCGGCATCGACCCGGCCACGCGCACCTTTCAGGCACTCCGAATCTACGTTAATGACGAACTCGGCGAGCTCGATTTGGGTCTTGCCGCCAGCGAGCAAATGCTCAGCCCCGGCGGCCGTCTAGCAGTAGTGTCTTTCCATTCGCTTGAGGATCGTCGCGTGAAGACATTTCTGAACCAGCGCGCCGGCGAGTTACCCCGGCCGAGCCGCCATCTTCCCGAATCCGCCGGCAACGCCATAAAAATGCCGCAACCCAGTTTTAATTTGCTTAGCAAACGGGCGCGCAAGCCCACAGATACAGAGCGCGGCATCAACCCGCGGGCGCGCTCGGCAAGATTGCGCGCAGCAGTGCGCACCGCGGCGCCAACCTGGCTCGAGAAAGCTGCATCATGATTCGCCCTGCTCTCATTCTTTGGATCGGATTACCCGCCATCGTGACGATCGCCTTGCTCCTAGTCAGCTATCAAGTTCAGAGCCTCGAAAACGAATTGGAAACTTTGGAGCGAGCCGCAATTGCGCAGCAGGAAGAAATTCATGTGTTGAGGGCGGAGTGGAGTTTTCTGAACCGCCCCGAGCGACTGGCCCGTTTGGCAGGGCGTTATTTGGAACTGGTGCCGGTTAAACCGTCACAGATGACGTCCTTCACCTTGGCACCCCCGTTTCGAGGGTTGGAGCAATGAGCGAAATTTCCGTCCGCGCCTGGCGAGACGCCGCCAGCGAAATGAGCGACTCTAATGGCATTGAGCGACTCAGCGCTCGGGAGGCACGCCGACCGCTGGAGGTGGCGCGCACCCGCCTGCTCGTCGCCGGCGCCATTTTTGCGATTTGCTTTGTTATATTGGGCGCTCGCCTAGTTCAACTTTCGCTGCTCGACGGCGGCCACAACACCACGCAAAACGCCCGATATGATGCCGCCCTACTGACGCTTCAACGCGCCGATATCGTTGATCGCAACGGGATCCTTTTGGCCACTAATCTGCCCTCGCAGTCGCTTTATGTCGACCCGACCCAGGTGCTCGATGCCAATGAGGCAGCGGATAGGATTACCAGCGTTCTGCCCGATCTGTCGCGCGGCGGGATATTGCGCAAAGCCAGCGCCAAAGGAAACTTCCAATGGATCCAGCGCAATCTCACACCTGAACAATATTACGCGGTCAACCGTCTCGGGCTGCCGGGATTCGGTTTTAAACGCGTGGAACGGCGCGTATATCCGCATGGCTCGTTGTTCGTCCATACCCTCGGGTTCACAGGCGTCGATAATGGCGGCCTCGCCGGATTAGAAGCCGCCCGCGACACCAATCTGAAGAACCTAGCGCAGAGTCATGGCGGCGCCCTGGTCACGTCGCTGGACAGCCGCGTTCAGCATATCGTCAATGCCGAATTGGCTGCCGCCATGGCAGAATTTGACGCCAAAGGCGGCGCCGGCATTGTGCTCGACGTACATAACGGCGAAATTCTGGCGCTCTCGAGTCTGCCCGACTTCAATCCCTATGACCTAAAATCAAGCGGTCCGGATCAGCACTTCAATCGCGCGACTCTCGGTGTTTACGAACTTGGCTCGACCTTCAAAGCGTTTACCACCGCCATGGCGCTCGACTATGGCGTGGTTAATCTCAATGATCGCTATGATGCCACCAAGCCGCTTCGGGTAGCGCGCTTTGTGATCCGCGACGATCACCCGCAAAATCGCTGGCTCGATGTTCCAGAGATTTTTGTTCACTCGTCAAATATCGGCGCCGCGCAGATGGCTCGCGATGTCGGCGCCGAGCGCCAAAAGGAATTTCTCGATCGCCTTGGTATGCTTGCGCCGCTACCGCTTGAGTTGAGCGAAAACGGACGCCCGCTGTCACCGCGTCAATGGCGAGAAATCAATACCATGACCATCGGCTACGGCCATGGCATCGCGGTCACGCCACTGCATTTGATTAGCGGCTTCGCCACCTTGGTGAACGGCGGGATTACCCGCCCACCAACCTTGCTGCGGCGCCATGGCGAGATCAGCGGCACACGTGTGGTGACACGGGAAACGTCGGACGCAATGCGCCTTCTGATGCGGATGGTGGTCGAAGACGGCACCGGGAAGAAAGCCGAAGCTGAAGGGTATCTGGTGGGCGGAAAAACCGGCACGGCGGAAAAGGCGGTGGCAGGCGGCTACAAGAAAAACGCTTTAATCACCACTTTCGTTGGCGCTTTTCCCATGGACTCACCGCGTTACGCGGTCCTGGTGATGCTGGACGAGCCACACGGCACCAAATCGACGCATGGCTACGCTGGAGCCGGCTGGAATGCCGCGCCGACAGTCGGTCGGATAATTTCACAGATCGCACCAATGCTGGGCGTCATGGCGATCCGGCCGTCGGGCGAAGACAAAGAGGAAACAGAACGTTTGTTGGTGCGGGCCGATGGAGAGGGCCGCCGACTTGCGTCTTTTTGAACTGGCAGGGATAGGCCGAAGGGCACATGAGGGCAAGAATGTGGAAATAACAGGCCTGACTTCGGATTCGCGCGAAGTCCGGCCCGGATTTCTGTTCGCGGCGTTCGACGGTAGGCGCGCCCGGGGTGCCGAGTTTATCCCCGAAGCATTGCGGAACGGCGCCGGCGCCATTTTGGCGCCGCCCGGAATCTGTCTTGATGACGTACCAACAAACGCAGCATATTTGATTTCGGATGCCAACCCTCGTCGCCGTTTTGCTGAGATGGCGGCGCGCTTTTTCGCCCGCCAACCCCGTACCATCGCCGCCATCACCGGCACCAACGGTAAAACCTCGACCGCTACATTCCTCCGCGAACTGTGGCGGGTGTGCGGGCGGAAAGCCGCTAGCCTCGGCAGTCTCGGGGTTGAAGGCGATGGCCCGATTTCAGCGGTAACTTTGACTACACCTGAGCCGGTTACACTGCATCACACCTTGGCGGTACTCGCCGATGCCGGAGTGGAGCATTGCGCACTCGAAGCGTCGAGCCATGGTCTCGATCAATATCGGCTGAATGGCGTACACTTGAAGGCCGCCGCGTTTCTCAATCTCACCCGCGACCATCTCGATTATCATCGCGACTTAGAAAGTTATTTGGCCGCTAAGGCGCGCTTATTTGACGACGTGATGGCGCCAGGCAGCCATGCCGTGCTGAACAGTGACTCACAGTACTACCAATACATCGCCGATATCTGCCGCACCCGCAGTCATACGATCATACGTTTTGGAGGAACAGCAGATGAAATTCGCTTGGTGTCGCGAACCGATAAGAATTTTGGTCAGCGCATCAAGCTAGAGCTCTTCGGCAAGGTCTATGATTTATCGATCTCTCTCCCGGGTGACTTCCAAGTGCAAAACATCATGGCCGCCGCCGGATTGGCCATCGCCACCGGCATGACCGAGGACGAGGTGGCGGCTGGCCTGCCACTATTAACCGGCGTGCGTGGCCGTTTGGAATTGATCGCCCGAACGCCCGGCGGCGCGCCGATTTATGTCGATTACGCCCATACGCCTGATGCCTTGGAAGCAGCACTTTTGGCGATGCGGCCCCATATTCGCGGTCGCCTCATTTTGTTATTTGGCTGTGGTGGCGACCGCGACACCGGCAAGCGCCCGCAAATGGGCGAAATCGCCGCCCGGCTGGCGGATAGGGTGTTTGTGAGCGACGACAACCCACGCACCGAGGACCCGGCGGCGATTCGCCGCGTCATCATCGCCGCCTGCCCCGGCGCGGTCGAGTTTGGCGGGCGCGGTGAAGCGATTGCTGCAGCGATTGCCGAATTGCGCGACGATGACCTGCTGTTAATTGCCGGTAAGGGGCATGAGCAGGGTCAGAGCATCGCCGGGCAAATGACTCCCTTCGATGACGGCGAAGTAGCGCGCCGCGCCGTGTTGGCTCAATCGCACATGCTGTCACAAATATCACCATGACGAATGCGGCGAAAATAGCGGCGCCCCTGTGGAGCGCGGCACAAGCTGCTCAGGCGACCGGCGGTGAATTGCAGGGAGATTGGCGGGCGGAAGGTATTTCCATCGATAGCCGCACCCTCGTGCCGGGAGATTTGTTCGTTGCCCTCAGAGGGCCCAATCATGACGGCCACGATCATGTACATCAGGCTCTCAAGGCCCACGCCGCAGCAGCGATTGTAGAGCGCGCGGCAGACATCGACAGTGAGCAAGCGCCGCTATTGATCGTACCGGACAGCCTCGAGGGTCTCACTGCCTTGGCCAAGGCTGCGCGAGCGCGGAGTGCGGCACGTATTGTCGCGGTAACTGGTAGCGTTGGTAAGACCGGCTGCAAGGAGCTGGTCGCCTGTGCCCTAAACGTGGCAGGAAGCGTTTCCTTCAGCGCTGGCAATCTAAACAATTACATCGGCGCACCATTGAGCCTTGCGCGCCTGCCTGCGGAAGCGGCGTTCGGCGTGTTCGAGCTTGGCATGAATCAGCCGGGTGAAATCGCTCCGCTCTCCCGCCTCACGCGTCCACATGTCGTGTTGATTACCAATGTTGAAGCGGTTCATACCGAATTTTTTGACAATGTCGATTCCGTGGCAAAAGCCAAGGCAGAAATCTTTGCCGGCCTTGAGCCAGGCGCCGTGGCGGTGCTCAACCACGATAACAAATATTTCGATTATCTCGCGGACCGGGCGCGAGCAGCGGGTGCCGCGCGCATCATCGCCTTCGGACGCGGTGATGGTTGCGAGGTTCGCTTGCTTACCTGGACGCCCAGCCGCGAAGGCGGGCAGGTCGAAGCTGAAATCTGCGGTGTACGCTGTTCCTATCGATTGGCTTTAAGCGGCGAACATTGGGCGCTCAACAGTGTGGCGGCCTTAGCTACCGCCGTTGCCGCCGGCGCACCACTCAACGAGGCCGCCGGCGCCCTCGTACTACACCAAGCGACACCTGGCCGCGGTGCGCGTCACCGCCTCGCCGTGCCCAACGGCGAATATGAATTGATCGACGAATCTTATAACGCCAGCCCGGTTGCCGTTAACGCAGCCATCCGCACCTTAAAAAATTTCCCGCTGGCTCCCGGCGCGCGCCGCATCGCCGTGCTCGGCGACATGCTTGAGCTTGGCGCAAGCGCAGTCGAAGCACATGTCAACTTGGCGCCGGTGTTAGAAGAAGCCGGGGTCGACCTAGTCTTTACGGTCGGATGGCTGATGTCCCATCTCCATGCCGCCTTGCCCACCGGCTTGCAAGCAGGCCAGGCAGATACCTGCTCCGATTTGCTGCCAGCACTTCGCGCAGCGATTCGACCGGGGGATGTCGTGCTCATCAAAGGCTCGCTCAGCGTCAAGATGCGGTCTCTTGTCGATGGCCTAAAACATACTGCGGAAGCGGCTCCCGCAACGGCGCCTCGCGTGGCGCGGGTTAATGGGTAGAGGGGTCGATGCTTTATAATCTGCTGTACCCACTTTCCGATTCCGTTGGCATCTTCAATATATTTCAATATCTGACGTTTCGTGCCGGCGCCGCGATCGTCACGGCGATATTGGTAAGTTTTCTCGTCGGTCCGATGTTGATTCGGACCCTACGCGCCCGGCAAGGTGGGGGCCAGCCGATCCGCGAGGACGGACCGGAATCCCATCTCAAGACCAAACAAGGCACGCCCACAATGGGTGGCTTTCTAATTCTTCTCGGTGTTCTTTCCGGTACTTTACTTTGGGCCGATCTTACCAATTCTTATGTCTGGGTAATCTTGTTTGTGACCATCGGCTTCGGCGCGGTCGGTTTCATCGATGATTTTATCAAGCTGCGCAATCGCTCGAGCCGGGGTTTCCCGACGAAGATTAAATTTCTCGTCGAAATCGCTCTCGCCCTGGCGGCCGGCCTTTGGGTTATCTCGATCTCAGATGATTCGCTATCACACGGCTTGGCACTGCCCTTTGTAAAGACCGTGCTTGTCGATCTCGGCTGGTTCTTCCTGCCGTTTGCCGCCTTGGTCATGGTCGGCGCATCGAATTCGGTAAATCTGACCGACGGCCTAGATGGCTTGGCGATCGTGCCGATCATGATTGCGGCGATCAGCTTTGCGCTGATCTGCTATGTGGTCGGCAATTCCGTTTTTAGCGAATATCTGCAAGTTCATTATGTTGCCGGCGTCGGCGAACTGGCCGTGTTTTGCGCCGCGATGGTTGGCGCCGGGCTCGGGTTTCTGTGGTTTAACGCCCCGCCCGCTATGGTCTTCATGGGCGATACCGGATCTCTCTCGTTGGGAGCAGCGCTCGGCGCAGTGGCGGTCATGACCAAGCATGAATTGGTTTTGGTGATCGTCGGCGGTTTATTCGTGCTGGAGACCGTTTCGGTCATCGTCCAGGTGGCGTCTTTCAAGCTGACCGGTAACCGGGTGTTTCAGATGGCACCGCTCCATCACCATTACGAAAAAAAGGGCTACGCCGAATCCACCATTGTTATCCGCTTTTGGATCGTCGCCGTGATCCTGGCGCTCGCCGGTTTGGCGACACTCAAATTGAGATAACGGGATGATCGTAGGAACATCACATTTCAACGGCAACATCGTGATTCTCGGTCTCGCCAGGAGCGGCATGGCGACAGCTCGTGCGCTGATGGCAGGGGGCAACCAGATCCTCGCTTGGGACGATTCGCCGGAACGCTTGAAGACGGCGGTGCAGGCTGGCATCCCAGTTAACAATGGCCCCGACTTTGATTGGCGCGGCATTGCCGCCCTGGTACCTAGCCCAGGTATTCCCCTCAAGCATCCGATAATGGTCGCTGCGAGGACTGCGGGCGTCGATATCTTCGGCGATGTCGAAATTCTGTGGCGCACTATGCCGGAGGGTCAATTTGTCGGCATCACCGGTACCAACGGCAAATCTACCACTACAGCGTTGATCGGCCACATCCTCAAGCATGCCCGCCAAACCGTTCAGATAGGCGGCAATCTCGGAACACCTGCGCTCAACCTGGACGCGCTGTGGGCGGAAGGGACATACGTGCTCGAAATGTCATCCTTCCAGCTCGATTTGACGCCTACCGTGTCGTTCGACATCGCAGTTCTACTCAACATCACGCCGGATCATCTCGACCGCCACAGCACCATGAACGCGTACATCACCGCAAAACGCAATATCTTCCGGCCAGGAAGGTTAAAAACCGCCGTAGTTGGCATCGACGGGCCAGATTCACTTCGCATTTATAGAGAGTTGCGTCTGCGCGATGACCTCGACGTCATACCGGTGGCTACCGGCCGAAGGCTGTTGAACGGGGTCGCAACGAATGGTGGTCTACTCGAAGATCGGGGGCACGCGATTTGCGATTTACAAGCTGCGGTCTCCCTAACCGGGCGGCATAATTGGCAAAATGCCGCCGCTGCCTATGCCACCACGCGCACACTTGGTGTTGATCCCGAAACCATCGCCCGCGCCATACTCAATTTCCCCGGCCTGGCGCACCGGATGGAACATATTGCCGCCATAGATGGCGTACAGTTTATCAATGACAGCAAAGCGACAAACGGCGAAGCCGCGGCCCGCGCACTGGCTTGCTTTAACCCGATTTATTGGATTGCCGGGGGTCGCGCCAAGTCAGATGGGCTGCGTGCAATACAGCCCTATTTTCAGCGCATTGCGCATGCTTTTCTAATCGGCGAAGACGAGCGAAGCTTAGCCGCCGAGCTAGACGGGCGCGTTGACCATAGATTGTGTGGAAATCTCGACGCGGCGCTCGATGCGGCAGCAGCACAGGCCCGCGCTGACGGGCGGCCGGGTGCCGTCGTCCTATTTTCGCCGGCCTGTGCGTCGTTCGACCAATACTCTGATTTCGAGGCCCGCGGCGAAGCGTTCCGCGAACGCGTCCGTATTTTAGAACAGCGCCAGTCTGAACAAGCGCTGCGCGTCTGTGCGTGATGACCAGCTTCTCTCGCACCGATTCCTCAATTTTGGGCCGCTGGTGGTGGACCCTGGACCGCTGGGCGTTGCTGGTACTCACACTATTGTTTGCGGTCGGCGCAATTCTTACGGTCGCGGCAAGTCCCGGCGCCGCCGCGCGCATTGGGCTGGAGCCGTTCTTTTTCGTCCGCCATCAATTCGCGTTTATGGTACCAGCGTTGCTGATCCTGTTGGCAGTTTCCATGTTGTCGCCGCGAGGCATCCGGCGCATTGCAGTTCTAGTCCTCAGCGCAGGCATCATCCTCGTCGCAGCAACCAACTTTTCCGGGATCGAGATCAAAGGCGCCAGCCGCTGGCTCTCGCTCGGCGCCTTCACATTTCAGCCATCCGAATTCGTGAAGCCCTGCTTTGCCGTTGTCGCCGCTTGGATGTTTGCCGAATATCGCCAGTCGAAGAATTTTCCGGGACGTGCCGTCGCCAGTGTTTTGCTACTGGTCATCGTTGGGCTTTTGCTGTTGCAACCGGATTTCGGCATGGCGGTAACTGTGGCCGCCGTTTGGTTCGTGCAGTTTTTTCTCGCCGGTTTGTCACTATGGTGGGTCGGGTTATCGCTGGCGGCGACGCTCGGGCTCGTAACGGCAGCTTACAGTGTCTTCCCACATGTGGCGAAGCGTATCGATCTTTTTATCGATCCGCTGTCGGGCGATTCCTATCAGGTGACGACCTCTCTCAAGGCTTTCCAACAGGGCGGCCTGTTAGGCAAGGGCCCCGGAGAAGGGGTTGTCAAAGGCTATCTGCCGGATGCCCACACCGATTTCATATTTGCCGTCGCGGCCGAAGAATTCGGCATGCTCGCGGCCCTGGCCATCGTTGGCCTGTTCTCCTTTATCGTCTTGCGTGGCCTCACCCGGGTGGTTCGCGAGGCCGATTTGTTTGTCTTGCTGGCGGTTGCCGGATTGCTCACTCAGTTTGGCCTGCAGGCGCTTATCAATATGGGCGTCACCGTGCAATTGCTGCCGGCCAAGGGGATGACACTGCCCTTTGTCAGCTATGGCGGCTCTTCTCTGATCGCCAGCGCTCTCGGCATGGGCATGGTGCTGGCGCTCACTCGGAGTGGCTATCGCGACAAGGTTTCACCGGCATGAACGCCCGCGCGCCACAAGCACCGATCGTGCTGGCTGCCGGCGGTACGGGCGGGCATGTATTCCCAGCGCAAGCGGTTGCCATGGAGCTTGAAGCGCGTGGCCGCCGCCTAGTCCTCATCACTGACCGTCGCGGCGTCGGTTTTGGTGGCGCACTGGCCAATATCGAAAGCCATCATATTTCGGCTGGCACTCCGCTGGCGCGTGGCCCAATCGCGCGCGGTCTCGGCATCGTCAAACTGCTATTAGGTGTGCGCGAAGCGCGACGCCTCTTGCGCCGCCTTGAGCCCGCTGCCGTCATTGGCTTTGGTGGCTATCCGTCTGTACCGACCATGATTGCCGCCAGCCGCACCAGGGTTGCGACAGCTATTCACGAACAAAATGCCGTCTTAGGGCGCGCCAACCGGCTGTTGGCATCGCGCGTCCTACGCATCGCAACCTCGTTCGAACAAACCAGCGGCATCGCCAGTGCTGACCGTTCCAAGATTGCCATGACCGGCAATCCTGTCCGTGCCTCCATCGCCGAGCTGGCCACCAGCGCCTATCCAACTCCCGAGCACGACGGTCCGCTTCGCCTTCTTATCATCGGCGGCAGTCAAGGCGCCCGCGTGTTTGCCGAGCTGGTTCCAGCTGCCCTTACCTTGTTGCCACCGCAAATTCGCACGCGTCTTAGCGTCGTCCACCAATGCCGCCCCGAGGATATGCAGCAGGTGCGCGCCCGCCATGCAGCGGACGGCATCCAAGCGGAGTGTGCAGTATTCTTCGAAGACCTACCGACCCGCCTGGAAAGCGCTCATTTGGTTATCTGTCGCGCTGGCGCGTCAACGGTGGCTGAACTTGCAGCGGCTGGCCGGCCAGCTATTCTCGTCCCATTCCCTTTCGCTACCGACAATCATCAGAGCGCCAATGCCCGCGCGCTCGAAGCCGCGGGCGGTGCCATCCTGTTGGCCGAAGCGGAGGCGACGGCGGGACGCTTAGCAGAATGTCTAAACGGATTTCTCGCGTCATCGGAAGCAATGGCGCAGGTTGCCCGTGCTGCCCTTGGAATTGGTAGACCAGCCGCTGGCCAAGTTCTGGCTGACCTCGTCGAAAGCCTAATTCCGGCGAATGGCAATCCGTATCGTACGATCGGGAGGAAAGCAGCGTGAAGGCGCTTCCCCTCTCCATCGGCATCATTCATTTTGTCGGCATCGGTGGTATCGGCATGAGTGGCATAGCCGAGGTAATGCATAATCTCGGCTACACCGTGCAGGGCAGCGATCTATCGGAGAATGCGAATGTCCGCCGGCTCCGGGCGCTCGGCATCACTGTCGCTATCGGCCATGACGCAGCGGCTCTGGGGGATGCCCAAGTGGTAGTAATTTCCTCCGCCGTAAAACAGGAAAATGTTGAGGCGGCAGCAGCACGTCAACGTTTTATTCCGGTGGTACGACGCGCCGAAATGCTGGCCGAGCTAATGCGCCTCAAATGGTCCGTGGCGGTTGCCGGCACACATGGCAAAACCACCACGACCTCCATGGTCGCCGCCGTGCTCGATGGCGCGGGTCTCGACCCCACGGTAATCAATGGTGGGGTCATCAATGCCTATGGCACCAACGCGCGGCTCGGCGCCGGTGATTGGATGGTCGTCGAGGCGGATGAGTCCGACGGTAGCTTCATCAAATTGCCTGCCACGGTAGCCGTGGTAACCAACATTGATCCCGAGCATATGGAATTTTATGGTGATTTCGACGGCGTGCGCGACGCCTATTGCACCTTCCTGGAGAATTTGCCGTTCTACGGCTTTGCCGCTCTCTGTCTCGATCACGCGGAAGTACAGGCGCTAGTGGGACGCGTTTCGGACCACCGCATTGTCACTTATGGCATGAGCCCTCAGGCCGAAATCCGCGCGTTTGACGTGCGCTCAGACGCACTCGGCTCGGTGTTCAACGTCAACATCTCAGATCGCCAAAGCGGCGCTAACCACACGCTGGAAAATCTGCGCCTGCCGATGCTAGGTGCGCACAATGTGCAAAATGCGCTGGCCGCTATCGCCATCGCCCGCGAGATGAAGCTTGCGGAGCAAGATATTCGTACCGCGCTCAGCGGCTTCAAGGGCGTCAAACGGCGATTCACCAAAACCGGTGTCATCGACGGCATCACCGTCATCGACGACTACGGTCACCACCCAGTGGAAATTTCAGCCGTACTCAAATCTGCACGTGATTATTATACTGGGCGGATCATCGCAGTTGTGCAGCCCCATCGATATAGCCGCCTGCGAGATCTATTCGAAGAATTTTGCTCATGCTTCAACGATGCCGACGCGGTGATCGTGGCGCCGGTTCATCCCGCTGGCGAAGCGCCGATCGAAGGCTATGATCGCGACAGTCTAGTCGACGGTCTACGAAGGCGCGGCCATCGTCAGGTCACGGCACTCGAGGAGCCCGAGCAGCTCGCTGATATCGTAGGCACACTGGCAGCACCCGGCGACCTGGTGGTCTTCCTCGGCGCTGGCACCATTACGAATTGGGCCAATGCGCTGCCCGAGGAACTTGCAGCTTGGCGTCAAGCAGTTATGCGGCCCGCCAACGACCATCGCTCCGGCGGGGGCGCGTCATGATAGCTGCGGCACGTCATAGTCTCCTCCAGCGCCTGCCCAAAGTTACCGGCGACTATACGGAAAATGCGGCGCTGGCCCCGGTGGCCTGGTTCCGTGTCGGCGGTCCAGCAGAAATATTGTACCGGCCCGCGGATACCGAGGATTTGGCACTCTTTCTTGCCGCCAAGCCAAGTGATATTCCGGTGACCCTGTTCGGCTCCGGCTCTAACATATTAGTGCGTGACGGTGGCATTCCGGGCGTAGTTATCCGCCTCGGCAGTGGTTTCCGCGAATGCCGTGCCGAGTGGTGCGAAGACAGGGCGCTAGTGCATGTTGGCGCCGGCGCCATTGATATCAGTGTGGCTCGGATTTGCCGCGATGCAGGCGTCGCCGGTCTTGAATTTCTGGTTGGCATCCCAGGCACCATCGGGGGTGCGCTGCGCATGAACGCCGGCGCCTACGGCCAGGAAATGGCCGACGTCACCGTGGCAGCTGAGGCCCTCGACGCAAACGGCAACCGTCAGCGCCTGACGCTCATGGACTTGGGCTATTCCTACCGCCATTCAGCAGCGCCTGAAGATTTAATCTTTGTCTCAACTACGCTGCGTGGCAAGCGCGGCATGCCGAAGGCGATCGCCGCACGTATGGCCGAAATTGATACAAGCCGCGAAGAAGACCAACCGCTGCGCGCCCGTACCGGCGGCAGCACCTTTGTCAATCCGCCTGGCGAAAAGGCGTGGCAACTTATCGACCGCGCCGGCTGTCGCGGCCTCAAACGCGGCGATGCAATGGTGTCGGAAAAGCACTGCAATTTCCTAATCAATACTGGCGGCGCCAGCGCGGCGGACATTGAAGGTCTGGGTGAAGAAATCCGCTATCGAGTCAAACAGCAAAGCGGAATTACACTGGAATGGGAAATCCGCCGCGTCGGCCGCCACGCGACCGGCCAGACTTCCCTGGCCTGTGGACTCGAAGGCGGTGCATCATGAGTCACCATGTTGCGGTGATCATGGGCGGTCCTTCAGTCGAGCGTGAGGTCTCGCTGGTATCTGGCGGCGCCGTTGAGCGCGCCCTGATAGGACTTGGCTACCGGGTCACAACGATCGATGCCGACCACACGCTGCCAGCGCAAATTATGGAATGTAACCCGGGTGTGGTGTTTAACGCCCTGCATGGCCGCCTCGGCGAGGATGGTTGCGTCCAAGGCCTTCTCGAAGTGCTCGGTATCCCCTACACGCATTCGGGCGTGCTTGCATCGGCTCTTGCGATGAACAAACCCGCCGCCAAGAAGCTTTTCACTGATGCGGGTCTCGCCTGCCCGGAAGGCCGGGTGATGAACTTCAAAGCGGTGATGGCTGGGGAAGGGCTGCCGCCACCCTATGTAATCAAGCCGCTCAACGAGGGCTCGAGCGTCGGCGTTTATATAGTTTTGAACGGCGACAACCATCAACGCCTCGCGGACGAACCTTGGCTGTTCGGCGATGATGTACTGGTGGAAGAATACATTTCCGGCCGCGAAATACAGGTCGCCATTATGGGCGAGCGTGCCCTTGGCGCCATTGAAATCCGGCCGCGCGGGCGCTTTTACGACTATGAGACCAAATACACAGAAGGAAAAGCCGAGCATTTCATGCCAGCGCCGATCCACCCTAAATCCTATGCCGAAGCACTTGATATTGCACTTTGTGCGCACCGCACACTCGGCTGCCGCGGCGTTAGCAGGGCGGATTTACGTTATGACGATGAGGCCGGCGAGCCGGGCATATTTTATCTGCTCGAAATCAATACCCAACCCGGCATGACACCGCTCTCGCTGATGCCTGAAATTGCCGCCGACTGCGGTATGACATTCTCAGATTTAGTTGCCTGGATGGTGGAGAACGCATCATGCGACAACTGAGTTTCAACGATCGCCTTGCGCCACAGCGCGCCGTCGCCGGCAACCGGCCAAGCTGGTTCCCGCTGACACGTAACCATTGGCTCCGGTTATTCCGCCGCCGCGCGCGCCTGCTTGCCATGTTGGCAGCCAGTACCGCTGTCCTCTCGGCGTCAAGTTGGTGGCTCGCTCAGCCCGGCAATGCGGCAGGGCTAGGTGTTAGCGCCCAGCAGATTTTCATGAGCACCACCGCTAGAATCGGCATGACAATTGAGAATGTCTACTGCACCGGCCACCGCGAAGCCGATCCAACGTCGATATTGGCTGCTCTCGAAGTCAAGCGCGGCGATCCGATTCTCGCATTTGCCCCCGAACGTGCGCGCACTCGCCTACTCGCCCTTGATTGGGTCGAAAGCGCCACCATCGAACGCCGCCTGCCTAACACCCTTCGTATCCAGATCGTCGAGCGCCAAGCATTTGCGCTGTGGCAGCAAGAGCAGCGCCTACAAATAGTCGATCGCAGGGGCAACACTATTAATGCCGAAGATGTTCCGGAATTCGGCCATCTGCCGCTAATTGTCGGCGACGGCGCCCCGCAACACGCGCCCGCCTTATTCGACACCATGAGCAGCGCACCTACCGTTTTGCGCGGCCTGGTCTCCGCTGTGCGGGTCGGGTCACGGCGCTGGGATTTGCATTTTGAAAGCGGACTCACTGTTCATCTTCCCGAATCCCGTGCGTCTCAGGCGTTGCAAAAATTGGTCCATTTACTCAGTACATACGACACCCAAGACGAACGCATCGTCTCGATCGACCTTCGTCTACCTGACCGCGCAGTCCTCAGTAAGCGGCCGGAAGAGACGATCGACGGTAGCTCGACATGACCAAAGAAAAAGGGCAATGATACCGTGATTGCAGCACTTGATGTTGGCACCTCCAAAGTGACCTGCTTTATCGCGGAGCGGGACGGCCAAGGAGAGCTCGCCATTGTCGGCATCGGTCAAGATACGGCCGAGGGGTTAAAGGCCGGCACCGTCACTGATATGGCGGCGGCTGTGAAATCTCTTGGCACCGCCGTTCACCGAGCTGAAGTGATGGCCGACACACGCGTTCGCGAGCTGTTCGTTAGTGTCTCCGGTGGCGCTCCGCAATCCACCTATGCTGATATATCTCTCGATGTTTCGGGCCGACAAATCGGCAATACTGATATTCAGGCCGCGTTCGATGCCGCCCACACCGATGGCGCAATCGAGGGTCGCGAAATTGTTCATGCCGTCTCGACTGCCTATGATCTTGATGGCAGCCGCGACATCCGTAACCCCAAAGGGATGTACGGCAAACAATTGCGCGTGCAATTGCATATGGTCAGCGTAGCCCATGGCACCTTTCGCAATCTTTTAAGTTGTTTGTCGCGCTGCGATTTGGACCTCGAGGCGCCGGTGATCTCGGCCTATGCCTCGGGTCTCGCCTGTCTGGTCGAAGATGAAAAGGATCTCGGCGTTACGATTATCGACATGGGCTGCGGCGGTACGGGGTTGGCTTCTTTTTCCGGTGGGGAATTTAACTGGACAGCAACGGTGCCGCTGGGCGGCGCCCATGTCACCAACGATATCGCACTCGGCCTCACAACGCCGCTCGCTAATGCCGAACATATGAAGCGCCTGTACGCCAGCGCCATCGGCGGGCCAGCAGATAGTCGCGAGATGATCGAGGTGCCGCAATTGGGCGAACCGGAACTCCACTCAGCGCGGCAGATTCCACGCTCCCTCTTGACCGGCATCGTGCGCCCGCGGCTCGAGGAGACGTTTGAGTTGGTCCGCGATTTTCTTGATTCATCGGGCACCGCCGGTGCTTCGGCACGTCGCATCGTGTTGACCGGCGGTGCTAGTCAACTGCAAGGCGTCGGCGAGCTCGCTTCAGAGATATTAGAGAAACAAGTCCGCCTCGCGCGACCGCTTCCTGTCCAGGGACTGGCCGAAGCTGTCGCCGGACCCAATTGCGCAACGTGCGCAGGGCTTCTGATTTACGCCGCGGAACGCCATGACGATTCCCAGACTCGTCGGCAAATGCGGGAACACACATCTCCACAACCCGTCGAGAGTGCGCTGGGACGCATCGGCCAATGGCTACGAGCCAATTTTTAGAAAATAGCCGGCCCGGCGCCCATATCCCTGGCGCACCGGGTCGAGACCAAGAGACGTAAGGGATTGACGCGAACCAACGAGTTGTTCTGGAGGACCACATGAGCATCGATTTTGCACCGCAACAATGGGAAGAGACCAAACCCCGCATTACCGTAATTGGCGTTGGCGGCGCTGGCGGCAACGCGGTTAACAATATGATCAACGGCGGATTGGAGGGCGTGGAATTCGTTGTCGCGAACACCGATGCGCAGTCGCTTCAGCAATCACTTGCAGAGCAACGTATTCAACTTGGCGTCACAGTCACACACGGATTGGGCGCCGGGGCCCGGCCCGATATCGGACGGGTAGCCGCTGAAGAGGCGCTCGACGATATTCTGCAATATCTCGAAGCTAATAATATGGTATTCATCGCAGCCGGTATGGGCGGCGGCACCGGCACCGGCGCCGCGCCCGTTATCGCCCAAGCGGCGCGCGAGCGCGGAATCTTGACCGTCGGCGTGGTTACTAAACCGTTCCAGTTCGAGGGCATTCAGCGCATGCGCCTAGCGGAAGCGGGGCTGCAAGAGCTGCAGCAATACGTCGACACGCTGATCGTTATTCCCAACCAAAACCTGTTCCGTGTGGCCAATGAGCAGACCACGTTCGCGGCAGCGTTCAACTTGGCGGATGAAGTTCTCCATGCCGGCGTGCGCGGCGTCACCGACCTGATGGTGAGCCCTGGACTGATCAATCTCGATTTTGCCGATATTCGTACCGTAATGGGTGAAATGGGCAAAGCAATGATGGGTACCGGCGAAGCGCAGGGCGAAAATCGCGCCATCGAGGCGGCAGAAGCGGCGATCAATAATCCACTTCTGGACAATGCCTCCATTGAGGGTGCGCGCGGGGTCCTCATCAACGTGACTGGCGGCTCTGACGTTACCCTGATGGAAGTCGACGAAGCGGCCTCACGCATCTGCCAGGAAGTAGATGATGATGCCAACATCATTTTTGGCACGTCCTTGTCGACCGACCTGGACGGGCAAATGCGGGTTGCCGTTATCGCCACCGGGATCGAGGCGGATTTAGCGCGCGAACCCGTGCCCGAGCCATCGGACAAGGTACATATCCTAGGTATTAGCCAACGCAAGGGCGGTGACCGTCCTTCCGCGGGTGCTGTCGGCACCGCCGATCAGGAGGCGCCGCAGGCTGTGCTTGAGGAGGCCAAAACGCCGGAACAGGACGCTCCAGCCTCAATCGCAAGCGAGACGGATACCGTCGAACCGGAGGATAATGGGCTCAACACCGCGCTTAACAGAGTCAAACATGGCTTCGAGAATACTGAAGTAGAAGTGAAATCGGACGCACAAACTGAGGCCCCTGAACCAACAATGGTCGAAAATTCACCGCCCGTGCGCAAGATGGTGGCGGCTTCTTCTGCTGGCGCCATACGGGCTGGTGTGGTCATGCGGAGAGATCGGCCAGAAGTGGTTTCGTCTGGCTCTGACGCGCTTGATACTTCAACTCAGCCAGGAATCGCGGAAGCTCCGAAGAGTAATCCGTCCGCGCCTACGGCCAAACCGGATGACGGGCATTTTGGGTTCATCCCAGCGCCAGCCGTAACGCCCGGCCGAGTGGTCTCCGCTGGACTGGAGAAAACGGCGGATGCATTCAGCGTGGCCAGTATGGAAAACGCCGGAGGCAGTGGCAAGAAACGCGGGCCCTCTCTGTTCGAGCGGATGACCGGAAGTGGCAGAGCACGGCGGGAGACACCAAAAGCCAACCAGGCGAGTGTTGAGGCCGCGCCACAACGGCAGTCCAAGCCAGCGGCAGAAAGGCCCACTAACGAGTCCCAAGATAAAGAGCCATCGATCGAAACCGCGCCGCAAACCGCGCAACCGGCTGCGGATTTACAACCGATTGAAGAGGATCCTCTGGAAATTCCAGCATTTCTTAGGCGTCAGGCGAACTAGCTGCCGAAGTGCCAAATAAAACACTAGAAAAACTCCGGTAATTGGCCGTAACATTTTGTAACAAATAGTGATTTGAGTGCTTTGGAGGGGGCTGTTACAACCCCTCCAAAGTGATTCGTGGCAAGCTACGCACGTCTGTGAGCTAGATCGCTCGGCGGCCCGAGAATAGAAAGATCAGTTTTTGACCAAACAATTGCAACGCACACTGAAAGCGCCGATACACTGCACCGGTACTGGCCTTCATAGCAATGCTAAGATATCGATGGCCCTCATCCCGGCGCCACCGGACACCGGTGTCTTGTTCCGTCGCACGGATTTAGGAGCGAACGCCGAAGTCAGGGCGCATCGCGACAATGTTGTCGATTCTCGGTTATGCACGACGATCGGCAACGGCAACGGTTTATCCGTCGGCACGATTGAGCATTTGATGGCGGCCTTCGCTGGTTGCGGAGTGGAGAATGTCATTGTCGAATTGAATGGCGCCGAAGTTCCTATAATGGACGGCAGTTCGCGTTCTTTCGTGTTTTTGATGGAATGTGCAGGCATCGTCGAGCAAAATGTACCTCGACGCGCCATTCAGGTTCTCAAGGAAATTTCTGTCGGCAATGAAAGCCGCTGGGCTTCTATCTCGCCATCGGATCATTTCTCGCTGCATTGTGAAATTGCCTTCGATCACGACGCCATAGGCGTGCAGTATTTCGATTATGATTCGCTCCAAGCCTCGTTCGCAGACGACCTGAGCAGTGCGCGTACTTTTTGCCTTGCCTCTGATGTCGAAAAAATGCGCGCTGCTGGATTGGCGTTGGGCGGCTCGCTGGATAACGCCATCGTGATCGGTGATCACGGTCTGCTAAATTCGGAAGGTCTGCGCTACGACACTGAATTTGCACGTCACAAGGCGCTTGATTGCATTGGTGACCTGAGCTTGGCAGGTGCGGCGCTGTTGGCACATGTTGAAAGCTATTGTGCCGGGCACACGATGAACCACGAATTACTCAATGCACTGCTCGACGATGAAACGGCGTGGTGCTGGACCGACATGAATGTACTAAGCGTCGACCGGATAGATGCAGCACCGCAAGTGCGGCACGCCGCCGTGGCCGCAAGCGCCTAACTTTTCCCCGCCCGCTGATTCCCAACATGTGTTAACTCGGATCTAAATCAGCCCGCCGAAGGTGATTTAGCGCGACATGGCTCCCCTCATCCGTCGACCATGATATAGTCCCCCGAATAAAGCATCGATTTCGGGACTAGCATGACCTTCGCCTTTACGCAGCACTCATCCTCCATCATACGCAGATTCGCCGGTGTCCTTGCTGTGCTAGTGATTCTGGCCGCCTGCGCAGAAGATGATGCGGAGTACCAAGAGCGAACTGTGGAACAACTTTACAACAGCGCTATGGATGAACTGCTGGACAGATCCTATGTCGAGGCGGCCAAGGGGTTTGACGAGGTGGAACGCCAGCATCCCTACTCCGTTTGGGCGACCCGAGCGCAGATCATGTCGGCCTACGCCTACTATAAAAACAACGACTATGACGAATCAATCATCTCCGCTAGCCGCTTTATACAGCTGCATCCCGGACACCGCGATGTCGCCTATGCCTATTACCTGAACGCCGTATCTTATTATGAGCAAATTTCGGATGTGGGACGGGACCAGGGATTGACCGAACGAGCGTTGGCGTCCCTAGAGGAGCTGGTGCGACGATTTCCAAACACGCCCTATGCACGCGATGCGCGCCTTAAGATAGATCTCACGCGCGACCATCTGGCCGGCAAAGAAATGGATATTGGGCGCTATTATTTGGACCACGCCAACTATATTGCCTCCGTTAATCGCTTTCGCCGTGTCATCGAAAGCTATCAGACGACCAGCCACGTAGCTGAAGCGCTGCACAGATTGACGGAAGCCTATCTCGCCCTCGGGGTGTCGCAGGAAGCCCAGACGGCAGCCGCAGTGCTGGGCCACAATTTCCCGGGCAGTGAGTGGTATCTCGACAGCTACGCTCTCTTGGAAGGGGTCGACCTGCGCCCTGAAGCCGACGAAGAATCCTGGATCAACCGGGCCTTCAATTCGATTTTCTGATTGGTCGTCGCATGCTTCGCAGTCTATCGGTCCGCAACCTGGTTCTTATCGATAGCTTAGACCTGGAGTTTGGGCCCGGTCTTTGTGTGCTGACCGGAGAAACTGGCGCCGGTAAGTCGATCCTTCTCGATGCGCTAGGGTTAGCGCTCGGCGCCCGCGGTGACGCCCAATTAGTGCGTCATGGCACCGAATCGGCCAGCGTCAGCGCCAGCTTCGAACTGGCCACGGATCACACGGCCTGGGCCCTGCTCGAAGCACAGGGCTTTGATTTCACCGATGAGTTGATCTTGCGCCGCATTCTCGGCGCAGATGGGCGAAGCCGTGCTTTCGCAAATGGGCAACCAGCGAGCGTTGCCTGGCTGCGAGAAGTGGGCAGTTCCCTGGTGGAAATTGAAAACCAGTCAGCCTCTGGTGGCCTGCTCGACCCACGGAATCATCGCGCACTGCTAGATTCTTTTGCCGCCAATGACAAACAGCGCGCCCATACAGCAGTAACTTGCACCACCTGGCGCGAATCTATAGCGACTTTGAAGAAGGCCGAAACGGAACTCGCTGAGGCGCGCCGAGACGAAGAATATTTGCACCATGTAAGCGCTGAGTTGGAGGCACTTGCCCCCCAAGCAGGCGAGGAAGAGAAACTTGCGGCCGAGCGGCGACGCTTGATGAATGGACAAAAGCTGTCAAAGGTGATGGCCGATGCCAGGGAGATAATCGCCGGTGAGCAACCGGCGGCGGCAAGCTTGCGCTCGGCCACTCGGATGCTCGAACATGTTCAAGAAGAGGCAGGCGGCCATATGGATAAGGCAATCGCAGCGCTCGGGCAGGCAGCGATCGAAGCAGCCGAAGCTGAGGCGGCGCTAGCCGAAGCAGAGCGCGGCCTTGACCTTGACCCGCGACGCTTGGACGCGACTGAAGAGCGCCTATTCGCGCTCCGTGCCGCAGCACGCAAACACCATACCGAGGTGGAAATGCTTACACCCCTGCTGGCTGATTTTCGCCGCCGCCTTGAGCGGGTTGATCACAGCAACACGGTGCTTGTTCAACTAAGCCAAGCCAGCGCCGACGCTCGAGCCGAATTCCTGCAGGCGGCGCAGCGCCTGAGCACCACACGCACACGCGCTGCGAAGGTACTGGACAAGGCTCTAAAAAGTGAATTTGTGCCGCTCAAGCTCGGCGGTGCCACCTTCCGAACATCCATCGTCAAATTAGAAGAAAACCAGGCCAGCGCTAATGGCTTAGAGCGTGTGCATTTCGAAATTGCCACCAACCTCGGGTCGCAACCTGGACCGCTGGAGAAAATTGCTTCGGGCGGTGAGCGCGCCCGGCTACTGCTCGCACTCAAGGTTTGCCTGACTAAGTCCAAGGGCGTACCGAGCCTGGTTTTCGACGAGGTAGACGAAGGTATCGGCGGAGCGGTCGCCAATGCAGTCGGCGAGCGGCTGGCCCGTTTGGCCGAGGATGTTCAGGTGCTCGTCGTCACCCATTCTCCTCAGGTCGCGGCGCGCGGCGAACGCCACATCCGGGTACTCAAGGAAAGCGTCAAAAATTCCGCCCGTGCCACAGTCGAAACTCTCAATAGTGCTGGGCGGCGCGAGGAAATCGCGCGCATGCTGTCAGGCGCGCAAATCACCGATGAAGCGCGTGCGGCAGCGCGAAGCCTGATTGCCGGCGACCCGGTATGAGCCGCCCGCCCGCATCTTTGAACAAATCTGTTGCGCAACTGAGTGAAGCAGAGGCCGAGCAGGCGCTAGAATATCTTGCCGCCGAAATTCTCCGCCATGACAGGCTCTATTATCAACGATCCGAGCCTGAAATCGAAGACACCGCCTATGACGCGCTGCGCCGGCAAAACATTGCCATCGAACAGCACTTTCCGGCCCTCGTGCAGTCAAACAGCCCAACCTATCAGGTGGGAGCACCGCCTGCTGCCGGGTTCGCCAAGGTGCTCCATCGTGTGCCCATGCTCTCCCTCGGCAACGCCTTCAACGATGCCGACATGGACGAGTTTATCACTCGCGCACGGCGCTTTTTGAAGCTCAACACCGACGAGACCGTTGCCCTAATGGTTGAGCCCAAAATTGACGGCCTATCTGCCTCGCTGCGCTATGAAAACGGCGTCTATGTGCGGGGCGCGACGCGCGGCGACGGCGAAGAAGGCGAGGATGTTACCGAAAATCTACGCACCGTGCTCGACCTGCCTGCCCAACTGGCACACCAAGACATCCCTGAAGTGATCGAGGTGCGCGGCGAAATATACATAGCGAGAGCGGATTTTCTGGCTTTGAACCGAGAACGAGAAGCCGAAGGCATGCGCCCCTTCGTCAATGCGAGAAACACTGCGTCGGGCGGTTTGCGTCAGATAGATCCGTCCCTCACCGCCAAGCGCCAGCTGCGCTTGTTTGCCTATTCCTGGGGTGAGATGAGTAACCCGGTCGTCGGCCTGTATGGCGACTATCTCAAACGCTTGAAAAATTGGGGCTTTCAAGTCAATCCAATGGCGCGTCAGTGCGAGAGTCTGCAAGATGGACTTGCACATTACCACGACATTGTCGCCAAACGCGATAGCCTGCCGTATGAAATTGATGGCGTGGTTTTCAAGATCGACCGCATCGATTGGCAAGAACGCCTCGGCGCCGCAGGGCGCGAGCCGCGCTGGGCGATCGCCTATAAATTCGCCGCCAAACAGGCAGAAACGGTGCTCGAGAAAATTTCTATCCAGGTTGGTCGCACCGGCGCGCTAACGCCAGTTGCGGAACTTTCACCAGTCACGGTCGGGGGGGTAACAATCAGCCGCGCCAGCCTGCACAATCAGGATGAGATCGCGCGCAAAAATATCCGCGAGGGAGATCATGTGATCGTACAGCGCGCTGGAGACGTGATACCGCAAGTGGTGCAAGTGATCCTTGGAAAACGTCCCGCCAATTCAGAAGATTTTCCATTTCCGAAAATCTGTCCGGAGTGCGGCTCGACTGCGGTACGCGAGAGCGGCGAGGCGGTGACGCGCTGCACTGGCGGACTTGTCTGCCCAGCCCAGGCGGTTGAGCGCCTAAACCATTTCGTCAGCCGCGACGCCTTCGATATCGAGGGCCTAGGCGAAAAACAGATCAAGGCCTTTTGGCGGGAAGGCCTCGTTAAGCATCCAGCCGATATTTTTACCCTGGAAGCGCGCGACAAGACAGCAGAGCGACCCCTCGCGAGCAAAAAAGGTTGGCAGGATAAATCCGTCTGCAAATTATTTTTGGCCATTGCCGCGCGGAGAGAAATACCGCTTGAGCGCCTAATATTTGCCCTCGGCATCCGCCATATTGGCCATACCACGGCGCGCCTCCTGGCCCGAAGCTACGGCGATTTTGATTCGCTGCGCCGGGCCCTCACCGCCGCCGTTGATCGCAACAGCGGTGCCTATGCCGAGTTGGTGGATATTGACGGAATTGGCGCGGCTGCCGCTGTAGCGCTAGTCGATTTCATCTCTGAGGAACATAATTCACAGGTCCTTGGCGAGCTTGAAGCGGTGCTTGAGATCACGCCCTTCGAAGCCCCTGCTACCAACTCTCCGGTGTCTGGCAAAACGGTTGTTTTCACCGGCACACTGTCACTGATGAGCCGTGCTGAAGCGAAGGCGCGGGCTGAAGAACTGGGCGCGAAGGTCTCGGGTTCGGTCTCCAAAAAAGTCGATTTTGTCGTCGCCGGGGTGGAGGCCGGGTCAAAGCTCAAAAAGGCAATCGAGTTCGGTCTGACCGTGCTGAGCGAGCGTGAATGGCTTGATCTGATTGGCAGTCAAGGCGCCTGAATATATTGTAGCAACAGGAAGGCCGTCACACTGGTCAAGATCCCGATCAACATATTGCGCTTGAGAATGAAGAAGACGGCAAGGCCGACGCCCATCGCCGCCAAACGAATCCAATGATCGCTCTCGGCCAGCACGCCTGTGGGCAAGATCAACATGCGCGAAACCAAGCCGGCCAGCATGGCGTATGCCACGCATTGAACCCACAGAAAGACATCGCTCGAGGGATCGATGCGCCCCGATACGGCAACGCCGATGGCCCGCCATAGAAAGCTTATGGCGACAGCCCCCGGCAAAGCAATCCAAGCAGCACTTTCAGACATGGCGGTCGCGCCATATGCGCGCCATACCGAACGCCAGTGTTCCGCCGGTTAGACCGCTCAGCAACAATCCCCAATCCGCCGTCACTATATGTAGCAGCGGGCCAGCCACGCCGCCAGCGATCACCGCCAGAATAGCCGCCAGGCCGCGCGTGGCGGCCATCATCAGAACGAAGTAGATGATATTGATGAAGATCAGCGTTAGTAAAACGATTGCCGGCACGACGTCGGCGAGCAGATAGCCCGCGACAGCGCCGAAAAGTCCGGCGGAAGCGGTCATCGTCACGAAGCCCATATAGTATGTGGCGCGGCGCTCTGGCGGCAACTCTGGGCACCGTCTCAGCACCCATATCCAGGCATTAAAACTCATCAGGTGAGCCATGGCGTATAGCCACGCCGGTTGGCGCATACCTGGTCTCAGCATCGGCATCAGGGTCGCCGTCATCGGCATAAAGCGCGCATTGGCCATCGCTACGGCAAGAGTGATAGCGATGATGGTGCTCCCCGATGAATAGAGTTCAATGAACGCGATCTGTCCGGGCAGCGCCCACATCGTGATCAATTGCACCAACGCGAAATCGAGACCGAGGTTGCTTTCGCGACACAACGCTCCGAATCCCATAAGACTAATGATGAGAACCAAGGCCGGCAACCGGCTGCCATCGGAAATCCCGATACGATAAGCTTGGCGTTGGGTGATATTGCTGAACTTGCCGAATCTATGAGGTGGCAGATTCATCAATCCACCACAACGTCGATTGCTCTGAATATTGAGGTGTAAATTCAGCCCTTCGAAGCGGACACTCCGCTTTACTCACGTATCGAGAAAACTTCTCAGCTTACGCGAGCGACTGGGATGCTTGAGTTTTCTCAGCGCTTTGGCTTCGATCTGGCGGATGCGCTCCCGGGTGACAGAGAATTGTTGCCCGACCTCTTCCAAGGTGTGATCGGTGTTCATGCCGATGCCGAAACGCATGCGCAGAACCCGCTCCTCACGCGCGGTGAGACTGGCCAGTACACGCGTTGTCGTTTCGCGCAAATTAGATTGAATGGCCGCGTCGACCGGCAGGACAGCGTTCTTATCCTCAATAAAATCGCCAAGATGGCTGTCTTCTTCATCGCCAATCGGCGTCTCCAGGCTGATCGGCTCTTTGGCGATCTTCAATACTTTGCGCACTTTGTCGAGCGGCATGCCGAGACGCTCGGCCAATTCCTCCGGCGTCGGTTCACGGCCAATCTCATGCAGCATCTGGCGTGAAGTGCGTACCAGCTTGTTGATGGTCTCGATCATGTGCACCGGAATACGAATGGTGCGCGCCTGATCGGCGATAGAGCGGGTGATGGCCTGGCGAATCCACCAGGTCGCGTATGTGGAAAATTTATAGCCGCGACGATATTCAAATTTATCCACCGCCTTCATCAGGCCGATGTTGCCTTCTTGTATGAGATCTAGAAACTGCAGGCCGCGATTGGTATATTTTTTGGCGATCGAGATCACTAGGCGGAGATTGGCTTCAACCATTTCCTTCTTGGCCAACCCGGCTTCGCGCTCACCCTTTTGAACCGTCGAGACGATACGCTTGAACTCGCTCGGCTCAAGCCCGGTATTGCGTGCCACCGCGGCGATGTCTTTGCGAATTTGCACCACCCTTGGCCGCTCAGCGGTAGCAAAATTTTTCCATGCCGGATCAGATAGGCGAGAGACACGCGACAACCAGCGCGGATCAAGCTCACGACCAACATAGCGTTTGATAAAGCTCTGGCGATCCACTTTGTGGCGAGTCGCCATGCGCAGCAGTTCACCTTCGCGGTTTTGAACGAGCTTGTTGATGCCGTAGAGCTCATCCACCATTGCCTCGATACGCCCATTGTTGAGGCGCACACTCTGCATTAACGCCACCAATTCCTGTTTGAGTTTTTCATAGCGTTTCACTTGTGGATTAGTCAGCTGCTCATTCTTCAGGGCTAGTAAAAGGCGCTGATCCTGCAACCGGCGGAACTTTTTATAGGCCAAGGCAATATTATTGAATGTTTCAATAACGTCGTCGCGGACGGTCTCCTCCATAACGGCGAGCGAAACTGTGCCTTCGTCGAGGTCCTCATCATCGGAATCAGAGCGATTCTGAGGTTCTCCACCCTCCTCACTCTCGTCTTTTCCGTTCTCGCCATCGGTTCCCTCAGCCGTTTCCTTTTCTTTGCCATCGGCGCCTTCTGCTGTTTCCTTTTCTTTACCGTATTCTTCTGAGGATTCCACTCCTGGTGTACCCGGCACCCCCGGCACGCCGCCACCTTCAACGGCCGCACCAGGTTCGCGGCCATAAGTCGCGTCCAGATCAATCACGTCGCGCAGCAATATTTGGCCGTCCGAAAGTGCTTCGCGCCATTCGATAATGGCGCGCATCGTGAGCGGGCTTTCACAAATACCGCTGATCATGGTTTGTCGGCCTGCTTCGATACGCTTGGCGATGGCGATTTCACCTTCGCGCGAAAGCAACTCCACGCTTCCCATTTCGCGCAAGTACATGCGCACCGGATCGTCGGTGCGCCCCAAGTCCTCGTCTTCGACCTTGGCCGGCGCTTCGGTTCCGGCGCCTCCTGCTTTATCCTCACTTGCGGCTTCGTCAGACTCCTCGTTTTCGATGACGTTAATACCCATCTCCGAGAGTTGAGCCATCGTGTCCTCGATCTGCTCCGAGCTCGCTTCATCAGGAGGCAGTGCTTCGTTCAAATCGTCATATGTGACGTAGCCACGTTCTTTACCTCGGGTTACGAGTTTACGTACCGCTGCCGTCAGCGAATCGAGAACGGGGCTATCCGTCGATTCTTCGCCGCGCTCGGAAGACTCAGCGGATTTCGCGGGTTTTGTCGCCATCAAACGACCTTTCTAATTTGGCTCTCGAACCGAGCCAGAAAACACAATAAATTCAATATCCTGCCCCATATTTCACAACAGTGCGCAGAGCGCCTGTTGTCGCCGGCCCGCATTAGGACGGCGAAAGGCGTTCAATGAGGGTCCCTCAAATTAGTTGTAGCATTGAAATGGAGCGCGGAGCCCGCCAATTCAACCCCAGGCTGGCAAATGTCTAAATCGGCTTGTTTCGACTGTCAAGCATGTGAATTCATTCGATTCTGTCCAAGAGCCGCGTCAGCCCTGTCCCGATTCCGTATTATCATTGTCACCGTACCCTGGAATGAGTACTTCGGTGCCCGGAGCCTCGTTGACGGCGCGCCCGCTTTCCACGAGGCGGTGAAAGTTTTCTTCGCTCATATCGCCGGCTAACGCTTCTTCCGCGTCACGCCGAAATTTCTCCATGCCGATCAAACGATGGTGCAGATCGAGTGCGTGACGTAATTGCACCCGGGCGTCGTTTAGACTTGCTGCATTGGATTTAGCGGCCCAGTCCAAATAGGCGGCATCCCCGCCGACAAGCTCATCGAGGAGTTTTTCCAATCCCGCCTGGGTCAAGACATAGCTGATTTTCGATTTGTCCGGCGCGATGCCACCAACATCGACCGCCAACAATGCATCGCGGAACGCGCGGTAGCGCGCCGCAAGCAACGGCAAGCGTTCAATCTCCTCATGGAAATCATGTAGCAGTTCAGGGAAGTTGAGAATCGTCTGAAGAATTGTGCGCTCACGCCTTGCCGAGCTACCTTCGGCGCGCCCACCCAGCCCCTGTTGCGGCAGAAGTTTCTCGTCTTCCCGCGGGCCACGGCGCAACGCCGGGCGCATTCTGCGCGGCGCCTGGCTCTTGGTAAAGGGTTCAAACAGGCGATTTTTATAGTGGCGTCGAAAGTAAAATTTGAGATCGTCGTCAGGGATTTTCTCGAGATAGCCGTTCAGACGGCGGTTGAGAGCAGCGCGGCTTTCCGGGGTCATCAATTCTTCGCCACCGCCGGCAATTTTCCACAATTCCTCAGACAACGGTTCCGCTCCGGCCAGTACCTCTTCGATTGCCGGTTTGCCGCCTTCACCGATAAGACTGTCGGGGTCCTGGCCCAGGGGCAGGGCCGCGAAGAATAGTGATTTCCCCGATTTCAAGCGCGGTAGGGCGCGCTCCGCGGCTCGCGAAGCTGCTTTACGACCGGCTACGTCGCCGTCGAAACAAAGCACCGGTGTTTCTACCAAACGCCACATTTCCTCCATTTGCAGCTCAGTTAAGGCCGTTCCGAGAGGCGCCACGGCCTCGGTCAAACCGCCTTGATGCAGTGCAATCACATCCATATAGCCTTCGACGACGATAATCCGCCCCGATTTCCGCGCTACGCTGCGCGCCAGGTGCATGCCGTAGAGCACCGCACCCTTGTGAAAGACTGGCGTATCCGGTGAGTTGAGGTATTTGGCCTGGCCTTTGCCAAGCGCTCTCCCACCGAATGCAATTACCCGTCCGCGCCGGTCCTGAATGGGAAACATCAGGCGATTGCGGAAACGGTCATAGCTCGCACCACCGCCTTCCGGCTCAATCAACAATCCAGCGGTCACCAGCATCGCTTCCGAAATATCCTTGCCAAGCAAGGCGGTCTTGAGTGCATTCCGCGATTCTGGCGCATACCCTAGGCGGAAATTCTCAATCGTCTCTGGCTTCAGCCCACGGCCCTTTAGGTACACGCTGGCGGTAGCACCGGAATCAGCGTGGAGTTCTGATTTGAAAAAATTTGCCGCCGCCTCGAGTACGGTATAGAGCGATAGCTGCTCCTCCGCGCGAGCATGGTGCTGCGGCGTTGTCTTTGGAATTTCTAGCCCTGCTTCCCCGGCAAGTTTTTCCACCGCCTCCGGAAACACTAACCCTTCATCGCGCATGACAAAGCCGATCACATCGCCGTGCGCTCCGCAGCCGAAACAATGAAAAAAGCCTTTGTCGTCGCTCACCGTGAAAGATGGTGTCTTTTCATTATGAAACGGGCAGAGCGCGCTATGCTCGCGCCCCTTGCGAATCAGGCGCACCCGCCGGCCAATGACATCCGATAGCGGGACACGCGCCCTTATTTCGTCCAAAAATTGTGGCGTAAAGGCCATCGTTGGAACGATCTCCGGCCGGCGGCGTAAGCGCGGCCAGCTTTCAACTACACTAGCGCAGCCTTCTACTGGGCGCGAGCGCTAGCGCCACAAAGCTGACATTTTCTTGGGGACAAAGCTGTGATTAGCCGTATGGCTAGCCTGTGGAAAATACGGGATAACTTCGGCATCGTTTCAGGCCAGCAATTCCTTCACCACGCCGCTTGCCTTGGCAAAGTCCATGCGGCCGGCATATTTTTCCTTGAGCGCCGACATGGTACGGCCCATGTCTTTGATGGTTTTGGCGTTTTCCTCGCCAACCAAGGCCTGAATTGCCTTCACCATATCGTCGCCCTCGATTTGCGGCGGTAGAAACCGTCGGACTACGGTGATTTCCTCGCGTTCGCGCTCTGCCAGGTCAATTCGCCCGCCACTTTCATACTGAGCGATGCTCTCGCGCCGTTGCCGGATCATAGTATTAAGCAATTGCAGTATATCCGTCTCGCCGAGACCATCCGGATTGCCCTTGCCACGCTCGGCAATATCACGATCTTTCAGAGCGGCCAGAATTAAACGCACGGTCAAGATCGTGCGCTCATCACGTGCCTTCATCGCGATTTTCAATGCATCATTTAGTTGGTCTCTAATCATCGCCTGAACATATGGTTCACGAACGAAGCGCCGCAATATAGCGTCACTGGAACAAGGATCAACCCCAGAATGCGGGTTGACAAATTCACCCTTCGACAACGGTGGTTTAGATGGGATAAAGATCCAGTCCGAACCAAAAACCCAGACGTGTTGCGCGGCAAACGCGCGGATTTAGAGATTTCGAGGTTGCCACCGCTCGTAATTTCAATGCGGACAAAGCGGGCGCACATTATGTGCCGCGAGGGCGAGGTCGCGGGCTTGATAGTGGTGATTATCGGCAAAGCGAAAGGCGGTCGTCCGATTCGGCAGAATCATAACGATATGTCCACCGTAGCCCATCATTTTGGGTAACCATGTTTCACAACCATGATTGTCGCTGAACGGTTTCATCCAAAAAGATAGTTGATATTCATGGCCTTGGCCGCTGCCATTCGTCGGCAATCCGCGTTTTTCCGTTTGATAGAGCGCTTCCGCCAGCCTGCCCGAGTGGAGCAATTGCCGGTCGCCATATTGGCCGCCGTCATGCAAGAGCTGTGAGATCTTGGCGACATCATCAATTCTTAGATAAAGTCCAAAGCCCATGATCGGCAGGCCGCGCGCGTCATCATCTTCGACCGTTCGCATGATCGGAACGTGATAAGCGCCGATAGGCTCTAAAACCTCTCGCTGTACCATATCCCAGAGATCGGCGTCGCGACCCTCCCGCGACTTTAGGAAAGCGCTCATCGCAGCCGAAAGGATAAAGCTGTGCATCGTGTCGTAGCGTGCAACTTCTCCCGGTCCCCACGGGTAGTCGTCACCGACAGAGAGCGCCATCGATAACTTTTCTTCGGCGCTCAATACTTCAAGCCATCTAAGGAGCGTCGGATTGTCCTCGTTTGCTTCAAATTGTAGCGGCTCGCGGACCCGTGATCTGTAGCCGATGCCAACCGCCATACTGAGGACATGGGCAAAGGTGACGTCGCGCCAGCCGTTATGGCTGACAGGGCGGGCATCGACATTGATGTAATCTACGATCTTGAGACCAAATACTTCGGGTCCATATTTCTCGGCGAGTCGGAGCAAAGTCAACGCAGCACCCATGGATTTGGTGACCGAATAAACGCCATGACGCATGTACCGACAATAGGGATAGTCACCGTAACGCGCGTGACAGGGATGGGCGTAGATCACTTCATCAACGATCAGGCCCGCCGCTGACACGCCCTCGGAACTGCCTTGCTGATGAATTATCGCCGATACTGAACCGGCTTCGGCTATAGCGTTAAGCTCCGACCAGGCCCGCATCGGTAGTTCACGAGCCAGTTCTTCGGCAAATATGTGTGCCAAGTCGGCACGAGCTGTAATCGCCTGGGGCAGGTAGCTCATCGGCGTTTGGCCCCACATATCATACACGGCCCAAGGCGCAGCCTCTTGCGTTATCTGCAAGCGCAACGACGAAGCTTTAGCGTCATCAAAAACAAACGTTGCTATTCCGTTGTGGCTGTTATTGAAATATTGATTGACCAGAATAAACGGAAAAGAAGCGCGCGAAAATTCATTGTCGCCAGACTCGTACCAGACGCGGCCGGGCGACACGATGATTTGCGACCAGCTGGCACCGGTCTGCGGCCGAATGATGCCGCGGCGAACCGGAACCAAATAACCGTCATGCACAAAGAATTGGAGCTCGACACCGGGGAAAAGCGTCTGGCCCGGCAAGAGATTAGGCGCCTTCTGGGTCGTCGCAGCGAGCACTGCACGAAGTGCGAACTCCGGTATTCTGAGCGTGCCTTCGAAGCGATGACGCGCCGGCGCATGGCTACCCATCGGCATGAACGCCGCGTTTTGAACCGGCATCTCGCCGGCATCCTGTGCGGCCATCAAATCGGCGACAGTCAGCACGCTTCTACCACCGCTGGGAGGGGTCTCGTCAGCGCCACCTGGCAGCGCAAAAAGCACACAGCACAGGCAGATGAGGCAACCCACCACCGATTTAGCGAAGCATTTTCCGGGGATCTTTTGCCCCTGCCAATTTTGCATTTTGTTATGTTAACACACCCTATATTGAACCGCGTCAGTACCCGCCAACGGCGATTACTTGACGGACTCGGCACTACTTCGTAACTTGCCCTCGCGTCGCCTGCCGGTGATTTGGCGACTCACGTGCGACCCTGCTCTCGGCGATCACGCGCCGTCATCGGCCGGCGAGAAAATTAACCGCGTGCGCGGTCCAGCGAGATAACCAACATGGATCAAACCGCCATGTCCCACACCGGAAATAGTCCCGGCGCAGGAATGGCCGCCTTAGCGCTGGCCGATGGTAATCTATTTCGCGGCCACGGCATCGGCGCGCACGGTACGGCTATCGGCGAGATCTGCTTCAACACTTCGATCACCGGCTACCAGGAGATTCTGACCGATCCTTCCTATGCCGGGCAGATCATTACTTTCACCTTTCCCCATATTGGCAATGTCGGTGGCAATGCGGCGGATATCGAGGCGCTGAAACCGGCCGCACGCGGCCTGATTTTGCGTGCAGATATCACCGCGCCTTCCAATTGGCGCAGCCTTGAACATCTTGATAATTGGCTGAAGCGGCACGGTTTAATCGGCATCTCTGGTATCGACACCCGGCGCCTAACGCGCCTGTTGAGGACTGGCGGTGCCCAGGCCGGTGCGCTCTGTCATCAAGCGGTGGCGGCCGGCACCCCCGAGACGGCCGCACTCACAGCCGAGGCTACAGCCTGGCCTGGCCTCGAAGGCATGGACCTCGCCAAGGAGGTGAGTTGCCTCCAGAGCTATGATTGGGAAGAAGGCGTGTGGGATTTTGCCTCTGGTACGTACGCCACATCGGTCGCGGCGCGCCATCATGTGGTTGCGGTCGATTACGGCGCCAAACGCAATATACTGCGCTCGCTTACATCGCTCGGCTGCCGCGTCACGGTGGTGCCCGCAACCGCTGACGGCGAAGAGATCCTTGCGCACAAGCCCGATGGCGTCTTTCTCTCCAACGGACCTGGCGATCCGGCGGCGACCGGGGAATATGCCATACCGGCGATACAAATGCTGCTAGCCGATGGCGTGCCAATATTCGGCATCTGCTTAGGCCACCAAATGCTTGCCCTGGCGCTCGGCGCTAAAACTAAAAAAATGCTATTCGGCCACCGTGGCGCCAACCATCCAGTGAAGGAACTCAGCAGCGGCAAGGTCGAGATCACCAGCCAGAATCATGGTTTCGAAGTGCTGCTCGACAGCCTCCCGGCAGGCGTTAACGCCACCCATGTGTCACTCTTCGACGGCACCCTGGAAGGGCTTGAAGTAACCGGCAAGTCGGTGTTCTCGGTGCAGCACCACCCCGAAGCCTCGCCAGGTCCGCAGGATTCGCACTATCTTTTTGATCGCTTCGTCGCGCTGATGGATTTAAGAAACTCCGATGCCTAAGCGCACTGACATTAAGTCCATCCTCGTGATTGGTGCCGGGCCGATTATCATTGGCCAGGCATGCGAATTCGATTATTCGGGGACGCAGGCTTGCAAGGCGCTTAGAGACGAGGGGTACCGCGTCATCCTGGTCAATTCCAACCCGGCCACGATCATGACGGATCCGGAATTCGCCGACGCCACCTATGTTGAGCCGGTGACGCCAGAAATCGTCACCAAAATTATCGCCCATGAAAAGCCGGATGCCCTGCTCCCCACCATGGGCGGGCAAACGGCACTCAACACCTCGCTGTTGTTGGCCGATGACGGCACCCTCGAATCCCATGGCGTGGCCCTGATCGGCGCCTCGCGAGAGGCCATCCGGGTGGCCGAGGACCGCCAGCTATTCCGAGATGCGATGGAGGAGATTGGCCTGGAATGCCCGTTAAGCCGGGTCGCGAAAACCCTGGGTCAGGCGCGCGACTCAATTCAACACACCGGCCTGCCGGCTATTATCCGCCCCTCCTTTACCCTTGGCGGCACCGGCGGCGGGATCGCCTACAACCGCGCCGAGTTCGACGATATCGTTGGCGCCGGGCTCGACGCGTCGCCAGTCGGTGAGGTGCTCGTCGAACAATCGGTTTTGGGTTGGAAAGAATTCGAGATGGAGGTAGTGCGCGACACTGCTGACAATTGCATCATCATCTGCTCGATCGAGAACGTCGATCCGATGGGCGTGCATACCGGCGATTCGATCACCGTGGCACCGGCGCTAACTCTGACCGACAAGGAATATCAGCGTATGCGCAACGCCTCGATCGAGGTGTTACGCAAGGTTGGTGTGGAGACGGGCGGCTCCAACGTGCAATTCGCCATAGATCCAGAGAGCGGCAGAATGGTCATCATTGAGATGAATCCGCGCGTCTCGCGCTCTTCCGCGCTAGCTTCGAAAGCGACCGGTTTTCCGATCGCCAAGGTCGCCGCCAAGCTTGCCGTGGGCTACACCTTGGATGAGATCGATAACGACATTACCGGCGTCACGCCGGCGTCGTTCGAACCGACGATTGACTATGTCGTAACCAAGATGCCGCGCTTTACGTTTGAAAAATTCCCGGGCACGAGCGCGCTCCTGACCACTTCGATGAAATCCGTCGGCGAGGCGATGGCGGTCGGCCGAACCTTCCAGGAATCACTGCAAAAAGCGCTGCGCTCGATGGAAACCGGCATGACCGGCCTTAATTCGGTGGAGATCGATGGGTGGAGTCCCGGTGGCGACCGTAAGGTATTGCTTGCCGCCCTCAGTTTGCCCCGCCACGACCGACTGCTAGTAGTGGCGGAAGCCTTCCGCGCCGGCCTCGAACTGGATGAAATTCATCAAGCCTGCCATTTCGACCCATGGTTTCTTGAACAAATCGCAGAATTGGTGACCATGGAACATGCGCTCGTCGTCTCCGGCTTGCCGCAAGAGCCTGCCGACCTTTCAGCGCTGAAGCGCGCCGGATTCGGAGACGCGCGCCTGGGCGAGTTGACCGGTCAAAATGAAGCCGCCGTCAGGGCACTACGCGGCTCGCTGGGTATTCATCCGGTCTACAAGCGCATCGATACTTGCGCCGCCGAATTCGAATCGCGCACGCCTTATATGTATTCCTGTTACGAGACCGCACAAATTGGCGCTGACGGCAAAGTGGGAGGGGCCGAATGCGAGTCAGAGCCCAGCGATAGAAAGAAGGCTATTATCCTCGGCGGCGGTCCTAACCGCATCGGACAGGGGATCGAATTCGATTATTGCTGCGTTCATGCCGCCTACGCACTCTCCGAAGCCGGCTTCGAGACAATAATGGTCAACTGCAACCCGGAAACGGTCTCGACCGATTACGATACCTCTGACCGGCTCTATTTTGAGCCGCTCAGCATCGAAACAGTGCTCGATATCGTACGCACCGAAAGTGCCACTGGTGAGCTCGCCGGGCTTAATATTCAATTCGGAGGGCAGACGCCACTGCGGCTTGCGGCCGAACTTGAGGCCGCCGGTGTGCCAATCCTCGGTACACCGCCCGATGCCATCGATCTAGCTGAGGACCGTGACCGTTTCCGCAACCTGCTCAGCGAATTAGGTCTTAAGCAACCAGCTAACGCGACCTGCGTCTCGGCTCAGGAAGGCGCTTGGTTGGCCGATAAGATCGGCTATCCGGTGGTCGTGCGCCCGTCTTATGTACTCGGCGGGCGGGCGATGGAGGTCATCCACGAAGCCAGTGATCTGGAGCGCTATTTGACCGAGGCGGTCAAAGTTTCCGGCACCAGCCCGGTGCTGATCGATCGGTTCCTGGAGGACGCGATCGAGGTCGATGCAGACGCGCTAGCCGACGGTGAAAGCGTCGTCGTGGCAGGGGTGATGGAGCATATCGAGGAAGCCGGCATTCATTCCGGCGATTCGGCATGCTCGCTGCCACCGCATTCCCTTTCAGACGATTTGGTAGCGCGTATTGAAGCCCAGACCGAGGCATTGGCGCACAAGATCGGCGTGCGCGGTTTAATGAATGTGCAGTTCGCGGTAAAGGATGACGAAATCTATGTTCTTGAGGTCAACCCGCGGGCCAGCCGCACGGTGCCGTTCGTCGCTAAAAGCACCGGTCGCCCAATCGCCAAAATCGCAGCACGAATTATGGCCGGAGACAAACTCAGCGCGTTTGATCTAAATATTCCTAGCGGCGAACATATATCCGTTAAAGAAGCAGTTTTTCCGTTCGCCCGTTTCCCCGGCGTCGACTTGCTGCTCGGCCCAGAGATGAAATCGACCGGCGAGGCGATGGGCATCGATAGTGATTTCGGCCGCGCCTTCGCCAAGGCGCAACTCGGCGCTGGAACGGTGTTACCGTTGGACGGCGCGGTGTTTCTCTCAGTTCGTGACCGCGACAAGACTGCCCTCACTGCCATCGCCACGGAGCTCGCCGAGATGGGCTTTCGCCTGGTTGCCACGCGCGGCACGGCTAAGGATTTGACGGCCGCAGGCATCGAGGTCGACGCCATCAACAAAGTGCATGAGGGCCGCCCCCACATCGTCGACGCTATCAAGAACGGTGAAATTCAGCTTGTTGTTAACACCACCGAAGGCGTCCAGACGATAGCGGATAGCTACGAACTTAGGCGGTCTGCGTTGGAATATAAAATTCCCTATTTCACTACCATACCCGGCAGTCAAGCGATGCTGCGCGCCATCGTCGCGCTCAAGAGCGGCGGCCTTGCAGTTGCAACGCTGCAGTCCTATTCTCAAAAATTCGAGGGACGAAGGGTTTAGTCTTTCGCTATTTTGGATGATCATGCACTGGCGTCGGACGTCGCCCGATGTCGCGACTATTGGCGAGTGAACGAAAAGAAACAGCAGAGCAAAGGCGATGGAAAAGCATCCAATGACGCCCGAGGGCTACGCCAAGTTGAAAGAGGAACTTGGCCGCCTAAAGAGTAAAGAACGGCCGCATGTCATCCGTGAAATCGGCACGGCGCGCGAGCATGGCGACTTGTCTGAGAATGCCGAATACCACGCAGCCAAAGACCGCCAGGGCATGATCGAGGCACGCATCAGCGAGCTGGAAAGCAAGATCGGCTTGGCTGAGGTCATCGACATCTCCAACCTGTCCAGTAACCGTATTCAATTCGGTGCTAAAGTTACCGTCGTGGATGAGGAGACGGAAAAGGAGAGCACTTATCAGATCGTCGGCGCCGACGAGGCCGAGGTGAATGAGGGCCGGCTCTCCGTGACATCACCGCTGGCGCGTGCGCTGATTGGCAAGAAAAGTGGTGACGAGTTAGAGCTCAATACCCCTAGCGGCGTGCGCAACTACGAAATACTTGCGATAAAATACGATTGAGAATCCGGCCGGGGTTGTCGTCCAGCGCAGGCTCAAGGTAAGTTTCTCCATACGGATTGTATTCAAGGAGTAAAAATATGGCCGAGCGTTATGGGTTGATGGTGCCAGGGGCAAAAAGCAGTGCCCCGCACATAGATGTTTTATCCCCCTATAATCGCCGCAAGATCGGCAGTGCCGCAACCGCCGATGAAGCGGTCGCCGAGCAGGCACTCAAAACTGCCTACGGGCTCTATCGTAACCGAGATTCCTGGCTGCCGGCTTGGAAGCGCGTCGATATCTTGGAGCGCACGGTCGAGATCATGACCAAGCGCGCCGATTATCTGGCGATGGAATCGGCACGCGAGGGCGGCAAGCCTCTCATCGATTCGATACATGAGGTGGCGCGTGCCATCGATGGCGTAAAGCTCTGCATCGAGGGTCTTCGCACCCAAGCAGGTGAAGAAATTCCAATGGGAATTTCACGCTCTTCGCAGCACCGCCTGGCATTTACCAGCCTCGAACCGATCGGCGTAGTGACAGCTGTGAGTGCTTTCAACCATCCACTTAATCTGATTATCCACCAGGTTTGCCCCGCCGTTGCCACGGGCTGCCCGGTGCTCGTGAAGCCGTCCGAGGATACCCCACTCTCCTGTTTGCGATTCGTCAAGATTCTGCGTGAGGCGGGATTGCCCGACGGATGGTGTCAACCTGTCATAACGGCCGCACGCGAAGTGTCACAGAAAATTGTCACCGATCCGCGCGTCGCGTTTTTTAGCTTCATCGGCTCAGCTGGTGTCGGCTGGATGCTGCGTTCCAAACTGGCGCCGGGCACGCGTTGCGCACTGGAGCATGGCGGCGTCGCGCCAGTTATCCTGGCGGCGGACGCGGATCTCAAACGCGCGCTGCCGCTTCTCGCCAAGGGCGGTTTTTATCACGCTGGACAGGTTTGCGTTTCGGTGCAGCGCGTCTTCGCCCATCACTCGATCGCAAAAACTGTGGCAAACGGTCTGGCCAAGGAAGCCAAGTCGCTGAAAGTGGGTGACCCCACGAAGCCCAGTACGCAGGTCGGCCCGCTCATCCGCCCGGGCGAAGTGGATCGCGTAGCGGAATGGGTCGATGAGGCCAAAGCTGGCGGCGCTAAGGTACTGGCCGGCGGCAAGCGCCTCTCCAAAACCTGTTATGCGCCGACGGTTCTGTGGGACCCACCGAAGAACGCACGCGTCAGCAAGAACGAAGTGTTCGGGCCGGTGGTCTGCGTCTACCCCTATCGCTCGCTCGATCAGGCGATCACACGGGCCAATAGCCTTGACGTATCGTTCCAGTCTGCCGTCTTCACTCAAGACCTAGATACGGCGCTGCGCGTCTATAAGCGCCTGGACGCTTCGGCTGTAATGCTCAACGATCACACCGCTTTCCGCGTCGATTGGATGCCGTTTTCCGGCCTCAAGCATTCGGGGCATGGAGTCGGCGGCATCCATCACACCATGGAGGAGATGCAAATTAAAAAAATGATGGTGCTTAATTCACCGCAGCTCTAGGGCCTCGACGGTCCAGTTCGGTGATATGTAGCCGGCAAGGGTGCACATATTGAATTTCATAGTCTCATCGACTGGTCGGCTTAAGATTTTCAACACCACCACGACCGCAGCCCCGGCAACGAGCATCAATGGCGCGTTCAGATCACGCTAGGCTATGGCTTGGTTCATGCCCTCAAAATTGTTGAATACACCGACACTGTGGCACTCGATATTAGGTGGATCGGCACGATTACCGTTACCCGCCAAGACGCTAGCAATACTGACTTCGCATGCGTCGGCGCAAAGTGCGACTTCGTGAAAATCAAGGTCTATACCACCCATCACCGTGATGACGCAGAGATACTGAGGCACGCGTGAACATGGTGCGATGCCGACGCGTATAAAACCCCGGACCAAATTTAAATTTCCTGCTATTCCCGGATAAACAAACAATTAATTAAACCCTCAGTGTCTTGCCAATTGAACGTTTGTTAGAATTTGTTTAACAAAGATTTTACGCGCGCAAGGCAAAAAGAAGCGTCCACACACTATTGTTGAATTGATATAGGGGGCCAATTCTATTAGGAAATTGAGCCGCTTACAGACGCGGTACTGCCCGGAGACCGTTCATGCGCCTCATCGACTATTTCGAACGCGGCCTGCGTTATTACCCGGAGCGAGCCTGCCTGATCGATGCTAGCGGTGAATACACCTACCAAGAGGTCAACGAGCGTAGCCACCGCACTGCTAACGCGCTTCTCGCCGGCGGCCTCCAGGTCGAGGATACTGTGGCCATTCTTAGCCCAAACGTTGCTCCGGCTTTCGAAGCGTGGATTGGCGCCGCGCGCGCCGGCGGCGCCTGGGTCGGGCTCGCCGCCCTAGCTTCGATCGATGAGAATATCTATGTCATCAACAATCGCGACGCAGCGTGGTTATTCTACCACTCCAGCTTTGAGAATGAAATTGACCGCATCAGGGCAGCATGTCCAAAGTTGAAACAAGTTATATGCCTCGACAAATCCGGCATAAGCCACCCTTTCTTCGATGATTTCATCGCTGGGTTTAAGGCGCAAGCGCGCGAACTTCCGGATTGCCGTGACCGGGTGATCTGCCATTTCACCTCTGGCGGCACCACCGGCCAACCCAAAGGCGCGATGTGGTCCAATCTAACTTGGGAGGCGTGGACGGCAAATGTCTACGCCCACATGCCGGTTAAAAAACCGCCGTTGTTTCTCGTCGCGGCGCCAATGTCGCATGGCGCCGGCGCCTTCGCTTGGCCGGCGTTAGCTTTTGGCGCGACGCTGGTATGCATCCCACGGGCCGAGCCACTCGCTGTGCTCGAAGCAATGCATAGATACCGTATCACCCATACCTTCCTGCCGCCGACCGTAATGTACATGATGCTGGCCCATCCGCGCGCTAAGGAATTCGATTTCTCAGCCATGGATTACCTGGTTTACGGGGGTGCGCCAATGTCGGCAGATAAGGTAAAACAGGCGCTTAATTTGTTCGGGCCGTGTATGGCGCAAATTTACGGCCAAGTTGAATGTCCGATGACGATTGGCATACTTTCTCCCGATGACCACCTTGAAGCGCTAAGCACGCCTCGCAAGGAAAAGCGCCTGGCAAGTTGCGGCCGTCCGCCAGTGTTCGTAAATGTTGAGATGATGGGTGAAGATGGCAATCTCGTCAGCCAAGGAAAATGCGGCGAGATCGTGGTGCGCGGCTCACTAGTCTCGCTCGGCTATTACGGCGACCCGGAGGCCAGCGAAGCTAGCTGCGCGCGTGGCTGGCACTATACTGGTGATATCGGCTACAAGGACGAGGACGGCTTCATCTACATTGTTGATCGAAAAAAGGATATGATCATATCCGGCGGGCTCAATATCTTTCCAATTGAGATCGAGCGCCTGATTTGGAGCCATCCGGCAGTGCAGGATTGCGCCGTGATCGGCGTTCCTGACGAGAAATGGGGCGAAGCCGTCAAAGCGGTAATTGAGCTGAAATCGGGGCAGTCGGTCACGGAGGCAGAAATCATCGTGCTTTGTAAGAATGGACTCTCAACCTACAAGGCGCCGAAGACCGTCGAGATTTGGGACGAATTGCCGCGTAGTGGGGTCGGAAAGGTGCTCAAACGGAAAATCCGCGAGCGTTTCTGGGCCGACCACGACCGCAAGATATGAAGTGGAGACGACGACATGGTTAAGGTGATGATCGGCGGAACGGGCATCACACCGTTCGGAAAATTCATCGAAAGTAGCGTCCGCGCTCTTACCGAGCGCGCCGTCGCCGACGCGCTGAAAGACGCAGCAGTCGAGATTGACGATGTTGATACGGTGTTCTTTGGCAACGCTGCCGGTGGTCTTTTGAACGGACAGGAATGTGTGCGCGGCCAGGTAGCGTTACGCAATAGCGGCTTACTCGGTAAGCCAATCGTCAATGTGGAAAATGCCTGCGCCTCTTCCTCTACGGCGTTTCGTCTCGCGCATATGGCGGTAGCCTCAGGTAGCGCCGAGGTAGCACTTGCCATAGGCGCCGAGAAAATGAGCAATGAAGACCGTACCAAGCCCATCAAGGCGCTGGAAACGGCGGCAGATGTGGAAGAACTTGAAGCGCTGAAAGCACGAATTTCGCCCGACGGCGCCGGCACCGGGTCGGTTTTCATGGATCTCTATTCCAATGTCGCACGTGACTACATAATAGCGAGCGGGGCCACGGCAAAGGATTTTGCTCGTATCTCAGTTAAGCAACGCCATGCCGGCGCACTCAATCCGATCGCCCAATTCCGCGCCGAAGTCGACATCGAAGAGGTGCTGACGAGCCGCATGATTGCCGACCCAATCACCCTTATGATGTGTTCCTCCATCGGGGACGGTGCCGCTGCCCTGGTGGTGATGAGCGAAACAGCAGCGGCCAGACGAAACATTCAACCGGTGCAAATCTTGGCCTGCGAAATACGCTCGGGCCAAGGTGATGATCCGGACGCGCTGCCGGTCGCCACGGCAGCATCGCGCAACGCTTTCGAGACAGCTGGCCTGGGGCCAGAAGATTTGAGCGTCGTCGAACTGCATGACGCAGCGGCGCCCGCAGAACTAATTCTTTCAGAGCAACTTGGATTTTGTGCTCCTGGCGAAGCTGTGTCACTGCTCTATTCCGGGCGCACCGCGCTTGGCGGCGCCATGCCGATCAATCCGAGCGGCGGTCTGATCAGCAAGGGGCACCCCATCGGCGCCACCGGCGCGGCGCAATTGGTTGAATTGGCAGATCAATTGCGCGGCCGTGCTGGCCCTCGCCAAGTGCCGGGGGCGCGTATTGGTCTCGCCGAGAATGGTGGCGGATGGATCGGCAACGACGCCGCCGCCGCCGTCGTCACAATCCTTGGCGCCACCGCGCAGCACTGAGCAGACCGGCGCTATGCTCAAACTCAGCGATTTCGCGGGCCGCTTGCTGCGTACCGACACGCCGGGGACACTTGGCAAGCCATCCCATCTGCTTGCCAAAGAAGCTATCGACGCTGGCCGTTTAGAGGAAGCTAAGCAATTAACCCGCACCGCACATGACGAGTTCAAATCGTTGCACGATCTTTATTGCGATTGGATTTGGGACATGCTCAGCAACATTGCTAAGCGCTTTGGCGAGGCTGAAGTCTACACCATGCTGCGCGCGACGCAGGATAAATGGATGCTGCGCCGCACCTGGAAAGCGTTCCGCAACATGGCGGTCAAGGCCCAGGTCGATCTGACAGCTGAAATGATGCGTGCCCATCGCTGTGGGCCCAAGCAGGACGGTGAAATCTTGGTCACGGAGGACGAAGAGAAATTCACCATCATCATGGATCCATGCGGCAGCGGCGGGCGCATGCGGCGCGGCGATACCAAGGATGGCACACCGTCGCGCCTCGGCCCACCGTATGACTTTGGCGTCACCAAAGAAGCGCATCCCTGGTCGTGGGGACGCAAAGATGTACCCTATTACTGCACCCATTGCGCCGTGAACGAAATTCTCCCAATCGAATGGGGCGGCTATCCCCTCTGGGTCACTGATTTCGACCCCGACGCATCAAAGCCTTGCCTCTGGCGATTCTATAAAAAGCCTGAACTGATACCCGAGTCGTATTGGACCCGCGTCGGCAAAACAAAGCCGAACAGCTTCGACTAGACGTCGAAAGCCTTGCGCTCTGGAAAATTAAAACCGGGACGCATCGCTCTGTAATCGTAATATTGCAGGCCTGAGCCCATTCGCTCGGGCCCATTCAAATACGTCTGCGCCCCCTTTTCGCAGGCGCTAATTCCTGCCTGCCCAGCGATGCACAAGATATGCTAAGCAAAGGTTAAATATGCTGATATGGCGTCAAAGCTGGAGGCGGACATGAAACTTGCCGGAAAACTTGCCGAAAAAACGGCGATCGTACGGGCAGTACGATGCGTATTATCCGTGCCTTGGCCGACGGACTGGCGGTAAAAGGCGCTAATATCATCATCGCCGACCGCGACAAATCCAAGCAGCAAACCTATAAACTTTACATCGACGAAAGTGTCGACCTGTGAGCACCAAGAAAAAAGAGGGGGAGTTGAATGATAGTACTGCCGAGCCTACCGCTTCGAAACCCTAATGTTAGCCTTGTCTATCATGGGCAGCATTTTAGCACCCAAGAATGTGATGCCATTGTCGCTACAGCCATCGACAGTGAATGGCGCGAAGGTGGCGTCGGCGGCCATGGCGAGGACAAATCAGTGCCCAGCACCGTCGGCAGGGTGCGGAGTTGTCTCGAACAGCGCTTGCCCGTCGACCAAAGAACGGGCGCGCCGTTGAACAAGATTTCACTCGAGATCAGCGCGGTAAATGCCAATGGGTGGCGGTTCGAGCTCAGTGGATTCATCAACGATGATATGCCCTATCTAATGCGCTATCCCCATGCCATGCAAAGCCACTATGATTGGCATGTGGATGTGGGCCGCGCCTACGCCGCCTCACGCAAACTAGCGTTCACGATCCAACTAACAGACACAAATGATTATGTCGGCGGCGACCTTGAATTTCATAACGTCGACATCGACGCTAAATTATTGCGGCAGAAAGGCACATTAGCCATCTTCCCGACCTATTGGCTGCATCGGGTCAAACCGGTGACCAAGGGCACGCGAGATACAGTTGTCGGTTGGGTACATGGGCCGAGCTTTCGCTAGAAGCGCGATAATCGTAATTTGGGAGAGGGAAAAATGGCGTCGACAAGCTGGCGTAACCGTAAGACACTGATTCTCAGTCGCACCGATATGATGGGCCTGGTAAGCCCAGCCGAATATGTTGATTGCGTGGAAATGGCGTTTCGACGCCACGGCGAAGGGCGATGCTATCTCGAGCCCAAAGGTCATATCGTGCTCGATAAATACCCCGGCGAATGGGAGGTGATGCCGTCTTACATCGAAGCTCCCATGGAAGGCGTAGCCGAAGCCGCCGCCTGCAAATGGGTGTCCATTCGTGAAAATAACCGTAACAAATTTGACCTTCCAACGGTGTTTTCCATCCTCGTCTATACCGACCCCGAAACCGGGTTCCCACTCGCCATCGTCGATGGTAGCTATCACACCATGATGCGTACCGGCGCCTCAGCTGCCGCTTCACTGCGTTGGATGGCACGCAAAAATTCAAAGGTGCTAGCCCTAGTGGGGGCGGGCGATGTCGGCATCGGTGCGCTCCGCACCTGCGCTACCGTGTTTGACTGGGACGAGGTGCGGGTCTGGAGCCGAGGGCGCGCAACGCTAGATAACTTCATGGCGAGCGAGGAAAGCCGCCATCCTGATCTTACCATCAAACCTTCAACAAATATCGACAACGTGGTACCCGGCGCCGATGTAGTGGTCACGATGACCACCGGCGGCAATATTGTGGTTCGTGACGAACATATCTCAGAAGGCATGCATATCGCCGCACTTGGCTCCGATCTCGCCGGCAATCAAGAGTTGGAAAGCGCGTGCGTCAAGCGGGCCCGGATATTCGTTGACGATATCCGTCAATGCCGAAGCGACGGCGAAATTAATATGCCACTCACCAACGGCGATATCACCGAAGCCGACGTGGCCGGCGAAATCGGCGAGATCATCAGCGGCAAGAAAAAGGGCCGCACATCGGACGCAGAAATCACCTTATTTGATTCAACCGGCATCGCAATCCAGGATTCCGCCACCGTTCCGCTCGAATACCAGCGCGCCCTGTCCGCCGGCGTCGGCATCGAAAAGAAGATGATCAGCACCTGAACGCAGTAACCGGAAAATCGGTTATCGATCTGAAGGTGTTGGCCGCTTTCATCAAGGCAATGTGGGGACTGTCTTGGACAGAGGCTCCATCCGCCCTAAGTTGAATTGCGCGCTAGCAAGTTTTCATTTTGCCGCCCGCCCGCCACCGTGTCCTAGGATTCAGAAGATCACAGTCAACTGCTCAAACGCCTAAACGGGCATTGGATACTGCTGTTGGTTGAGCTTGGATAGTGCAGATATCTTCCACCGGATCAGCCGCCGCCGCGCGGGCAGGCCGGATTACTCCTGCATCAGCAAATCATGAGCCAGCCGTGCAACAATGTCATCCAGTCCTTCACCGTCGCGGCAATTGGCAAGAATTACCGGCTTTCCGCCGCGCACCATTTCTGCGTCGGCCGCCATTTCTGCCACATTGACACCGACATGCGGCGCCAAGTCGATCTTGTTAATGATCAATAGATCGGCCTGTACAATGCCGGGGCCCTTCTTGCGCGGAATATCGGCGCCACCTGCCACGTCTATGACAAAAATCCAATAATCCACCAAATCGAGTGAAAATGTGGATGCAAGATTATCGCCGCCACTCTCTATGATGATGAGCTCAAGCGGCGTAAATTTTGCCTCCAAAAGATCCGCCGCTTCAATATTAAGCGTCGGGTCTTCCCTAATGACGGTGTGCGGGCAGGCACCGGCTTCGACACCAACGACGCGCTCCGGCGCTATCAGACCGCCTCTCTGCAGCCGCTCGGCATCCTCTTTAGTTACCAGATCATTGGTCACCACTGCGAGCGAGGTGCCGCGCGCCGCGAGCAGCGGCAGCAGACGCTCGATCAGAGCAGTTTTGCCGGCACCCACCGGCCCGCCAATGCCGAGGCGGGCCGAAGAGGTGGGGAAAATTTCCATCGTACTGGCCATGCCTCGTTCTCTCCTGGTTTCTGTAATTCTATTTGGGCCGGTGTGCTGGCTCAGCGCCGCTGATTTTCCACCGTGCTGCCGTCCAAGCCGCCTTCAGCGCCGCTCGCAAAGCGTGGCCATCCGCGGCCAGTATACGCGCCCAGGCGCCACATTCGTGCGGCATTTTCGAGGCACCGGCGTAAATACCGCCGCATTCACTGAAGGCTTCGCGGAGAGCATTCGCAAGTTCCTCCGCTGGGCAGCTGTTGTTAACGACCATCACCGTGCCATGCGCTGGATAGGTGCTACCGGCGCCGGCAAAATGCGCTTCGTCCAACGTACCGCCAATATCGAAGCGGTCCAGCGCAAGCAGCGAGCCATCCGGCCGTTCAACCCGGGTCTCGCTCGCCAGACGCTCGAAGCGCCCGCCGGCGGAATTCGCATCATGCTGGGTGAACGCGTCACAGACGATCACCGTGGCTGAGGGCTCAGCCATCACGCGAAGCTTGGTATGGAACCGGGCGCCAGGAAAGAGAATGAGCGGATCGGGTAAATATTCGAGCAACGCACCAGCGCCGGCACGGATGATCATCTCCTGATGCGCTTCACCGCCGTCCTTCATGCGATGGACGATAGTCGCCGATTGGGTCGTCACTTGTGCCTCGGCATGCGCCTCGGCCTCTAGGCTAAGCCCCAACCGCTCGCCGCGATAGATGCCGCCTGAAACCGATTGCAGATAGAGCGTGAGCATGCCGGCGGGGACCGAGTCGAGATAGAATGGCCGAGTGATATGAAACGGATAGCCGACCCGCTGTTGCGAAATAAAGGTACGGCCGTCCGGCGCGCGTGTGAAAATGAGTTCGGCCTGCGGACCGACACGCATCCACTTAAGACCGCTTGCGGCCATAGATTGTGATCCGTGCAACGTTGGATTCCTCAGCGCATCATGTAGGTTTGACCGAGGGTTACTTCCGTTGCCGGATCACAAGCCGCGAGTTCGCCATCAACAAACACGTCGAACGTCGACGGATCGACGCGGATATCCGGGCATGCATCATTGTGCAGCATGTCCTTTTTGCCGAGGCCAGTGAAGCTGGAGATAGGCAGCAATGCCTTGGAAAGGCCCAACTGCCCAGCAACATCCAAATCGAGCGCGCGTTGATGTACGAAGGTAGCGCTTAAGCTCTGCGGGGCCTTGCCACAACCTCCGAATTGAGCACGTTGAATCACCGGCTCAGTCTGCCAATAACTGCCGGCGCTGTCACCGCTAGCGCCATGCGCAACAAATCCGCCCTTAATGACGCCAAGAGGCTTAATACCGAAAAAGGCCGGCTTCCAGGTCACCAGATCGGCCATTTTGCCAGGTTCGATGGAGCCTATATATTTATCCATGCCGAAAGCACGGGCTGCGTTTATGGTGTATTTAGCGATATAGCGCTTGATACGCTCATTATCAGCATCCTTGGTTTTTTCGTGCCCAAGGCGACCGCGCTGATCACGCATTTTACTGGCCAACTGCCAGCACCGCGAAATCACCTCATTGACGCGACCCATGCCCTGGCTATCGGAGCCAAACATGGAAATCGCGCCCAAGTCATGCAACACGTCTTCAGCCATCATGGTCTGCGGACGCACACGGCTTTCAGCAAAGGCAACATCCTCGGGTAGATCGTAGCGCAGCAGATGACACGACATAGTCATGTCGAGGCCTTCGTCGAAGGCGTTTAGCGTATAGGGGTTGGTCGGGTTGGTAGAAGATGGCAGCAAGTGCGGTTCACCGTTACAGCGGATGATGTCCGGCGCATGGCCACCGCCACCGCCTTCGGTGTGATACATATGCATGGTGCGCCCGGCAATGGCAGCCAGCGTATCCTCATAGAAACCAGACTCGTTCAACGTGTCGGTATGGATCATCACCGGGAAATCATATTCCTGGGACGCCGTGAGTGCGCCATCGATGGTCGCCGGCATAGCGCCATAATCCTCATGGATTTTTACGCCAATAATGCCGCCATCGAGATGCTCGGCCACCGTGTCCGGGTTGTGCGATGAACCACGCCCAAAAAAGCCAAAATTGATCGGCCATTTCTCGGACGCTTCGATCATCCTGTGGGTGTTCCACGGGCCACCGCAATCGATGGCGAACAGCGGCCCCATGCTGCCGCCAATCATCGTCGTCAGGCCGGTTGAAATGGCATGTTCGCACTGCTCCGCAGAGAGAAAATGAATGTGCACGTCAATACCGCCCGGCGTCACGATCAGGCCGCCGGCCGGATAATAGGTAGTATTCGGCCCGCACACCAAATTCTTGTCAATACCATCCTGGACGTTGGGGTTGCCGGCTTTACCAACGCCCGCGATCTTACCGTCGCGCACGCCAATATCAGCTTTGATAACACCCAACACCGGATCGATGATGGTGGCGTTTTCAATTAACATATCAATGGCGCCGTCGGCACGCGAAGTGTGTGCGTCATAGGCCATGCCGTCGCGCATCACCCGACCGGCACCAGTCCAACACTCCTCGCCATAGACGGTATGGTCATGTTCGATCTCAGCGAACAACGACGTATCTCCAAGGCGAATTTTGTCTCCCGCAGTCGGGCCGTAAAGGCTTGCATACTGCTGTCGGCTGATTTTTGCCATGCTCCTAGGCCCCCTTAAAGCCGCGTTCGCGAGCGCGTTCGAGCGCTGCCTGTTTGATTTCGGCGGAATCAATTGATCCGTTAGTCAGATTGTTAAATCCGCTCACGCTTCGCCTACCGCCGACTTCTACCAAATTCACTTCTAGGACTTGGCCGGGCTCAAACCGAACAGCCGTGCCGGATGGTATATCAAGGCGCATCCCGAAGGTTGCCGCGCGATCGAAGTCAAGCGCCTTGTTGACTTCAAAAAAATGAAAATGACTACCGACCTGCACTGGCCTGTCGCCACTGTTAGTCGCAGTCAGCGTCAGCTTACGCCGGCCCGCATTTATCTCGATGTCACCGTCCGGAGTGACTACTTCACCGGCTTGTGGCCGCGCCGGTTGCTGCTTGACACCAGGGCGAATCGGCTGATGCACTGTCACCAATTTAGTGCCGTCTAGGAACATCGCCTCAATATGAATCACCGGGATTAGCTCGGCCACCCCGGGGAGCACGTCATCAGTGGTCAATATCTGCGAGCCAAGACCCATCACATCTTTCAAAGATTTGCCCTGGCGCGCGCTATAAAGCAGTTCGTCGCAAATATAGGCAATTGCCTCCGGGTGGCTGAGCGCGATTCCGCGCTTCCTATGCTCGCGCGCAAGTTGGGCAGCCGAGAAAATGGTTAGACGTTCCTGTTCGGTAGGGGTTAGATTCATCTTTCGTCTCCCGCTACAAATTGTTCAATTGTAGAATAGCCTGCTTTCCTGAGTTTCATGGCGCATCATGGCGATATCCGCGGCTGGCGCATAGGCATGCATCTCATGCAGTGCTACCGGCGGCGCGCTTAAAATATCTTCGATGACTGGGTGCAGGCGCCCGAGAATGGCCTGGCTGTCGATATGGCCGATGATGCCGAGCCTTAGCGCAGCGCCCAACAAGCCAACAGTGAGGCCATGTGCAGCGATACGACAAGCATCATCCACGTCAATACCCAGCGCCTGCCACAACATGCCCTGCACGGCAGCGACGTGGCCGGGCGCCACGCCGGTGCGCACCCGCGTCTGATAATCGAGCGCGCCCGGCGTTTCCAGACGAGCATGAATATTCAATAACGCCGCGCCCATCCGCTTGGAGCCGGCGCGCTGTTCATGCGCCAGGCTGTTTGCTTCCATCAACCGGTCGGCAGTCAAAACCTGTTGGAGATTTCCGCTGGTGGCAAGCGCCGCAGCGAGGACCGGGCGATCCGAGGTCGCCCAGCGTCCGCTCAGTTGATGCGCCACAAAGCGCTCCACGTCGCCTGCATTGATAATCTTGCTGTCAGCGCCTAGTGTTTCGATACCCCAAGAAAACGACACTGCACCAGAAGGGAAAAAACTATCGCCATGCTGCAACATGGTGAGAAGGGTGCGCCCGTCAGACATCGTCCACACGCCGCGCCCGGCCGCTCTCAAAATGGTTGGCCAGTCGGTTAAGATAATTCTGCTCCGGGCCGTCCAAGGCAATTTTCAGAACGTCACCGTCGAAGCGCACGCGCCAATGCAAATTGCCAACGAAATACCCCAGTTCTAGCGCTGCAGTCGCATCGGTGGGCGCAATTAGTAGCCAATTCGTCTCCAACATGCGTACGACGATGGCCCGTTGGTTTTCTAACAACAACACAGAACCATTCTCCAAACTCGCATCGCGGTTGAGCGCGATAGCACAGTCTGTGCCTTTATCGGTAGTTACCCGGAGGCGCTTTCGGGCGGTATCCGCCGCGCTGAGACGAATTTCCTCAAGCTTGCCGTCATGCGACAGGCGGTGAAGTATCTCCGCCAATTCGCCACTACTCGAATTTCCTAGAATTTGGTTCAAATGTAACATAGTGGCAGCATATACAATCTTTACGCCGTGCGAAATTTCAACGAACAAACTTTGCGCTCTATTCAAACGCCTCAAATTCAGCGTCAAACGCCGAATTATCACGTGGTCGTTAGTTGGCGCACACCTCCTCCAGCAACCGGCGCATAAATTGCTCGCAGGATCGCACTTCGCTGAGGTCAATAAACTCATTCGGCTTATGCGCTTGCGCGATGCTACCAGGCCCGCAGACCACTGTTGAGTTGCCCGCTTCCTGGAATTGTCCGGCCTCGGTACCATAAGCAACAACTTCAGTGGTGTTCTTACGTGCCAACGCGAGCACGAGTGCTTCCGCCGGAGAGCCATCCTCGGGCGCCAACCCGGGTACAAAGGCGCGAACCTCAGTGTTGATTTCAGTCGATTCGTCGACCGCACGCATCTTGGGCAATACCACTTCATCCACATGCGCCTGAAAACGATCCCTGATTTCGTTCGCGTTCTCGCCGGGCATCAGTCGGTATTCCCAGCTAAAGGTGCAGCTGAGCGGCACGATGTTCTGTGCCGTCCCGCCATGCATGGTTCCAACATGAACGGTAGTGTACGGAGGATCAAAACCACTTTCCTCGTGGCTCCGCTTGTCGCGCATTTCTTCACCAACCGTCGTCAGAAAGGCAACCAGCTCGGCACCATAGGCGACGGCGTTGACGCCTCGGTGGGTTTCGCTTGAATGGCGCTCTAAACCGGTCACGGTGGTAAAAAAGCTGCATACGCCTTTATGCGCATTGACGACCGACATTTTTGTCGGCTCGCCGACAATCACTGCAAGCGGCTTGGCACCAAAATTATCCATTTTCTGGATCATCAGCGGAGCGCCCAAACAACCCACTTCCTCATCGAACGACAGCGCAAAGTGTATCGGCGTCTTAAGTTTTGTGTTGGCAAAGTCGGGCGCCATGGCTAGGGCAATAGCTATAAAGCTTTTCATGTCCGAAGTGCCGCGCCCAAACAATCGGCCATCTTTTTCGACGACCTCGAAGGGATTGGTGTCCCAAGCCTGTCCGTCCACCGGTACCACATCGGTGTGTCCTGAGAGGACAATACCGGGCGCATCCCGCGGGCCGATAGTGGCATAAAGATTGGCCTTTTCACCGCTTTCATCATGGATCAGATGGGACTCAACACCGAGCGCCGATAGGTGGTTCGCGACGAAGTCTATTAGTTCTAAGTTAGACACTCGGCTAGTGGTATCAAAGGACACCAGTTTTTTGATCATCTCAATAGAGCTAGATCGCGCTTCGGACATGTCAGGGATTCCATTGTCTGGCTAAAGAGAGGACGATTTTCGCTTCCCATTCCCGACAATTCAAGATCACCCTTGCGCCAAGCAGTTTTACCTAGCGGAACATTGCATTAACATCGCCAATACCCCATATAGCGGGGCAATAGCAGCATCAAAATAACTGAAAAGCTTACATTTTGGCCCGCCGCCGGCAAATACTCAAAATTGCGCTTCCACTTCTTGTGCTCGTCTGCGCCGTCGCCGTCGCCGGCTATCTTCAAGCGACAAAGCCGCAACTCGCGCCCGAAGCACCATCTGAACGCGTTTGGTTGATCTCAACCACTACTGCGGCGATCACCGATCGTCAGCCCGAATTGCTGGCTTATGGCGAAATTGTTGCCCAACGTGATGTCGAAATGCGAGCGTTAGTCGCTGGCCAAATTGTCGCTGTGGGTGAAAGTTTTGTCGATGGTGGCTGGGTTCGCGAGGGCGATCTTCTGGTTCAGATCGATCCCTTCGAATTTGACGCGGCGGTAGCTTCGGGAGAGGCTCAGGTTCTGGAAGCTGGCGCCCGACTGACTGAAATTGAAGCGCAAATCGACGCTGAATTGAGCAATCTTACCTATGACCGGGAACAGCTCGAAATTGCCGAGCGAGAGTTACAGCGCCGCGAAATGTTGGCCAATGACAAAGTCATTTCCGAAAAAGCGTTGGACGATGCCCGTCTTGAGCGCAACGAACGAGCGCGCACTGTCGCGCTAAGTGAGCGCAATTTACAGATGTTACATGCCAGCGCGGAGCGCCAACAGGCGGTGATTGTGCAAACCGACGTAGCGCTGAGACGGGCGCGGCGCAATTTGCGCAACACGCGTTTGCTGGCGCCCTTCGATGGCTTTTTGACTGAAACTGGCGCCGCCATCGGCAAGAGCCTCCCGGTCAACGGGCAAGTAGCGCGGCTAATAGACCTCAGCCAACTCGAAGCAAAATTCCATCTGAGCGACGATGAATTTGGCCGCTTGGTCCACCCACTAGAAGGCTTGCTCAAACGTCCAGCTCGCGTTGTGTGGCGGGTCGGAACCGGGTTATTTCGATATGACGCAGAGATCGCGCGCGTCGGCGCGGAGATCGATGCGGCAAGCGGCGGCATCCAGGCATATGCCCAGATCGACATGAGGGAAGCGCGCACATCGCTCCGTCCCGGCGCCTTTGTCGAGGTTTATCTGCGCGACCGTCTCTATCGCCAGGTAGCCCGACTGCCGGAAAGTGCCCTGCACGAGAATGAAAGGGTTTACGTAATTATTGATGACCGCTTGCAGCAGCGCTTGGTCGAGCTAGTGGCGCGCGTTGGAAACGATGTTCTGGTACAAGGCGAACTCGCACATGGCGAGATCGTCGTGACCACACGCTTCCCCGGCATCGGCCCGGGGGTGAAAGTCGCCGCACGATGAAATCGCCGCGGCATGATTTGATCGGCGTCTTCCTACGCCATCGCACGGCCGCGAATCTTTTGATGGTATTTCTCATCATCATCGGTCTGTTTTCTCTTGGCCAATTAAACACGCAGTTTTTTCCGAAATTCACCATCGACTGGGTCACCGTGACCGTCGAGTGGCCCGGCGCCAGCGCCGAGGACATTGATGCCAACATCATCGGTGTGATCGAACCGAAGGTCCGATTTCTTGATAACGTCTATCGCGTTTCCTCGATGTCGTCTGAAGGTGTTGGCCTGGTAGCTATCCAGTTTCAACAAAACACTGACCTTCAAGCGGCACTGGGTGACGTAGAATCGGAAATCGCGCAAATCACCACCTTGCCGAAAGACAGCGAGAGACCAGTTATTCAGCGAGTTTTTAATTATGAACCTATCGGCCGCTTAGTGCTCTCGGGCCCCTATCCTGAAAGCTCGCTCAAATCGCTGGCCAAGGACCTCCGCGAGGGCTTGCTGGCAAAAGGTGTCGACCGGGTCGAACTAGCCGGCGCCAGACGTGAGGAGATATGGGCGGAATTGCAACCGCGGACCATGCGCCAACTCGATCTTGAAGCGGAGGACATCGCAGCCAGTATTCGCCAAAGCTCGCTCGATTTGCCATCCGGCATTGTACCGAGCGGCACCGATAAGCAAATCCGCAGTCTCGGCTTGGCAAAATCCGTTGACGCTCTAGGGCATATCGAGGTGAGGGCCCTCGACAATGGGGAAAAAATATACTTGCGCGAGATAGCCCACATCACGAATCGCTTCAATAAGGATGATCCACTCGTGTTCCGCAGTGGCGAAGCCGCCATTGAGCTTCAGGTCCAGCGCGCGCCGGCGTCTGACGCCCTGGAACAAGCCGCGTTTCTCGAGCAGTATGTGCGCGAAATCCGGCCGACCCTACCGCCTAATTTGAAACTCGAGCAATATAACGATGTGGCGGAAGCAATTAACGACCGCATTAATCTGCTACTTAAAAACGGTGCCGGCGGGTTGGTGTTGGTCGTTGCAGTCTTGTTTGTCTTCTTAAGTGGGCGGGTCGCTTTGTGGGTGGCCGTGGGCATTCCAGTCGCCATGCTGGCAACACTGGCGGTAATGGCGTTGATGGGCCAATCGATCAATATGGTCTCTTTGTTCGCCATGATCATGGCCATCGGTATAATCGTCGACGAAGCAATTGTCGTTGGCGAGCATTCGGTGACCCGGCGTGCGGCTGGCGATTCGCCCACCCGCGCCGCTGAAATCGGCGCCAAGCACATGCTAGCACCGGTGATCGCGGCCACGCTGACCACTCTCGCAGCATTTGTTCCATTGTTTTTGGTCTCCGATATCATCGGCCAAATCATCTTTGCAATTCCGATGGTCATCATCGCAATCCTCATTGCCAGCTTGATTGAATGTTTTTTTATCCTGCCTGGCCATCTTCGAGGGGCACTGCGCCACGATCCACGCCACGAAAACCGCTTCGCGCGCTGGTTCAACCCGCACTTTGAAGCATTTCGGGACGGCCTCTTTGAGCGCTTCGTTCGAACTTGTGTGGCTTGGCGCTACCTCACGCTCAGCTTCAGCATCGCATTATTAATATTGTTGTTTGGACTCATGGCCGGCGGACGGATTGGTTTCGTCTTCTTCCCCTCACCCGAGTCCGATACGGTTTATGCCAATGTCGCGTTTGTTGAAGGAACCAAGCGCGAAACAAGCCTTGCCATGTTGCAAGAGCTTGAACGCGCCCTCCGGGCGAGCGAACAAAAACTAACCAACGGCACAGGCGAGCTCATCGTCGTCAGTATCGGCCAACTGGGAAAACCGGTGGGCCGATCCGATAGCTTCTTTCTTGGCAGCGGTGATCATATTGTCGGTATGCGGGTTGAGCTTGTGCCGTCGGATAGCCGCTCGGTGCGCACCCAGGAGTTGCTCAACACCTGGCGCGACGAAACACGCCTGATGGCTGGTGTCGAAAACTTTACCGTGATCGAGGAACAATCCGGCCCACCGGGGCGGGAAATTGAGCTGCGGCTCACTGGTAGATCGCTGGATGATCTAAAAGCGGCAGCGCTCGAAGCGCGCGCCCTTCTCGAACGCTTTCCCGGCGTGAGCGACGTTAATGACGACCTGCCCTACGGAAAACAGGAGGCAATTATCGAGGTGACGCCACGTGGTCGGGCACTCGGCTTCAACACCGAAAGCGTCGGGCGCCAAGTGCGCAATGCGTTCGAAGGCGCGATCGCCAAACGCTTCGCGCGTGGCGACGAGGAAATTACGGTGCGCATACTTTATGACCGTAATTCATTGAGTGAGGAGGATTTACGCGGTCTCTATCTGTTAAGCCCGGACGCCCAGCAAGTGCCACTCGCAGAGGTAGTTGCGTTCCGTGAAAAAGCTGGATTTGCCCGCATCCGCCGCGAGGATGGCCTGCGAACGGCCAGCATCACGGCGGAAGTAGACGAGCGCCTGAACACCAGCGACGCAGTCATCCAGGCCTTGGAGCAGGAAGGATTGCATGCGCTAATGGAACAGTATGGCGCAAACGCTGAGTTCCGTGGGAAAGCGGAAGAACAAGAACGCACTTTGGGAGATATGAAACTCGGCGCGCTAATCGCTTTGATTTCAATTTACATGATTTTAGCGGCGATATTCTCTAGCTACATCCGTCCGCTATTCGTCATGGCGGTGATCCCTTTCGGTATCATCGGCGCGATAATCGGGCATCTTGTCCTCGGCTATGATATCTCCGTCCTAAGCTTGGTCGCACTGCTCGGCCTATCTGGAATAGTTGTTAATGATTCGATTATTCTGGTACGTGCCATTCAAATCCGCACCAGTAACGGAGCATCCCCGATCGAAGCCATTGTTGGTGGCGCGCGCGACAGGTTGCGCGCAGTTATTTTAACCTCGGTCACGACGATGTTCGGCCTTTTGCCGTTGTTGTTCGAAACCAGTCTGCAAGCACAGTTTCTCAAACCTATGGCCGTGACCATCGTCTTCGGTTTATTGGGTTCGACGGCGATTGTGCTTATTTTAGTGCCGGTGTTGCTGGCCGTGCAGGGCGACCTTGCCGCTCTGGTTGCCCGCTACTGGGCATTCGGCTCGGCACGGCGGGAGGATTCAGTCTCATAGCTGTTCTAGTCACGCCAGAATGTTGGCACAATCAGAATCAAAACTGTGAAGAGTTCCAGGCGTCCCAACAACATGGCGAAGGAAAGCAGCCATTTTGCAGCTTCAGGTAGGGATTGAAATGTGCCGGTCGGACCGATGATGGGGCCAAGCCCTGGCCCGACATTAGCGAGGGCCGTGGCAGCGCCTGAAATGCTGGTAATGTAATCGAGCCCCATCAGCGACAGCGCCATAGCCAATACGGCAAAGCTGACCACGAAAAGAAAAAAGAATCCCATCACGGCGCCTGGCACCGTTTCCGGAATCGGTCGATAGTTGTACTTCATGGGAAAAACGCCGTGCGGCTGGATCAATTGATGAATTTGCACACGTGCGGTCGCGTAAAGCACCTGGAAGCGAAATACCTTGATGCCGCCCGTGGTTCCGCCGGTACAGCCGCCAATAAACATCAGAACCGTGAAGACCGGTAAAGCGAAGCTGCCCCAACTGCCGAAATCGGCTGAGGAATAACCAGTTCCGGTTAAAATCGAAGTCGCATTGAAGGCCGCGTAGCGCACCGCATTGTCCACCGCCATGCCGCTCGACAGCCAAAGCCAGCCTGAAAGCGCCAACAGAGAGACCAGTAATATACCCATAAACCACCGCACCTGTGTATCGCGCCACAAGCGCCTAGCGCCACCGCGGACGGCTTGCAGATAGAGCACGAACGGCAGCGACCCCAATATCATGAAGACGATGGCGATGGCTTCGATCGCCGGATTGTCGAATAGCCCTAGGGAGCGGTCCGACGTCGAATAGCCGCCGGTGGCGATAGTGGTCATGCCGTGACAAATGGCTTGGAAAGCGGTCATGCCAGCCAGCCAATAGGCGATCGCATTGATCACGGTCAGCGCCAGATACACCAGAAAGATAGCGCCAGCGAGTTGCGCCGTGCGCGGCAGCACGCGCTCTGACTGGTCAGAGGATTCGGCGCGGAATAATTGCATGCCGCCCACATTGAGCATCGGCAAAATCGCGATCGCCGTTACAATGATGCCAATGCCACCCAACCACTGGAGGAGCGCTCGCCACAGCAGTATTCCTGGCGGGGCGTTGTCGAGTCCGATGATAACGGTGGAACCGGTAGTGGTCAGGCCGGACATCGCCTCGAAATAGGCGTCGCCGTAACTCAAACCCAAATCGGAGAACACGAAGGGCAGTGCGGCGAAGGCCGAAATTATTACCCAGCTGAACGTGGTAAGGATGAACGCCTGCTTGACGCTCAAATTTGCCTCGCCAGTACGGTTAACTAGGGCCATGGCTACGCCAATGAAAAGCGTGAACATGGCGGCGGCAAGAAAAACCAGCCAATCCCGATTGCCAGCAATACCATCGGCGATCACCGGCAATAACATAGCCAGCGCGACCGTTGTCAGCAGAACCCCAATTACAAAGAATATGGGGCGAAAATCCTTAACCGAGCCCATTCAGCAAGTGCTCCAGCGTAAACGGAAGGAAACTTATGCGTGGTTCGGGCAGTCGCCTAACCGGCGAATAGAAATCGTTAACTAGAGGCCTTTCCGAGCGCGTGTCCGATAAAGGCGAGAAATTCACGCCGGGTCTTCGGATCGGACCGAAACGTCCCCAGCATGCGACTCGTCACCATCATGACGCCTTGTTTCTGGATGCCTCGTGTCGTCATGCAATGATGCGCCGCCTCGACCACCACACCGACCCCGCGCGGATGGATAACCTCATCCAACGCATCAGCGATTTGCGCAGTCATTTTCTCCTGGATTTGAAGACGCCGTGCATAAATATTCACGATGCGCGCCAATTTGCTGATCCCAACGACGCCCTTATCCGGCAAATAGCCAATATGTACGCGGCCGATTATCGGCGCCATGTGGTGTTCACAATGGGAGCTGATTTCAACATCCTTGAGTACCACCATTTCATCGTACCCGTTGGTCTCCTCAAAAGTCTTCTTCAGGATTCCGACGGGATCTTGGCCATATCCGGAATAAAATTCCTCATAGGAACGAATGACCCGGTCGGGGGTTTCCAACAATCCTTCGCGGTCAGGATCGTCCCCGGCCCACTGAATCAGAGTCCGAACAGCGGCTCGCGCTTCGTCTCTGCTGGGTCGTAGATCGACTGAGGCGGAAACGTCCGCCGAGCTGGAATCACTTGCTACGTGTTTGCTCAAAACACCACTCCTATGGGCGAATAAATTATGGGGTATAACGCCATTGCAGCCTCGTACGGCGGCAGCGCGGGCAATGTCTATCGCCTAATTCGCTCCCTTGCAAGTCACAGCGGCACGACATTTAACGGACTTCAATTGAGGCTCACTTCCTGATGAGGGTCATCCAGCGAAAACGTTGGAATCGTGGCCTCAAAACGCTCGCCACCGTCCGCTTCCATTTCATAAAAGCCGGCCATAATGCCCGACGACGTTGAAAGCGGACAGCCGCTGGTATATTCGAAACTTTCTCCCGGCGCCAAAACCGGTTGTTCGCCAACTACCCCAGGACCGCGCACTTCTTGAACTTGGCCTATTCCGTCGGTAATGCGCCAATAGCGGTTCAACAGTTGCACCGTCAGGCCGCTATGGTTGTGAATCGTCACGTGATAACCCCAGACATAGTGATTCTTATCCGGTTCTGATTGCTCGCCCAAATAAAACGGTCGAACTGTAATTTCAACCGAATTTGTCATCTGTTGATACATGATATCGCCCGCTACGCGTCGGCCCCTATAATTTGTGCTTCTCGTACCGTACGCCAGTTTAATATTGTGGTAAGTACACAGTTTGTCCAGTATAGGGCAACTCCTGCTTGCTAACCGGCTGCGCCGTCCAGTGCCTCGGCAAGATCAATCTTGATGTCTTCAACATCCTCAAGACCGACGGAAAGACGCACCAAGCCATCACCGATACCGAGCGCCGCCCGGTCCTCGACTGACAGACGTTGATGAGTTGTCGTCGCAGGATGGGTGATCAGGCTTTTCGAGTCCCCGAGATTGTTGGAAATATCGACCAGACAAAGTCGGTCAAGAAACGCAAAGGCGGCATTTTTACCGCCAGCCACATCGAAGCTAACGATTGTCCCGCCGGCGCTCATTTGGCGTTTCGCGAGCGCATGTTGGGAATGGCTCGTAAGCCCAGGATAGAGCACCCGCGCGACCCCACTCCGGCCCTCTAGGAAGGTTGCAACATCGAGCGCATTGGCGCACATACGGTCTACCCTCAGTTCTAGAGTTTCCAGGCCTTTCAGCAGAGCCCAGGCGTTGAAAGGACTAAGCGAGGGGCCGGTATGGCGTAGGAACGGCACCAATTCTTCATCAACAAAGGCTTGGTTGGAGAGAATAGCGCCGCCCAAACAGCGTCCCTGCCCGTCGATATGTTTGGTTGCCGAATAAACCACGATATCGGCGCCGAGCCGCATAGCGGGCTGCAACAGGGGCGTAGCGAACACATTGTCCACAACCAGCCGTGCGCCGACTTCATGCGCCATCTTTGCAACCACTTCTAGGTCGATGATCTCTAGCCCAGGGTTTGATGGCGATTCAAGAAAAACGCAGCGGGTGTCGGGGCGGAACGCGGCGCGCCATTGATTCAGATCCGTGCCATCTACCAGAGTTACCTCGATACCGTAGCGCGGTAACAATTCACTTACGATGTAAAGGCAGGATCCAAACAAGGCGCGCGAGGAAACAATGTGATCACCGGCCCGCAACTGCGCCATCAGGGAGGCAAATACGGCCGCCATTCCGGTGCTGGTTGCCTTACATGCATCAGCGCCCTCAATCAGGGCGAGGCGGCGTTCAAACATGGCGACCGTTGGGTTTCCGAAGCGCGAATAGACGAAGCCTGGCGCGTTCCCTTTGAAGCGTGCCTCGGCCTCGCCGGCATCGCCATAGACATAGCCCGAGGTCATGAATATGGCCTCACTTGTCTCGCCATGCTCAGAACGCCGAGTGCCGCCACGTACCATGCGAGTTGCCGGGCGCCACTGTTTTTCCTGAATTTCCTTGGTGTCCGTAGGCTTTGCCATTTTCCGTCCTCCAACAAAAAACCCCGACCGGTCAAGATCAGGGCTCATATTGGCTTCGACCTTTTAGCGGGATGTTTAACGTGGCCGCAAGCCGGTCGGCTCAAATCGCCACAGTAATGATGTCCTGAAAAGCACGTATCGCGCCCGGCGTCAAGAGGTGACGTGCTGAATTTCTCCCGCTGTAGCGCTGCAGGCACCGCCACCGAGAACGCAAAACCGAGCACAGTGTGGATGATTGAGGGGGACTGGCCGATTTGTCGCTGCCGCCAGTGTCTCGCCTAGTTCAAATGCGGACGCGTAAGGCAATAATGTGCAAGCAACCACCGCCGCCCGCGCCGCGCCCTTGCGCCGCACTACCATGCGTGACGTGGCACACATCATGCTGGCCTCATCCACACCCAAAATGCCCCAACAGGCCCTAGTGATCTCAGCCACATCTCGCTGGGCATCCATTTCGGGAAAGAGCACCAAGTCTTCAGGATTTTCCGCGTCCAGAGCAATGCCATTCTTGACGAACAATGCCGCGTAACCAGCGCGCAATTCAGACTCGCTCTGGTGCCATAGGGTACGGCCCGCCACACTCAGCGAAAACCCCGAATGCGCCAGCCACAGAAAGCCTTCCATCATTCGCTGCCAAGAACCGGCGCCGCGCTCCACATCGTGAGGCATTTCGCCGTAATGGTCGATCGAGATCCGCAACGCAAGATTTCCACCATATTCAGCCTTGAGAGCAAGCAAGCCTTGTTTGTGCCGCAACATGGGGCGCATCGCGTTGGTCAGCACCAAAACACGGTAGCCACCAGCCAGGCTGTCGCCTAGAAGACCAATAATCTCCGGGTTCATAAAAGGCTCACCGCCGGTGAAGCCAAATTCCTCAGCGTCCCATTCCGGGCTGTCCAACTCACCAAGGAATTTATGTAGGTCTGCGCGTGTCAAATAGGCCAAGCGGTCGTTGTGCGGGTTCGATTCGATATAGCAATTTTTACAGGTGATATTGCACAACGTGCCGGTGTTGAACCACAAGGTGCGCAGGCGCTTGAATGTCACTCCCGCGCGCTCTTGACCATCCGCCGTATGCTCGGGGTTCTTGAATTTTCGCGGATCCAGGGTCGGGCTGTCGGACGGCTCAGGCTGATGCATCGAATTCTCGGTCGGATTTGGCCAGCGGCGCCGGATCGGCCCCTTACGCCATAGTGGCACCCCCATAGCTACCTTCAAAATCAAGGAAATTCAATTCTCAGTATACGCCCGCAACAGAGACACCGCTTGCTTCAAAGGGGACAAATTCACTATCGTTGTACGGCATGCGGGTGTAGCTCAATGGCAGAGCGTAAGCTTCCCAAGCTTGTGACGGGGGTTCGATTCCCCTCACCCGCTCCAGGCACAATATTACCGCTGAGCTGCGTTACGACAGTGCCGTGCTGACGCTCCCCAATCCCTCGATTTCATAATAGTATTTATCGCCCACCATGGGAAAACGCGTGGCCAAGGTGGAACCGGTCATGACGATCATGCCAGCACGGAGTTGCTTGCCCTGCCCTGCCAACAGGCCAGCCAACCAAGCCACGGATTCGAAGGGGTGGCCCATAGCATCGCCGGTCACGCCACTCTCCACAAACTCATCGTTTAAGTACATCGCCACGGGGTTGGTCTCGAAGTCCAATGCCCGCCAATCCCCAACCGCTTCGCCAAGCACAATGCCGCCGCACCAGCTATTATCGACCAGAATGGAGAGCGCATCCAGATCACCATAATTCGCGTTGCGGTCCTCGATCAATTCGAAAGCTGGCACGCATGCTGCTACAAAGTCGCGCACGGATGCAGCGTCGAACGGCACTGCATCGAGCGGAACATCCTTAGATATTTCGACAGCAAGCTCGAACTCAATGCCGAGATGCATAAAATCGGTCAAATTTAAGGCGGCCGGGGAACGGTATACTGTCGATTGGTAGACCGTGCCAGCGATCGGCTCATGCACGCCGCACAACTTGCGGATTTTCTCTGAGGTTAAGCCAACTTTATAGCCCGCTATTGGACCGCGTCCGTCTTCGATATATCGCGCATTTAACAGATCCTGCACCTGGTATCCAGCCGCCATGGTTGCCGGCCGCAGAGCGTCGCGGATCGGGCGAAATGACGTCCACGTCTTGTTTTCGTTGAATAGGCGGTCCGCCAGTTCATGCATAGGTGATTGCTCATGTTCAGTCATATCGTTCCTCTCCTGCCCTCTAGGGGGTAGCGCTAAACGAGTACCCGCTCGAGGCGGTCCATGGCCTGGTTGAGCAACGCCGTACGGGCGGCAAAACACAGGCGCAAATAACCTTCTCCAGCGTCTCCAAAGGCCGTTCCTGGTGCTAAGCCGACACCAGCATCGTGCAATATTCGTTTAGCGAAGGCTAGGCTGTTGGCTTCTCCGTCAACAGAGAAAAAGGCGTAGAATGCGCCCTTCGGTTTTGCCATACTGATACGGTTGAGAGACGACAAGCGGCGATATACAAGATCGCGCCGTTTCTCGAATTTAGCCCGCGATTGCCCGACATGCCCCTCACCCTCGCGCAGCGCGGCGATTCCAGCATGCTGCACAAAAGTGGCCGGCCCGGCGATATTGTACTCCGTCAGTTTCGCCAAAATGAGCAACAAATCGGGCGGCGCGGTGATCCATCCCAGTCGCCATCCTGTCATATTCCAGTTTTTTGAAAAGCTATTGATGATGATCACCCGATCGTCCGGTTCGGCCAACTCAGCGATAGAGGGCGCCAGGGTACGCCCGTCATAAACCAGGCGGGCATAGACATCGTCACACACCATCCAAATACCGTGGCTGCAGCAATAAGAAAAAATCTCCTCCAGCTCCGTGCGCTCCGCCATCCATCCGGTCGGATTATTGGGTGAATTGATAAAGAGTGCCTTGGCGCCGCTGCCGAGTGCATCGAATAATTCATCCAAATCGATCGTCCATTTGTCGTCCACTTCGCGTAGCTGAACGACCTGCACCTTGGCGCCCAACACTTCAGCCGCATGCACGGCGTTAGGCCAGATCGGCCCGATAATCACCACCGTGTCACCGGGATCGAGAATGGTCTGATAGGCCAGCATGATGCCATGCATACCAGACGTCGTGGCAGTAATACGGTCCATCGCCACCGGGCGCCGATAAAGGCCACTCATATAATTTGCGATTGCCTGGCGCAATTCTGGCACGCCACTATTGGGCACATAGAATGTCCGGTCGTCAGCCAGCGCCTGTACCGCGGCTTCCTTAATAAATTCCGGCGTTGGCTCGTCGCCCTCGCCAAACCATAGCCCAATCACGTCTTCCATTTTACGGCCAAGCTCCATGATCTGACGAATTTGGCTTTCCGCCAGCTGGGCAACGCTGTTGTTTATTGCGGCCGTCATGGGCAGGTGTTCCGTTCTTGTCGGAATTTTCAATAATAGGACCTAGCTAATTCAGCGTAGACGATATGAGCATACCCGCCCGCTGCAACGCAATTCTGTTGCCAATCGGTTGAGGGCTACTACACTCCGCTCGCCATTAAGCGCCAAGTGGGCTTCGAAGCCATGATTTATCTCAGCCTTTTAATACTCCGCATCAGCGAAGGTTGCGTGCGTTGAGCGCCATCGTACCTGCCTCTCTGGTCCAGGACTCAGGCGCTAAATCGCCGGTCGCCATTATTGACATCGGCTCCAATTCGGTTCGCCTAGTAGTCTATGACGCTGCCAAGCGTGCACCGGTCCCGGTATTTAACGAAAAGGTTCTGTGCGGCCTAGGCCGCGGCCTCGATTCGAACGGCCGGCTCAATCCCGAGGGCGCCAAGCAGGCGCATGACAGCGTGCGCCGTTTTGCCGCGCTAACAACTGCCATGGGGGTGACGGATATCAACGCCTTCGCCACGGCGGCGGTGCGCGAGGCCAGTGATGGGCGGGAATTCACTGCAGCGGTTGAGAATGACTGCGGCTTTCGCGTGCACATTATTAGCGGCGAGGAAGAGGCCCGACTTTCAGCGTTGGGTGTGCTCGCGGAAATACCGCATGCCAGCGGCATCATGGGCGATCTCGGCGGCGCCAGCCTAGAAATCGTCCATCTTCAAGGCGGCGAAAGTCTGCAGCAGGTAACATTACCAATCGGCCCATTGCGTATGGCTTGTGGCCCTGAGACTATTACAATAACGGACGACTATCTCTCCCGCACGGCCTGGCTGCGATCCGCGCGCGGCGGCACATTCTATGCGGTCGGCGGGGCGTGGCGGAGCTGGGCGCGCATGCATATGCTCCGGTTCGATTACCCGCTCTCGATCGCCCATCACTACGAGATCACGGCCAAATCAGCGCTCGAATTCACGGAGGTGATCGCCCTGCTGACGCCGCACGCCCTATCCGGATTCGCCGGCCTTGAGCAAGCGCGGGCCGGATCCATTCCATTCGCCAATATGTTGCTGAAACGGCTGATCGAGGAGTCGGGCGTCTCTAGTGTGCTCTTTTCGGCCTATGGCGTGCGCGAGGGGTTTATATTCGATCGCCTGCCCGATTCCCTGAAGGCGGAAGACCCGCTCATCGCTGCGTGCCGCAATCTGGCCGAAATGACCGGCCGTGCCACCGCCGACGGTGATGCGCTGTTTCGCTGGATGTCTCCGGCGTTTGTCGATGAAACTCCGGACCAGGAACGGCTGCGCCGTGCCGCCTGTCTGTTGGCCGACCTTGAATGGTCGGAGCATCCCGATTACCGAGCAGAACATGCATTGCTGCGTATCCTACGGTATCCCCTGATCGGTATTGATCACCCGGGCCGCGCCTATATGGCGCTGGCTGTCGCCTCACGACACGCGAAAGTCAGCGAAAAACTTCTCACGCGGTTTTTGCGCGGCCTGCTCGATGGCGCGGGATCGAGCCGAGCTAAGGCCGCTGGCCTAGCCATGCGCCTAGCTTATACCTTTTCTGGCGGTGTCATATCGCTGCTCCAGAAAACGGCTCTGCGGCGCGACGGCGACAGGCTGATACTGGAATTGCCCAATCATGCCGATGTGCTAGTCGGGGACGTGGTGCAGAGCCGCTTCCGCACGCTCGCTCAGGAACTCGGCTGCCAGCCTTGCATCGCCACCGTCGCGCCCTAGTCAGAGCGCCTCAGCGACTTGTTTGGGAGTCTGCCCGACCACCTGACGATAGATTTCGGCGTCCGTAGCGCCCTCGCTGCCAATCACCAGGACACACGACCCTTTGTCAAGGCCGAGTGTCTTACGCAGGGCGGAACCGCCACACGCTGAAATCAGCGCCGCTGTTGAGGCGCAGCCAGATTCGCCAGCGACAACCGGGCTGTCCCCGCCAACACCTGTGGCTAGAATGCGCATGGTTTCTTCTGCCGCGACGTCCGGGATGATCAGCGTTTCATCGGCGCAGTCGCGCAATATCTGCCATGCTAATGGCGATATATTTGCCCCCGCCAGACAGGCCATGAAGGTTTCGACATCGCCTGGCACCATTGTCGGTTCACCGGCCCGCATGGTGCGCGCGATACAATCCGCCCGCTCTGGTTCGACTATCACCGTGCGGGGCCGCGCCGCGCCGAGCAGACGCCAAAATTGACCGGCCACCCCGGCTGCCAGGCCGCCGACACCACCCTGAATGAAAAGATGGGTTAGCGCGCTGCTATGTGACGCCAGTCCACCCGGCCACTGTCCGGCGATCTCTTCCGCCATCACCGTATAGCCCTGCATTACCCAAGCTGGCACTTGCTCGTAGCCCTCCCAGGAAGTATCGGAAACAACGAACCAACCTTGCTCGTCAGCTTCAGCAGCAGCGACCTCGACCGAATCGTCGTAACTGCCGGATACCCTGCGAATTCGCGCGCCATACGCGGCAATTTCGCTCTCCCGCCCTTCGCTCACGCCTTTATGCAAGTAAATTACGCACCGACAGCCGAACATCTGTGCCGCCCAAGCAACGGAGCGGCCATGATTGCCGTCAGTAGCACAGCAGACTGTAATGTCGGACGTCACCGATTGATATTCCGTCGATAACAAGTCGGTAACGCTACCAATGTGGATTTTATGCATAGCCAATTCTCGCCGTAAGACCTTGAGCACGGCATAGGCCCCGCCCAGCGCTTTGAAGCTTTTCAAACCGAAACGCTGACCCTCGTCTTTGTAATGCACTGCACCGAGGCCGAGCGTGCTGGCCAAGCCGTTAAGCGGCAACAACGGCGTGGGCGCGTAGCCGGGCCAAACGGTAATCTCGCGTTTCGCCTCAGCTAACGAGTTGGAGTCGAGAATTTCTGCCGCGCGCCCACCAAACTGTGCGCTGTTGAGCGCCAATCGGTTCGCTTGATGACGGCATGAGAATACTGGCAAGTCATTCATTCAAAGGCTCCCGCTGGGAACAATAGCCAGACACTAAAGCAGCTCAACACCAGCACGTGCACAAATTTCATCTTCCTCACCCGTGCCGCCGCCGACGCCGCAGGCGCCATCGACGATCCCATCGCGAATAATCGGCATGGCGCCCCGGCCCATAATCATGTGCCTACCTTCAGCGGCGGCAATACCACGCAGGGTTGGATGCTCGGCGCGCGCTGTGAGATCGCCGCTTGGCATACCGAAAGATGCCGATGCGATGGCCTTGCCTTGGCTTCCGTACGCGCTGGCCCAAATGCTATTGTCCATGCGTTGGAACGCGACCAGGCGGCCGCCCAAATCGCATACCGCCACACTTACATTGATCTTGAGCTCCCCCGCTTTTGCCAATGAGCCCGCAATGACACGGTTGGCTTCTTCGAGCGTCAACGCCATGATTTTTTCTCTCCGTTCTACAATCGAACCACTTTAGCCGACCGCCGAGGGCGGTTCAGTATTTTTCGCAGCGGTTACGATGCCGGGGCGACAGTATTCGGGTTCGATCCCAAAGTGCTCTGCTTAAGGTCGCATGGAGAAACTCGTTGGTCCTTTCAAATGCGGAAGTAGCGGCTGTGCACGGGCTATCCAATCGCAGAGGACCGGGCGGGTATCGCGCGGATCGATGAGATCGTGGATCGAGAAGCTCTCGGCCCGTGGGACCACGGACTGGAGAGCGAGCATCGACTCTTCTAGCCGCAAACGCTCGGCTTCGGGATCATCCGAGCCGGCGATCTTACGGCCGAATGCCGCCGCAACACCGCCCTCAACCGGGATTGCACCAATTTCAGCAGAAGGCCAGGCGACGACAAAACCATCCGGGCCAAAATGCGCGGCCTGAGCAACGCCATGTAGCTTTCTTACGATCACCGACGCCCAAGGCACTACGGAGCTTGCTGCCGCAATCACCGCGGCGGTGCCGAAGCGGATCGTGCCGATTTTCTCAGCGTCCACCCCAATCATAAAGCCGGGCTCGTCAATCAGGTTCACAATGGGCAGATGAAAGGTGTCGCAAAACTCAATGAAACGGCGCGTTTTCTGTGCGCCGGTTGCTGTCATCGCACCGGCGAGCTGCCGGCAATCGTTGCCTAGCACGCCGACGGGCTGGCCGGCGAGCCGAGCTAAGCCGGTGATCGTGCCAGTGCCATAGAGCCGACCGATCTCGAAGAAAGAGCCTACGTCCAGTACCAAATCGATCACCCTTCGCATGTCATAAATTTTGCGTCGGTTGCGCGGCACGATTGAGAGCAACTCTTCTTCGCGGCGCTCCGCCGGGTCATCATTTGGCAGGCAAGGCGGCAGCTCCCAAACGTTTGGGGGCAAATAGCTCAAGAAACGTCGAATGTCAGCGAACGCAGCCGTTTCATCCTCGACCAGATTGTCAATCACACCATTTTTGGCATGTATGTCTGGACCACCGAGTTCCTCTTTGGTCAGACTTCGCCGCAACGCCCGCTCAACCACGGCTGGGCCGGCGACCAGGACCTGCGATTCCTTGGTCATGACCGAAAAATGCGAAGACACGAGGCGTGCGGCAGGAAGGCCCGCAACGGCTCCTAGCGCTGCCGAGGCCACCGGCACGGTGGCCATCGCCTTGGCTACCGGTTTGAAGCGCGGCTCGGCATTGACTGGGTTGCCCACTGTTTTCGGTGTTCCCGCACCAGCCCCCGCGACGCTGCCGCCAGCACCTTGGTGGAGGCGTATCATTGGCACGCGGTAAGTGCAGGCGAGTTCCTCGGCGTAGACACTTTTACGAAGGCCCGCGGCATTGGGTGAGCCGCCTTTGAGGGTAAAATCTTCGCCGCCGACGACACAGCGGCGACCACCGACCATTCCAAAACCCAGTACATAGTTAGCCGGCGTAAAGCCGGTCAAGTTGCCCTCATCGTCGCGGACTGCATCGCCTGAGGCGCCTCCAATCTCCTGGAAGGAGCCCGGATCGAGCAACGCGTCGGTCCGTTCCCGAACCGTCAGAAATCCCTTGGCGTGCTGACGGGCGATACCCTCTGCGCCACCCTGTGCCTGTGCAAGCAAGCGCTTGCGCGCGAGCTCCTCAGTTTCTTTTTTCCAGCTCATACGAATCTCAAGCAATCAAACGGGCGCCGAGCGACGCCGTGATTTGGCTGGCGAAAAATTTTGACTGACGAAAAATTCATGCATCTGCTGCGGTGCTCGCCTTAAACAAGACTTAGCCCGAAAAATCTTCGACGACTGGGCCCTGGTGATAGGGTTCGCTGCCATCATGCGCCCAACCACGATAGCGCGGCAGGTCGTCGACGACCTCAAGCCATTTAACCCGCTCACCGTGCCAAATATGAAATTGTGGGACATGGGAATCGGGGTCATCCGTGGTGCTGATGAAAATCTCGATTAGATCGCCACCAAGTTCCTCGACATATCCTTCCCAGGTCAATGGAGTGCCACATTTTCCGCAGAAACCTCGTTCGATTTTCGGCGATGAGTTATAGATTTTCCGGGCATCGCCGGACCACTCAATCTCGTCACGGATATAACCCACGAACGAGACCAAAGGCGCTCCCGAGTGGCGTCGGCAATCCCGACAATGGCAGTAAATAACAGAGTGTGGCTCCGGGGCTTCGTAGCGCACCGCGCCGCACATGCACCCACCGGTCACTTTTTGAGTAGTCTTTTCCACAGCAATCTCCTTGATTTGGCCCAAATGTTCCCAGATAGCGCCTGGAAGCTTTCAGGTGGCTCCCTGCAATTCGGTATTTGACTGTTTGTCAAACAATCAGATGTTAATCGCCGGTCTAGGCGGCAAGCGCCGTAAAATCTGGATCGTGAATGAAGTAAATCTCACCAATCGTCTCCGCCACTTCCCGTTCCGCTACTTCGCCCCTACGGGAGTATAAATATTGTTAGCTGTATATTCGAGCATGTCACCGTATTCGTCTTCGAACTTAATTCTACCAGCGAGCAGAGCGCACTTCTCGTCACCTGGATAGGTATATTTGAACTCGGCCAGGCAGATCCTCTATTGGCGACCATGTCTCAAGTCCGCCTTTAACCTTGACGGATGACCAATTCAGAATTTTTCATTTCACTCTTTACTTGGAATTCTCGAGAAACGAACATAAGACCGACAATAACCGAATGCATGAATAATTACTTAGAGATTTCCCCAACCTTGGCATTCTGTGCAAGCCGCATTAGTTCAGAATTTTGTTGGCAAGAGTGTTCAATTGCTGTCGCTGAAATTGGAATATAGGTTATCGGAATATGCCGTAGATTTTTGAAGCGTAGCTCTGAACACGAGCCAATCGGCTATGACGTTACATCCGACCTGACTAATATCGATATCCTGAAGCTAGGCGCCATCAAATACTGCCTAACAACAACAAAGATAAATTGAGCACTGAGGAGCTATAGAAGACCTATGGAACTGTGTGACCTCGGCGACCAGCCGCCGCTAACCGAAATTCCGAAAAAAATGCATGCGTTTATTGTTCGCCAAGATCGATTTGGCGAACCTGAAGATGCGTGGCAGCGCGAGATCATCGACACGCCCACTATCGGACCGCTGGATGTGTTGGTTTATGTCATGGCGACGGGAATCAATTACAACAATGTCTGGGCCGCGCTTGGCAAACCGGTTGATGTCATTGCTGACCGCCAGAAAAAAGGCGAACCGGAAGACTTTCACGCCGGCGGCAGCGATTGTTCGGGCATCGTTTGGGCGGTTGGCAGCGACGTCACAAATGTGAAACCCGGCGACGAAGTTGTCGTGCATAGCGGATGGTGGGAGCCGGATGATCCCTGGGTGCTCTCTGGCAAAGACCCGATGCTCGCTGAGAGCACGCGCATTTGGGGTTATCAGACAAATTACGGTAGTTACTGCCAGTTCGCCCGCGCCCAATCTCATCAGTGCCAGCCGAAACCGAAACATTTGACCTGGGAAGCAGCGGGCAGCTACCTGCTCTGCGCCTCCACAGCTTACCGTATGCTCATGGGGTGGCAACCGAATATCGTCGAAAACGGAGACTATGTTCTGGTGTGGGGCGCCGCAGGTGGACTGGGCAGCATGGCTCTACAAATTGTCACGGCGTATGGCGGTAAAGCGATCGCCGTAATCTCCGACGAGGCCAAACGGCAGTTCTGCCTCGACCATGGTGCGGTCGGTGTCATCAATCGCAAGGACTTCTCCCATTGGGGAACGATGCCGGATACCAATAGTCCCAAATGGGGCGCATGGTTCAAAAGTGCGCGCGAGTTCGGCAAGGCGTTTTGGGAAGCTGCCGGCGACAAAGTGAGCCCGAGTATCGTGTTCGAACATTCCGGTGAAGCTACCTTGCCAACATCAGGATTTCTCTGCGGCACCGGCGGCATGATCGTAATTTGCGCCGGGACCAGCGGCTACAATGTGACATTGGACCTACGCTATCACTGGATGCGGCAAAAGCGATTCCAGGGCAGCCACTTATCTAATGACCTGCAAGCCGAAGCAGTAAACCAACTCGTCATCGATGGCGAGGTTGACCCCTGTCTTTCGCAAACATTCACCTTCGACGAGATAGGTAAAGCGCATCAGCTCATGCATGAGAACCGCCATCCCTACGGCAACATGGCGGCCCTGGTGAATGCAACAGCGCCCGGCCAGGGCGCGTCCTAGACCCACAAAACCCCAAACGGTTTGCCAATGGACGGCGTTAATTGATCGGTGTTTCTTCAATCAAAGTATCGGAGAAAGTCGGCGCGCGGCCCATATCTGCGTAGCGCGCTGAATTCACGGTGTTTTCGGACCGGCTTCCGCCCAACCAATAGCCCATCGGCGCAGCAACGACGCCAAGCCGGGTGTCTTTGCTTATCGCCGCTAACACCTCGAAGACACTAAGGGTGAAGGTATAGGCGCGATTGCCACGCACATTGACGATGCGGTCGTCCCGGACATCGATCAGCATGGCGCAACTGTCAGGATAATCATGCGGATAGGACGCAGTGATGGTAGGGGTATCATCGGATAATTCGACCACGCTGCCTGTCCTGGCTGCAGCGATGTCTGTGGTTGGTTCCGGGAGCGCCTAGCTTTCGGAGATAGTTACCTATAAGTAAAACAAACGCCGCCAAAATACATGGGAGATGGGCATGAGCAACGAGAACCTGCACGAAGATGCGCTGATTATCGACGGCCTGGTAATTTCTAACTGGAGCCGGGACATATTTTTAGACATGCGTAAAGGCGGCCTCACGGCGGCCAATTGCACTTGCTCCGTCTGGGAAGGAATTCGCGGATCGATGGACAATATCGCGGCCTGGAAACGCATGTTCGAATCCTATGGCGATCTAATTCTTCAGGTCCACACGAGTAAGGACATTCTCCGCGCCAAGGAAGAGAATAAAACCGGCATCATTCTTGGCTGGCAGAACACCAGCGGTATCGAGGACCGCGTCGAGTATCTTAAAATCTATAAGGAACTCGGCATCCACATCATGCAACTTACCTACAACACGCAGAATTTCGTCGGCTCAGGCTGTTACGAAAGCGTAGATAGCGGCTTATCCGACTTCGGCCGTGATGTCGTGGACGAAATGAACCGCCTCGGCATCTTGGTCGACCTTTCCCATGTTGGCGCCAAAACCAGTGATGACGCAATCCGCCATTCCACGAAACCGGTGGCCTATTCGCATTGCCTGCCATCCGGCCTTAAAGAGCACCAACGCAATAAATCAGACGAACAGTTGAAGTTCATCGCCGATCAGGGCGGCTTTATCGGTGTCACCATGTTTCCATCTTTTCTCCGCCGCGGCACCGATTCAACGGTCGACGATTATGTCGAGGCCATGGACTATGTGATCAATCTGGTGGGCGTGGACTGCGTTGGCTTCGGCACCGATTTCACCCAGGGTCAAGATCAAACATTTTTCGAATCGCTAATGCACGATAAGGGAGACGGCCGCGAACTGACCGTCTTTGGCGAGATCGTCAATCCCCTCGGCATACGCACTATCGGTGAATATCCTAACCTAACGGAGGCAATGTTGCGCCAGGGATGGCCCGAGACGAAGGTTCGAAAGATTATGGGCGAAAACTGGCTACGGGTGCTGAAAGAAGTCTGGGGCGCCTGACAAACGCCAGGCCCCCGAAACTGACCCAACTGCAGCGCTTTTCAAACGGACCTGCTCGATCTTGTAGAGCACGTCGCCGACCGCATTCGGTACTCGCTACATTGCTGCCTGAAGCCGTGCGTAACATTATCTATGGCGTAGTGCTGATTGGTGCCATTGTGGCGTTGCGAGAACGTGCAATTCGCTGACGCGTATTTATGCACAGAAGGCGGTATGAATAGGAGGCAATCATGGCTGAGACAAAAAAAGATATTCAAATTTGCTTCAACCCTCATTTCGATGCCGTTTCGCTTTGGATCGGGTCATTCGGAGGGGCAGATTCGCCTTGCGATATCTCGCGCGGCGTGTTCGCCGCTAAACGCGGGGTGCCGCGCATTCTAGAAATGATGGACCGTTACGGAATTCGGACGACGTGGGACATCACCGGTCATTCAATCGAGAGCTTCCCGAAAGAGTCCGAGTTGATAGTCAAATATGGCCATGAGTTGGGTGTGCACGGATATACACACGAGAATCCGATGGCGATGTCGCGTCAGCAGGAAGCCGACGTCCTCGATAAATGCATAGAATTGGTAACCAATCTCTGTGGTAAGCGCCCGGTCGGTTACGCCGCGCCTTGGTGGGAATTGAGCCCGAAAACCATCGATCTACTACTCGAACGTAATTTTTTGTATGACCGCAGTATCATGGAGGATGATTACTTTCCGCATTATCTGCGCAAGGGTGACTCCTGGACCAAGATCGATTACGCGAAAGAAGCAAAAGATTGGATGAAGCCATGGCAGGCCGGCGAGGCGGTCGATCTGGTCGAATTACCGGTCAGCTGGTACCTCGATGACGCACCACCGATGATGTTCGTCAAGACCTTCCCGAACAGCCATGGCTGGGTCAATCCGCGCGATATCGAGGACATTTGGCGGGATCAATTCGACTGGATTTATCGCCACCATGATTACGCAGTGTTCACCTGTACCATCCATCCCGATTGCGCCGGCAAGCCGCAGGTTCTCCTGATGCTCGAACGCCTGTTTGATCATATCCTGTCGCACACCGGCGTGCGGTTTGTGACGATGAGCGAGATGGCGAAAGATTTTAAAAAGCGCAACCCGTTCCCCGTAAAATAATCCTTTGTGCCGCCTGGCGCGGTCAGAGACTTTACAAGAAGTGCCAATGAATTTGGGAACGAACAGTCGGACTAATTACGTTAGCCGCTTTCGATAGCGTTAAATACTTCGAGCGATTCCTCGATGCGTTGCCTTTCAATGTCGCGAACGATGAATATGATACGTGAACGACGGTCAGCATCGGGCCAAGCATCGAGATGCATTGGCGGATGCACGATGTGCTGCACGCCGTTGATGACAACCGGCGTTTTGACCTGCTTGACGTTCAGCATCCCTTTTACGCGCAGCACATTTTCGCCATGCGTGTGCAGCAACATGGTTAGCCAAATACCAAACGCCGTCCAATCTATCGGCTCTTCGTAAATCAAACAGAACGAATGAATATGCGCATCATGACGATTTGGGTCATGATCATGATCATGATCATGACCAGGTTCACGGTCGTGGCTATCCGCTTCTTTTGCTGCTTCGGTCTCAATCCAGCGCAGCACTTCTTTACCTCTGGTCGCGGGGTCGTAAAGATCCGCTTGCAGCAAATGTTCAATGTCGACCGCGCCATGATCAGCGGTCACTAATTCAGCTGATGGATTGAGCTGTTTCAGTCGCCGCTGGAGACGCGTGATCTGCGCGGGCGCAGCAATATCGATCTTGGTCAGAACGATGCGGTCTGCGATGGTCGCCTGCTTAACAGCCTCCTCTTGACGCTCAAGGTGTCCCCACCCGTTGACGGCATCAACGGTAGTGATGACAGTGGCCAGCCTGTAGTGATAGCGGAGCGTTTGATCCGCCAACAAGGTAAAGAGTATTGGCGACGGTTCGGCCAACCCAGTGGTCTCAACAACCATCCGTTCATACATCGGAATTTCACCACGGGCGCGCCGGTCATCGAGATTAAGGATCGTTTCTTTGAGGTCATCACGAATTGTGCAGCAAAGGCAGCCGCCTTCGAGCAGAACCGTGTTGTCATCGATTTGTTCAACCAATAGGTGATCGAGGCCAACCTCGCCGAATTCGTTGATCAACACTGCGGCGTCCTTAAGTGAAGAATGGCGCAACATGCGGTTCAGCAAGGTCGTCTTGCCGCTGCCAAGAAATCCTGTCAGCACAAAGATTGGAATGAGTTGGTTATAGGCGACCATAGGTGGTTAGCTGGGAAAGGCCGGATCGCGTTGACGCAGGACCGCGAGCAGTCCGCTGTCGAGCGGGTCTGTCTGCTTGCCTGCAATGCCGTCCACCGTCATCCAAACTTGTGGCAGCTGATCAACGATAACGGTTTGTCCACTGCGGCTGCGCACAATGTAATTATTGTTTGACCAATCCTCCGCGACACAGCCGTAATAATCGAGGATCCGGTTCATCAGGCCTACCCGATACAACCGGCTGAGGTAACGCACCCGACCGCCTTCGACCTCGCTCGAACTCCCTGCATTCGTGCCGGCTTCGGTCCAGTGCGGTCCGCCGCCCGACAGCATCGCACAAAAAGCACACATTATCTCGCCTCCACCGGTAGACCCGAACGGCTATAACCATACCACCGCAAAATTTATCTACGCCCGACAATAAACAAGTCCGCCGAATACGAGATATCCGGCGGCCATATTGCGTTCACAGTAGCACCATTCCGGCCATCCGCTCGCACAGGCCGTCAAATAGGCATCAGGCTGCAAGCGGATAGACTTCATAGTCTGATTTGCAGGGACTGCTGTCGGTGATATAGAGCGAGCGTTGGTTGAGGGAGATCATGATCGAATGATTACTCTGCAAGCGCAGCGTCTCCGCCTCGTTATCATCATAATGTGCGCAGATCGAATGCGGATGGGAGAAGTGATCGGCCATCGCCGACTTAATCATTGTCGAATCAAGTTCCTGACTCTGGCGCAATAGGCGCTCCAGCCTGATGTTCCGATACATCGTGTTCGGCCACAATTTGACCACCTCTGATTCAATATCGAGTTCGCAAAAATGATTTGAATGGGTCAACAGCCCGTCTTCTGGGTGGATAAAAGCTTCGCGATCAGGACTGGTCTCGATATTGATCGCAATGCCGTCTTCATGGGCCAGGAGAAAGTTCATCGACACCGAGCGGTTGGTTCCACAAACGGCCAGGATGGCATCCTGCATGTTACGGGCGTTCATGATATCGCGTACGCGCATGCGGTAAGGTTTTTCATACGGGTATTTTCCGTCATCAGGTGTCAGCAACGCGTTAATTACAGTTCCGATACCGTATTCATTGACACCTTGCAGGCCGCCAATCGTGCCAGTTTCCCCTATATGGATGAAATTCGGCCCGTCCTCGCGGGTGACCCGCGAAACCATGGTATGGATGTCTTTCACCCAATCCCAATTCTGCCCGATCATCGTTTCGCCAGTCTTTGATCTTTCTGGCAGCACGGCAAACGAAGTGCAGGCGTCCATGGCAACCGACTGTTGTTGCGCATTATTTTTCATCATATTGACCAGCAATTCGTAGCGCACGTTCAACAAGGTGATCTCGTCTAACGAGCGACTGGAACCCTGTACAACGCCGTCGATCTCCTCCCAAAAAACCGTATCTTTGGGACGCAATGCTTCGGACCATTTCGCAGACTCGGATAGCACCGCGTCGCGCCCAAATCCTAAAAGCTCAAACCGCTTCATATAAGTTTCTATATTCTGGCCGATCTGAGCGGACATTTTCTCACCATGGGCACGACCACGGTCGATCGGATCTCCATACAGATCCAAGACGGGTTTCGTCATGATTTTTCTTTCTCTCGCTCCGGGTGTTCTCTACCGCCATACGTGTTCTGCAGACGCGTTTTCCCTCCTAGGAAGGCCTACGTTTGAAATAGCATATCGTTAAATTCTACCATGGCCGAACTATTTGAACATAGACGAAAAGATATGAACGGGTTGTGGGCCGTTAAGAGAGGTGACGTAGGTCAATCGGGTCGCTTTTTATCAAAATCTAATAACTGCTATATCAATAATTGATTGATGACTCCTGATCACGTGGCGCCCGACCATTTCACCAAAATTATTATTTAAACCTTTGGCATTATTTTCTCTGCAAACCTTCTAATATCTTTGAGCGCCTCAGCCTGAGGCGGACCACCTGGCTGCCGCATCCTTACCATTAGATAGTCTGGTTTAATTACTTCATACCACATTTTTAGTTGATCAATACATTGTTCAGGAGATCCAGCTATAAAACGTTCCTTAGCTAGCACATCAAATGTTAAATCATCTGAATTTTTGATATTATTTAAATAATTATCTATGTTATACGCACCATTTTCAAAATAAAATCTGTGCATAGTCATTGTAGGTTCACTTTTTATAATACATTCATTCCATGTATCTCCCACTACGCAATCTCTCATTAAAACAACGTATGGCTTGCGTCCAAATTTTGTTGCCTCGGCACGGTATTGGCTAGCATAACCGCTAATCACATCGAGGGATTGCATTGGGTCAGCAAGCCAACCATCCCCTATGCGACCTGCCCGTTTCAGCCCGGAAGGCGCCCACCCAGCGAGCCAAATAGGGGGGCCTAATTTTTTATATGGTGTTGGAGTGACTCGGATATTATCGATCTTATGATATTTACTGTCGTAACTGAATACTCGCCCGGTCCATGCTTCTCTTAGAATCTCGACGCATTCCTCCGTCCGCCTTGAGCGTTGTGATAGCGGCACTCCAAATGCACTAAAATCTTCCGGCAAATAACCGATACCTAGCGCAGCAATCATTCTGCCTTTTGTGGCCTGGTCAATAACAGAAATTTCCTCAGCTAACCGAATTGGGTGATAAAGAGGTGCTAGGAGAACTGAAGTTCCTACATTAATTCTCGTGGTGCGGGCTCCAACCATAGACGCCAGCAAAATCGGGGATGGCAGATAACTATCTTCCTGCTGATGATGCTCTGTAAAAAAAAATCCGTCAAATCCAACCTCTTCACATAGGACAGATTGTTCAATAATTTCGTCAATTAATCGTGCAATATTTGGTTCAGGTGACACATCTTGTGTACATGGAAAATAACCAAAAGGTAGCATCTAAAGCAATCTCCCCGAAATGATTATTAATTTCCGGTCACGCTACTTGACAATGATTCCATCTATACTTCGAAGTCGCGATAGGAGGAAAATGCGTCACTTTTAATTCTTCTATAAAATCTAGAGCCCATAAATTTCTTATTTTAGTTTAGTCCGCGGTTCGTCACTGCCATAGGCCTCTCGAAAAGACGCTACACCAGCCTCAATGGCCTCGTCGATCATGACCTTCTCCCATTGTCGCATAAGTTTCTTTTGGGCACGAATCGCCTTGGGGCCTGCTGATAGGATGGCGTCAGTCCATTTAGCAACAGCGTGATCAAGATTCGCGGACAACGCGATTTTCTCTATTATGCCGGCATTCAAAGCCTCACCAGCTGTCAAGGTGCGCCCCGTATAGAGCAACTCTGATGCCCGCCCCCAGCCCATCAAACGGGGAAGTAAAGCGGCCTCTATCACCGAAGGAATGCCGACCTGTACCTCTGGCATCGCGAAGGTCGAATGTTTGGAAGCCCCTCGCATGTCGCAGCTTGCCGCAAGTTCGAGCGCACCGCCCAGACACGGGCCATTTATCTTTGCAATCACAGGGACTGGACAGTCGCGCAGTGCCCGGCACGCTTTGTGTAATAAACGAATAAATTGCTCCGCACTGCCGGGGGTCAGGCTTTTAAGTTCTTCAACATCTGCACCAGCCGAAAAGGCTCTGCCCGCGCCGGAGATAACAACACACCGCAGAGTATCCTCATCGGACACAGCCATTATTGTTGCGGTCAGATGCTCTATTAACAGCCGTGACATTGCATTTAGTTTTTTAGGCCGGTTTAGTGTAACTACGGCAATTCCCCCAGTCAGCGACATCTTAACGAGTTCAGTCATTTCTCCCTCTCACCCCGATCTCAAATGTAGTATGCAAAATGATAGAGAAAATAGGAAAATTCAACCATATTGGTCTCCAGAACTATGCTATTTTAGTGGTAGCCAAGGGTGAGAGCTAGATAGCATAAATTTGGATTAATGATTTAACTCAAGAATATTTCGAATTAGATATTGATGGTGGGTATAAATTAGAGAATATCGATATTATGTAACTTACACTGGGTCAGGTTAAGACAAATTTTTACAAGGAAAGGATTAAGGAAATACGTTTTTATCGTTGATAACATAGAAAAATTACTATGCCTTTATGGCGCATATGAAATAATTCACGCAAGCAAAATTTATTCCCAAACTACTGACTATGCAGCAACTCAAAACCTTCGTAACGTTAGATCAAATTACAAAAAAATAGATGAATGGTCCACCGAAGGAGGATGGTAGAAATTCGAGACCCTCTGACTCTGATACCGTTTTTATTTTTGATTCTGTAGGGTCACCATATCTTGATATCTTGACAGAAACCTCACCTCAGAAGGCTCGACGATTATTTTCACGGTTGAGGATGGCGCTTCAATAACTACCTCTAATATGGTCATCGCATCATAATGAAAAAACCGAAGAGAACGGGGTCTCAAATATAGCTATTCTCACGCTATACAAAATGATAATAAATGGCTTAAATAAGGCGCCATGACAAACTAATTGGGAGATTGACCGATGACACAAGGGGCAACAACAACATCTGATGGAATCATAAAACTCGATAGCCGATTTGAAGATGGCGCAGCCTTCATGGATGGTAGTTTTGTTCCAATTAGCGATGCGCGAATTCCTATACTCGATTGGGGATTCACCCGTTCGGACGTCACTTATGACGTCGTACACGTTTGGGGTGGTAAATTCTTCCGGCTCAACCATCATCTCGATCGGTTTGAAAAAAGCCTCTCGAGTGTGCGAATGTCCATTCCTCATAACCGCGAGGACGTCATAGCAATTTTGATGCGGCTAATGCGCCTTACCCAGTTTAAGGATGCCTATGTCGAAATACTTTGCACTCGTGGAATGCCCCCGAAGGGCACACGCGACCCGCGAAAATGCGACAACCGTTTCATCGCGTTCGCTGTCCCCTTCGTTTGGATCGCGGATGATGAGATGCGCGAACGTGGCATTAATCTCCACCTGAGTCAGTTTGTGAGGATCCCTCCGGTTTCAGTCGATCCTACGGCCAAAAACTTTCACTGGGGTGATATGATTCGCGCCCTCTTTGATTCATATGAACAGGACTGTGATATGCCAGTCGTAGTCGATCTCGAAGGCAATATTGCTGAAGGGCCGGGATTCAATGTGTTTGCTGTAAAAGGCGGCACAGTTACCACACCAGGTGGTACATGTCTTGAGGGCATCACTCGCCAGACGGCTCTCGATCTGATGGCTGAACTAAATGTGAAAACACAGATTGGCACGGTGTCCCCTGATCAGCTTCGAAATGCAGACGAGGTGTTTGTAACTAGTACTGCTGGAGGAATAATACCGGTAACAAAAGTCGATCATGAACCGGTGGCAGATGGCGCCATTGGTCCGGTCACGGAGAACCTTCGTCGTGTCTACTGGCAAAAACACGATGAGGGTTGGGACGCAACACCTATTGACTACGGGAGCTGAGCAAAAGAGCAGGCACCATGGCTCAAGGTTCAGGGGTCCGGGGTCGTAATTCAATAGCCAGTTTACACTATGCTTGGTCAAGCTGCCGTGATCGAGGGGGGGGGCTCAGATTGGGGCTTGGGGAGGAACAACCTGGTTTGACTTTGGAATAATATCGAAAGCAATGGAGATGCGTTCCTGACCTTCCGAAAATGGCAGCACTCGATGGGGAAGTGACGAAGGAAAAAGAACCAATCGCCCAGGCTTTGTTGCGACAATCCGGCGCGGAAAATCATCACGGACCACCGGCAGATCCCAAGCATGCAGGGTAAACTCAATATTACCGGCGTCATTCTCTTTCTTAGCTGGAACCCGCACGTAGAATGTGCCGCTCAACCAACCCTGGTGAACATGGGCTGTAATATCACCACCACTCAACATTTTAATATACCAGCCATCAAGGGCGTATTCTGCCGGCCAATTCCGA
>Ga0315338_1000400_pt1 | contig 110424 bp, 98 predicted proteins | sample ASW8metaG_FD_204518 | JGI IMG/M metagenome (GOLD analysis project Ga0315338, IMG submission 204518) | Ammonia-oxidizing marine archaeal communities from Monterey Bay, California, United States - ASW #8 | ecosystem: Environmental > Aquatic > Marine > Coastal | place: USA: California | collected...
TGACAATAGTGCGGTAAACGCATTTTTAGTTACTAATATTGCTGCAGCAGCAGCAGCGCTAACTTGGGGTCTTGTTGCTATGATTAGGACTGGAAAGATGGGTGCCGTAGGGGTTGCTACTGGAGCAGTTGCAGGTCTTGTTGCTATTACACCTGCTGCGGGTGCTGTCGGCGTGATGGGTTCTCTGGCTATAGGTTTTGGTGCTGGGATATTCTGTTTCTTTGCCGTAGAATTAATTCATAAAACTGGATTGGATGATGCTCTTGATGTGTTTGCTGTCCATGGAATTGGAGGAATTTGGGGAGCTTTGGCTGCTGGAATTTTCACGGTAAGTATTATTGCGGGCGATGAATACCTCGGTTTGATTGAACATGGCGATCTTGAGCAACTTGGAATTCAGGCTATCAGCGTATTAGGAACCTTAGTATATTCTGCGGTGGCTACAGTAGTAATTTTATATATTCTTGACAAGATTCCAGGTTTGGGATTGAGAGTTTCTGATTCTGAAGAAGATATGGGATTGGATCTGGCTTCTCATGGTGAACAGGCATCTGTTGGTGATGGAGCTGATTAGAGATTTTGGTAAATCAACTTAATTGAAAGGTGAAGAAATGCTTAAAATAGAGGCAATATTCAGGCCAGAAAGAATTAATGCTGTCACAAATGCTTTATTAGATGTAGGAGTAACTGGATTTAATTATCAAAATGTTACTGGACAAGGTCAGCAAAAAGGAGTTGAGGTGATTGTTGGTAGGGGTGGTCAAGCAACTACTCGTTCAACAGTTGCTAAAACCTTGCTGGTGACTGTAGTTTCGGATGACAAAAAGGATGCAGTAATTGATGCAATAGTCTCAGCTACTCAGACCGGAGAAATTGGTGATGGGAAGATATTTGTAAGCTCTGTTTCCGATACGATTAGAGTGAGGACTGGAGAGACAGGAGAAGCAGCACTTTAAAGATAAGGTTAGCATTTTTAAAACGGTGTTGGTGCAAAGTGCCAACACCGTTTTATTTTATTCGTCGAAAATTAATTTTCCTAATTTTAAGGTCCTTATAATTTCTTCACTGACTGATGAGATTAGTTCAGGTGCATTTCTGGTTGCTTCACGTAAAGTCATAGGGCCATTAATTATGGAAAATGAGGCATTAATACCATGTTGGTGAACCTCTTCAAATCCTTCGTTTAAAGCTCCTGAGATTGAAATGACAGGAATACCCAATTTTTGAGCACGATTTGCAATACCTATAGGGGCTTTGTTGTATATTGTTGAGCGATCGGTAGCGCCTTCACCTGTAATTACTAAATTCGCATCTTTTAGGTGATAATTCAAATCGATAAAGTCTAGGACAATATCTACTCCAGGGAGCAATTTTCCTTTTAAGAATCCTACAAATCCTCCACCCAATCCTCCTGCAGCCCCAGATCCTGGTATGGAGGCAATGTTGATTCCTAGGTCTTTATGAATTATTTTCGCATAATGAGAAAGAGCTCTATCAAGCTGTTTGACCATGCGGGTGGTCGCTCCTTTTTGTGGTCCATAAATTGCTGAAGCACCCTCTGGACCACATAGAGGATTGTTAACATCGCATGCGATCAGAAAATCAGATGCTTTTGCCCTTGGATCAAGTTTGGAAATATCTATATGGTCAAGATTTATCAAAGATGCTCCACCTTGAGGTAAATCTTCACCATTTGCATCGAACAATCTTGCGCCTAAAGCTTGAATCATTCCTGCGCCACCATCATTTGTCGCGCTACCACCTATTCCAATAATGAATTTTCTGAAATTCTTTTCCAAAGCCTCTGTAATGATTTCACCTAGACCGAAAGTTGTAGCATTTAAAGGATCTAAGCGGTTGTCTGGAACTAGAGCGAGACCTGAAGTGAGGGCCATTTCAATTACCGCAGTGTTACCATCACCTAGAGCGCCCCAATTCGCATTTCGTTTTTCTCCTAAAGGCCCCGTGACCCTTGAAGATCGGATTTCGCCATCAGATCCTTCAACTAAAGTCTCTAGAGTTCCATCACCTCCATCGGCCGTGGGTACAATAACACATTCCGCATTGGGGAGAACTTTTTTAATTCCATTTTCTACTGATCGTGCAACATTGAGCGCGGAAATACTGCCTTTATAGGAATCTGGTGCTATGACAATTTTCATAATGTGAATATAATAGCAGATAGAGTAAACTGATGGCATTATAAGTTTTGGTGATCAAATGGCTAAAAGGAAAGTTCAATACGAAACTAGACAGGTTTACGCTTCAATACGTGAGGAATTGTATATAGCAGCAAAATCTAAAGCATTGGAATTGAGAATGCCTATGCGTGAATTCATCGAACATGCGCTCGAGAAAACCCTAAACTTGAAAGATGATTTTGCTCCAATCCCAAATGCTCTAGAGAATGATGATGTAAAAGGAAAGATTTCTCTGTGGGATGATCCCTACTTGAATATGCAGTCTTCTCAGCCAATTGGTGCTCCAGTCGAACTTACGGCAGAAGAATCAATTAAAGTTCTGAGGCAATCTTTTGGTAAGAAAGATAATGATTGGTCGGATGCTGGAGAGTAAATATGCTCCTTGATAAAACATTGTTTGAAGATTTTGGCCGAGGCGATAGTGGGGCAATGTTGATTGTGGATCGGTTAGTATCTGATGAAATTTCGGCGTACGTTTCTACACATACGATCTTTAGCCTCTGGAATAGAGAGACAATTACCAGACGTACAGAAATTGTATTTCAAAGCATCATAAATTTGACTGAAATAGTAATGCTTTCTGCCAATGCTGCGAAAGATGCTGCCATTCAATCTAATATTAATTCTGAATTAGATCATGACATTGTAGTGTTGGGATCTATAGCCAAAGAGATGGGAGTTCCGATTTGTACTAGAAGAGTGGGCGAGTTTCAATTAATTATTAATGATATCGTAGATTATTAGGAGTTAATATGGGAAATTTTATAAACGTAGTTTCACAATATGAGCGTATGGCGCTTTTTACTTTAGGAAAATTTTCTGGGATGCGAAATCCAGGATTCCACCTGTTATTTTGGCCAATTCAGACACAAGTAAGAGTTGATTTAAGAGAAGAAGTTCTTGATATTCCCCGACAGACAAATATCACTTTAGATAATGCTCCTATTGATATAGATTTCTTGGTGTATATGAGGGTGACCGAGGCAAATGCTTCTTCAGCGGTGCTTGAGGTTGTGGATTATCACAGTGCTGTAGTAGGGATTGCTACAACTACTCTTAGGGCAGTGATAGGCGAGATTCCTCTTGATGATGTGCTGTCCCAAAGAGATAGGATCAATGAAGAGTTAAGGCAAAAATTGGATGATGTGACTACGCGTTGGGGTATCAAGGTCACTCAAGTTGAGATTAGAGAAGTTGAGCCTGCTGCAGACATTCAGGAAGCAATGAATAGACAAATGTCAGCTGAACGCTATAGGAGGGCTGCTGTTACCGAAGCTGAAGGAACTAGACAAGCTGCTATTACAGTGGCAGAGGGAGAAAAGCAGTCCACAATTCTTAGAGCAGAAGGTGAAAGGCAGTCGGATATTCTCGTAGCAGAAGGTCAAAAGCAAGCAGAAGTTTTAAGAGCTGAGGGACATAGCTCAGCCCTAGATAAAATTTCACAAGTAGCCAAAAATCTTGAATCTAACACCATGAGTTTACAGTATTTTGAAACACTTCGAGATATAGGGGCTGGTGAATCAACAAAATATGTAATTCCCTTGGAACTTACAAATCTACTCAAACCATTTACGAAAAATCTTCCAGAAAATCTACAAAAGTAAATCACTGTCGGATTTCTTACAAATATTCCAAGAGGCTTTTTGCGAGGGATTTATTTATTCCCGGCAGGGAGGATATTTCTTCAACTGAAGAGTTTTGGATGTTTTTCATACTACCAAAGTGATTGATTAATAATTTTCGTTTCTTTGGTCCTATTCCTGGCACATCATCAATCTTTGATTTAAGTGTGTTTTTTGATCTAAGTTGTCGATGAAATGTTATTGCAAAACGGTGAGCTTCATCTCTTAGTCTTTGCATAAGGAATAATCCTTGAGAATCCTTGGGTAGTATAATTGGTTCTGGAGATTCAGGTATAAAAAGTTCTTCATTTTCTTTTGCCAAACTTGCAATAGGCAGTTCGTTGATTCCAGAGTGGAGTAATATTTCTAGTGCAGCTGTTAGATGACCTTTCCCCCCATCAATGACTATAAGGTCAGGGACAGTTTTCCAATTTGGCTCCGAGGCGATTTCCTCGGATGTAGCACCTTTTAATCGATTGAATCTTCTTTGAAGCATTTCTTGCATCATTGAATAGTCGTCTATACCGGTAACATTTTTAATTTTGAACCGGCGGTAGTGGTGCGGTGCAGGTGAACCATTTTCAAAAACTACCATACTTCCAACCGGATTCGTTCCACTAATATTGGAAATATCGTAACATTCAATTCGGTTTGGAAGAGTTGGAAGGTGGAGAGCTTCTTGGATTTCGTTCAGTGCAGAATTCATATTCGTTCGATCTGAAGATCTTCGGATTAGCATTTGATTTAATCCATGAATTGCATTGTCTGAAACCATTTTAAGTAATTGTCTTTTTTTGCCTCTCTGTGGTATTTGAAACTGAACTTGTTGTGAGCTTTTAATACTTAGCCACTCTGTAATGGTCTTTTCATCATCTATCGGTTGTTGGATTAGTATCAGTTTAGGGATTACTGTTGCTTCAAGATAAAATTGTTTTATGAACGCCGCAGTTAATTCATTAGGTTTTGTGTTAATACTACTGGTCATTGAAAAGTTGTCGCGTCCAATTAACTTACCTTCTCTAACGAAAAACACTTCAACCCAAGATTCATTTCGATTTTGTGCAACAGCTATTGCATCATAGCTATAAGAATTTAGATTAAGTACTTTTTGGCTCCCCTGGAGATTTTCTATGCTTTTAAGCTGATCACGGTAAGCGGCAGCACTTTCAAATTCAAGCGAATCAGATGCTTGAATCATTTTTGCCTCAAGATTTTTCACAACTTTGCTGGTTTTGCCTTGTAAAAACAGGATAACTTGATCTATCACATTTTTGTAATCATTTTTATCTGCAGCTCCAATGCACGGTCCTATACATCTTCCAATATGAAAATCTAAACAGGGTCTTTCATCAGATCCGGTAATTGTTTTTGTGCAACTTCTATAAGGGAAAAGCTTTTTAAGTAATTTAAGTGTTTTTCTTACACTTCCAGCGTTTGCGTAAGGCCCAAAATATAGTGCCCCATCTTTTTTGTTAACTCGTCGAGTTATATAAACTTGTGGAAATTCCTCCGAAATATCAATTTTTATGAAAGGGTAACTTTTGTCATCTTTTAGCCGAGCGTTGTACTTTGGTCTATGTTCTTTAATTAGATTGGATTCGAGGATTAAAGCTTCTTGTTCTGATTCTGTAACTATAGTCTCGAAACGTGAAATTTTTGAAATCAGGGTTCGTATTTTGAAATCATGTTTGGAATGGGATTGGAAGTATGAACTAACCCGATTTCGTAGGCTTGCTGCTTTTCCAACATATATTACATCGTTAGCCTCGTCCTTCATTAAGTAGACGCCAGGTAATGTTGGTAGCTTTCTTAGGCTGCTTTGAAAGCTGTGTTTAAGTGAAATATCGGTTGAAGTGGGCTTTTCCAAATTTTGTTTGGGCATTGTTGCCAACTTGTTTTTAATTCAAAACAAAAGTCAGTGCTGCTAAAATGATAGCCATTACTACTGATAGCATTCCGATTTGCCTTAATTCTCCTGCAAGGAAATTTGAAGTTAATACACTTACATCGGCCGGTTTTTTACTGGTCGAGGAGTTTTTCTCAGGAGATACATGCTTAGATTCTTCATTTGGCAGAATTGGTTTGGTTATAACAGGTTCTGGAGAATCTGTTAGAGTTTCAGTGTTAATGCTAGATTGTGAAATGCCTGAAAATTCGTTCGGAGATGCACTTTGGCGTTGAGATTTTGCTCTCCTTCTCCTGCTATTAAGCTTTGATTGTTTAGAGGCTATTTTATGGCCTTTGCTTGGCATGAAATCACTTTTCTTTCTGATGAAAATTTTATTAAGCTCTCGGATGAGCCTTATGATACTCTAATCTTACATGTTCGTCAGTCAAATGTGTATAAATTTGAGTTGTTGAAATGCTGGAATGTCCTAATAGAGATTGAACATGTAGTAATGATGCACCCCCTTGTAGCAAATGAGTTGCAAAACTATGACGGAGGGTGTGTGGTGTAACGGACTCCGGAATTTCTGCCCGTTCCGATTCACGTTTGAGGATATTCCAGAATCCTTGTCTGGTTAATCTGCTACCTCTTGAATTCAGGAATAGTGCGTTGGAAAATTTGTCGCCTAATATTTTACTCCTGCCATCTATAATCCATGATTCAACTGATGATACAGCCTCAGAGTGTACCGGCAGGATGCGTTCTTTGTTTCCTTTTCCGATTACCCTAAGATAAGATTCTGGGATATTAATATCTGCAAGATTAAGGTTAGTCAATTCGCTTACTCTAATACCTGTTGCGTACATTAATTCAAGCATCGATTGATTTCTCAGCATTAGGTATATTTTGTCGGACGGTTTTGTTAGTAGAGGTGTTTTTAAGAGCTTATTCATTGAACTTATTGAAATGTGATGTGGTAATGCTGGACCATATCTAGGTGAATTAAGATCAATCGAAGGATCTTCAGCAATTATTTCTTCGTTCAGCAAAAATCCGAAAAAAGATTTTGTTGAGGCTAGTTTTCTCGATCGGGATGTTTCAGAATATCCTCTTTCTTGTAGAAATATCATAAATTTAGATATGTCTTGAGCGTGTACGTTATTCAACTCGATTGGAGAAGATTGGTTTTTGGGTTTTAGGAATTCGGTTAATTGAGATAGGTCGTTTTTATAAGCATCTACCGTGTTTGAGGAAGCCCCTCTTTCAACATGCATGAAATTCAAAAACAGTTTGATATGAGGATGTAAATCAGAAAGTTTATTTGTGGTTTCTAGTTGATTTGTTGCCATGAGAATATTGTATTGAAAAAGTCGATTAGGTGAGATCTATTTCTTGACACTTTTCTTCCATGACATTAGGCTACAAGAACCAGATTATAGAATATACTTCTTTAAGGTGACTAAATGATCGAAATAGGCATTCCTCCCAACTTGTTGTTATTGGGTGGTGAATTTGTTCTGAGTTGGCATGGATTTTTTGCCGCTGTGTCTATATTGATTGCGGTGTTTTTAGTTGGAAGATGGGCACCTCTATTTGGGCTGGAATCTGATGACGTATATGCGGTTGCTTCATTTGCTATCATTGGGGGTATTATCGGTGCTCGCTTAGTTCATGTAGTAGATAATTTGGGGTATTATTCAGAAAACCCGGCGGCAATTTTAGCCATTTGGAAGGGTGGAATTGGGCTCTGGGGGGGATTGATTGGTGGTTTTGTTGGAGGCGCAGCATACTCCAAGTGGGCAAAACTGCCTATTGGGAACCTCGCTGATTTGGCTGCCCCAGCCGTTCTGTATACTATAGCTATTGGAAGGATTGGGGACATAGTAAACGGAGAACATTGTGCAACTAATTCTGACGCATGGTATTCATTCTCTTGGACAGCCTTAATGTCCAATGCCGGTTTTTGCAAGAGTTCCGGAGGAATTAATGCCTGGATGCATCCAGTTATTGCAATGGAGATTTTCTGGTGCATGATAGGTTTGTTTTTCATTTGGAGATTAGCTGGGAAAGTTTCACCTTCTGGGATGGTATTTGCCTTAGCACTTTCTTGGTATGCAATTGGAAGATTTTTAATTCAATTGTTGAGAGTAGACAAAGTGTGGATTTTTGGATTGCAGGAAGCGCATTTTATCTCTTTGGCGATATTATGTATTACTATTCCTCTGATTTTGATAAAAGCCAGGTGGAATTTTGATAGAGGTTGGAGAGGTATTTTAAATTTCGAAATGCCTTCTGAGAATTCTTCACGAGCACAGAGACGAAGAAAGTAAACCCTAAATTTCTGCCGACAATTAATCTGATATGGCAAAGTCTTTTATGATTAATTGAAAGTTAGTCATTCCGTTCCAAGTGTTCTCACTAATTTGGTATAGGATGTCAATATACCCATTTGATTGATTGATTAAATTCCCAAGTCCGAATCCAATTGAATCGTAGTATTTTTCATTATCAGATAATGTCATTTTCAAGTGATCTTTCGTAGTTCCTACGGTTTTAGATTCTATTACCTTCATTCTCTTTGACAAAAAAATTGGTGTTGGATTACTAGGCCCAAAAGGTTCTAATGATCCAATAAACTCAAAATGATTAATTACTTCCTGTACCGAAGTTGTACATTCCACTTCGAATGTTGTTGCATTGTTTGATGGGGGGGATTGGGTTGTAGTTTGAGTTAATCTATCAATTAATTCTGGAATTAGATTTTCTTCAATTGTAAAACCAGCCGCTTTGGAATGCCCGCCAAATTTTGTCAATATGTCAGAACAATTATTAAGAGCATGAATAATGTTGAAATCTATAACACTTCGCGCACTGCCCTTACTACTTGCACCATTTTTTGCAATTGCTATAGCAGGTTTAGAGAACCGTTCCGAGAGTTGATTAGCTATTAAACCAATAATTCCAGGATGCCACTCATTGTGTTGAACAACAATTATTTCTTTTTGGCTAATATCTGGATATTCAGTCTTCGATTGATGAAGTGCTTGCAGCATAGATTTGGATGTTAGGGATCTCCGTTTATCGTTTAAGGATTCTAGGTGCGTCGCAAGTTTTTGAGCAGTGGTTTTGTTTTCTGTTGTAAGTATTTCAAGAGAAGCGAGTGCATTTTCTAATCTTCCAGGAGCGTTCAATCTTGGAATGAGTTTGAATGACGCATCTTGGGAATTAAGAGAATGCAAATGGGTTCCACTTTTTTGAGCTATAGCTTTTAGTCCAAGAGATTGAGTTTTCCGCATATGACGGATTCCCTCAGACACAATGAATCTGTTTTCCGGATTTAGGATTCCCACATCTGAGATTGTTCCTAGGGCTGCATATTGAATAAGATTATTTGGAAGAGGCTTTTCAAATGAGTGATATATTGCAGAAGCTAATTTATAAGCGGTACCTGATCCAGTTAGGCTTTTATTGGAGTACTGAGATTCAGGTAAATTCGGGTTGATTAGTGCAGCAGAATCGGGGCGATTTTCTTGAGGGAGATGGTGATCAGTAATAATTACGTCTATCCCCATGGATTTTGCGTGCGACACTTCCTTTATATCTGTAGTTCCACAGTCAACAGTGATAATCAATGAAACCTGATTTGATTTGAAGAAATCCAAGGCTTTGAAATTTAGTCCATGGCCTTCAGATATCCTGTTGGGGATATACGGGAATGTAGAAATCCCAAAGTCATTCAATGTTGTTAATAAAATTGCAGTTGCTGAAATCCCATCTACATCAAAATCTCCAAAAATTCCAATATGCTCGCTGTTCTCTATAGCAGTGTGGATTCTTTTTATGGCTAGTTTCATTTCTGGTAGATCATAGGGGTCAATCAATGATTTAGGGCTGGGGGTCAGAAATGTCTCAACCTGTTTTGCTGTTTTGATTTTTCGGTTGAATAGCAATTGTGTAGAGAAATTATCCAAACCAAAATTGTCAGATAATTCTTGAGGGGCAATGGGTTTAAAGTTCCATAGGTTCGAGTTTTTCAATATCTATCCCAAAATTCTTGACGGATTTTCAACCTTTTGTTTCCTACGGAGATCGGAAAATTAAAGAAGCATTGTGTCCGCCAAAACCAAAAGAGTTACTCATTACTGTAGAGATCTGTTTCTGGACTGCCACGTGTGGAGTATAGTTTAAATCGCACTCAGAATCAGGATTGTCTAAATTGATTGTAGGAGGGATTAGTGAAGTTTTGATGGACATCACAGATATTACAGCCTCCAATGCGCCACTTGCTCCCAGCAAATGGCCAGTCATTGATTTGGTTGAACTAATTGGGATGTCATAAGAGCTGTCTTTCAGAACACTTTTCATTGCCATAGTTTCGTATTTGTCATTAAGAGGGGTTGATGTTCCGTGAGCGTTAATATATGACAAATCCTGAGGTTCAGTTTGGGCTTGAGCGAGGGCTAATTTCATCGCTCGCGCACCTCCTTCACCTTCTGGTGCAGGTTGAGTTATATGATACGCATCGGCTGTAGATCCATATCCAGCTATTTCTGCAATGGGTTGTATTCCTCGTTGTGAAACGCTTGATTCACTTTCTAATATCAATATACCGGCACCCTCTCCTAGGACAAATCCATCACGCTCTGAATCGAATGGCCTTGAAGCTTTTTGAGGGTCTGCATTCCGTTTCGATAATGCTTTGCAAGCATTGAAACCAGCAATACCTATAGGGCAGATTGCTGCTTCAGCGCCTCCAGTAATCGCAACGTCTACATCACCTCTTCTGATTGATTCTAGTGCTAGGCCAATGGAATCAGCACTGCTTGCGCAGGCAGAGACAGCACTGTAGTTTGGCCCCTTAGCTCCAAGGAGCATTGATACTCGACCAGATGCCATATCCGGAAGCATCATAGGTACTAGGAATGGGCTTACGCGTGTCGGACCACGGTCGTCAAGTACCTGGATTTGTTCAGAAAGAGTGATAATTCCGCCGATCCCACTGCCAATATTTACCGAAATTCTGTTCGAATTACTGGGGTTAATATCAAGATTTGCGTGCGCTACAGCCTCAAGACTTGCAACGCATGCAAGCTGTACAAATCTATCCATTCTCGCAGATTCTTTTAATCCTAAAATTGAAACGGGATCAAAATCAGGGATTTCAGCAGCAATTGTCGTTAATAGATTTTCAGTCTCGAAAGATGAAATTTGGTTAATTCCAGATTTTCCTTGGATGAGCGATTCCCAGGTAGAATTTAAGTTTAAACCTACGGGACTAACCGCGCCAAGACCTGTAACGAAAACCCGTTGATTCATAGAGACTCCTAATATATAAACTAGGCGGATTATAACATATGCTTGATATTGGAGACTTGGGATGAAGGGTATGATAATTTATAATGAATGATAAAAGGAAAACAATGACAACCATCGTTACAAATCCAATTCCCTTAGTATATCTTCAGACTCATGGATGTAAACTTAATCAGGCTGATACTGCTCAATTGTCCGCGCAGTTCCTTGATTCAGGATTCCAAATCACTGATTCTATCGATAACGCCGATGTTTATTTAATTAATACCTGCACTGTTACTCATGTGGCTGATAAGAAAGCAAGACAGGCGATTAGATCTGCTCGTAGGAAACGTCCTGATTGCAAAATCATTGTCACTGGTTGTTATGCTGAAAGATCTAGCAAAGATTTACAAAAATTCTCAGAAATAGATCTGGTTATTGGTAATAAAGAAAAGCCAAAGATAGTGGGGCTTCTGAAGGAGATGCTGGGTCACGATCTGGCAGCTTGTACGACAGGTTCTGATTTTTCCGAAGTTTTGACTCCCAGGATTTCTAGGACGAGGGGGATGGTTAAGATTCAAGAGGGTTGTGACCAGGTTTGTGCGTACTGTATTGTCCCCAAAGTTAGAGGCAGAGAGCGAAGTATATATCCAGAGATTATTATTAAACAGATCAACGATTTTGTAGGTAATGGGTATAAGGAAATTGTACTTACAGGTACTCAATTAGGTTCTTACGGTTTCGAATTTGGTGACTGCGATCTTACAATGCTGTTAGAGCGTATTTTGAGCGAAACAGATTTGCAAAGGCTCAGAGTTTCTTCTCTTCAACCTCAAGAAATTAACCAAAAGATATTATCAATATGGAATGACGAAAGAGTATGCCCCCATTTTCATTTGCCATTACAAAGTGGGAGTGATTCGGTTCTTGAGCGAATGCGTCGTCGATATACTTCAAAAGATTATTTGACAGCCACCCAAATGATTCGAAGTCAAATTCCAAATAACTCTATTACCGCAGATGTGATAGTAGGTTTTCCTGGAGAAACTGAGAATGATTTTAATGACACTTTTGATTTGTGTAACGAAATCAACTTTTCTTCACTCCACGTATTTCCATTTTCTGTAAGACCTGGAACTTCTGCTCAATATTTTGATCTCCAAGTAGCTCCAGATGTGAAGGCTAAAAGAATGAAAAGATTGATTAATCTTTCAATAGACAAGCGGAGATTATTTCGGGATACGCTTATTGGAAAGGAGAGGTTAGTACTGTGGGAAGAGTGCTCCGAAATAGGGTCGAGATTAAAATGGAGCGGACTTACTGAAGATTATTTGCGTGTCGAATGTTTTTCAGACAACAGACTTCATAACCAAATTAGTAAGGTAAAGATTCTTTCTTTAAATGGCGAAAAGCTTTTAGTTGAAATTTTGAATTCTAGCAAGGAAAGTTAGTTCACTTTAATTACACGGCTACAGGCAGGAATTCAGCTCGGCCGTTTCTTTCTCGGATGTACCCTGAAGAATTCTCTGTAGCGTGTCCAAAAACAATCAACCATCCATCCTTTACTGCATTCGTCAGCGTTTCTTGTTTTTCTAGTAACGTGTTGTTGGGGTCCATATCCCATGCGGGAATGTAATTAGGCGTTAGGTGCATTGGGGTAGGTATGAGGTTACTTAGAAACGCAACCTTTTCGCTTCCACGTTCTACTAGTACTATTTGATGGCCAAGTGATGGTCCGTTAGTAACTTTGATATTTATACCTGGTATTATTTCAGTATCTCCATCGATGATTTCTAGTAGTTCCTTTTCTTGAAGGGGTAGAAAATCCTCGGGATTAAATCTATTGTTAAATCGATCGTTTGGCTTCTGAGCATCTTCCCAAGATGATTTTTGAACAATGTGACGAGCTCTGGGGAAAGTTGGCACTGCCATTCCAGAGCGATCCATTTTTGTACATCCACCACCGTGTTCAATAAATAAATCACTTAGAATAACTATATCTACATCCCTTGCAGTTATTCCAAATGATCTAAGACCTTTAATTAATTTATTTCCAGCTAAACCAAACGAATCTTTTAATTTGTCTGATTGCTTTGACCCTGTTCCTGCATTTACTAGAATGTTGGTATCCGGTGTTTGAATGAGCATACAATTAATTCCAAGCCTAACTCGGTTATTCCTATCAGGAGTGATATGTTGACTCCATTCAGTTTTTGGAATTTGCCCGAATACCGAACCCCCATCTTTAAGCATTGTCCCATCGCTGACTAGATTTATAGATGTACTTCCAAGATTCACTTTAAAACTCCATTTTGTTCTAATGGGCAAAGAGACATTTGTGCGGGGTCTCGAAAACTAACTGAAACTGAGTTAAGATTATTCCCCAAAAGTGGGCGTCGTCAATAAGAAAATACATACAAATTTGATGATTTGATACGAATTAAATCAATTTGACGGAATTAAATGTGGCTATTCCCTAAGATTTTCTATTGCGAATCTAAACGCATCTATTGTTTTTTCAATATCTTCGTCAGTGTGGGAAAGAGATGTATAGAATTTTGTATCGGCACGGAAAATATTCTTTTGTAGCAGCAATTTATTGAATCGCATAAGAAGATCTTTGTTTGCATCCTGGCTTGACCGATAATCCTTAACTTCGTTTGGGGTGAAGAAAATATCGAATACAGGAGGTTCTCCCACTATCTGAGCCGGGATATCTGATTTTTCAAAGAGCTGTTTTAGTGAATCAATTAATATCTTGCCAACCTTGAAAATGTGTTCGTAACTCCCTGGGCGCTGTAGAATTTCTAAGGTTTTTAGTCCTGCGACTGAAGCGATTGGATTACCATTTAACGTCCCGATTTGAGGGAGATAGTTTGGTCCTTGAGAACTTTGAGCGTTAAAGTGATCCAAAAATTCTTTTTTACCCGCGATCATAGCTAAAGGATAACCACCTCCAATTATCTTGCCCAAAGTACATATATCAGGGGTGACACTGTAATACTCTTGTGCTCCTCCATACGCGAGCCTATATCCCGTTACGATTTCATCAAATATTAAAGGAATTCTATATCTTGAAGTGATATCACGAAGACCTTGTAAAAATCCTTTTTGCGGTGGAATCAATCTTTGTAATGGTTCGACTATTACACCTGCAATTTCAGTTGCGTTTTCTGTAATTATCTCAGATGTTAGTTCAATGTCATTAAAAGGCGCAATTAACATCTCATTACGAATCGAATCTGGAATTCCGGAAGAGTCAGGTAAGGCTTGAGGGAATGGGATTGGCTCTTTCGGCATCATGCTCATTAGTGCGTAATCATTCATCCCATGGAAACCGCCTTCAAACTTTAGGATTTTATTTTTGCGCGTATATGATCGTGCTACTCGCATAGCATATAAAGTTGCTTCGGAGCCACTGCTGGTGAATCGTACATGTTCGGCACAAGGGACAGATGTCACTATTGCTTCAGCAAGTAATATTGCATGTTCATTATTTGCAAAAAATGTCGTTCCATTCGCAATCTGTTCTTGTACTACCTCTGTTACTTCTGGATGAGAATGTCCAAGTATCATTGGACCAGAGCCCATGAGATAATCTATATATTCATTTCCATTAGCATCCCAGATTTTGCTGCCGGAGCCTTTGTTAATAAGTAAGTCCGGGGGAGTGGTATTGCCTGTAGACCCTCCAGGCATGTAAAGGTGGGCCATTTCAATCAATTCTTCTTGGGTTCGTCGTGATTCAGAATTAGGCATTTGACACCTCAATCATAGATCTATCAATTATATATTTAAAGAAAAGGCATTATATCAAATCAGTGTAGGGGTAGTAAAATTATAGGATCCTAAGGTTCCAGAAGAATTGTGTAATATATAAGTTGCAATGGTTTCTGGAAAAAGATCTGGAGGGGACATGAAATTTGAAGTAATTGATATTGATGTTAAAGCGCGAAAAACTGATGTTTTACTATTTTTTGTATTTTCAGAGCAAGAGAAACTTGAAGAGAATGCTTTTAGTATTGATTCCGAGTTGAATAATGAAATTTCAGCCATGCTGAAAAACGGAGAAATTGATACAGATTTTGGATCAATGACTATAGTTCATACCTTGGGTTTTATTGAACCTAGAAGGGTTGCGATTTTGGGTTGTGGAGATGGTCAGAAATTGACCCCTCAAAAGTTTCGCGATTTGATTGCTGAAACATTCAGAAAGCTTAGCAACATAAAAGGTGTTGAAGCGATTTCGATTTTAACTTCCTCAACGATTATTGATAAATTTGATGATTTTGATTTTGGCCAATTGATATCCGAAGCAGCAATATTAGGATTGTACAAATTTAACAAGTACAAATCCTCTGACAAAACTAAGCTTCTAGGACTGAGCAAATTTAGTTTAATTACCTCACAAAAGAAAGGTTCAATTGAAGAGGGGATAAATACGGGGTCGATAATTGGAGGGGCGGTAAACTTTGCTCGCGACATGGTAAATGAGCCCCCAAATTATATGACCCCTACCAAGATGGCAGAGTTAGCAGAAGGATTAGAATCATTTTCCGAAGCACTTTCTGTAGAGATTATTGACCATCAAGAAATGACTGATTTAGGAATGGGAGCATTGTTAGGCGTATCACAAGGTAGTAAAGAGCCTCCTAAATTAATAGTTATGAGGTATTTCGCAGATGAGGGTAATGAGTCAGAAACTATAGGGCTTTTGGGCAAAGGTATAACTTTTGATAGTGGAGGATTGGATATTAAATCTGCGGTTGGAATGAGATATATGAAGGGTGACATGGCTGGAGGGGCAGCAGTGATAGCTTCTATGAAGGCTATAGCCATGCTAGGTTTAAAGGCGAATGTTATTGGTATTGTACCAGCAACTGAAAACATGCCTGGTGGATCAGCTCAGAGGCCTGGAGATGTTGTAAAAACTATGGATGGCAAGACTATTGAAATTGGGAATACAGATGCTGAGGGACGTTTAGTTCTAGCAGATGCGATGGCATATGCAGGTTCATTAAAAATATCTAGGATTGTAGATGTTGCAACATTAACAGGAGCAATTTCCGCGGCCCTGGGGGATAAATTTGTGGGTGCATTTGGGAATAATCAGGATTGGATTGGTCAAGTAGTATCTGCAGGGAATTCTGTTGGAGAGAATGTTTGGCAATTACCAATTTCTGATGCTTTTGAGGAACAATATCAAAGTAATATAGCAGACATAAATAATATAGGTACGGGTGGAGCAGGTTCCATTATAGGGGCGATGATTATTGGTGAATTTGTAAAAGATTCCCGCTGGGTTCACTTAGATATTGCTGGGACTAGTAAAGTAACGAAAAATTCCGGTATTCAAATAAATGGAGCCACAGGAGTCGCTGTTCGGACTTTTGTCAAACTAATTCAGGATAGTTATTAAATATGCACATTTCTTTTGTGCATATAGTTTTTGCGAAAGTGGGTTTGTAAATTCACTTGATTCGTTGACCATATGTTTAGCTGGTGCTAGAATGCCTATATAGTGGTGAGCGTGGCCAAGTTGGTTAAGGCGTCAGGTTGTGGCCCTGAAGATCGAGGGTTCGAGTCCCTTCGCTCACCCCATGAAAAGATTTCGTTTTTGCGCCAGTAGCTCAACGGATAGAGCATCAGTCTTCGGAACTGAGGGTTGGGGGTTCGAATCCCTTCTGGCGCATATTTATTTTACTCATGTTTGTTAGCAAAATAGATGCTTTCAGATATTGACATGTATGTCTGAAAATAATAAATTTCATATAAGACTTAAACTTTATATTTTAGGAGTTTGTCATGGCTAATTACAGCTGTTCGGATTGTGGAATGGAAATCAACGATGTGACGTGTGGAAAGTGTGGTTCATCGCTTGAACATAAGCAAATTACTAAGGATGATGGCTCAACAGTTGCGGTTTCTCAGTGCCCAAATGACCATGGGAAAATCAAGTCTCCAATGTGCTGTGGGCATGATATGGCTGCGGCAGGATAAGGTTTCCGCTTTAGTATAATTAACGAGGCCTATTTTTGAGTATATAGCCCTACTTTGCATTTGATTTAGGATCGGTGCATAACGATAGGGGCTTTGTTTATGCAAAAGATGTAACGGACTGGATCTGTGCTAAATCCGAGTGTCGTATTTCACCGTTATGCACCGTAGTTGTTCCGATACAGCTTTTTTAATAAATTATCTCCAACCCATTTCTGATCGGTTGCTTCCCATAAAAAGTGAAATTCTGTGGTCTGATACACACTTGAATCTGGTTTCAATCTTATCTTTTCTTTTACCAGACAATGAAAGGGACTGCATCGTTTCCTCACAAAATGGACAGTTTGGGCGATTTTCTAATCTTCCAGAACCATTCGCGTTCCCTATTCGAATTGTTTTTACATGTACCGTAGTGTCTTTCAGGTAATCATATGTCCCATTATATCGAATGTAATACTCTGTCGCAGTTTGCAGAATAGATTTTCCAGCAGTGACCTTTGGAATAAAAGTATAATCTACGAAGCCACATGCTACACACTCTGGTTCCATGTCAGGAAAATCTTGCTGCAGTCGGTTGTTGCACCTAGGGCATTTCGTTTTTCGGATTTCAATAGGTTCGTTATTTATTCTTGCTGGGATTGTGTTGTTTCTAAGTGTGACCATTTTAATCTCCTGCAAATTTATGAAACAATTTATACCAACATGAAATCCCATTATTTAAGTTTTACATCGGTAGATAATGTCTGTCCTACTAAGTGCAATTACTTATATAGTAACCTTAGAACACCTATTTAGACAGAAAAACTATTTTTTAAATTTTTTCGAAAAAATACTAAAAAAATACTAAAAAAGTATAAAAAATTAACAATTGCGGTGGGGCTATTTAAATATTTTGTCAAAAAAAGTGACAGTTTTATAGTTTAGTTTTTGGACTTTTCAGTATAAATTAGTAGATGAGTTCAGAGATTATTTGTGGATTCAGTGTATTTACTTAGTATAAATCTCAAAAATCCTTAAAATATCTGGAGAATTGATTGTTACAAAAACAAATTTCTGGGATTGGTAATTGGAAGTCTGAGAAAAAGTCGGTTTCAAACAGGCAATCTGCTGCTTTTATTGTTGCTCAGTGCTTAAAAGACGCTTTGGATGTTCCGTCTGGATTAGTATTGGCATATAGACCTGTTGATTCTAAAAATGAAGACGGTGTTCTAGCCATTGTTGGGGACACTGACAATGGAATTAATTCAATCTATAGTAGGCTGAAGAACAATGTTGACGGATTGTTGCCTGGAACAGTTCAAATCGAGAATGATGATGACTGGTACATTCTGCTAAGCCTTGATTATGATGAATTAATTTTCGGATGTGTCGTTTTAGGACCTAAACCAAATCATGAAAAATTTTCATCAAGTGAAGAAAAACAAGTATCTTCTCTAGGCCCGATGGCATCCCAGGTTTTATTGGGTGTCGATTTGACCCTAGGGTTCTCTCCGGTAGATGTCGGAGATATAGTTACACGATCGGTAGAGGCAGAATGGGCGAAATTGGCCGGTGATTTACATGATGGACCTCTTCAAAAGGCGTTAATGCTCGGTGGGTTTGGTGCGGATGTACATGATCCTGTTGCCATGGCTAGGTTGTTAGCAGATGAATTGCGAGAAATTTGTGGATCTCTTCAGCCAAATGTTTTGAAAGAATTTGGTATTGCAGCAGGTCTTGATTGGTTACTTGATTGGGTTGGTGAGCAGTATCATTTAAAAACCAATCTGTCTTTGGAGGGGATAGAGTTTGGCAAGCGTCTTTTACCTGATGTTGAGCTTGCGCTATTTCGTATGGCTCAAGAGGCTTCGAACAACACTATTAAGCACGCGAAGGCATCAAGATTAGATTTTCGAATAAAACTTCAAAAAAAATGGGCCCTTCTTTTTGTCGAAGATGACGGAATAGGTTTTGATGCTGAGACACTCCCAAAATCTAGCAGTCGTATGGGAATAAGCGGCATGCTAAAAAGAGCACAACAGGTTGGAGGAGATATCAAGATTGATTCTGTTCAAGATAAAGGTACTAAGATTAGTGTGAAAATCCCCCGAGTTGCTGCCGGCAATCAAGGAAGTTTATTTTGAAACAAGTCCGTGTTGTACTAGTGGATGATCATGCGATGTTTAGACAAGGCGTAAAGGCTTGTCTTGATAATGAACCAGATTTTGTGATTGTAGGGGAGGCATATGATACAGATTCAGCTATAGATTTACTTAAACGTACTCAAGTTGATATTGGTATTTTAGATATTCGATTGTCCAACGGCGAATCTGGAATAGAATTAACTAAACGAATTAAAGATCATTGGCCTAAAATTAAGATTTTGATTCTAAGTGCTTATGACTTTGATAAGTACATAGAAATCTTGTCCAAGCTTGGAATAGATGGATATATACTCAAAGACTCCCCACAAGAGACTTTGATTCAAGCTATAAGGGATGTAATTGCTGGAGGAGTAGTTTTGCCTCCTTCAATAGCTAGCAAGGTGATGAAGGGATTTTCATCACCCAAGCGCAGCAAAAGAAGTAGGGTTTGGGAGCTAACTTCACGAGAATTGGAAATCTTAGAATTAATGTCACACGGACTTAGGAATTTTGAAATTGCAGAGAGGTTTTCGATTTCTGTTCGCACGGTAGAAGTACATGTAAGAAATATTTTATCCAAATTGCATGTCAAAACTCGAACTGAAGCTGCAACCTTAGCAATGCAAAACAATATTTTACGATAAGTTATTAAATAAAAAGTTCTTTATTTAAAAAATAATTACTCATAATATTTTTTTTATTTTATATAAAAACCCTCTTTATACGCAATATTTTTATATAAAATTACACATATTATTCAACATTATGTCATTTTTAAGATGTTAAATTACTGTCATTGACTGTAATATTGTCTAATGATCTAATTTGTATTGTGTAAATAATATAAATATTTATGAATTATTTTATTCTTGATATTCTAGATATTATTTGTTATTTTAATAATATCTGGAATTTGTAACATTTTTGGGTAATTATGACTAAACTTTCTAAAGAACAGATGGTGCAACTTGCTTTTAAGGGTTCTGAATGCAAGTGGAATAAAGAATGTATGGAAAAATTTATAGCCCTTGAATTTGGATATTTTGAAAATGAAAGTAAATTTTTGCCGAAATCTTATATTTTGGAAAATCAAAAAATTACCCCAAATAAGATATTAGTTACTCGTAAGACATTACATAATTGGAGAAAGAGAGTTAAGCTTTTATGGGATTGTGCTGACACTAAAGGCTTCGAAGATGTCTGCTGGGAAGACCTCGAGGCTATGAGAAAGTATGGGATTAGGGATGACTTTGTTACAAAACTGTATCGAATTTGGAATAAAGTTCTGATTGAATGGGCAAAATGTGGTGTTGAACCAGACAAAATACAAAAACCATCTTACTCATTACTGTTTTGGGGTCAGTTTTTGTTGATGTACTACCCCCACCTTTCCATTTTTGATATTGCAGTCATTGCAGAAGCATATGTGCAACGTATGAGATTGTATGAAGCCTTTAAGGAGGATAATAATTATGAACCAAGATATATGCGCGAAGATATTGATAACTGGCTGGCTTACCGACCCTATGAAAGTTCAGAAAAACTCCAAGCTTATGAATTCGCAATCACTGCAAAAAGGATTCGACCACTTAGGACTCCTTGGCTCGATCAGGTTTTCTGTAGGGATCTTAATATTGATCGATTCAGCCTACCGTCACAAGTAGTCGAAAAATTTTTGCCGTATCAAGTCGATCATGACATCTCGGTTATTGGTGTTGCAGGAAGATTTCTTGTTGAAGAAGAGCTTGACCACTATTTTGTCATTTTTACGGATGAAAATTTGGCTATTTCAAAGTCTAGGATTCGGAAGTATAATTCGAAAGAGTTTTCTCCAGAAGTGCAGAGTGAATTAAATGAAATTCGACGTAAATACAGGGAAAACGACTATTAGTTTCTCTTTGAGGTTAAATCATGTCATTATTTGTTAAAAATTCTCAGGTCTTTGATATTCGAGTTCCTACTTCTGATTCATTGTTAGGTTCAGATCCTTTCCATAAAAAGCCAAATTACTCTTGTGTTTATACAACAATAGAATTATCCAATGGGATTGTAGGCAATTCTGTTTGTTTTACTGTTGGGGCAGGTAATGATTGGATTGTCTATGGAGTGAAAGACATATTAAATCTTTTGGAAAATTATGATTTCGAAGATTTTATTAATAATCCTGGAGAATTGTATAAATTGATCAATGATCACCATCAACTCAGATGGTTGGCGGATGGGGTTAACAGAATGGCTTTAGGGTGTGTAATCAATTCTATGTGGGATTGTTGGGCAAAAGTTGAGAAGAAGCCAATGTGGAAACTTCTTGTTGATTTAGAACCATCTCAAATTGTGGATTGTATTGATTGGAGATATTTGCGTGACGCTTTATCCCCTGAAGAGGGAATGGAAATACTTCGAGAGAATGAAAGTATTCATCAAAATCTTGAAGAGGCATTGATTGAAAATGGTCCTAAAGCATATTCTACAGCAGGTTGGTTAGGATTGACTGATGAACAAATTGCTCAAACAATAGCCGACATGAAAAATGAAGGTTTTGATTGTTTTAAAATGAAAGTAGGTCAGAGTTTATCAGATGATATCGAAAGACTTAAATTTATTCGACAACAGATAGGAGATAAGGCCAAGCTAATGCTTGATTGTAATCAAGTATGGGGAGTAGATGAGGCTATTGAATATATGAGACAACTTTCTGTCTTTAAACCCATCTGGATTGAAGAACCTACATCGAGGGATGATGTACAAGGGCATTTGAAAATTGCTGAAGCTTTGAAACCATTAGATATTAAGGTGGCAACAGGCGAACAAGTTCCTTCGCCAGTGATTTTCAAACAAATGTTGCAAGCGGGGGCTATTGGGTTTTGCCAAATTGATGCGAGTAGGCTTGGTGGAGTAAATGACGTGATGGCCGTAATTTTATTGGCCAAAAAATATGGCGTCCCGGTTTGCCCTCATGGTGGTGGTATAGGTCTTTGCAATATGATTGTTCATTATGCAATGTGGGATCAAATTAAGGTTTCTAGTCACTCTGATTCTCAGGTAGTAGAATACTTAGATTTCCTCCAAGAAGGTGTTTTTGTATCTCCAATAAAAGCTAAAAATGGTAGGTATGTTGCTCCTGAGGCATATGGATGGGGATTAGATATGGAAAAAGACTTTTTTGATTCCCATATTTATCCAACGGGTAAAGTATGGAGTGAGCGAAAAGCATCAGGGAGTATCACCTTTTTAGCATAGCATCTCTTTGAGCATTACTAAATTACGGTTAATTTTTCACTTTTATTATCTTTGATGTGTATTAAATTATAGAGTTCCGCTTTGATTTTTTTGAGTATTGAAAACTATAGAATGACCCCCTAATGCATTGAAATAATTATGTTTGCGAGAATATACTAAATATATCCCAACTAAAATAATATCATTGGAGAGGCTATTGCAAATTTCAAGGGTAAATAAACTATCGGGGATGGACGATCTTTTTGGTGAAAATTACTCTGTTTTAGAGGATATCAAACTTCTAATTTCCAACAGTTTGTCTGATGCCGGGTATCTGCATATAGACACTCCATTTTTCGAAGATACTGAATTGTTTCTTAGAAAATCTGGTGCCGCATTAAATAGTCAACTTTATTCATTTGTTGATCCTGGTGGCAAGAAGGTTAGTATACGGCCAGAATTTACATCTTCCGTGATTAGAAATTATATCGAACGGCACAAATATGAATCTCCTCAACGTATCCAGTATTCGGGGCCTGTTTTTCGATATGATGAGGTAGATTCAAAAACTGTTCAGTTATATCAAGCTGGAGCTGAGTTGATTGGTTTAGCTGGAATTGATTCAGATCTTGAGATTGCCTTTCTTGCGTGGGAGGGGTTAGAGAAATTGGGTCTGGCTGATTACGAATTAAATTTCAATAATATTGGCATTCTTTTTGGTATTCTGAGTAGTTTTGGATTATCAAGATTGTCTCAATCAATGATAATGAATCATCTTAGTATGTTGAAGCAAGGAGAAATTGATCCAGACAAGTTACTTTTAAATGCGCAAGAGATTCGGATTGTTCATGAAAATTCAGGTTCTTCGAATAATAATTTTTCTGGTGATGAAGCTGAAAAACTGTTCATGGAAATGATGAAAGACACGCCTTATAGTTCTTTGGGACGGAGGACCAAGAACCAGATCATTGATAGATTGATACGTAAGGTAAGGGATATGGATTCTCCTGAAGTTTTTTTGTCTGCTGCTCGGTTAATGAAATCGATGGTTCTGCTTGAAGGTCCTTCATTAGAGGTTGTGAATAACACAAAAGAATTATTGAAATCTCATGACGTAGATTTCAATTCTTTAGTGGAATTTGAGGGTTTTTTCAGGAAATTATTTGATTTGGGAATCCCTGAATCAAATGTGTTTTTGTCATGGGGACTATTGCGCGGCTTGGCATATTATACGGGTTTTACTTTTGATATAGTAATTTCAAGTGGTCAAAAAGCAACTTTTTGTGGTGGTGGAGGTAGATATGATGATTTAGTCAATGCTTTGGGAGGAGAGAAAAATACTCCTGCGCTTGGGTTCGCTTATGATTTAAATGCAATATTCCCTTATATAAAAAATAAGAGTTGATAGAATGGACAGAAATAAAAATCTAAGATTAGCATTACCAAGTTCGGGCAATCTTTACGAGCCGTCCTTGAATTTTTTGAAAGCAAGCGGACTAAATGTTTCCCGAATTAATAGTCGTAGGTACACTGCAACAATACCATCAATGAAAAATGTGGAAGTGATTTTCCAACGAGTTTCTGATATTACTCGAACTATTGAAGATGGGCGAGCTGATTTGGGAATTGTCGGAAAAGATATGTTTTATGAATATCGTCTTGATGCAACTAATTGTGAGGTTCTAATAGAGGGTTTGGGATATGCTCATTCAAACATGGTTTTGGGGGTTCCTGATTCGTGGATTGATGTTGTATCTATTACCGATTTATCTGATGTGGCTTCTGAATTTCGCAACGAAGGTCAAGAGTTACGAGTTGCTACTAAATATCCTAGATTAACTGAGCGATTCTTATTAAAAAATGGCGTGAACTATTTCTCATTGGTTTTTTCACGTGGATCTCTTGAGGTTGCTCCTGCAATGGGTTCCGCTGATGTGATTGCTGACATCACCGAAACTGGAGTGACTATGCGTGAAAATCGAATAAAGACCATCACTGGAGGGACCATTATTTCATCTCAGGCAATCTTGATTTGTAATCGAGGTGTTCTAAATTCAGGTGATGAAAAGCAAGATTTAACAAAATCAATTACTGGATTGATGGAATCTTATTTGAAATCCAAAGGATCGTATGCTGTCACGGCTAATATTAAGGGTAAAAGTGCTGATGAGGTAGCCCAAAGGGTGCTTTCAGATGTGACAATTTCAGGCTTACGTGGACCAACGATCTCTAAAGTTTTTAGTAAAAGTAAAGATGATTGGTTTGCAGTAACAGTTGTTGTAGATCAAAATGAACTCCTTAAGGTAGTTGCTAGCTTTAGAGCATTAGATGGAGACAGCGTGACAGTTTCTCAGCCAGATTATGTTTTTACTAGCCAAACTGATATTCCGAATTAGTAGGTTGAGTGGATATGCCAAATTTGCCAACCCATTTAAAATTTGCGCTTGAGGTTTCTAATAGGTTAGATTCTTCATTAATTAATTCCCATTTAGGATCTTTTTTGTTAGGTGCTACTGCACCTGACATAAGGGTAATCACCAGAGTTGATAGATCGGCATATCATTTTGTTCAATTGGATTTTAAATCAGTTGGAGAAGGTATAGATAACATGTTTAAGTGGCATCCATTTCTCTCAGATGTTTCATCTATGGATGTGAAATTACAAGCATTCATTTCTGGTTATATTACTCATTTGATTGCTGATGAATGTTGGGTTACTGAAGTTTTCAGAAAATATTTTGCGAGTGAAGTGATATTTCCTGATGTTAATGAAGGATTGATTTTGGATCGTGCGATGCAATTGAATTTGGATCGCTCTTTTTGGGCACTGGATTATGATTTTGTTGGTAGAATACAATCAGAAGAATATGACAATTTAGATCTAGGATTTCTGGGATCTGATGTGATTGTGGAATGGAGTAATTGGGTCTGTGGTTTTCTTGGAAGAGGTTTTTCTTGGGACAGGTTGAGATTTATGGCTCAAAGGATATCGAGAGGCGATAGTTCAAATAGCACTCATGAATTCGCCGAATTATTTTTGGAAGATGTTTCCAGAGGGCTCAATCAATTATTCGAATTAGTTCCGAAGTCGGTAATACAAAATTATGAAAGTAATACACTTGATTTGATGGTCTTGAATGTAAGGAAATATTGCGGATGAAGATTGTAAATGGAATAGGTGATGCTAAGTCTATTCTGATGTCTGAAAGAAACATCACAGATAATTCTCCTTCTTATACAAAATCGGTTGAAGAAATAATTCAATATGTTCGTACTGATGGTGATGCTGCTGTATTAGAGTTGACTGAAAAATTTGATGGAATTGCGTTGGATTCTCTAGAAATTGATTTACGTAATTTTAATGTCGCTAAAACGGACATTTCGAATGATTTATTTGACTCTTTAAAATTTGCTGCAAACCGTATTAGAAATTTTCATAAAAGATGTTTGTTTGATGGATGGAAGAGTCCACAAGAAGGTTTGGGACAAAAGATTGTGCCTATTGACCGTGTGGGAATTTATGTTCCTGGTGGTACTGCTAGGTATCCGTCGACGGTATTGATGACTGCGATTCCAGCAAAAGTTGCAGGAGTCAAAGAATTAATCATGTGTACGCCATTGTCGGAAGATGGAAAACCTGATGATGTGGTTCTTGCAGCTGCGAAGATTGCTGGAGTAGATCGAATTTTTTCAGTTGGTGGGGCTCAATCTATTGCTGCAATGGCCTTAGGGACGGAATCTATTCCAAAAGTTGATTTGATTTGTGGTCCTGGGAATATTTATGTCACATTGGCTAAGAAAATGCTTTATGGAGAAGTAGGTATTGATGGATTATATGGCCCTACAGAAACATTCCTCATAGCTGATTCCTATGCAAATCCTGCAATGTGTGCAGCTGATCTTTTGGCACAAGCGGAACATGATGAGATGGCAAGAGCTACAATGCTTACTAATTCGAAGAAATTAGCTCGAGAAGTTAGTAGTCAAATTCAGTCGCGTCTGGCATTGATGCGTCGGGAATCAATTGCACGTGCTTCTATCGAGAATAGAGGTTTGATTGTCGTACTAGAAGATCTTGATGATGCAATTGATCTAACTAATCAATTTGCTCCAGAGCATTTAAGCTTAGTAGTTGATGATCCAAGACATTTTTTAGATCAAATAAATAATGTCGGAGTGATTTTTGTTGGAGAGTTTTCACATGAAGTTTTGGGTGATTATGTTGCGGGTCCTAGTCATGTAATGCCAACCAATGGTACAGCCAGATTTAACTCTGGAATTGGTACTCATACATTTTTAAAATTTATTCCAATAGTGTCTTTTGATAATGAACAATCAAGTGAATTGTCTGCGCCAGCATCCATTATTGCCAAAGCTGAAGGTTTACATGGTCATGCTGAAGCTGCTGAAATTCGACAAGAATTTAGATAATTGGGAGAAAGCTTTGAGTATAGAAGATTTAATTAAACCTCATTTGCGGAATGTGATTTCCTATGACCCTGTAGATCCTCCCGAAATGCTTGCACAGAAAGCTGGAGTACCAATTGATCAAATAATAAAACTAAATGGAAATGAGAATCCTTTTGGTCCTTCAGAAAAAGTTTCTAATGTAGTAGCGAATTCTAATGTACATGTTTACCCGGATCCTTGGCAGAGAAAAGTTCGAACTAAATTAAGTGAATATACAGGGTTTACTCAAGAATATTTGGTAGCTGGCGCGGGAAGTGATGAATTGATTGATTTGTTGTTCAGGTTATTTATAGAACCAGGGGATAACATTTTGGATTTCGACCCCACATTTGGGATGTACGGATTTTGTGCGCGAATATATCAAGCTGAAGTTAAGTTGTCTAAGCGAGATAATAATTTTGAAATCGATCTTGAAAATGCCCTTAATACCATTAATGATCGTACTAAGATAATTTTTGTTGCTTCTCCAAATAATCCCACAGGCAATCTGGCATCCGAGATTCAAATTAGAGCGTTACTTGAAACCGGTGTTCTTGTAGTAGTAGATGAGGCCTATTATGAATTCTGCAATTCAACATTTGCAAATTTAATCGATGTATTTGACAACTTGGTTATTCTTAGGACTATGAGCAAATGGGCTGGGCTCGCAGGATTAAGGATAGGATATGGAATTATGAATCCAGTTTTGGTTAATCATATTATGGATATAAAGTCTCCCTATAATCTAAGTGTTACGGCAGAGGATGCTTTGGTTGCTTCGATAGATGATGCAGGATTTTTGCTAAATAACGTTCGGCGTATATTAGTTGAAAGAGAGAGGGTGTTTAAGCTACTGACTGGGATTGGTGGTTTGAGGCCAATCCCTTCAAGCGGCAATTATATTCTTTGTGAAGTAAAAGATAATAAAAAAGATCATGTAGTAAGTGGTTTGGAAAATGAAGGTATTTTTGTACGCACTTTTAATACTGAAGCATTAGGCAATTATTTTCGAACAGCAATTGGCACACCAGATCAATCTGATCGCATGATTAGTGTATTACAACAGTTAGTCTGATTTTTCAATGTGTTAACCTTATGATGGAGTTTTAAAACATGACTGATCGAAAAACAAAAATTGATAGGAAAACAGCTGAAACCAATGTTTCGGTTGAAATAAATTTAGACGGATCTGGGCAATATAATATAAAAACTACTAATGCGTTTTTGGATCATATGCTTGCTCAGTTGTCTAGACATGGATTGATGGATCTCAATGTTGAGGCATCTGGAGATATAGAACTTGGATTCCATCATCTAGTAGAAGATGTAGGGATAACACTAGGAAGAGCTCTAAGAGAATCAGTGGGAGATGCAAAAGGTATCAATCGTATGGCCCACGCATATGTGCCTCTTGATGAAGCATTGGCATTGGTGGTAGTGGATTTTGGTGGTCGCGGATATTCAGTCTTAGAGACTGAAATTGGGCATGTGGATTTAGGTGGATTGAGTGGTGATTTGATTGATCATCTACTGGAATCTTTGGCTCGGGAAGGTGCATTCAATTTGCATGTGAGATTGATCTCCGGAGTTAACAATCATCATAAAGCCGAAGCAATATTTAAAGCGTTGGCGCGGTCTATGAGAGCTGCTCTAGATATTGACCCTAGAAGGTCTGGAGAAATCCCTAGTACAAAGGGGACTATCGCAGGATAAACTTTTTACGACTCTATAGGGATTACAAAATGTCTAGATCAAATTTGTAAGTTTCTATTACTGGATTTGATAAAAGTTTCTCACACATTTCTTCAATTTTTTTCTCTGCAACATTTTTGTCTTTTTCGGAAATCTTGATTTCTATATACTTTCCAGTTCTTACGGATGTTACAGATTCAAATCCCAACTGAGAAAGACTTGATTGTATCGTGATTCCCTCGGGATCATTGACTGAGGATTTTAGGCTGATATAAATTTTTGCTAAGAACATTTTGGCATCAAGTTTTTTACCTTGCCCCCCATTCAGGAGCGTTTCTAGAATTGTGATGTGCGTCAACGAATGCATTAATACGACCCAGATCAAATGACTCGAATTTGTCTATGTAGTCCCATGCAGTAATCGCTATTTTCGAATCCATATCATTATAAGGAGAGAGGATGATTTCATGTCTTTCTTCATTAACTTTTTGATTAACATACTCAGATAGGGAAAGGATCAAATTTTGACATTCGTCATCGTCTGATTGGCAATTGTAGTGAATTGCAATTCCTCCATGTTCGAGATTATGAAGACGGTATTCATCTTCAATCATTTTGTCATGGACCCCCCAACGAACTGGGGCAATTGGCATGTTGTAATGCCATCCAGAAGTTGCTGGAGTGGAGTTGTAATCAGGATGTTCAGAATCAGGAAAAATATGCTCTGCGCCTTGGTTTTCGATTTTGATCCAGTTTCCCTCAGGTGGACTATCAAAAGGATTAAGATTTACTCCGGTTTGGGAGTCTCCAGTAGAACCAGTACCGATTGGCAATCCGGGGAGTATAAGACTAAGAATAAGTAAAAGTGCTATTGCTACTATTAGCAAAGCTCCACCATAACGAAGGAGTTTTCCGCGGCTTTTTTTTCTAGATCTCCTTGCGGCTCGAGCTTGTGTTGGAGTTAAGCGTTGTTGGTTTTTTGTTGGTTTTGAAGTCATGAGTTTCCGTAACTAATAAAATATTATTATTTTCTAAACAAGTTGACGTTCTGTCAACTTGTTATAAGCTTCAATGTATTTTTCAGTTGTTCGATTAACAACATCGTCTGGAAGATCTGGGGATGGGGGTTCATGGTTCCAGCCCTGATCATCAAGCCAATCTCGAACAAATTGTTTGTCATAACTTGGTTGTGATTTGCCAGGTGAATATTCATCCGCATTCCAGAAACGACTTGAATCTGGAGTTAATAATTCGTCTATCAGATGTAATTGACCATCTATCAGACCGAATTCCATTTTTGTGTCAGCTATGATGATTCCTTTTTGTGTTGCGAAATCTCTGGCATATTCATAAACAGCAATCGAAACCTCTGCTAGTTTATCAGCTAAATCTTTGCCTACCATTTCTTCAACTTCTGGAATAGACATGTTTTCATCATGTCCTTCATCTGCTTTGGTTGTAGGAGTAAACAATGGAGCTGGGAATATATCACCGTCTTGTAATCCGTCAGGCATAGGTTCACCATTTACCTTTCCAGTCTTTTTATATTCAGATAAAGCTGAACCCGTGATGTAACCACGAACAATACATTCTATGTCGATTCTTTCTGCATTTCTAACAATCATTCCACGCCTAGCGACGTCAACTGGCACTTCTAGTTTGGGATCTAATGATGCAAGGTGAAGAAAATGATTTGGAACAATATGAGAAGTTTTCTCAAACCAAAAGGAGGATATTTGGTTTAACACAGCACCTTTCTCAGGAATAGCAGTGGGGAGTACAACGTCGAATGCAGAGATTCTATCCGTCGCAATCATTAAAAGTGAATTTTCATCGATTGAATGTGTGTCTCTTACCTTCCCTCTATATAACAAATTGGGTAGTGGACTTTCTCGTAAAACGCTCATGATCACTCCATTAGATTTGAAATTTTAAATATGTAGACGCTCAAAAACTTCGTCAACATATCTAATGTAATAATTGTAGTCAAATATTTCTAAAATTTCATCATTGCTCAAATTAGTTTTAACTCTTTCATCATTTGAAATAAGATCTCGGAAATCCTTTTTTTGTTCCCAAACCAAAGAAGCATTGGACTGTACTATCTCATAGGCATTTTCTCGAGAAATCCCTTTTTCCACGAGTTCTAACATTACACGTTGAGAAAAAACTAGTCCATTAGTCAACTCAATATTTTCTAGCATCCGATCTCTATATATTCTTATTCCTGAAATCACATGATTGAAAATACTAAACATGTAATCTAAGGCCAAACATGAATCTGGAAGGATAATTCTTTCTGCGGATGAATGACTTATATCACGTTCTCCCCATAAAGCAACGTTTTCCATTGATGTGATACTGTGGCCGCGGATGACGCGGGCTAATCCGCAGACTCTTTCAGTCAATTCAGGGTTACGTTTGTGTGGCATTGATGAGGATCCTGTCTGACCCTCAGAAAATGGTTCTTCAACCTCTCTAATTTCAGTACGCTGCATCCCGCGTATTTCTGTTGCGAATTTGTCAAGAGAAGATGCGATTAATGCTAAAGTTGTAATAAAATGAGCATGCCTATCTCTTTGGACAATTTGGTTGGATACCGGGGCAGCTTTAATCCCTAGAATCTCACAGACTTTAGTTTCTAAGTTTGGGGGAATTGTCGCATATGTCCCAACAGGCCCAGAAAGTTTGCCAACAGAAATAGACTCTTTTGCTTGTTGAAGCCTTGATTTTGCGCGGCGCATTTCGTCCCACCAAATGGCTATTTTCAATCCGAAAGTTATAGGTTCAGCATGGACTCCATGAGTTCTGCCAATCATTAGTGTGTGGCGTTCATTGACTGCTAGTTCAGAAAGGATGCCAATTAAAATGTCTAATTCTTTTTCTAAAAGATTGGCTGCCTCGATTAACTGGAGACTGGTGGCAGTATCCCAAACATCGCTGGTAGTTAGTCCAAGGTGAAGCCATCTTCCTTCAGCACCGATTTTTTCAGTGATTGATCGCAAAAACGCCGTCATGTCATGCTTTGTAACGTTCAGGATTTCATTCAACCTCACCGGATCATAATTGACATCACGTAATTTTGCCATGTCTGATTCGGGAATAACTCCCTCTTCCGTCCAAGCTTCACATACGGCAAGCTCAACTAACAACCATTTGTTGTATTTGTTTTCATCAGACCAAACCTTTTTCATTTCTGGTCTGGAATATCGTTCAATCATATGTTTACTTTTTCATATTTTCTCGGTATTGATCATAAGCTAGGCGGATTTTTTCGTGGTGCAAGCCCAATATTTGAGCGGCAAGAAATGCAGAATTTCTTGCTCCCCACGATCCAATAGCTACGCATGCAACTGGAATGCCAGGAGGCATTTGGGCTATGGCATGTAGAGAATCAATTCCGCCTAGATCGCTTGAAGGAAGGGGGACCCCAATAATTGGCAATGTGGTCCAAGAAGCTAAAACACCAGGAAGTCCTGCAGATCCACCTGCAGCGGCAATAATTACTTCAATCCCTCTATCGCGGGCTGTTTTTCCGTACTCTGCGACTTTTTCTGGAGTACGATGTGCAGAAGCTACGATAACTTCATTTTCTATCCCCAATTGGTCAAGTACATCCACTGTGTTTTGGACAAGGTCCTTATCTGACGCACTTCCCATTACGACACCTACTAGTGGCATAGATCTCTCTCCTATTATAAAGTTTTTGGCCCTTGATTAAATTGTATAAGAGCTTCTTTGAACTATATCCAATTTTAAGCAATTATTAAAGGGATAAGTAATTCTTCAGGTGTAATCCCTGAATGTGCACCAACCATATTCTCATAAGGAGCTTGATTATAAGAAATGATTGAATCTCCAAGAGAAACTGCTAAGTGAGTTCCTATTCTGGATTTAGCTGTAGATGAAAATTGATTTGGTCCGAACAAGCCCATTTCAATTACTTCATCGATAGTTAAGATGGCGAAATTTCCGTCCGTTATTTGCAACATCAAATTTCGGAATTCGTTAGTTTTTGACTCTTTGATATCAAAGAATACTGCTCTCATATCACCCCATGGCTCATGGTTGTAACATTTTTCAATTTCATTGTTAGAAATCGAAAAGATTTTATTTTTTTGGATATCTAGCAGTCCATGATCAGCAGTCACAATCATTTTCGCTTTTCCGTGAATGCTCGAATAGAGCCGTTCTAGTTCATTGTTAATTTTCTGTGCAGATTTGATTGTATGGTCGTGTGAGACACCTTTTTCGTGTGCAGTAGCGTCGACAATTGGGGAATATAAAAGTGTAAAAGATTGTTTTTTCGAATTGTTGATTCGGTCGATGGTCAGATTTATCCCATCAGAGAATTTTCCGTAAGGGATTGATGGACTGTGCCAATGTAAAGAAAACTCACTGTTTGCAATATATTCTGGGAGAATAGATGCCACATTGTACTCAGAATTTTCAAGGATAGAAGAAAACTTGTATACATCTTTGGGAGACAGCCCAAATTCTGTAAGATTTTCCCCCTCTGACCGGGTAGTGAAATGGATTATTGTTGAGACTTTATTTATTTCTGGTAGATAGGTAAACCAATTTGTTATTCCATGTTCAGATGGCCATAGAGCTGTCGAAAAACTGGTCAAGGCTACGGGTGTTGAACTTGGGAAAACCGTTAGCATTTCAGAGTTTAAGTTTTTGTTTAAAAAGTTGTTAGCGTCTAGATTTCTTAGAATGTTCATACCGAGTCCATCGATTATTACAAAAACTAAGTGATCTGGGGTTCCAATAATTTTTGTTAATGCACTAGACTTTTTATTTTCATGGTGAGAAAAAGTCTGATTTCCAGAGATTTTTGCTAGAGTCTTTGATAAATCTACGATATTAAAAAAGTTTTCATTGGTTGGTAATATTAAGGAGCCTGAATCTATTGAATCGTCTAAAAGATACTTCATGCAAATTTCAACTTTCTAATATTTTTGAGGCTATATCTGTTCTATAATATGCATCTTTGAAATTAATTAATTGAATTTCTTCATATGCCAACATTCGTGCTGATTCAAATGATGGGCCCTTAGCAGTGATTGATAGGACTCTTCCTCCAGAAGTGATGATTTTCCCATTTGAATTCAATTGAGTTCCAGCATGAAAAACCATTACTTTATTTGTTGATTCTTTTAGTCCTGAAATCTCATGTCCCGTAGTATATCTTTCAGGGTATCCTCCACTTGCTATCACAACAGTGACGGTTGGATTAGGATCCCATTCTATGAGTTGGTTTTGAATGAGATTTCCGTTCGCGATATCAAGACATAGTGTTGAAAGATCTGACTTCATCCTAGGTAGAATTACTTGTGCTTCAGGATCTCCAAATCTACAATTAAATTCAATAACCATAGGACCATTCTTAGTAATCATTAATCCAGCATAGAGTAATCCTTTGTATGGATTTTTATCATTCACTAATGCTTTAGCAACAGGTAAGAAGATGTTTTCTCTGATTGAATTTTCAAGTTCTTTTGACCAAATTGGAGGGGGGCTATAAGCACCCATCCCACCAGTATTTGGCCCAAGGTCGTTATCAAATATTTTTTTGTAGTCGCATGCTGGAACTAACGACGAAACTTTTTCTCCATCAACAAATCCAAAAACACTAATTTCATTTCCTTCTAGGAATTCTTCTACTAGCACCTTATCTGAAGCGTCTCCAAAAGATCGATCGATAAACATTTCTTTGATTGCATCATTAACTTCAGATTTTGATTTGGCAATGATTACACCCTTACCAGCTGCAAGGCCATCAGCTTTGATCACTATCGGAGTAGAACAATTTGACAAGTATTTTGTTATTTTGGATAGGGACGTGAATACCTGAGCTTTAGCAGTTGGAACCTGCGCGGAGGCCATTATTTTTTTAGCGTATGATTTACTGCTTTCAATTTGAGAAGCTTTTCGGGATGGTCCGAAAATTGGCAAGCCGTATTTTTGGAATTCATCTACTATGCCGTTTGATAGAGGGATTTCTGGACCTACAATAGTGAGATCGGCTGGGAGGGCTTTTGCAAAATCTAGTAACTCAGGAATGTTGTTTGAATCTATTTCAATATTTGTTGCAAATCGTTGGGTGCCTGCATTCCCTGGTGCAACGTAAATGTTATGATTGGATGGACCATTGAATAGTGTCCATGAAATAGCATGTTCGCGTGCCCCGTTTCCTATAATGAGAATTTTCATGATTGTTTTTTGGTTTTGATCAGCTTTCCGGATCTAGAATCTAAATGATGGGTTGAAGTTGTTTTTGAGTCGTTATTGTTTTTGACTGAAATTGCTGCGGTTTTTGCCAATTGCCCTAGACTGCATAGGGTGCCCAATGCTATGAAAGCTACGTCAGCGGACTCAACAACTGCTTGTTCAAATCTACCGCGGTTGATTTCCCATGCTTGTTCTCCGATTTCTTCATTCAATAATATCAACCGGTCTCTGAGGATATTGAGTCCAAATTCTGGATTACTTGTTGAATATACTTTAGGAATATTAAAGCGTTCATGGAAATCGTACACACTTAGGGCGATTTCACTAATATATTCTGCAAATTCTGTTTTGCTGAGTGTTTGCATCAGTAACCCCTTTGAATGAATTTCTACATTAAGAAAATAGGTAACTATTCCCACTCAATAGTTCCAGGTGGTTTACTTGTAATGTCATATACCACGCGGGTTGCATTGGGAACTTCATTAACAATTCTGCTGCTCATTTTTGCTAAAACATCATTGGGGATCCTGGCCCAGTCTGATGTCATGGCATCTTCGCTAGTAACAGCTCTTATTGCAACTACGTTTCCGTAGGTTCGTTCATCTCCCATTACCCCGACGGTACGAGTTTCAAGTAAAACTGCAAAACTTTGCCAAAGTTGGTTGTATAGATTATTGTTCTTGATTTCATCCATTACTACCCAATCAGATAGTCGAAGAGTATGCAGTTTGTCTTCAGTCACTTCTCCCATTATTCTAATCGCCAGACCTGGTCCAGGAAAAGGTTGTCTGAAAACCATTTCTTCAGGAAGACCAAGCCCCAATCCTATTTTTCTGACCTCGTCCTTAAATAGATATCTTAGAGGTTCTACCAATTCAAGTTTCATGTGTTCAGGTAGTCCTCCAACATTGTGATGGGTTTTGATTTTTGCGGATGCTCCGGACTCAGAGGTTTCACTTTCAATCACATCGGGATAGAGAGTTCCTTGGGCAAGGAAATCAACTTTACCCAATTTCGAAGCCTCAGCTTCGAAGACTTTTATAAACCTTTTGCCAATAAGCATTCTCTTTTGTTCTGGATCTGTGATTCCTCGAAGATCTGAAAGAAATAAAGTTGCAGATTTTGAATGGGTAATTTGGATATCCAAATTTCTTTTGAACACATTGATAACTCTTTCGGGTTCTTCGAGTCTCATAAGACCATTATCAACAAATACACAATGTAGTTGTTTGCCAATTGCTTCATGGATTAATGCTGCAGTAACAGAAGAGTCTACACCCCCTGACAGCGCACAAATTACTTTTCCATTTTTAACTTGGGATTTAATTCTTTCAATACTTTCACTAATAAAATTTCCTGCCGTCCACAAACCTTCACAATGGCATATCTTTCTCAAGAAATTATCAATGATTTGAGCCCCATTAGGAGTATGAGCTACTTCAGGATGAAATTGTATTCCATACATTTTGTCACCATTAGCCATTGCAGCAATTGGGGAATTTTCACTGTTACCTATAGGGTAGAAATCAGGCGGGGTTTGTGAGATGCGGTCAGCGTGGCTCATCCATACTGGAAGTGAATCAGGCAGGTCTGAAAACAGTAAGTTGTCTCCGGAGTTTTGATTCAAGACCGCATGCCCGAATTCTCTTTCTGCTGCAGGTAGAACTTTTCCACCTAATTGGTGGGCCATTAATTGCATTCCATAGCAAATTCCTAGAACCGGAATTTCTTTTTCCCATACCCACTCAGGCGCACGGGGAGAATTGTCATCATATACACTCGCAGGTCCTCCAGATAAAATAATTCCTTTTGGAGAATTGGGTTCAATTGATTCCCAAGAAGTAGTGTGGGGGATAATTTCACAATAGACGTTTTGCTCTCTTACTCTTCTCGCAATCAGGTGACTGTACTGAGATCCAAAATCTATTATGAAAATTGTTTCACTATGAATTGTCGATCTTGATGGAGCCATGGATTTAAATATGCTCTTAGTGAGATTAGTATGTTTGAGATTGATTCATTGTATAATACACTAACACTCTCATGGAGCAATAATTGAATGTCTGAATTCAATGAACGAAACATTTTTTTTGATTTGGATAGAGTCGCAAATATTCTTGAAAATGGCGGTTTGGTTGCTATCCCGACAGATACCATATATGGGCTTGCTGTCTTGTCTTCGATTGATAGTGCGGTAGAAAAAATTTTCCAAATTAAAGGACGAAGTGAAAGTCAGGCTCTTCCGTTGTTGATAGGCAGTGTTCACCAAATAAGTGAATACGGCGCTGGAATAAATGAGGATGTTCTAGGACTTGTAAATGCATTTTGGCCAGGCTCATTGACATTAGTAGTAAAAAAAACTCGTGGTGTTTCTAGAATTGTTAGCGGAGGATTGCCTACGGTTGCACTGCGCTTACCTGACCATCCAATTCCCCAGGCAATTTCTGAAAGAATGAATTGTGCTATTACAGGAACGAGTGTAAATAGAAGTGGAGAACCTCCATTTAACGATGCAAAGTCTATACATAATGAATTTGGTGACGAGATCGATTTTGTTGTAGAGCATCGAACTCAAAAAACAAAACCCCAACCGTCAACTATTTTAGATGTTACTTCTGAACCTTGGGTTTTGTTAAGGGAAGCGTCAATTCCCAGGTTAAAACTAGAGGAATTCCTAGGTAGTGGGTTTATAAAATAAAGGAAATTGAATGAATGTTGAAGACTTAAATCAGATTGTTGATCAAAAACTTAGGGATTTGATTAATGAACGAGAATTACAACTTTATAGAATTATTGAATATCAAATGGGATGGGATGAAAACGTTGATCAGGTGTCAATTGTTCCAGATGAATTTGTAGTAGGAAATGAGTTGGTTTCCAATCCTTTTGGTGTATTGTGTCTGTTGGCGTCCTCCTGCAATCAGACACAATTTAAGGATGCAATAAAGCCTGCAGCATCTGTTGAAATGATTTCAAAATTCTTGCAAATCCATGATGATATCCAATCTGGGAATCCATCGAGAAATGGTCGTGATACTGTCTGGTGGTTATGGGGACCAGCACAAGCAATCAATGCGGGAGATGGTCTTCATGCATTAGCACGATTGACAATATTACAAATGCACGAAGATGATTATCCTTCAGAAAATATTTTCCGGATGCTTAGTATTTTGGATCATTCTACTTTGAAGGCATGTGAGGGAAGGTATTTGGATCTCGAAGCTCAAGAATCAATTGATATGAATTTACAAAATTACCTGCGGATGTCTGCGGATCGACTAGGGTCGGTTTTTTCTTGCGCGCTTCAATTAGGATATAGCATAAATTCTGATAACCCAGAGAAATTAAAGGTTATTTCATCTTGCGGAGACGCGCTTGGTATAGCACTACAGATTGCAACAGATATTAACATCATTTGGGCAGACGGACCTGATATTGAATTGCTCAATAAGAAGAAAATCCTTCCAGTAGTCTTAGGTATGTCTAGGGCTTCAATAAGTGAAAAAAGAAAATTGGGAGATATTTTCTTCAAACGAGTATTGGAATCATCAGATGTTGTAACAATACGTGAAATTTTGGAAGATTTGGATGTAAAAAATCAAAGCTTTAATTTATTAGAGGATTATAAATCTCAGTGTCAAAGTGGTTTGAAGGAAATTTTTCAAGATAGTGAAAAATTTGATATCGCATCCTCATATGTTACCAATATTATTGATAAGGGTATTAAGTAAATTCCAGAGATGGTAGATGTTGAATCCCAGAAATAGACTCATTGATTTTAATCTTAAAAACTTGAAAGTTTTGGTACGTGTGGATTTTAATGTCCCGTATTCTATGGATCCTACTAATCTGCTTAGCGATTTAAAGATACTTTCTAGTATCCCCACAATAAATTATTTACTTGAGAATGATTGTTCAATTATTGTGTGTTCCCACTTTGGACGTCCGGAAGGAAAGTATGATAAAGATTTTGATTTAAAACCTATTGTAAGCAGATTCTCTGATTTGTTAGGAAGATCTGTCAGGCAATTAGATTCTTTTGATTTTGAACATGTAATTCAGTGTGTTCAGGCGTTAAAATCGCGTGAAATCCTGATGCTACCCAACTTAAGATTCCATTCTGGAGAAGAAACAAATTCACCTGAATTTGCTTCTTTTTTAGCATCGTTAGCAGACTTGTTTGTTAATGATGCCTTTGGAGTTGCACATCGTTCCCATGCTTCGACTGTGGGAGTAACAAATTATTTACCATCTATGCCTGGGTTATTAATGATGAAGGAAATAGACGTTTTGCAGAAATTAATGTTTTCGCCTTCAAATCCCTTTGCAGCTGTAATGGGTGGATCAAAAGTTTCTGACAAGATTCAAGTAATAGAGAGAATTTCTCGAAAAGCAGATTATTTGATGATCGGAGGAGGGATGGCGGCAACTTTTTTAAAAGCAAAAGGATATGAAGTAGGGCAGTCAATCACAGATGATGATAGTTTGTATGTAGTCCAAGATTTTTTAAAAACCTTAGATACAAAGGAATGTGAATTAATATTACCTGTTGATGTTAAGTTAGAATTTCCGAGGGAAGAGCAAAATACAAAAATAGTCTCAATTAAATCGATACCTAAAGAGGGTAGGGTAATGGATATTGGTCCAGAGAGTGTAAAAAACTTCTCTACGAGCCTTAGAAACGCTAAAACTATTTTTTGGAATGGCCCTATGGGTGTATATGAGGATGAAAGATTTAGTGATGGGACAACTTCTATTGCAGAAACAATTTCTACCTTAGGTCCGTCTATTTCCACGGTTGTTGGTGGAGGGTCTACAGCTGATATAGTTGAAAAAATGCAATTATTGCAAGAGTTTTCGCATGTTTCTACCGGAGGGGGAGCTGCCTTAGATTTTTTATCCGAAAGACAAATGCCGGCGATCGAAGCTTTAAAAATATAAAAATATTATAATATGCAAAGGTTATTATGAATACTCCATTTATTGGCGGTAATTGGAAAATGAATCTAAATTTCCATGAGGCTCTTGATATGTTTAAGGAAATTCATGGAATGACTTTAGCATTTTCAAAAAAAACTGATATTGTTCTTTTTCCTCCGTCCCTGTATATACCTTCTTTAGCTACTTTGGCATCTGAATTGAATAGCTCGCTCTTATTGGGAGCCCAAAACGTTTCCAATCATGTTAAAGGGTCATTTACTGGAGAAATTTCAGCTCGAATGCTATCACAATTTTGTGATTATACTATTTTAGGCCATAGTGAACGAAGGAATTTCTATAATGAGACTGATTCTAATATTAAACAGAAATTTTTAAGCGCCCATTCTAGCGGCTTAAATACGATTTTGTGTGTTGGAGAGCCATTAGAAGTTTATGATTCAGGCAAATCCATTGAATATATTGGCAATCAACTCAATTCAATACTAACCAAAACGCAAAAAATTAATGTAGCATCTTTGATCCTGGCCTATGAACCTTTGTGGGCGATTGGGACAGGAATGGCTGCACCTACACATTTTCTGCAACAAATTACATCCGGGATTAGGCGAATTTTTAGTGACATTTTTAGTGGTGGGTTCTCTACTGATATTCGGGTAATTTATGGAGGGAGTGTTTCTGTAGACAATGTTTCGGAAATTGTTTCAATTCCTACTATAGATGGGGTTTTGGTAGGGTCGAGCAGTTTAAATGCAAAATCATTTTCTGAAATTGTTAGAATTGCTAGCAAGTAAAATGATTAGGATGTTCAAGTTTGATGACCACAAAAGATTTCCCGTTAGTTGTAGTAGTCGGACCGACTAGTGTTGGTAAGACTGAATATTCTATTAAACTAGCTTCGCAGTTGAGCGGAGAAATTATTAGTGCTGATAGTAGACAGGTATATAAGGGTTTGGATATAGGTACTGCTAAACCAACTATTACAACTAGAAAATTGATAAAGCATGGATTAGTAGACATTGTAGACCCTAAAGATATATACAATTTAGCACAATTTAAGAATGATGCCACAATTTCTATTAGTGGTGCATTTTCTAAATCGAAATTGCCAATATTGGTAGGGGGTACTGGTCAATATGTGTGGGGGTTTTTGGAAAATTGGGATATTTCCCATGTACCCCCAAATGACGACCGTAGATCCGAATTGTATTCATTTTCTATAGAAGAATTATTGAGCATTTTAAAATCTTTGAGTGTGGATGCATATGAAAAAGTTGATTCCAAAAATCCTAGAAGAATTATTAGGGCAATTGAAAAAGAGGAATTTATTAAAATTCATCCTGAGAAGGGGAGGCCTATTTCTACTGCTGATCAGCCTTGGAGTAGGATTCTAATTGTGGGACTAACTTTGCCGAGAGATCAATTGTATTTGAAGATTGATCAAAGGGTGGATTTTATGATCAAGTCTGGTTGGATTGATGAGGTTCAAACCTTGGTTGATGATGGTATTGATGAAAATTTGCCATCAATGTCTAGTTTAGGATATAGGGAATTAGTGTCGTATATACATGGAGACTTATCATTAGAGACAGCTGTGGAGCGGATTAAATTTGCTACACATAGATTTGCTCGAGGTCAATATAATTGGTTTAAACTGGATGATAAGAGAATAAACTGGTTCGATTCAACTGAGTCGTTTGATTTGGCGCTTGAATTTGCAAGAAACTGGGTTTTAACGGATAAATCCGACTAAATCCCTCTTAGATTTTAGGGTTTTGTGATAAAATGCTGTGACTATTTTACTCATGGTGGTGGTGTTTGCTCAAATTTACCAAAATGCATGGTGCCGGAAACGATTATGTGTATATAGACGCACGTAATTTACAAGAAGAAGATTGGGCAAGCCTTTCCATAGATATTAGTGATAGGCATAAAGGTGTGGGCTCGGATGGTTTAATCTTATTATTAGATTCCGAAAATGGGGATATCCGTATGCGTATGTTTAATTCTGACGGTAGTGAAGGTGAAATGTGTGGAAATGGTATACGGTGTTTAGTTGGTTTTGCTCAGGCTTGCGGAGCAGTGAGTATTTCTCAAAAGGAAGTCGTTGTTGAAACTGCAGCCGGGATACTTTCAGTTTTCCCTATCATTGAACACAATTGTATGATTGGTGCTAGGGTTTCAATGGGATTGCCTGAATTGTCCCCTTCGAAGGTTCCGGTCAAGGTAGAAAATTTCACTTCTGATGAGCCATTGCTGGAATATCCAGTAGTTATAAATCAAAATGATTTTAAAATCTCCTGTGTTTCTATGGGCAATCCTCATGCAGTAGCTTTTGTAGAAGAACCGATAGGCAAATTTAATTTACTTGATATTGGTCCAATTATTGAACATCATAATATGTTTCCAAATAGAGTAAACTTTGAAGTAGTGAATTTCATTAGTAGGACCAGTCTTAATGTTCGTGTTTGGGAAAGAGGGTCTGGTATCACTCAGGCTTGTGGTACAGGCGCATGTGCAGTAGCAGTCGTAGCACATTTACTTGGGATGGTTGATGATGAAGTGATTGTTTCTCTGCCTGGAGGAGACTTGATTATCCGATGGCCAGGGGAAGGAAATGTAGAAATGGAGGGCCCTATTGAGACAGTATTTGAAGGTGAATGGTCATTATAGTCATAGAACCTTTACGATTCTCTATGTCTCGGATAGGATGTTTCATTAATAAGAGATTTTAAGTAATGAATTAAAACTATGTTTTATTTTCTATTGGTAGGGGAATCATGAAATTAGCTAACAGAATTGACAAAGTTCCACCGTATTTGTTTGTTGAAATAAGTCGGAAAATTGCTGAGAAAAAAGCCCAGGGTATTGATGTTGTGAGTTTTGGAATAGGAGATCCTGACATACCGACTCCTCAACCTGTAATTGATGAGTTGAGGCTGACTGCTCTTGATGCACCCAATCACAGGTATCCGGAAACGGATGGTCTGCCAGAATTCCGTAGGGCGATTTCAGAATGGTATGAAAAGAGATTTTCTGTTTCTTTAGATCCTGACACCGAAGTTTTGCCTCTAATAGGTGCAAAAGAGGGAATTGGGCATGCCTCGCTTTGTTTTATTGATCCGGGAGATATTGCCTTAGTTCCAGACCCAGGATATCCGGTTTATTCTGTAGGGACTTGGTTTGCAGGCGGGGAGTGTGAATGGATGCCTTTATTTGAAAAGAATGGGTGGTTACCGGATTTGGAACGAATTTCTCCAGATGTTTCAGAAGCTGCGAAAGTGATGTGGTTAAACTATCCTAACAACCCAACTGGTGCAGTTGCAGATTTGAACTACTTTGAAGAAGTAGTCCAATTTTCCCGGAAATATGATATTCCTGTAATGCATGATGCGTGTTATTCAGAAGTTGCCTATGATGATTATAAGCCCGTTAGTTTTTTACAAAATGATGGAGCTAAATCAGTTGGATTGGAATTCCATTCCTTGTCCAAAAGTTTCAATATGACTGGATGGAGGGTGGGGATGGCAGTTGGAAATGCTGAGATGATAGAAGCATTAATGGTTGTAAAATCCAATTTGGATTCAGGAGTCCCTCAGGCCATACAACATATGGCGATAGAAGCCTTGAATTTGACTCAGGATGAAATCCATCTTAGGAATAGGGTATACCAATCGAGGAGGGATTTAATTACTCAGACTCTTCGTGAGATAGGTATGCATGTTGATGATCCTAGGGCTAGCTTATATGTTTGGGCTCGGATACCCGAGGGCTTTACGTCCGCAGAGTTCACAAGTTTACTCTTAGAGAAATGTGATGTGGTTGTAACACCAGGATCAGGTTATGGAAGTTACGGAGAGGGATATATTCGGTTGTCGATTACTACTACAGACGACCAAATTAAGCTAGGATTGGATCGTCTAAGAGCATTTGAATTACCGAAAAAATAAATATTCCATTAATTTGTTCAAAATTTGTAGATATATAGATGCCTAGAAGAACTATCAATAACTTAAGAGCAAAAGAAAGAGCATTTCTTTTAGGGATTAAGCTTCGTAACAAAAGTAAATGGGCTGCAAATGATTCACTAATAGAGTTGGGAGATCTTGCGAGATCGGCAGGTGCAAGTGTCGTGGGTCAGGAATTGCAAAATTTGAATTCTCCAACAAATACATATGTTGGCAGAGGCAAACTGAAAGTTCTAGAAAACATTATTGTTCAAAAGAATGTGAACACCCTAATTTGTGATGATGAATTAAGCCCTACTCAGCAGCAGAATTTAGAATTGGCCCTTGCTAAAACTGGAGTAAAAGTGATTGATAGGACTGCATTAATTTTGGATGTATTTGCAAGGAGGGCGATCACCAAAGAGGGTAGAATTCAAGTACGGTTGGCGCAAGAGGAATACTTGCTTCCGAGATTAGCTGGTCAGTGGAGTCATTTAGAGCGATTGGGTGGTGGAATAGGAACTCGTGGCCCAGGAGAGACTCAGATTGAGACTGATAGAAGGCTTGTTCGTAACAGTATTCAAAGATTACGTAAAAATATCGAAGATGTGCGAAAAAGACGTCAACAGTACCGTCTACGGCGCCAGCAGGAAAATGGAATACCAGTAATTTCGTTAGTCGGTTATACAAATGCGGGAAAAAGTACTGTTTTGAATCAACTAACCAATGCAGAAGTTTTAGCCGAAAACAGAATGTTTTCAACGTTAGATCCTGTGACCCGAAGGATCTTTTTACCATCAGGTAATAATGCTTTGCTTACAGACACAGTTGGTTTTATTCAAAAACTTCCTACATCGATAGTTGCAGCATTTCGAGCAACTTTAGAAGAGGTTACAGAAGCTGATATCATTTTGCATGTTTTAGATGTTTCTCACCCTAATATGTTAGAACAAGCCCGTGTTGTCGAGTCGCTCTTAGACGATTTAGATGTATTGGAAAAGCCTCGATTGGTAGTGCTTAACAAAGTGGATTTAATTTCAGAGAAAAATTCTGAAGCTATCGAAGCAAAAGTTGATATTCTTTCTTCAAATTTGGGAAATCTTGAAATGGTGAAAATTTCGGCATTAAAAAATGCTGGGTTTAATACTATGCTGACTAAGGTTGACGACATTCTAGCTATCAATGATAGGGTGCTTTAGCCGGAAATTTCCACAGATATATACGTTCGCACTATATATGTTATGTAAAGTTACTATTTCCCGGTATCAATTTTGAGATATTCGGATGATATTTTTGGACTTTAGATTGTTTATGAATTCGACTTCTTCAACACTGGTTTTTCCCAGTATTATCACTTTTTCGTCGTAAAGTATTGATGCGGCTCCAATTATTTGCTGACTAATTCCATCTTCATTCTTTTCAATGATCGCTGAATTGCATAGTCTCATTTTATTTTTTATTTCTTCACTTAGTTCTTCGTTCTTGATATCGGATTCTTCTATTTCTATGTAATTTAAGCCTAATGATCTATAAAGCTTTTGTATTTGTAATTCTTGAGTCTTTTCGTGTTTTGTGTATATTAAGGTCTGCTTTTCTTCATGTTTGGGTATTTTTTCTGGTTCTTTTATAATTTCTTCGATTTCGACTGGGTTTTTGTTTTCAATTATATTTGCATAGTTTAAATTCTCTTTAAATATTCTTAAACATTCGTCTGTTAAATCGTGATGGATGTCTATTTCTCGCTCTAGAATGTTTTTCAGATATGAGTCTTTTGGAAGTTCTTTATTGTCTATAACGTCTCGTAACGAGCGAAATGTCTGTGGGTTTAATGCTGCTTCCACTAAACCTATTTCGCGTTCATTTTCATTTCTTGGCGAAATAATTTTTTCTGCAAGTGGAAGAAGTGATATTTTTGTATTGTATGTTCCTGATATCAATCCATACTGCTTTGCGGCGTTAATCATCATTCTATATTCACTGCTTTTTGCTGTTTTTGACATAGCTGTTGCCAGTTCTGTGGAATCCATTTCGTTACCATTTCTCACAGAATGAATTATTTTTGGTATCCGTTCAATTTCTTTTAATGGAAATTGAGGATATGGTCTTGAGAGTCTTCTTCTCTTACTGTCATTTGTCATTTTTGCCTCTTGCTTCATGATGAAGTTATTGTATTATTATTTTTTCAAAATTTCTATCCCATGATGTTCATATAAATATTATTATTTTGAAAAGCCTACTTTTTTATTACATATAGTTGTTTTGCTACTCGTTTGTATAGATAATATATATGTCTAATGTTATTTTGGGAGTTTTTTGTGTTCCTAAATTTTAAATATTTAATTTCCTTTAGTCTTCTTATGATTTTAACTCTATCCTGCGCTGAAGGTTCTTCAAACCCTTTCACTAGTACTAACTCCGATGTGACGGTTGATTCAGGCGAAACAACTCAAATGGAGCCTGGCATAATTATGCCCGTATTTGTTCCAGCTGAACAACCACTTGTCGCTCCTAGTGAAGTTCCCGAGGAATTATTAATTATTTGGGAAGTATGGGCTCATCTCACTCGCGACCACGTTGCTAGAAGTGACTTTTCCCCCCAAGAATTCGCTGAGGCTGCAGTCAATGGGATGATTTCTGAGCTAGATGATCCTCATACCGCTTATGTAAGTGCTGCACGGCATGAAATCAACAGTGAAGATTTGCAAGGCAAGTTTGAGGGTATTGGTGCTCATGTTCAATCAACTCGTGATGGAAAGATAGTAATTGTCTCCCCTATTGCTGGTGGCCCTGCTGAAACTGCTGGAATTCGTGCGGGTGATACTATTCTCTCTGTTGATGGTTTCTCCCTAGAGGATAAAAGTTTGTTGGATGCTATTACACTGATTCGAGGTCCTAGGGGGACTTCAGTGTTGCTTGAAATATTGCATTTAGGCGATTTAGATTCAGTAGAAATTGCAATTACGAGAGATGAGATCCCTTTAGAAAGTGTTTTGGTGCGCAGCAATCCTGGTGACCAAATTGCTCACATCCGTGTCACTGATTTCTATGCTGATACTGCAGAAAAATTATATCTGGCCGTAAATCAAGTAATAGATTCTGGTGCAGAGGCTTTAATTATTGATGTGAGAGATAATCCGGGGGGTCTTTTACGTTCTTCGGTAGATGTTGTGAGCTTGTTCGTTGAAGAAGGGTTGATTTTGTCAGAGATCGATGGTTCTGGAAATAAAAGAGAATGGGCTGCACGAGATGATATTCCTGCTTTTGATATACCATTAGTTGTAATTGCAAATGAGTATAGTGCAAGCGCTAGTGAAATTTTGGTTGGTGCTGTTCAAGATACTAATCGCGGGAAAGTTGTTGGAGATACAACTTTTGGAAAAGGTAGTGTCAGTATTTTGAGGCCGTTAACTAATGGCGCAGGATTATATATTACAGTTGCTCATTGGTATACTCCGGCTGGACGTCTTATTCATGGAGAAGGATTGAACCCAGATATTGAAGTTTCCGGAATTACTGATAGGCGAGAATTGGAATCAGAGCAAACGAATATGGCTATACAGATTCTGCAACAGCAATTAAAATCTTCTCAAAGATAGTAGATAGTATGAGTGGAATCATATGACTGATCGTATAATTTCCAATAATCGTAGGGCCCGATATGACTATGAGATTCTTGAATCTTTTGAGGCTGGAATTGTTCTGACTGGAACAGAGATCAAGTCTATTAGAGATGGTAGAGTAAGTATTGCTCAATCCTATGCGAAGCCTAGCAATGGTGAAATTTGGCTTACTAATGCACATATTGCATCATATGAATCGGGTAATATTAATAATCATGATCCTGTAAGAGAGCGAAAACTACTTTTGCATAAGAATCAAATTAGAAGATTAATCCAGCAAGTTTCTACCAGTGGATTGACTTTAATACCCTTGAGGTTATACATCCGTAATCATGTTGCAAAGATCGAATTGGGGTTGGGCAAAGGCAGAAAGAGATATGACAAAAGGAAGGCAATGATAGATGCGGAAAGAACAAAAGAAGCCCGTGAAGCAGAAAGACGCCGATGACATAGTCAATCAGCGTCTACAAGTTATTGTTTATTTGTTGTTTAAGATACTCTTTTGATTTCGAGAGTTTCGCCAGGAGCCAATGCCACTCGCCTTACGTTAATCCCGAGTTTCAATAACCAGTAACTTAAAGTTGCTTTACTTACATCTAATTCATCTGCAGTAGCCGACAATCCAAGTTCAGTTACCATCTCTGGAAGAACTTTTTCCAGAGGTCTTCCCAATTCCGATTCTACGCCAACCATTTTCTTTGTTTTACCTAGCATTTAGGACCCTCCTGATTTCTAATTATGCATACAATATTAAGGACTCGCGTATATAGGAGTCAATACACTTTTCAACTATTTTCAAACTTTTTCTAACTTTTTCTAATCTTTTCTAAAAGATAGGAATAGGAGTATAACATATAAAGGTTTACGGGAGAAGGAATCCACAGTTTATTAACACATTACTGACACGCTAATTTTGCGTTTGGATAACTTAAAATATTATGGCAAATTAGTTGAATTTAGAGTCGCGACTTATCTAGAGGGCTGTATCAGCGAATTTAATGTAACTTGTATTTATGTTAGTTCACTTTGCATCTTTTTCTTTATACTGACTTTTGTATTTGATACAATGGGTATGTGCCCCAGTAGCTCAGTGGACAGAGCAGCTGCCTTCTAAGTAGCTGGCCGCAGGTTCGAATCCTGCCTGGGGTACCAATAAATATTATAATATTAAAATATTTATTGTTGATAGACTTTCTAAGTTATTTATACCTCTTTAAGCTTGGAAAATAGATTAATCGAGATGGTTTTTTCTAGCTAACATAAACATTAATCTAGTCTATAGCCGATTAAATTGGTCCTTTTGAATTTTCAAAATATTTTTTGATTTGTATATACTCTCCCCTATTAAAGATGCCCTACTCCTTATTACGCTATTAATTCGTCAAATTTGGTGTGTTTGTATATTCTGTTTATATTTAAGTGGATTTTTTGCATACCTTTGTAGATAATAGTTTAAAAAATTGAACAAATTCTTATCTAACATAAACACTAAACAAGTTAATACGCGTCTTTAATAATTTTTTCGATTAATGATTTTTTTGATATCTCCTGTTACTATTCATGGACACATATTTTAGCCCCTACCCTATTCAGTTTGGTACTTGTGAGGTGTTTATTTGCCGAATCGTTTAATTAATGAATCTAGTCCCTATCTTCTCCAACATGCAAACAACCCTGTTGATTGGTATCCCTGGGGTTCTGAAGCTCTTAATTTGGCTAAGGAACTTGATAGACCCATTTTGTTGAGTATTGGTTATGCTTCTTGTCATTGGTGCCATGTGATGGAGGCAGAGTCTTTTGAAAACAATGAAATTGCTTCTTTGATGAACTCTAAATTCGTTTCTATTAAAGTTGATCGAGAAGAGAGGCCAGATATTGATTCTATATATATGAAGGCAGTACAGGCATTTACAGGCCATGGAGGTTGGCCACTGACAGCATTTTTGACACCAGATGGTGAACCTTTTTATGCCGGCACCTATTTCCCTCCGTCTGATAGGGGTAATCTTCCATCTTTTCCTAGAGTACTACAAGCGATTTCCAATGCTTACCTAAACGATAAAGAAGGTGTTATAGCTTCTAAGACTACTATTATGGATTCTGTGCTGAATTTGAATATTCCTGTTTCGTTTGATAACGATTCATCTGATGAAATTTTAGAGAATGCATTTCAAAATTTGCTCTCTGATTTTGATGATAAATATGGTGGTACTGGTATGCAACCAAAATTTCCTCAGCCGATGGTTTGGGAATTCTTGTTAAAGTATTATTCTGAAACCTCATCTTCTCTCGCGATTAATGCAGTGACGACTACTTTGGATAATATGGCTTATGGTGGTATTTATGATCAAATAGGTGGCGGATTTCATCGTTATTCGACAGATATGTATTGGACTGTCCCTCATTTTGAGAAGATGCTTTATGATAACGCTTTGTTAGTCAGGTTGTACTTACATGCTTGGCAAATTACTAAAAAACCCCTTTATCGTCGTGTTGTTCATCAAACTCTAGATTATATTTTGCGAGAAATGACTGATCCATTGGGAGGATTTTATTCTTCTCAAGATGCTGATAGTGAAGGAGTTGAAGGAAAATATTTTGTGTGGACACAGCATCAACTCCACTCATTATTAGAAGAACCCGCTAAAGAAAATATTTGCACTTATTTTGGAATAACTGCCCACGGAAATTTCGAAGGTAATAATATTTTGAATGTACCATCTCATAAAGAATTACCTGAAGATGGGTCATTAGATCAGGCTTGTAAATTATTGTTTAGTATCCGTAATAAACGTATTAAACCTGCTCTTGATAATAAGATTTTAACATCATGGAATGCAATGACACTACAAGCATTTGCAGAGGCTGGCGCTGCATTTGAAAGAGATGATTATATTGATGTAGCTCGCAAGAATGCAGATTTTTTACTTTCTAATTTGATTAACAAAGAAGGAAGGCTTCTACGGACTTGGAAAGATGGAAAAGCTAAACTTAATGCTTACTTAGAAGATTATGCATTTTTGGGTTTGTCTCTTTTGTCACTTCATGAATCTACTGCTGATCCTGAGTCGCTTGAGAGTTCTATTAGATTAGGTTACGAAATGGTCGAGTTATTTTGGGACCAAGAGCAAGGCACGTTCTTTGATACAGGGAATGATCATGAAGAATTGATTCTGAGACCAAGAGAATATACTGATAATGCCCTACCCTGCGGGAATTCATTGGCTGTTGATTTGTTACTTAGATTGTCATTGATTACTGATGATGACGAATTGAGACGTATTGCGTCTTTGACTTTATCTTCAATGCATACTCTGATGTCAAAGGTGCCCCTTGGAACTGGTAATTGGTTGTCTGATCTAGATTTTTTTCTAAATTTGCCTAAGGAGATTGTTTTGGTAGGAGAGCCTCTGGATAAAGAATTCAGGAAGTTAGCCAACCAAGTTTTTACAAACTTCATTCCGAATAGAATTGTGCTTTCACAAATCGATGAAAATTCCGAAATCTCCAGGTTTCCAATTTTAAAGGGACGTAATCAGATGGGAGGGAAACCAATGGCTTATGTGTGTCGTAATTATGTTTGTAATTTCCCTACCAATGATCCTAGTGAATTACTGTATCAATTGATTGATAAGAAGATATAATTCAAATACTCACTTTAGGTTTTCAATTTTTGGTGGAGTCTGAATATTGATGAGAAATCTCGGTCAGGGACAGGATCCAAGATCTTTTGGTATTGAAGATGTCACGTCTATTAGGAGATCCCCTTCTAAATTATTAGGAATGCCCCTAATAATTAGTTACGTTTTTCTTGGATTGATATTTTCTGGCACAGCTTTGTTGATTTTGCCGATTTCACATCATGGTGATGGTATGGGAACATTTGTTGATGCACTTTTCACTTCTGTTTCGGCCGTGACTTGTACTGGTTTAGTTGTCGTTGAAACGGGGGAATATTGGACAGTGTTCGGACAGGTAGTAATTAGTGTAATGATTTTTGTGGGTGCGCTTGGATTTATGTCCTTTGCAACCTTTGTCCTTTTGTTGTTTGGGCAAAGGATTACATTGGGTTACAGGCTGATGATGAGAGAAGGCCTTCAAACAGATAGATTAGGGGGATTAGTAGGTTTAACGCTCGCAATTTTTGCTATTGCAAGTCTTATTCAAATATTTGGAGCAATTTTTCTATTCATTAGATTTTTAAAGGTGTTTGATCCAGTAGATGCACTTTGGCAAGCGTTATTTCATTCTATTTCTGCTTTCGCTAATGCAGGATTTGTGATTTTCCCTATTTCTCATGACATAATATTTTTTAAAACCGATGGAATTGTAATTGCGTCAATAGCTACGTTAATTTTTGTAGGTTCAATTAGTTATCTTGTTGTAATGGATCTTTTTGCTTACAAGTTCAATTTCCGAAAATATACACTAAATAGCAAAATTGTCTTAACCACAACTCTTTTTTTGTCATTGATATCTTTTGGAGTGTTTTATTTTGGAGAATTTTCCAATATTAGTACATTTGGCTCTTTGGAATGGTTCGAGAAAATAAGTTACTCGCTTTTCCAATCTATTAGCGCTAGGACTGCAGGATTTTCTTTGGTGGATATGAGTCAAGTTTCTGAACATACAAGTTTCCTTACTATGATATTGATGTTTATTGGGGGTGCATCAGCGTCAGTTGCAGGCGGTATTAAAGTGAATACAATTGCGGTAATAGTTTTAGCAATTGTATGCGCTTTGAGAGGAAGAAGACGAGTAACAGCCTTTGGGCGTGAGATTGTCACCTCTCAAGTTCAAAGGGCTATGGTGATATTGTTTGCTGGATTAATTGTAGTGTTTTTAGGGGTAATTTGTTTATGTTTTTCTGATCCAGATTTCCCATTTAAGTTTTTGCTTTTCGAGACAATTTCGGCATTTGGTGTTGTCGGATTGTCAACAGGAATTGTTCCGGATCTTTCATTAGAGGGTAGGATGATTTTGATAATAATGATGTTTGTTGGGAGGCTAGGTCCAATTGCTATAGGTTTGGCCTTTATACAAAGGAATACGATATCTAGTCATAAAGAGCCAGTTGAGTCGATTGTAATTGCTTAGTAAAATATTGGATGTAACATTTCCTAAAAGGAGTGCAAATGGTGTCTGAATCGTTATTGATTAAAGATTTAAGATCAATAGTTGGCTTTGACAATGTCATTTATGAATTTGAAGATTTATTAGTTTACGAGCAGGATGGATCTAGTGATGCAGCTTTGCCCAATTGCGTAGTTCTTCCTGAATCTACTCAACAGGTTTCTGAAGTGATGTTATATGCCAAAAATCATGATATTCCCGTCATTGCAAGAGGTGCTGGTACAGGTCTGTCTGGTGGAGCAGTTACTGAATATGGGGGAATATCATTAGTATTAACACGTATGAACAAAATCATTGAAGTTGATTTGGAAAATCAAATCGCTACTCTCGAGCCTGGTGTTGTTAATTTAGAACTTTCTGAGAGAGTTAAGGAAAATGGATTATTTTATGCCCCGGATCCTGCAAGTCAGAGGGCGTGCACAATAGGTGGGAACATTGCCGAAAATTCTGGTGGACCTCATTGTTTAGCATATGGAGTCACCACTAATCATGTTTTAGGAATGGAAGTTGTTTTGTCAGACGGGAGTATACATTTTGTTGGTGGTAAAAATAGAGATTATACGGGTTATGATCTTAGAGGAGTAATCATTGGCTCAGAAGGGACTCTTGCTGTCGCGACAAAGATTGTTGTGAAATTGATGAGGATTCCAGAAACCGTTAAGACTTTGTTGATTATGTTTGATGACGAAAACAAAGCGACAGAGGTGGTTTCGAAAATAATTTCATCGGGTATTATTCCGTCAGCTCTTGAAATGATGGATCGTACCTGTGTTAGAGCTGCTGATGAAGCTTTCAACTTAGGATATCCCCTAGAAGTTGATGCAGTATTGATTATTGAAGTTGATGGATTGTCAGAGGAGGTCGAAGAAGATATTAGCTCGATTCTCGAGGTATGTGAACTTTTTGACCCATTAGAGATTTTTACTGCGGAAACAGAAAGTGATCGTGAGAAATTATGGATGGCACGTAAAAGTGTAATTGGTGCCTTAGGTAGAATAGCCCCTAATTATTTGCTGATGGATGGAACTGTTCCACGGACAAAAATTGGTGAAGCTATTAACAAAACTAGGGAGCTTTCGCAAAATATCGGTTTGACAGTTGCTAATGTTTTTCATGCGGGTGACGGGAATTTGCACCCTTGCATTTTGTTTGATGCCCGTAAGTCAGGAGATCTTGAAAAAGCATTAAAGATTGGAGGAGAGATTTTAAAAGAAAGTGTTAAATTGGGTGGAGTATTGACTGGGGAGCACGGTGTAGGAATGGAAAAACGTGAATTCATGCCATTGATGTTTGATGATATTGATTTGGAGAATATGAAAAAGCTTCAAGTTGCTTTTGGGAGTTTTGGTATATTGAATCCCGGAAAGATATTTCCAACAGATCTAAAAGGTGATGATGCTAGCTATGATCATGCATCCTTTGGAACAACAGATTTTGGAGTGATTGTTTGACAGAAAACAAAAAAGATAGATATGAATTAATTTCAGATCATCCCATAGAAAAAGATACTGCCAGAGATTCTAGAAGTAATTTTGTTGTTGAAAATATGTTACCAGATGCTGTATTTACGCCAAAAACTTCCGAAGATTTGCAGGATTTCATTGCTCAATCAAACCAGGAAAATTTGTCGATTATTCCATTTGGAGGAGGGACAAAGAAGAATTTTGGGATGCCTCCAAGTAGGTATGATATCGCATTAGACATGTCTGAATTAAATGGTGTGATTAATCATAATCCTGATGATTTAACAATTTCAGTTCAAGCTGCAACCACTTTGGATTCTTTACAATCGGTGCTTTTAGAACATGGTCAATTTTTACCGATTTCAGCACCTTTATCGAATTTATCTACTATAGGTGGAATATTGGCATCGGATACGAGTGGTCCGATCAAATGGAGATACGGGCATTTTCGAGACTTAGTAATTGGAATGAAATTTATAAATTCAGAAGGTTCAATTATTAAGACAGGAGGGAATGTAGTAAAGAACGTGACAGGTTATGACACTGCAAAACTCCATATTGGATCTTTAGGTACTTTGGGGGTCATCAATGAAGTCTCCATGAGATTAATGCCAAAACCAAGGGTTAACAACACGATCATTGTTGAAATGGGAAAAATGTCATTAGCCATAAATATCGCTAAAGCAATTTTCCATTCTGCTGTGATGCCTTTGGCCCTTTCAGTGTTCACAGGGAATGTTGCAAATCGATTGGGAATTTCATCCCAAGGAGATAATGTTTTTTTGGCGGTAAACATTATTGGAGGTCCTCAATCTGTTGAACGACAAGGTAAAGAATTGATGCAAATTTGTTCTCAGGGAAATCCAAAGAGTTTTGAAATATTGACATTTTTAGAGGCAGGATCTTTTTGGCAGAAACTAACGGATTTTGGGTGGGATGATACTTCTCCATCTTTCTCAATAGTTCGAGTTTCAACTGATTTTTCAAATTTAGATCAACTAATTAAAGATCTAGTTAAATTTGAAAGTGAAAACACTACCGATATGGAGTTAATTCTAAATCCTGGATATGGGACAATGGAAATACATTGGATAGACGAGGTGTCCCGAATAGATTTAGAAAGGTTTACTAAGTATTTTCGAGAGACTTTGACTTTTCTTAGATCAAGATATGATCGTGTCATTATTGAACGTTGTCCCACTTATATAAAGCGAGAATTGGACGTGTGGGGTGAAATTTCTGGAGGGCTTTCTCTAATGCGTGCGATTAAAAACGAGTATGATCCAAATGTAATATTTAATCCTGGACGTTTTGTTGATGGGATATGAAATGATAGAAGATACCAAAATATCGCAAGACTTATCTAATCAGTTTGAGGGTTTTGACAAACCTGAAGATTCAGGAATTTACAGTTGTGTTCATTGTGGATTTTGTTTGCAATCTTGTCCTACATATTTACAAACTGGCTTAGAAGCAGAATCTCCAAGGGGTCGAATAGCTTTAATGAAAGGTGTGAGTTCATCCAGGATTTCAATTACTGAAAAAGTTTCTAATCACTGGGATCTTTGTATTCAATGTCGTGCATGTGAGGCTGCTTGTCCTTCAGGAGTTCCGTATGGAGAATTAATCGAAGCTGTTAGTTTTCAACTTGCTCGCGTGAACAAACCATCATTGTTGAGTAGGATCCTAACTACAATCGCTCTTGAGAAGATCTTGCTTAATCGAAAGATCTTAGAATTCTTTGTGCGTCTAATGCGTTTATATCAACGTTGGGGATTTCAGTGGCTCGTAAGGAAAACAAAAATTTTGAAACTATTTCCAAAATTTTTGTCGAACATGGAAACTATTATGCCGGAAATCCCAGACAAATTTTTTAAGTATGATGGTAGAGTAATTTCCACTAAACCTATTGTTCGATCAAGGGTAGCCCTACTTAATGGTTGTATTATGCCCTTTGTACATGGTCCTAGTATGGAGTCTGCGATTGAAGTTCTAACTGAGAATGGTTGTGAAGTGGTAATACCTGCCGATCAAACTTGTTGTGGTGCTATTCATTCTCATATTGGAGATTTAGATCGTGCTAGATCACTAGCTAGAGTTAATTTAGATGTTTTCTTAGATTTAGATATCGAAGCTATAGTAGTAGCATCGGCTGGTTGCGGAGCAAGGTTAAAAGAATATTCACATTTGTTGCGTAATGATCCTGAATATAGTGAGTTGGCCAAAAAGTTCAGTTTAATGGTAAAAGATATCCATGAATTTTTGTATGAGTTACCAATAATTCCACCTACAGGTGAATTGGATTCGACTGTTACTTATCAAGATTCGTGTCATTTATCAAATGTTCAGAAAATAAAATCTCAACCTAGGGATATTTTAAAAATGATTCCTGGATTGAATTTCGTAGAATTGCCTAATTCTTCTATTTGTTGTGGTGCAGGAGGAACATATTTCGTTACACAACCGGAGATGTCTAATTCTATATTAGATGACAAAATGTCATCGGTTAAAATTACAAATGCCGATATTTTAGCCACAGCTAATCCCGGTTGCTTGATCCAACTTCAGGCAGGGGCATCTAAATATCAGCCTAATCTTCAGGTAAGGTATGTTATTGACTTGCTAGCAGAATCGTATAAAAAACAAAAACTTATGTAAACACATTATTTATGGAGGTACATATGGATCTAGGATTAAAAGATAAAGTTGCATTAATCACGGGAGGAAGTGAAGGTATTGGGCTTGCTTCTGCTCAATGCCTTGCATTTGAGGGTGTTAAAGTGGTTATCTGTGGCCGTAGTAATGAAAAATTACAGGGTGCTGTAAAGGAAATAAAGTTAAATACGGGTACAGAAGTCGAAGGGATAGTTTGTGATATCACTGATTCAAATAATATTGATCAGATGTTTGATCGAATCAAATCTATTTATGGACGGTTGGATATATTAGTTAATAATGCAGGGACTTCTTCTGCGCATGTTTTTGAAGATGCGACTGAAGAAGTATGGAAATATGATATTGAGTTAAAGGTTTTTGGTGCAATCAGATGCTCGCGTCTTGCAATCCCAATGATGAAAGCCCAGGGTGCTGGCAGGATCGTTAACGTAACTGCACTTGGGGGTAAGACGCCTGGCGCCGGATCAGTTCCTACCTCTGTTAGTCGAGCTGCAGGGATTGCATTGACTAAGGCAATGTCTAAAGATTATGCAAAACATAATATTTTAGTTAATACTGTTTGCATAGGTTTGATTAAGGCAGGACAACACGAAACTCGTTGGAAGGGAACTTTAAAGGATAATCCGGGAAAATCATTAGAGCAGTGGTATTCTGATATGGGTGCTAATGTTCCTGTGGGGAGAGTTGGAGAACCAGAGGAAGCGGGTAATATAATTACATTTTTGGTCTCCGAAGCAGCGAGTTATATTACTGGAACTTCAATAAATATTGATGGGGGCACATCCAGCGTTCTATAAATAAGTATTACTGACGATCCTTAGTTAATATTGGTCGATTTGTCCTCGGTGTCTTAGAGCTTGGTCTATAAGTACTAATGCCATCATTGATTCTACTATCGGAACTGCACGTGGTAGCACACATGGGTCGTGACGTCCCCTGCCCTTTAGTGTTGTTTGATTACCGTCAATATCGACAGTTTCTTGATCTTTCATGATTGTAGCTGTTGGTTTGAATGCAGCTCTAATCAAAATGTTCTCGCCATTGCTAATTCCCCCTTGAATGCCTCCAGAAAAGTTTGTACGGGTCCTAATTCTTCCGAGTTCATTATAAAATGGGTCATTATGGGAAGAGCCTGTCATGCTGACTCCTTCAAATCCAGAGCCGACTTCAAATCCTTTACAAGCAGGAATTGATAGAATTGCATGCGCTAATTCAGCATCCAGCTTTCCAAACACCGGTTCTCCTAAACCAGCTGGTACATTTCTAGCAACACATTCTATGATTCCTCCCAAGGAATCTCCGTCTTTTCTAGCTTCTTTGATTTTATCTTCCATAATTACTGCCATATCTTGGTCAGGGCATCTGACAATGTTAGATTCGACATCAGCCATGGTTACAGTTTCGGAATCGATTTTGGCTGAGAAATTAGATATTTGTTTGACGTATCCGATAATTTCAATATTCTCTTTTATGGATAACCATTTTCGCGCGATCGCACCAGCCGCAACTCTTCCGATTGTTTCTCTAGCGCTTGCACGGCCTCCTCCTTTCCAATTGCGGATACCGTATTTCGCTTGATATGTGTAATCGGCATGAGAAGGTCTAAATGATTCCCGCATGTGTTCGTAGTCTTTTGATTTTGCATCGGAGTTCCACACAATTATTTGTATAGGAGTCCCAAGGGATTGACCCTCAAACACTCCAGACAATATTTCTGCTGTGTCACTTTCTTTTCTCTGAGTAGTAATGGTGCTCTGTCCAGGCTTGCGACGATCGAGTTCTTTTTGAATGTCGGATTCTTCTATTGGCAACATTGGTGGGCAACCGTCAATCATTACTCCGATTGCATTTCCATGAGATTCGCCCCAAGTGCTAACCCGAAAATTGGATCCGAATGTATTACTCATTGATGCCTCACACTATTGTTGTCGGGATACGCCATTTTTATGATACATTATCAAAAGATTAAATTTTTCGGGTCCGAGTTGAACACTTGTGAGCGCCTGACGTTTTACGTATGAGTGCTCTCACAACTCGGGCCCCCTTATTGTTCTATTTTATCACCTATCACAGAAAACAATAGACTTTTTACACATAGGTAATTTTTAATATTGTTTGCATGCGAACTGGCCCGAGTGTATATTTCTTATAACTTCTTGCATTATTTAATTGGCTATTTTTGCGTGTTAAATTTGTCTATTTTGAAATCCTGAGTAATTATGAAGGACCAATCAAATCCTGAATCACAAACTGTAGAAACGAACTCTAGAAGCATTAGAGGGACATTTGCTTCATTGCATAATAGAGATTTCCTGTATTTGTGGCTGGGCCTGCTAACAATGTTTGCATCGTTACACATGCAAATGATTGCGCGTGGATATTTAGCTTATGAAATGACGTCATCCCCGTTGATTCTGGGATTTGTTAATGCTGGATTTGCTCTTCCCATGTTGATTTTTTCATTATTTGGAGGAGCTGTTGCAGACAGATTTAATAGGAAGACAGTTATTTTGATTGGACAGGCAGTAATAGTTATCACTCCTTTAGCCATAACTTGTTTGATTTATCTTGAGTTGGTTCAGTGGTATCACTTGATGATTGGCTCCATTTTTCAGGGCACTGGTTTTACTATTATGATGCCTGCTAGGCAAGCGATCATTCCTCAGATAGTTGGGAAAGCTAATATTACTAATGCTATGGCACTTACAGCTTCAGCGATGAGTATTACAACATTAATGTCGCCTACTATTGCGGGAAATTTGTGGGCATTTGTTGAGAGAATAGGAGGGTTAAATTTCTCAATTTTGCAAGCTGAGTTTAATTTTGGGCCTGCTGCCTCGGTTTATGTAATCATTTCATTTTTCGCAATAGCGGCATTCTTTATCACAGCCAAAATGGGGCGCCCGCCGAGTGTACGAAAAATGTCTGCAGAAGCAGATAATAAGCCTTCAGGCGGATTGGTTGCGGATATTTTCGATGGCCTAAAATATATTAGAAATAATAGATTGGTACTGATTCTTTTAGTTATGGGTTTAACCACAACTCTATTGGCTATGCCTTATAGATTTCTACTTCCTGTATTTGTTGTAGATGTTTATGCGCGGGGTTCTGATGCATATGGATGGTTGGTAACACTTGGAGGCTTAGGGACTATGGTCGGGTCACTTTTTATTTCGTGGTTGGGTGCATGGAAAAGAGGATTATTGTTGATACTTGGTAGCTTGGTTAGTGCAATTGGTTTGATCATGCTTGCGGCTTTCCCTTTTTACCTTGCTGCATTGGGGATAATGGTCTTTTTAGGTTTGGGTGATGCAGGCAGACGTACATTGAATCAAGCATTAATTATGAGTGCGGTTGAAGATGGCTATCAAGCGAGGGTAATGAGCGTGTTTATGTTAAACTTTGGGCTTATGCCACTTGGTGTTCTGCCCACTAGTATTGCAATGGAATACTGGGGTAGTCAAGAAGTTATAGCAGTGTTGGGAATCTTATTACTTGTCGTTACAGGGATAATATTTTTCACACAAAAACAACTAAGAGGAATTGATTAGTATTCTAGTTGTTTTCTAGGATACCTACCAACAAATATGCTCTTCTTTGGTCGGAGTGTACAGGATGAGGCCATTTTTCCACTCGGAATCCAGCTTTGTTTAAAAGATTTGTCCAAGTTTGCAGTGTAAACAGACCAAAAATATGTAAATCCTGTTCGATACGTAGTTTTTTTTCATCTTTCATTAGATAAAAAAATACACCTTCAATTGTTGAATCTAAAGGATCGGGATCGTGTAAATATTCGATAAAGGTTAGTTCGATGTCAGAATTTTTCCTGACATTGTGAGAAACTTTTGGACCATTAAATGTTTCGGCATACCAGTCAGGTGCAACGAGCAGGACACCATCTTTTTCGAGATGTAATTTCGCCGTATTAAAAGTCGCTAGTAAGTCTTTCTCAGAAGTCATATATGAAATAGAATCGTGAATGATTACTGCTTTGAATTGACGGTTCAACCTAATTGTCCTCATGTCGCCCACGTGGTGAGTAACATTTGGATTTAGTGCACGGGATACTGCCAACATTTTTTCAGATACGTCTACCGCAGTAGCTTGGAAATCACCAGTTAAATGGGAGAGGTTGTTTCCGCCTCCAACCCCAAGTTCAAGGAATTCATGCTTTCCCGGACCTAATTTTGCATGTAAAGCATCTCTCCAATATGCAGCTTCAACCTTGTAATCTTCTGGAGCACTAACTAATGGCCATAGATTGGCAAATTCATCATATAGTCTATTTTGTTTAATAGAAGTCATTAGATTTGACCTACCACTGATTAAATAATGTAACAATCAACATTATTACACTAAATGTAACGAAGTAGCTAATGGGAATAGGGTTCGATTTTTCCAAAAATGTTTTGGTTGGTGCCATGTGTTACAATTTCTTCGTTGCCAATATGGTGGTGTTATTGTCTGAGGAGTGTAAATGAAACCTATTACCGAAATTGCCGAAAATTTAGGGTTAGATCCAAAAGAGATTATTCCCTATGGCCATTACAAAGCCAAAATCCCATTGAGTGCTAGGCGTGATGGTAGTAAACGAGGAAAGTTAGTCGTAGTGACAGGTATTACTCCAACTCCGGCTGGCGAGGGTAAAACCACTACGACTGTTGGATTAGCTCAAGGTTTTGGGAAATTAAACAAGAATGTTTTAGCTACTTTAAGAGAGCCTTCTTTAGGTCCTATTTTTGGGATCAAAGGTGGAGGTACAGGTGGTGGAGTTTCTCTCGTTGAGCCTCAAGATGAGGTCAATATACATTTTACTGGGGATGCTCACGCAGTTGGTTCTGCACATAATTTGCTAGCTGCTCTAACTGACAACGTGGCGGAAAGAAATCAAATACCAGGCTTTATTCCAAGTGGAGTGACTTGGAGGCGTGTAACAGATATGGAACATCGATCCTTAAGGACGATTATAACTGGGGGCGGAGGTAGTCTAAATGGTCCTGTAAGGGAGACTGGTTTTGATATTGTGACAGCTTCTGAGATTATGGCTATTCTAGCTTTAGCCTCGGACATAGAAAATCTAAGGGATAGACTAAGCAAGATTGTTGTAGGTTTTACTATAGAAGGGTCGCCTGTTTCAGCTTCAGATATAGGAGCAGTTGGTTCAATGATGTCATTATTAAGACATGCTATTCAACCAAATTTAGTTCAGACAACTGAAGGACAACCGGTAATAGTTCATTCTGGTCCTTTTGGAAACATAGCTCATGGGTGCAGTTCTGTGATAGGCGATTCAATAGGTATTGGATATGCTGATTATGTTTTGACCGAAGCTGGTTTTGGAGCAGATCTGGGCTTTGAAAAATTCATGCATATAAAGGCTAGGTTCAATGATCTTGAGCCGAATGCGGCGGTAATTGTTGCATCTGCGAGGGCTTTAAAATCTCATGGAGGGGTTTTACGTAGAGAACTAGACAAACCTAATATAGAAGCTCTTGAAAAAGGCATTTCGAATTTGACCCATCTCATTGGGATGATTAAAAGTTTTAATTTACCAGTAGTCGTTGCAATTAACAGATTTCCCGATGATACCGCTGAGGAAATCGCTGCAATAAAATCTCACAGTGAAAATGTTGGTGCATTTGCTGCAGTAGAAAGTTTGGGATTCACTGACGGGGGATCTGGAATGGTGGATTTAGCTCAAGCAGTGATTGCTGCATGTGAGGGAGATGCCCCAAATATTTCATATATGTATGAGGAGGATTCAACGCCCCAGGAAAAGGTAAGTGCTTTAGCTAAGGGTGTCTATAATGCAAGTGATGTCTCTTGGCCGCTTAGTACAAGGAGACAGATCAGGCGTTATACAGAACTGGGTTGGGGGAATTTGCCCATATGCATGGCTAAGACTCAGTTGTCAATTTCACACAATAGCAGACTTAAGGGTCGTCCATCTGATTATACTTTTGAAATTTCAGATGTGAGAATCTCGCCAGGGGCAGGTTTTATATATCCAATTGCGGGAAATGTAGTGACAATGCCTGGCTTGCCTGCAAGCCCAAGAAGTCTTGATGTTGACGCTGCAGGGAATGTGATTGGTTTATAGATTGCTGAAAAACTCTTTTGTGGAATAAGAAATTGTAATTATATGACATAGGTTTTCTTAGGTGTTTTCATGGGAGAATTTTTAAATTTAGTTTCACCAGATCAGGCTCTTGAGAAAGTGTTCAATCAACTAGACACTAGTCTAGGTAGTGAAATGGTCGAAATTAATGATTCGTTGAATCGAGTTGCTGCAACAGATGTGAAATCGTCAGAAAATTTGCCTTCTTATATTCGATCAACAATGGACGGATTTTCGGTAAGGGCATCTGATACTTTCGGAGCATCGGAATCATTACCAGCATTGTTAACCGTTGTAGGCGAGATTCCCATGGGGGTATCCACTAAAATTCAATTAGCTAGTGGGGAGGCTGTGAAAGCATATACAGGTGGTATGCTAGCTGTATTCGCTGATGCGGTAGTCATGGTAGAACGTACTAATCAGGTAGATAAGAACTTGATAGAAGTTACTAGACCTGTTGCGGCAGGAGAAAATGTTTTACAAGTTGGTGAAGATATTCGTCCTGGAGAAGTAATTTTCCAACGGGGTCAAAAAATTCGACCACAGGATATTGGTGGTTTAGCAGCATTGGGCATATCGCATATTAATGTAATTAAAAAACCTAAAGTGGCAATAGTTTCTACAGGTGATGAACTGGTCGAATTAGGTTTTGAAGTGCCTCTAGGTAAGATTAGGGATATTAATACTTACACTATTTCATCAATGATCATCGAGACTGGTGGGATACCAGTGACCTTTGGTCCTATCGGAGATAACTTCGAGGAACAATTAGAAATAGCTCAAAAAGCAGTTGAGGATTGTGACTTAGTTATTTTTTCTGCTGGAAGTTCTACAAGTAGTCGGGATATGACTGCAAAAGTTTTTGGTTCTCTTGGAGAACCAGGAGTTTTGGTGCATGGAATTTCGATAAAGCCTGGAAAACCTGCGATTATTGCATTAGCTAAAGGTAAACCCGCATTTGGGTTGCCAGGTAATCCTGTTTCAGCAATGGTTGTGTTTGATTTGTTAGTTAGGCCAGTAATAGAGAAATTATTAGGCTTGGATAATGATTTCTTTTCGAATGTGAGTGCACAAATTACTCAAAACGTCCCGTCTGTTTCTGGTAGAGAAGATTTTATTCCGGTTAGATTACATACTGAAAGTAATATGCTTTGTGCTACCCCTGTTTTTGGAAAATCGAACTTAATTTTCACTTTGATTAGGGCGAATGGAATTATAAAAATCCCTTTAGATTCTTCAGGAATTTATGAAGGAACAGAGGTTTTGGTAAAGTGTTTTTGAATGTCTAATAGTAATCATGACAGACGATATTTTTTAAATGATGTTCCTCTTGAAGAGGCCCATAGGCGTTTTGAATTAGCTCTCAATCAATCTAATCTTTTGGGATTAATGGAACCTCTATTAGTTCAAATAGATAATTCTTGTGGGATGGTGACATCTGAGCCAGTTTGGGCAAATGTTTCTTCACCTCATTATGATTCAGCCGCAATGGATGGAATTTCAGTAAGGGCAAAAGATACAATTGGAGCTACAGAAACGTCTCCAAAGCGATTATATATTGGCTCAGATGCAGAGTGGGTGGATACAGGGGATCCACTTCCTGATGGGTTTGATGCAGTGGTAATGATTGAGGTTGTAAATCGACTAGATGATAGTTGCGTGGAAATTCATGGTTCGGTTCCTCCTTACACAAATATCAGACCTATAGGTGAGGACTTTATAGCGGGAGAGTTATTATTACCCGAAAACCATCTCTTAAGACCAGTTGATTTAGGAGCATGCGCCGCAGCAGGAGTGACAGAGATTCTGGTAAGAACCCCAACCAAAGTAGCAATTATTCCTACAGGGACTGAATTAGTGCCCATAGGTAGCGATACTAATCCCGGCGATATTATTGAGTATAACAGTTTGGTCATCGCCGAATTGATCAAAGAATGGGGAGGAAATCCCACCCGCTTAAAACCTGTAGAGGATGACTACCAATTAATTAAACAAAAAATCCTTGATGTTTCGGATGACTACGATCTCATTTTAGTTAATGCGGGTTCATCTGCTGGATCAGAAGATTACACTGCAGATATAGTTGAATCTTTGGGGGATTTGATTGTCCATGGAGTTGCGTTGCGTCCAGGTCATCCTGTTGTATTAGGGATTGTTTCGGGAACTCCATTGATAGGTATACCTGGATATCCGGTATCTGCTGTTTTGACATCCGAACTTTTCGTGAAGCCTTTGATAGAGTATAAATTAGGAATTGAGGCTTCTGACAGAGAAATGGTGCAAGCAAAAATTACTACTAAAGTTAATTCCCCGATGGGGGAAGATGAATTTTTGAGAGTTCGTCTTGGGCTTGTGGGCGATTCAATGTTGGCGATGCCTATTCAAAGAGGTGCAGGGGTGATCACATCTTTGGTTGAAGCTGATGGATTGGTTAAAATACCGAGTTTCTCTGAGGGGCTTAGTCAAGGTGGAAAAGTTCAGGTTGAGTTGTTGAGAGATATCAATGTTGTCAACCGCACAATAGTGTGTACAGGGAGTCATGATTTGACTCTAGATTTGTTAGCTAGTCGATTAAGTTCATTGAAGCCATCAAGATTTTTAGCTTCGTCGAATGTCGGGAGTCTAGGTGGATTACTAGCTTTAAATAGAGGCGAATCTCATTTTGCAGGTACTCATTTGTTAGATGAATCTACTGGAGAATATAATCTTTCATTCATTCGCAGACATGTCAAAAACCGGAGTTTGGTCATTATTAATTTTCTGAATAGGGTTCAGGGACTTATTGTTCAGCCTGGGAATCCTAAGGGTTTATATTCGATAGATGATTTAATTCAAAACGGAATAGTTTTTGTAAATCGTCAAAAAGGTTCTGGTACAAGAGCTCTTTTTGATTATCAACTAAAATTATCAGGAATTGATCCTAAATCAATTCCTGGATATGAGACCGAAGAATATACTCATTTAGCTGTCGCTGCTTCGGTATTTTCGAAAAAAGCCACTGCTGGATTGGGTATTCAATCTGCAGCTGAGGCAATGGAATTGGATTTCGTGCCTTTGTTTACCGAACAATATGATCTTGTTATTCCCGAAGAATTTTATGATGGAGAGATTTTTCAACCTGTTTTGGAAGTAATTAGCAGTCAGAAATTTAAGGACGATGTCGAAGCACTGGGAGGATACGACACATCTATTATGGGTAATGAAGTTGTAAGGATTAAAACCTGAGATGATTTTGGTGAAAAGTAATGCGAAATAATAATATTACTGGTGTTGTGCTAGCAGGGGGGATGAGCCGTAGATTAGGAAGGAATAAGGCTTTAGAGATAATTGATGGTCAACCTATGATCACGGGAGTAATTGAAAAAATCCAAAAAATCACCTCTAGTATCGTAGTTGTAGTGAATGATGTCGAACGTGGAATACTTCTGCCGATTCCTGAGGGAATTAGTATTGTGGAAGATGTTTTTCCTGATAAGGGTTCCCTAGGAGGGATTTATACCGGATTGATTTCATCATCTACAGAATGGACTATGGTGGTGGCTTGTGACATGCCGTTTATTAATTTGGGATTGATGAGACATATGATTTCACAGACGCCTAATCATGATGTTGTTATTCCTGTAATAAGTGGAAGACCAGAAACAATGCATGCGTTATATTCAAAAAAATGTACTGAAAGCATTGCGTCAAATATCACAAAAAATGATTTAAAGATCACAAGATTTTTTGAAAATGTGCGAGTTCATTTTGTTGAAGATGATGAATTAATGAGATTTGACACATCCGGGATTAGTTTTTTTAATGTTAATACAGAATCTGATCTTGCAGAGGCAAGGCAGGTAATTAATCAAAGATCAATTGAAGGGACAAAAGAATAGAGAAATGAGTGAAGTGAAAATTTCAGTTGAAATTTTTGGAATGGCTAGAAAAATTGCTGGGACATCTGGATTTGATTTAGATGTTAAGAATACTTTGTCGTTGGACGAGTTTTGTGTGATTATTGCAGATGAATGTCCATCTTTGCTTCAAGGGGTTATCCGCAAGAATTGTTTAGGATTGGAAGAAAGCTATGTATTTAATTTGAATGGTGAATCCTTTTTTAATTCTGAGAATTTAAATTTTCATGAAGGTGACAAGATATTATTGTTTTCTAGTCAGGCTGGAGGTTAATTTGTTTGGATATCATGGGAAATTAATGGTAGTTGATCTTAATACGGAAAGTTGGTATTTGGATGATATTCAAGAGGATGTTTTCTCTAGATTTATAGGAGGAGTAGGTCTTGGAGCTTATTTGTTATATAGGTATTCTAAGCCTAATACTGATCCGCTAGCTCCTGCTAATCCTTTGATTTTTGCATGTAGTCCTTTGGTTGGAAGTAGGTTGACGACTTCAAGTAAATTCGCAGTGGTAACGAAATCGCCACTTACCAATTTAATAGGTGATTCTTTATCCTCAAGTTTTTTAGCGACAGCGCTAAAAGGCACTGGCTGTGATGCTCTTATGATTAAAGGAAAATCATCAAAGACTATGGTTTTAAAAATTTCAGAAGATGGAGTCGAATTTCTTCAGGGATCTGATTTGAAAGGCCTGTCTACTTTAGAAACTGAAAAGAGGCTAAAGGACAAATTTGGAAGATTTTATCGAATTGCGTGTATTGGTCCTGCTGGTGAAAATTTGGTGAAGTTTGCAAGTATTACCAATGACGGCGGTCGACAGGCAGCCCGTACAGGCCCAGGCGCGGTCATGGGTTCAAAGAATTTAAAGGCAATTGCTGTGAAAGGTAATCAGCCTCTGCCAGTGTTTGATAAGTCTTCATTGGAAAATATAGGACAGGATCTTACTAAAAAAAGCTTAGGTCCTGCTACAGAGAAATATCGCACTTTGGGTACCATCGCGAATGTTTCGGTTTTTAATAGATTGGGTGTTTTGCCGACTCGTAATTTTCAACAATCAACATTTGATGATGCAGAAGAAATTAGCGGAGAGGCTATCTCTGATTCTCATTTAGTATCAAATGCACATTGTGCAAATTGCACTATTGGTTGTGAAAGAATTTTAACTACCAATGATTCCAAAGAAGTAACAAAAAGTCGAATGGAATATGAGAGTTTGTTTGCTTTAGGTCCACTATTGGGTGTTTCAGATTCCAACGTAATTATACGAGCAGCATCTTTTTGTGATCTGGTCGGTATGGATTCCATCAGTGCAGGTGTTTCCATTGCGTGGGCAATTGAAACTTTCGAAAAAGGATTAATTTCCAAAGATGATACTAATGGAATGACATTGAAATTTAATGATGAAAATACGTTAATGTCCCTTTTGGATTTAATTAGCAAACGTGAAGGAATTGGGAATATTTTGGCGGACGGTACAAAAATCGCTTCCCAGAAAATTGGTAATGGTTCTGAGCAATGGGCTATGCATGTTAAAGGATTAGAAATGCCTGGATATGAGCCAAGAAATCTCAAGACAATGGCTCTTGCTTTGACTGTTAGTACAAGAGGTGCGTGTCACAATCGTGCTTCCGCATATGAGGCTGATTTTTCCTCAAGTGTAGATCGGACGAAGTCGGGCCCCGACAGAGGTATTATTGTGAAGGAAAGTGAAGACTTTTCTGCTGTGATTGATTCTTTGATATGGTGCAAATTTTTGCGCAAGGCATTCGATGACTTTTACGAAGAATCATCGGAGATTTTTTATAGAGTTACAGGCATTAAAATGACTGCTAATGAATTGAAGATGTCTGGGGAACGAATTAATAATCTTAGAAAAATGTTTAATATACGTGAAGGATGGACTAGGTCTGATGATACCCTTCCAACTAGAGTGACTTCAGAAGTATTACCTACCGGGGTTTCTCAAGGAGTTGGGTTGTCTGTTTCGGAATTGGACGAAATGATTGATGCTTATTACTCTGCCAGAGGCTGGTCTAAAGATGGGAATATCCCTGCAAAAAAGATTGCCGAGTTGGGTCTTTCAGATATAATGTAATGCAGTTGTAAGCTAATGATCTTTAACTGAAATTATCCAAAAACAGTTTGATGGATTCAGTTTTCGATATGGATTAATCAGTGGGAGTTTAAATTGACTATTGAGCAGAGCGCTCTGAGGAAAAACTTGATAGAACGTTTCCCAAGGAAACGCTCAAATTTGTTGCCAGCTTTACATTATGTCCATACTGAGTTTGGTTATTTGCCAGATTGGGCTATGGAAGTGACTGGATGGCATCTTGGTATTCCTGTGAGCGAGGTCTTTGGTGCAGCAACCAGTTATTCTGAATTAAGGATTGAACCACTTCCAAAAACATTGTTACGTATATGTAATGGATTGGGATGTGATTCTGTTGAAAGAGAGAAACTAAAATCAGTTATTCAAACCAAATTTAATTCTAACCCAGATATTGAAATTGAAATGATTCCTTGTGCTTTTCTGTGTGCTTTAGCACCAGCAGTTGAGGTTAACGGAAAGTGGATTGGAAGGGCTAACATGGATAAAATATCTGCTGAAATGATTGTTGAAGGATAAAATGGCAGCTGTGTATATTAAAGATAATTTTGATGCTTTAAAGGATATTTTTTCCAAACGAGTTGATTCGACTGATTCAAAGTTGAGAAAGATATTGGTTCAAGTCGGTCATTGTTCAAAATCTGTAGGAGCTGAAGAAATCTTTCAGTTTTTTGATGAACATGCTAATGAATCCGATTTAGTATCAATAGCTGGTTGTGATGGGGCTTGTTTTAATGCACCTCAGGTAACTGTAATCGAGCCGACAGGATCAAAAAGAAAATTTGGATTGGTCGATTTTGAAATTGCTGCTTCTATTTTGGATGGAAATTATCCTTCAGAATCTGATACGGAAACATATTTTTCTACTCAACATAGGATTGCATTGAGTGACTGTGGAGATATTCCATGCGACGATTTAGGAGAATATATAAAAATAGGCGGGTTTCAGTCATTGGTTGATGTGCTGGAATCTGAACCAGCACAAGTTATTGATAAAGTCCTTGATGCCGGTCTTAGGGGTAGAGGAGGTGCCTATTTTCCTGCTGGTTTGAAGTGGAAAGCTGTTAGTGAATTGGATGAATCTAATAGATACTTAGTGGTTAACTGTGAAGAAGGTGAGCCGGGAGTGTTTAAGGATAGACATTTAATGGAAGGGCTTCCATACAGAATCATAGAAGGTGCGATGATTGGTGCTTATAGTTCAAGAGCGAGCGAAATTTTCATATACGTTAACGCAGAGGCGCATCTTTCAACTACTCGGATCGAAGCTGCTGTAAAGCAATGCTATGATGTTGGACTTTGTGGAAAAGATGTTCTCGGATCAGGTTACGGATTTGAAGTCTTCATATTGCATGGCGCTGGTGGATATGTTTGTGGTGAAGAAACTACATTGTTGAATACCATGGAAGGATTTAGGAGAGAGCCCAGGGTTCGTCCTCCCTTCCCTACTGAATCTGGTTACCTTAATCAACCAACAGTGATAAATAATGCGGAGACATTAGCTAACATACCACACATAATTTCTCAGGGATCTGAGCATTTTAAAACTATTGGTTTGCCGGATGCTCCCGGATGTAAAATTATTAGCCTTAGTGGATTTGTAGACCGCCCCGGTGTAATCGAAGTTCCTATGGGAACATCAATTCGTTATATTGTTGAACAAATTGGGAATGTCCCGCAAAACGGTAAAATTGGCGCTGTTGCAGTAGGAGGTCCATCTAGTGGTATTCTGCCTGTGAATTTGATTGATACAATCATTAAGCCGGGTTTCATTTTAGAACCAGGAGTAATTTTGGGTGCAGGCGGAGTGATTGTAATTCCTGAAGGTAAAAACATCTTGAACGCCGTTAAATTGTTGACAGAGTATAATGCGACTGAATCCTGCGGAAAATGTACTCCCTGTAGGGAAGGTAATCCAAGAATGCTACAACTTTTAGCTCAATTGAATCCTGAACATGTTTCTTTTGATGAATTACATGAAATTAACAATCTCGCTGTGACTATTAATGCCTCTTCGCTTTGTGGGCTAGGTCAAGCATCTGGCAACCCAATACTTAGTCTTGAACATCATTTTGAGAACGATGTTTTATAAGGCAACAAAATTTTGAGGTATCTTTTATGACCATTTCAATTTCAGTGAATGGATCGAGTATTAAAATTCCAGAAGGATCTTCTGTACTTGATGCAGTAAATGCATCTGGGACATATATTCCGCAACTTTGTAAAGATCCAGACATGAAACAAATAGGAGCTTGCAGGACATGTTTGGTGAATGTAGAAGGAGTGAATGGATTTCCTGCTTCATGTTCATTACCTGCTTTAGATGGAATGGAAGTGAATACTGCAACTGATGATGTGGTCAATCTAAGAAGATCCGTTTTGGATTTAACTTTAGGAATGATTCCAAAAAATGATGCAAAAGAACCTCATGATTTAAAGGAATTGCGCATAGCAGCTGAAAAACATGGGTTATCAAGTAGCTCTTGGGAACACAGAGACCGAGAGTCTACGGATTCTAGTAATCCTGTTTTTGAAATAGCAATGGATAGTTGTATTTTGTGCCAGAGGTGTGTACAGGCTTGTCAGGATGGGCATCAATTTATTGGTGCAATTGAGATGTTAGGTGCTGGAACTAGCGGTCGTATTGGTACATTTATGGATAAACCTTTGATAGACTCAGTGTGTACCACATGTGGTCAGTGTCTTTCAGTATGTCCAACTGGTGCAATAAGTCTGAAAGAGGGTTCTCCTGATGTGTTAAAGACAACAAAATCTACTTGTCCATATTGTGGAGTTGGTTGTGGTATTCAAACGCAGGTAGATGAACGTGATCATATTGTTTCTGTTTTAGATGATCCAGAAAATCAATCTAGTTTGGGCATGTTATGTGTTAAAGGGCGTTTTGGTTTGGGGTTTGTAAATCATGATGACAGATTGAAAACTCCCTTGATACGCAAAAATGGTGAGTTGAAACCTGCAAAATGGGACGAAGCAATTGATTATGTGGCAAGAAGGTTGTCAGAATTTCGTGGGGATTCGTTTGCTACTCTTTGTTCCGCAAAAGCTACAAATGAAGATGGTTATGCCCAGCAAAAATTTTCTCGGTTAGTAATGAATAGTAATCATATTGACCATTGTACCCGATTGTGTCACTCCCCTTCTGTTGAAGCAATGTTGACTTCATTAGGTAGTGGCGCGACTAGTAATTCTTACCAAGATTATGAGGATGCTGGGTGTTTAGTAATTATTGGTTCAGATGCAAATTCAAATCATCCCGTTGCCGCTGCTAGAATGCGAAGAGCTGTACTTGAGAAGGGTGCGAAACTTATAATTATCAATCCCCGTAGAATTGAAATGTGCGATTTTGCTGATCTGTGGCTCAGACCTCGTCCAGGGACTGATGTGGCGCTACTGAATGCGATGGCGAAAGTAATTATTGACAACAATCTATCCGATCAACAATTTATTGATTCCAGAACGGAAGGTTTTGATGATTGGTTGGAGATTATCAAAAAATATGATTTAGATTATGCAGAATCTGTCACTGGAGTTCCATCTAAAGATATTCAAGAGGCAGCCAAGATTTATGCATCTCCCCCATTTAGCGGATCTTGCTTGATTTGGGGTATGGGGATAACTCAACATACTAATGGGACAGCCAATGCACATAGTCTTCTTAATTTAGCTTTTGTTTCTGGCCAGCTAGGCAAGCCGGGTTCAGGTATATCTCCACTAAGAGGTCAAAATAATGTTCAGGGCTGTGGTGATGCGGGATGTTTGCCTAATGCATTTCCTGGTTATCAGACTATTTCAAGTGAGTCTATTCTTAAGTTTTCTAATGCATGGGGGAAAAATTCATTGCCAGAAGAGGTTGGTCTTGTTGTAACAGATATGATTCCAGCAATTGAAGAGGGTAGAATTAAAGCGATGTATGTGACCGGAGAGAATCCACTACTTAGTGAACCAGATTTGTCACATGCCGAGGAAGCATTTAAAAAATTAGACTTCTTGGTTGTGCAAGATATTTTCATGCATGAAACTGCAGAGATTGCGGATGTTGTTCTCCCTGCTACATCGTTTGCTGAAAAGGATGGAACATTTACAAATAGTGAACGCAGAGTTCAACGTGTCAGGAAAGCAGTGGACCCGATTGGTGAAAGTAAACCTGATTGGCAAATTATCTGTGATGTTGCAAATAGAATAAGTTCGAATTTGGGATTAGGAATGGAATCCGAATTTAATTTTTCGAGTGCAGATGAAGTTTGGCAAGAGATGTCGAGTTTAACTCCGCTGATTGCGGGTATTAATTATAAGAGACTTGATGAAGAAGGTGGTATTCAATGGCCTTGTCCAGATGAAAATCATCCCGGAACCCGATATTTGTATTCTGATGATTTCCCCAGAGGTCCCAGGGCAAAATTTGTTCCGTTTGATCAAGGTCCACAAGCAGAAGAAATGCCTTCTTCAAGGTTTCCCCTGATTTTAAATACAGGTAGGATTTTATACCATTGGCACGGAGGAACCATTACCAGAAGATCGGATAATCTGACTGCTAGATCTCCTGAATTACAAGTTGCAATCAGTGAACTTGATGGAGAAAAATATCACATATCGGATGGCCAATGGATGAGGGTGACATCCAAAAGGGGTGTATTGGAAGGCAGGGCATTATATACAGATAAAATGCGTACAGGTGAAATATTTGTTCCGTTTGTTCGACTTGAAAAGCATGCTGCAAACTTTTTAACGAATGCTGCTTTTGATCCAAATTCTCGGATACCTGAATATAAAGTATGTGCTGTTAGAATTGAAGGGATGAATTCTAAAGATTCTGAGTAATAAATTGTCTTATTAATAATTTGAGGACGTATTTTATGACTACTGGACAACCATTAAGTAGAATGCCAAAACCTAGCGCGGAACAATACAAGAATGTAAGAAAATTGCTTTTGGCTCCCCTATTTGTATTTCCCGTTTCGGACTCAGATGAAATTGAATCTTTGTTGGAAAAATATTGGTCTGAAATTCGGGATCAGGTACAAAATTTAGAAAGATCTCTTGGTTCTGTTACTGAGGTTTTTCATGAAAATGTATTTTTAACTGGTGATGATGGACTAAACATGGTTGAGCGGATCAATCCTAAAGGTCATTCTTTTGTTCAGACTTTGATTCGATCCACTGCTAGGTTGGTTGCATTTGAAGATCAAGAAACAATTATGGAATTAAGTGATTGGCAACGGTGCTTGTCTATTGGAATTATGAGTGAGAAAGTTCGAAAAATTGTTTTGGATGGATATACACAAATTTCTGCTCAACGTTCTGAATTACTTACCAAGAAGATTGATGAATCTCTCCCCGAGGGTGGTTGTGCAATTATATTTACGTTGGAAGAATCAAAAATTCAATTTCCTGAAGATATTCAGGTATTTTATATTGCGCCCCCATCATTGAATGAAATTAAAAATTGGATTGACGAAAAGATGAAAAGTTTTTCTAATCAAAATTGAAGGTTTATAAATGACAGATAACAATAATAGACTTCGAAGCCAGGATTGGTTTGATACTCCTGAGTTATATGGGTGGTTGAGAAAAGCAGCTTTTAAAGCAGAGGGTTTTTCAGAAGACTCGTATGAAGGTAAACCAGTAATTGGAATCTGCAATACTTGGAGTGAACTCACCCATTGCAACTCTCATTTAAGAGATTTAGCTGAGGCAGTAAAACGAGGTGTTTGGCAAGCTGGGGGATTTCCTATGGAATTTCCTGTGTTGTCCCTCGGAGAATACAATATGCTTCCTACGACGATGCTTTATCGTAATCTGATGAGTATGGATGTTGAAGAATCGATCCGAGCGAACCCACTCGATGGAGTGGTTTTACTAGGAGGTTGTGATAAAACCACTCCCGCGCTTCTTATGGGTGCGGCTAGTGTTGACATACCTTCTATATTGGTAACAGGCGGCCCGCAATTAAAAGGCAATTGGCGTGGGGAAGAGTTGGGGTCATGTACTGATTGTCGGAGATATTCTGTTGAATTACGAGCAGGTAATATTTCTGAAGATGATTGGGCAGACCTTCAGGGATGCATTGTGAGGAGTGCTGGGCATTGTATGACTATGGGGACTGCTAGCACTATGGCGAGCGTGGGTGAGGCTTTAGGAATTGCATTACCAGGGAATGCAGCTATACCAGCAGTGGATTCACGAAGGTTGCAGCTTTCTGAAATTGCAGGTAGGAGAATAGTAGGCATGGTAAAGGAAGATTTGCGCCCTTCAAAATTGCTTACGCCTAGTGCTTTCGAAAATGCAATTAAAACCGTTCATGCAATTGGTGGCTCAACCAATGCCGTAATTCATCTTAATGCAATCGCTGGAAGATGTGGTATTGATTTGCCATTGACATTGTTCGATAAACTTTCTAGAACTACTCCATTTATTTTGAATTTAAAGCCCTCTGGGGATTACTTAATGGAAGATTTTTATTATGCGGGAGGATTACCAGCTCTTCATAAGGAAATCTTGTCTTTATTAGATGGTGACCAAATGACTGTGACTGGTAAAACTCTCAAAGAAAATGTCGCTTCTGCAGTTAACTACAATACCGACATAATTCGGACTCTAGATAATCCTCTTTCCGCTGAAGGTGGATTGGCAGCCTTATATGGATCATTAGCACCAAGAGGGGCAATTATTAAACCAACTGCGGCCTCAGAATCTTTATTAACTCATAAGGGAAGAGCCGTTGTTTTTAACAGTCACCATGAAATGGATGATTTGATTGATGATCCAGCTTTGAATATTCAGCCAGATGATATCCTAGTGATGAGAAATTCTGGCCCTATTGGAGGTCCTGGTATGCCTGAATGGGGATTCTTACCATTGCCCAAAAAAATCCTTGCGATGGGTATTCGAGATATGGTTCGTTTAAGTGATGCTAGGATGAGTGGCACAGCATTCGGTACAGTAATTGTTCATGTGGCTCCGGAATCTGCGTCTGGTGGTCCATTGGGAGCAGTTCAAACGGGCGATGAAATTAGTTTAGATGTGCCAAATCGAAAATTGGATTTATGTGTCCCTGATAGAGAGATTAAAAGGAGACTTTCAGAAATTCCTAATGTAAAAGAATCCGTAACTCGAGGTTATAGTTGGATGTATTCGCAACATGTTTTACAGTCAGATGAAGGATGTGATTTTGATTTTTTGAAGCATGAGTGATTTCAGTTGATTCAAAAATGTAGCATTAACTTTTCAAAATGGCTCCACATAAACGTTTTATAATGCTTTTTCCTCGAGCCATTTGTGAGTTACTTCAATTCCAAATCCTGGTGCGTCTGATGGTTTGACTCTTCCATTTTTTATAACTGAAGTTCCAGGTAAGACAACCATTTCCTCTAATGGAACTCCAGGAGGTGATACCCCTTCTGATCTTTCACCCCACGGGATTACAGGCATTGAGTACGCTAAATGTTGTCCATAGGGATAATTCATACCTCCATGCCCGATTACGGTAAGTCCATGAGCTTCGGCGATATGGCATATTCGTACACTAGCCGTAATACCACCGACCCACTGAATGTCTGGTTGTAGAATATCTACCAGTCCTCTTCCTGCAGCATCTGAAAAAGGATGAACAGTATACCAATGCTCACCCGTGGCTAAGATTTGTCCAGGGACCCTTTGTCTGACTTTGGAGTAGCTGTCCATATCTTCAGGAAGCATGTAATCTTCTAGCCATTTTATATTGAAGGGTTTTAGCGCTTCCGACAGACGAACAACGTACTCAATATTGGAAGACATCCATGAGTCAACGGCTAATTCAATATCGGGACCTATTTGTTCCCTTGTTTTTGCGATTATTTCTATATTCTTGTTTAATCCTGATATCCCTTCATCGGGGCCGTGTCTGAGAAATACTTTCACAGCTTTAAATCCAAGTTCTAAAAACCAATTCATATAATCACTAGTCTTGTATTTCAACAAAGTATTAGATGCATAGCAAAAGATATCGTCTTTGACGGGTCCTCCTAAAAGCTCATAAACAGGTTTCCCCAATAATTTCCCTTTGAGATCCCATATTGCGTTGTCAACAGCGCTAATTGCATAACTTGCAACTCCTGCAGTGCCATATGGTGAAGAAGCTCTTCGCATCATATCCCATAATTTTTCAGTAGCCATTGGATTTTGTCCAACCAAAAATTCTGAAAAATGATCGTTAATTATCGAACAAACTGGTCCAGAATGTATTGTGGTACCCAGTCCCCATGTACCATCTTCTGCAGTGACCACACAAGCTACACGATCCCAGTTTGAGGACCAAGATCTGTCATTATTGTCGTAATGGTATCTATCCATGGGGCTGACAAAATTTCCACCATTTGGATCAAGTTCAACTCTTGGAGGAGTCTTAGGAGTAGGTGTTAAATTGACCGGGATTGCTTTTATACTTTTGATTTTAATTTGGATTTCTCTCCCTATGACCAGATGAATTAAATGTTTTGGATTTGTACTTTCAAAGATCCTGACTTTTTATTGTATGCGGTATCAAAGGCTTCTTGGATTTTAGTTAATGGGTATGTGTGAGTGACTATTTTCTCAATACCGGCAGATTTATTTCCTAATAAGTCTATTGCAATTTCATAATCATGTTTGCCATCAATTATGCTATAACAATGAGAGAAAATTATGTCGAGTTCTTTTCCTAAAGGTATTTCCCAATCTAATGTTATTGGAGCTCGATATCCTCCAATAATTACAACTCTTCCCTGTTTCCGGGTTGTAGTAATTGCTTGCTTAATTGCGTCAGAATTCCAGCCTCCTACTGTTTCAATGGTTATATCTGCTCCTCTACCTTGGGTCGATTCTAAAACCGCATCGTTTAACGAATCGAAGTCGTTTTCAAATGCATAGTCTGCACCAAGATCTGTTGCCATTTTAGTTTGATGAGAGTGTCTAGTACTAGCAAATAATTTTCCAGCACCCAGCGCTCTAGCAGCTGCGATTGCAGTTAGCCCTATACTTCCTGCACCTATCACTACTACAGTTTCTCCACCTTTTAGTTTGCCTCTTCTTACAGCATGAACTGATACCGATAAAGGTTCTACTAGGGCACCTTCTGCCCAGCTCATTGAATCGGGAAGTTCATAACATGAAATGGCTTGTCTTGTGAGAAATTCTGCAAAACCACCACCTGCACTTGGGTTTCTTTGTGAACATTGAACATATTGGCCAGACCTACAATACCAACATTCCATACATGCCCTACCCTGTCCTATTCCCTCTACAGCTACTCGTTTGCCAATAAGTTTTTCAGAGACATTATGAGCTACTTCTACAATAGTTCCAGCTAATTCGTGCCCCGATGGATAGATGTCTTGATCTGTTTGATCGGTTTTAATTTGCAGATCTGATCCACAAATCCCAACAGCCTTTAATTCAACAATAACTCCCCCAGCAGAAAGTTCGGGCTTATCGATTTGACTTAATTGCATCTTGCCCTTGCCATCAAATAGTGCAGCTAACATGTTTTACCTTTCTATAAGTCATGAAATTTTCTATTAGTTTCTTTTTGGAGAAATATTTCCACCATTGGATTTAATGAAAGATTTTGCTCCATCTCTGATGAAGGAATGGAACGAAGTATCAGTATATAGGTCACTGGTAGATTTTTTATTAGCTGCATGCACGCGTTCTACAATTTCAGAACTTACTGCTAATGAGTCAGGGTGATCGGGTTGTCCTGTTAAACCTAAGGATTGTGCAAGATCATTTGGGCCCCCTGCGTAGGCATCTATTCCAGGGACGCTTAGTATATCGTCAAGATTGTCGAATGCAGTTTTAGTTTCTAATTGGGCTATTACAAGAACTTCTTTGTTGAATCCAGACATGATGTCTATGCGGGTTCCATTTTCTTCTCCCAATAGATCATTGTCGCCATGGAATAATCCTCTTCCACTACCGTAACTCCTATGTCCTTCGGGGGTATATCTGCACGCATCAGCCAATTTTTTAGCTTCTTCAGGCGTGTCGATATGTGGACCTATTATTCCTAACACTCCGCGGTCTAGATAGTAATTAATCATCCAAGAATCGATAGTCGGAACGCGGGCTATTACTGTGAGGTCATGAGCATCAGCCATGCGGCACATATCATCTATCTCATTTGGACCAAATGCCCCGTGTTCTCCATCCAAGTAAATGTGAGTAAAACCACCAAGGAGTCCGATAATTTCGACTCCTTCTATGGTAGGCCAGCTAAAAGACACACCTATTCCTTTTTTGCCAGCTTTGTTTGCAGACCGTATATTATTTTTTCTTATATATGCCATATCTTCTCCTATAATTAACTAATTTTAGCTGGTGGAAGTGTATTTGAAACCCAATTGCTTAAGTCATATAAAACATCGTTGGTAATTTCGTGGCCAATTTGATATTCATGGTAGTCTGGTTCATAACCAAACGTTTTTAGTTTTTCAGCAGCATCAACCCCATCATTCAATGGGACTATAGTGTCATTAGAACCGTGAGAAATGAAAACTTTTTGAGATCTTTTCTTTGGTAAGTTTGACTCTATGTAATCTGGAAGGATCATTTTAGAACTTAAAGAAGCGAGTCCACAAAAAACGTCTGGATTTTTGAGACCCCATAAATAAGTAACCATTCCTCCCTGAGAAAACCCTCCAAGGATGATTTGACCTTTAGGGGTTTTGTATTTTGCTGTGACTTCTTCCAAAAAATTATTCAATAGGAATTCGGTGTTTTCAGCATCTTTAATAAATTCGGGATTTTCGGTGTCACCTAATGTATTAAAATTCGACCAAGAGAAAGCCTCTGGACCGAATTCATTCATTAATTGGTTTGGAGCATTAGGGAATACAAAAATATAGCCTTCAGAGGAAATTAGGCCACTTAATGGAGCTAAATCTTTCATGTTGGAGCCATATCCGTGTAAAAGAATAATCATGGGATAGTGTTTTGCTGGATTATAAGTATTGGGGTGCGCCGTAATGTAATCTAAAGAATTTGCAGATTGTTTGAAAAATTCCAACTTAGCCCCCAAGAAAGAATGTAATTGCTGAAAGACTACTTTTTCTATGGATTTTGTGCAAGTTCACGAGAAAATTATTTGGTATTTTAGTACAAAAAATATATCATTGATTTGGTGCATCAATGACTATTTAAGATGTTGGATTAGAATTTTACTTTTTCGGTAAAAGAAATTTTTGTATGAGTATTTTTAGTTGTGAGTTGAATACAAATTGTTTTGAGCAAACCCAAGCCCTAGGGAAGTTTCTTGGTTCAAATGCCAATCCGGGAGATGTATTTTTGCTTTCTGGGGATTTGGGAGCTGGGAAAACATGTCTTACTCAAGGAATTCTATGGGGACTGGGTTCTGAAGAGTATGTGAGAAGTCCTACATTTGTACTAATTTCAAAATATACTGCTAGAATAGATTTGTATCATATGGATTTATATAGACTGGACACTGTAGAACATATTGAAGATTTGGGTATTGATGAATATTTAGAAGACGATGGGGTTTGTGTCATTGAATGGGCAGAAAAAGGATCTCCGTTATTTTCAGAAGAACATTTGAAAATACAAATGAATTTCGAAGATGAAACTTCTAGGAATATTATCCTAACTTCTGAATCCAAAAGGTATAAGGGAATGATTTCTCAATTAAGATCTTGGTCATAGGACGGAGTGTATTTTATGGAATTGTCTATAGATACATCAACTAGAATTGCGAGTGTTTCACTGTCCCAAAAAGGTAAAATGTATTCGCAAATTTCATGGAAATCTGAACAGAATCATTCAATTGAATTAGTTCCTGCAATCAGTGGATTGATCGAGAGGAATTCTATTTCAATGCAAAGTTTAGAATTGATAAATGTCGCTTCTGGCCCAGGCGGGTTTAGTGCTCTAAGAGTTGGAATGAGTACATCTAAAGGTTTATGTAAATCCCTTGGTATTCCAATAATAGCGGTGCCAACACTTGATTTAGAAGCGGAGTCATTTAGGTATTTAGGCCTACCAGTTTGCTCAGTCATTCAATCTGGGAAGAATAGAATTTATTTTGCAGTATTCGATTCTTCTGACACGATAGAATATAGAGTATCTGATATATCAGAGTTCCCAGGAATGATTCCTGAGCATGTAATTCTGTGCGGTGAAGGAATTAATTCAATCTCTGAAGATGTATTAAACAAATGTGGTGACGGAGTAAAAATTGCTAAATTGCAAAATCCATCGGCCAGAATTTATTCGCTTTCAAAAATTGGATATCAAAGATTTTTAGAAAATGATTTTGACGAAATTGATGCTTTGGCTCCAATTTATTTGAGGAGCTCACAATTAGCAAATGCACAAAATAATATTAAAGGAGTTAAATAAATGCAGAGGACATTGGTACTGCTTAAACCGGACGCAGTAAGTAGAGGATTAATAGGGGAAGTTATTGTAAGACTGGAGAACAAAGGTTTGAAATTTGTGGCCATGAAAATGATTCATGTTGATAGTGATTTGGCTGCAAGACATTATGCTGAGCATGTTGATAAACCTTTCTTTCCAAAACTTAGAAACTTCATTACATCTACACCTATCGTAGCATTGGTAGTAGAGGGTGAAGATGTAATTGATTTTGTAAGGAATTTAATGGGCTCTACTAATCCAATAGATGCTGCGCCAGGAACAATAAGAGGCGATTTGGCTATGTCTATAGGACCTAATTTGGTTCATGGTTCCGATTCTTTGGAATCAGCACAAAAGGAAATCGCTTTGTTTTTCTCGCCAACAGAAATATTTGATTATGAAAGGGATATTGATCACTGGTTGAATGAGGCTCCTTAACTTTTAAGTTTGCAGAAAAATTGTTACTGCAAACGGGTCACCTCTGTAGCTTGAGCCCATGCACTTTCGAGATTGTAGTGTTCGCGTTGCTCAGAGCCAAAAATGTGAATTATTAGATCCCCGAAATCTAGTAATACCCAACCAGATGCGGCAATTCCCTCTTTGTGGTGACGAGTCAAACCAACGTTTCTTAAACCTTTATCAATTGATTCAGATAGGCTATTGATTTGCCTTACAGATGATGCAGTCATTATTACAAAATAATCAGCAAAATCACTGCAGTTTGAAATATCTAGCAAAAGTATATCTGAAGCGATTGCTTCAGATGCCAAGTCTACTGCTAGTCTTGCGTCTTGTGCCATATCTCTAACGGATTGATTCATTTAGGTATTATAATTTGCAATTAAATCTTGGTCAACGATTCAAATTATTCATGGTATGGACATTTCACTTATGTTGAAGCTCGGAGTTCTGCTGTGCTAGTCTTATATGATGGATAAGGAAAAAGTAATAGTTGCTATGAGTGGCGGAGTCGATTCTTCCGTTGCAGCGTTGATTTTACATCATCAGGGATTTGATGTGGTGGGATTGACAATGAGGTTATGGAGTCACCCAGATGAAGAGGCGACTCGGAATAACAAAAGATGTTGTTCCGTTGAGGACGTGGATGATGCACGGAGGGTATGTAATAAAATCGGTATCCCTCATTATTTCATGAATTTTGAAGAACAATTCCAAGAGCATGTAGTGGATTATTTTGTTAATGAATATGATAGAGGACGTACACCTCATCCATGCTTGGCTTGTAACGATAAAATGAAGTTTGATTTTCTGTTACAGCGAGCGATGTTTCTTGATGCAAAGTACATCGCGACTGGACATTATGCCAGAATTCGTAGATCTGAAACTTCTGTAAAATTGCTGAAAGGTTTAGATGGACATAAAGACCAGTCTTATGTTTTATTTACCCTTGGACAATTGGAACTAAGCAAATTGATGTTACCTGTCGGAGAATTTCAAAAAAGTGAAATACGGGAAATGGCTCGTGAAGCTGGGCTTCCGGTAGCGGACAAGCCAGACAGTCAGGAAATTTGTTTTATTCCTGATGGTGATTATCGAAAATTTATATCTGAAAGAGTCCCCTCTAAGCCAGGATTGATGGTTGATGTTAACAATAATGTTCTTGGAGATCATCCTGGAATACAATATTTCACAATTGGCCAACGACGAAAGTTAGGACTGAAAGGTCATACTCCTGAACCGATGTTCGTAACAAAAATTTCTTCTGATGACAACAAAGTAATTTTGGGGTCTGAAGAAGATTTGTATACAAAAGAGTTCTGGGCGTCGAAGGTTAATTTTATCAATGGGACTTTACCTGATGGACCTTTGAGGGTGATGGCTAAAATAAGATATAAGGCTACACCTTCATCTGCGACAATTGAAAAAATTGATCGATTTCTCCATATAGAATTTGACGATCCTCAGCGTGCAATAACTCCAGGACAGGCTGTGGTCTTTTATATAGATGATGAGATTATTGGTGGTGGTATCATTGAGACTGAGTCCCCTGTGGTGTCTCTTGCGTGATTAGTTTTATGTGTCGAATATGCGCCCAGAAAATACAGAGTTGAAATCGAATCGGCCTACTTTTTTAGAAGAACAAAAACTTTGGAATTCAGGATACAAATTTATTGCAGGACTTGATGAAGTAGGTCGTGGAACTATTGCTGGACCTGTTGTGACAGGGATTGTTGTTTTACCTGAGTCTCTTTCAGGAGAGTGGGTCTCGCATATCAATGATAGTAAGCGTATGACTCCCAAAAGGAGACAATATGTTTTAGGTCATTTGCAGGATAGCGCAATTGCCCTTCAAACTGGGATTAGCTCTGTTGAGGAGGTTGATCAGCTAGGAATTGTTGAAGCTGTACAATTAGCAATGAAGAGATCTGTATGTTCTATCCAGATTACACCACAATTTTTGCTCATGGACGCCTTCGAACTTAATGGGATTGATATACCACAAAAGGCGATTGTCAAAGGTGATACATTGTCGATGTCTATTGCCGCAGCATCTATTTTAGCTAAAGAGACTCGTGATAGTTTGATGGTTGGGTTCCATGAAAAATTTCCGCAATATGGATTTGATAGTCACAAAGGTTATGGTACAAAAAAACATATTGAGGCATTAAAACTTTATGGCCCCTGCCCTCTTCACAGGAAAACATTTCGTCCGGTAAGCGAATATATTTGAAAATTGATTCAATTGGAGGTTTGAATGCCACATCCTACATTCGAAAATGAAATTTTAATTTCAACGACTCTTCAATCTTCGGTCTTTTTGAAGGACGGATTATTACATTTAGATAATTTTGTCACTATATCGGATGCAAAGTTTTCAGATCTATATGGGATTCTAGATTCCCTAGTTGAAATTCAAACAACAAAATTAAATAAAGAATCTGCTAGGAGTGAACTCACACGAATCAAATCGGAAGATTCTATGTACGAAGTGATTTTTCAAGCTTTCAATGTGTTGAAGTCAAATCTTAATATATTGAATGAAGTAAGAATTCCGTCTACTGAAATTCTTACTGATGATTGGTTTTCTCAGGCATTTACCGCCATTGATCGAGCATATTTGCAGGTTGCAATGTTTAGAAGAGCAAAATGGTTACGGAAGATTAGAGGTCTTTATGTGATTTTAGATCCTGGATTTACCGGAGGAAGAGATATTATTGATATTGCTAAGCAAACTTTATCTGGCGGAACAAAAATTTTACAACTAAGAGATAAAAAATCCGACAAATCTGAGGTTTTAGATATGGCGATTAGATTGAAAGAAATATGTGAATCTTCAGGAGCCTTATGCGTTGTCAACGATGATCCTGATATTGCGTTACTATCTAAGGCGCATGGATTACATTTGGGTCAAACAGATTTAGGGGTTAACTTCGCAAGACAAATCATTGCACACGAGACTTTTATTGGCCGTTCCAATAATGACCTTAAAGAAGCATTAGAATCTGAGAATATGGGTGCAGATTACTTAGCACTAGGTACAGTTTTTCCGACCAATACAATGGGCAAAAGTAACAGGGTTGCCACAGGTCTTCATACAATCAAAGAACTTCGCGATCAAACGGATTTGCCAATTGTTGCGATTGGTGGGATTAATGTGAAAAATGTTAAGTCTGTTGTTGATTCTGGAGCTGATAGTGTTTGCGTTGTGAGTGCAATTACTATGGCTGAAAATCCTGAGATTGAAACCAAAAAAATAATCAACAATATGGTGATTTGATGACGAAAAATAATGATGGCAATTCTGAGGTTCTAGCAACAATTTCATTGATGAGTGACCAAGCAATTTCCAAAATGGGATCTTTACATGAAGCTCGTGAAAAGGCTCTTGCTTCGGCTAGGCTGATTATCCAGAAGTCTGCAAAGTCAATTCGTGCGACCCACCGATCTGAATTTTCTGTTGCAAGGGAATTAATTTCTGACGTTGAAGAATTAAGGAGACGAATTGACCCTGTTCTATTAGAGTATCAAGTTGTCTACTTTGCGGGGTTTTGGGAAGATTCTCTAAAAGAATATGTAGAAGCATCACTTATTTTGTCATTTGCAGAAAGAAGTAGTATACCGACGATTGAAGATTTGAATGTTGGGGCTGCAGTATATATGAATGGTCTAGCAGAAGCTGCAGGAGAACTACGTAGGCTAATAATGGATTTGTTGAGAGAAGATAAGGATTTGGGACGTTGTGAAGGACTCCTGACAATTATGGATGAAATCTATACGGCCTTAGTGGTGGTGGATTTTCCTGATGCTGTGACTAGAGGTTTGCGTAGGAATACTGATATGGTGCGAGCTGTATTGGAACGTACCAGGTCTGATCTAACCACTGCGCTAAGACAGCAAAAATTACGAAATCAAATTTCGAATTTTAGTAAAGATTTTAAGGATAGGATTCCAGATTAATCTACTAAATTTTTGACCATGTAATACGCTTGTGGTACTCTAGATTGGCGGAAAATTCGTAAGAATTTTCCGAATATTAACCTGTTTGGAGGAAAACCCAAGTGGAATTTTTAGATATTATTCCGTTTATTACCATTGGAGCTTCAATCGTATCATTTGTATTTGCGATATTTGTTGTCCGTTCCATCATGGGAAATGATGAAGGTAATGATCGGATCCGATTTATTGGAGATGCTATCAGGGAAGGCTCTATAGCTTTCTTGAAGCGTCAGTATACACTGCTGGCAATATTTGTTGTCGTTGTTGCAGTGATTGTTGCAATACTTGTTGATTACGATATTTTAGGCAAAACTTCTGTATCACGATCAATTCCAAGTACTGCAATTGCTTATTTAGTTGGAGCTATCGGTTCTGCTCTAACTGGATATATTGGAATGAGTATTGCCGTTAGAGCGAATACTCGAACTGCAGTACAAGCTCAAAAAGGTTTAAATCCTGCTCTCAGGCTTGCTTTTAATAGTGGCTCAGTTATGGGAATTTCCGTTGTTGGAATTGGATTGTTGGGACTTGCTGCTTTGTTCATGATTTTTGGTGATTATAAAATTGTTGCTGGATTTGGATTTGGCGCTTCTACAATTGCTTTGTTTGCTAGAGTAGGTGGAGGCATTTTTACCAAAGCAGCTGATGTGGGTGCTGATTTAGTAGGCAAAATTGAGGAAGATATCCCAGAAGATGATCCTAGGAATCCTGCTACTATTGCTGACAATGTTGGGGATAATGTAGGAGATGTCGCAGGTATGGGAGCCGATCTTTTTGAGTCTTATGTTGGCTCGATAATTGCCACTGTGGCATTAGCATCTATTGGTTTTGCATCTTTGGGTACAGCGGTTACAGAGGAAGCTCTAAAAGCTTTACCAATGATAGTTGCTGCTATTGGCATTTTTGCTGCGATAGTAGGAACTTTTCTGGTTAGAACTGGTGAAAATGCAAATATGGGTAGATTACTTTGGTCATTAAGGACAGGTATATTTGCCGCAGGTTTACTAGTTTTAATTGGTGTTGGAATTGTAATTTACATAATGGGATTAGACTTCAAACTCTGGTTAGTGGTACTTACTGGACTCGTAGCAGGTCAAATTATAGGAACTGCTTCAGAGTATTACACCTCTTTTGAATTCAAGCCCACTAAGGACTTGGCTGAGCAAGCTGGCTCAGGTGCAGGTCCTGTAATAATAGGCGGACTGGGATTGGGTATGTTGAGTACTGTAATTCCTGGTCTTGTCGTTGTGTTAGCAATGTGGATAGCTTATACGTTAGCAGATACATACGGTGTTGCATTAGCAGCAGTTGGAATGTTGTCAACTTTGGGAATTACTCTGGCAACTGATGCCTATGGCCCAGTAGCCGATAATGCTGGTGGAATTGCTGAACAGGCTGGTTTAGATCCCGAAGTCCGAGAGCGAACAGATGCACTTGATTCCTTGGGCAACACTACAGCTGCAACAGGTAAAGGTTTTGCGATTGGATCGGCGGTTCTTACTGCTTTGGCATTGATGGCGGCGTATTCCGAAGTAGTTCAGGTAGAGGCATTTGACCTTCTGAAAATAGAGGTACTTATGGGAGTAATAATTGGAGCTATAATGCCGTTCTTGTTCTCAGCTCTCACTATGCGTGCTGTTGGAAGTACCGCTCAGGCAATGGTAGAAGAGGTTAGAAGGCAATTTCGTGAGATTGTTGGACTCAGAGAAGGTAAGGCTGAAGCTGATTATGCTAGAGCTGTTGATATAAGTACTCAAGGTGCAATGCGCCATATGATCCTCCCAGGATTACTGGCAATAATTGTTCCAGTTGTTGTTGGAATAGTTTTGGGTGCAGAGGCTTTGGGGGGTCTTTTGATCGGATCCATAGTTGTAGGATTTTTGTTAGCTGTAATGATGGCGAATGCAGGTGGAGCATGGGACAATGCAAAGAAGTATATTGAAGCAGGACATCATGGAGGCAAAGGACAACCAGCTCATAACGCTGCTGTAGTTGGAGATACGGTTGGAGATCCTTTTAAAGACACTTCTGGACCTTCGCTAAATATTTTGATCAAACTGATGTCCATAGTAGCCCTTGTGTTTGCACCGATTTTTTTAAATATAAATTAGTAGGCACAAAAATTCATACTTTATGATTAAGAAACGACTTCTTTATAGGAGTCGTTTCTTCTAAGAGTTGTGATTGAGAATGAAGTAAAGGTGATGAAATGACTGGAGCAGATTTAATTGCGAAGATTTTGAAATCTGAAGGAGTAGATTTTATGGGAGTGATTCCATTTAATACTCTGGAAGAGGCTGGTGCAAAGATAGGCATCAGACCATTGATATTCAGGCAGGAAAGAGTTGGAGTCAATTTGGCTGATGGGTATTCTAGGATTTCAAAGGGTGAAAAGACTGGTGTTTTTGCGATGCAAGCTGGTCCAGGTGCCGAAAATGCATTTGCGGGCGTTGCTACAGCATTTGCAGATTCAGTACCTATTTTTTTAATTCCTGCATCCAATCCTAGAAATCGTACTGGAGTCCATCCAACTTTCAGTCCAAGTGATACTTATAGTAGTGTTACAAAATGGTCAGGAAAAGTATCTGTTATTGAAAGTATTCCTGAGATGATGCGTAGATCATTTAGTCAGCTTCGTATGGGAAGGCCTAGCCCAGTTTTATTAGACGTGCCATCTGATATTTTGCGTGGTGAAATTCCAACTGGAATGAATTTGAATTATTCTCCAGTTGTAAAATTCCGTGCCTCTGGAGACCCTAGTGATGTGAAAATGGCTGCAAAAATGCTTTTGGGAGCAAAAAGACCAGTAATTCAAGCTGGTCAAGGAATCTTGTATGCTGATGCATCAGACAAGTTGTTAGAACTCGCAGAGATTACTCGTGTTCCAGTAATGACAACAATGGCAGGAAAGAGTTCGTTTCCCGAAAATCACGAATTGTCGTTGGGAACTCGCAGTAGCACTACTACAGATATGGTTGTAGATTTTCTTGATAAGTCAGATCTAGTTTTTGGTATTGGATGTAGTTTTACAAGAATTCATTATGGAATGGATGAATTTGATAAAAAAACATTGGTGCACATAACAAATTCTTCAGACGACATAAATAAAGATTATTCTCCAGACCATGCTGTTATTGGAGATGCCAAACTTGTGTTGGATCAACTTATTACTGAGGTAAAGAGTTTACTTGGGTCTGACAAAGTAAACGAAAATTTTAAATTTGAAAATGAGATTGCGGCAATAAGGCATAATTGGTTCAAACAATGGATGCCTCATTTGACTTCTGATGAAATCCCAATAAGTCCATACAGAGTAATTTGGGAATTAATGCAAAATACTGATCCTTCAGACACCATTGTAACCCATGATTCTGGGAGTCCTAGGGATCAGGTAATTCCATTTTATAATGCTACAAATCCAAATGGGTTTATTGCATGGGGTAAGTCTACTCAACTTGGTTATAGTTTGGGGCTTGCAATGGGAGCAAAAATGGCGAGTCCGGAGAAAATTGCTGTAAATATTATTGGAGATTACGGATTTGGAATGGTTGGGCTGGATATAGAGACTGCTGTGAGAGAAAAAATCCCTATATTTACAATAATTTTAAACAATTCAGCTATGGGGATTTATAGACCTCAAAACTTCCCTACTGCTAATGAGCTTTATGGAACAAAATATACCGGTGGTGATTATTCTAAGATAGCTGATGCTCTTGGTAGTTATAATGAAAAAGTCACATCTCCGTTAGAAGTAGGACCTTCTATTAGACGCTGCATTGAAGTGGTAAAGTCAGGGCAAACCGCAGTATTAGAGGTAATGACAAAAGAAGAGCCTGAAATGCCCCATAGGATTTTTTAGTATTTAAAGATAAAATATTTTGGAAGTTTGTCAACAATTTTGATAGATTTAAATAGGTTAAAATAATTGTTGTTCATGTATACTTCTTGTGATGTTTTTGCCCAGGTGGCGAAATGGCAGACGCGGCGGACTTAAAATCCGTTACTCTTTATCGAGTGTGTGGGTTCGACTCCCTCCCTGGGCACCACTACATGAGTATATCTAACGTCTCCTGAAATACGGTGAGCAGAACTCGTTTGAACACAGATATATCTTTAAGTCTTCATTGGTAGCATCGTAATAACTAATCACTGGGTATCCGTTTGCTCCTATTGTTACAGAAGAGGTAATTCCAACGTTGCCAGTAGAATCCAGCGTTCTAGCGGTACCTGAAGCACAATCATCTGCGCCACAGACATATACCTTTAAGTCATCATTGGTAGCATCGTAATAACTAATCACTGGGTATCCGTTTGCCCCTATTGTTACAGAGGTGTATGTTCCAACGTCGCCAGTAGAGTCCAGTGTTCTAGCGGTACCTGAAGCACAGTCAGCAGCACCACATGTATATACCTTTAAGTCATCATTGGTAGCATCGTAATAACTAATAACTGGGTATCCGTTTGCCCCTATTGTTACAGAGGTGTAGGCTCCAACGTCGCCAGTAGAATCCAGCGTTCTAGCGGTACCTGAAGCACAATCATCTGCGCCACAGACATATACCTTTAAGTCATCATTGGTAGCATCGTAAGAACTAATAACTGGGAATCCGTTTGCCCCTATTGTTACAGAGGTAGCTTGCCCAACGTAGCCAGTCGAGTCCAGTGTTCTAGCGGTACCTGAAGCACAATCAGCAGCACCACAGACATATACCTTTAAGTCACCACTATCACCAGCAGGAATACCGTAATAACTAATAACTGGGAATCCGTTTGCCCCTATTGTTACAGAGGTGAAGTTTCCAACGTTTCCAGTAGAGTCCAGTGTTCTAGCGGTACCTGAAGCACAGTCAGCAGCTTCACATGTATATACTTTTAAGGCGGTATTGGTAGCATCGTTATAACTAATAACCGGGAATCCGTTTGCCCCTATTGTTATAGAAGAGTACTGCCCAACGTTGTGGGCAGAAGAGTCCAGTGTTCTAGCGGTACCTGAAGCACAGTCAGCAGCTTCACAGACATATATCCATAGGACTGAGGCTGTATTGTTAGTAATACGATAACTAATAACCGGGAATCCGTTTGCCCCTATTGTTACAGAGGTGAAGGCTCCAACGTCTTCAGAAGAGTCCAGTGTTCTAATGGTGTCATCCGTAGGTATGGGATTACTGAAAGTAGCGCCATCAGAACCGTCACTTCCATCAGAACCGTCACTTCCATCAGAACCGTCACTTCCATCAGAACCGTCACTTCCATCAGAACCGTCACTTCCATCAGAACCGCGAGACCCCTTCTTTCCAGGTTCACCTTTTGGTCCTACTTCCCCTACCGTGCCGCTTTCCCCAATTGGACCTTGGGATCCGGTTAGTCCGATATCACCTTTTGGTCCTGCTTTCCCTACCACACCGCTTTCCCCAATTGGACCTTGGGATCCGGTTAGTCCGATAAGTCCAGTATCGCCTTTTGGTCCTGCTTCCCCTACCACACCGCTTTCCCCAATTGGACCTTGGGATCCGGTTAGTCCAGTATCGCCTTTTGGTCCTTGTTTCCCTATTGTGCCACTTTTTCCAATTGGACCTTCGGGTCCAGTTTGTCCGATAAGTCCAGTATCGCCTTTTGGTCCTGCTTCCCCTACCGCGCCACTTTTTCCAATCGGGCCTTCGGGTCCGGTTTGTCCAGTATCGCCTTCACAATCAATCAAAACTACAGACAAAATGATGAATGTTAGAACGAATAAAAATCCTAAAAAGAGAAGAGATTTGTAGTTGAAGAGTGATTTGATTTTTGGGTATTTGAAAGCAGATGTAAATTCACGGAGCTTTAGAAATTCTTTGACTAAATTCTGAAAGACTTCAACAAGTTTCGAAATAAATAATTTACAGGAATGCATCACCTTCTCATAATAAATAATTTTTAATCATTGTCAAAATAATCACTCTGTTTCCTCCGATACAAACGATAATGACTACTGACGGACCACCCAACCCAGCAACTTGAATCTGGAAAGCTATGGATAACCATTTTGGATAACCATTTAGATCGCGTGCCTATAAATTACATTATCTACAACTGCCTGCCATTATCGGGTGGATGTGCGGAATTAATCTGCTAGAATGGCGAGGAATGTTGAATACTGGAATAGCGTCGACGGACTTAAAATCCGTTACTCTTTATCGAGTGTGTGGGTTCGACTCCCTCCCTGGGCACCATTATCACCCTATTTATTACTCTTAGGATGATAGTGATTTTCTCGATGGGATACCATTTTGGGGCGCCATTTTTTGACAAAACTTTAGTAGGTATTAACATATGGGTAACGGTTTCATGTATTGGATGGGGAGCAATATCATTATTAATCAATGGGTTTCTAGCTTAACACCCAAACGTTTAATAATTTATTTAGCAATTTTTGCGGTAGGAATATATGTTGTTTGGTATGTAGTTGACGCACTCCAAGGCTTTGATCCAAATTATAGACCTGGCAAAATATCAGCTGAGCCGGCTACTGGCAATATAATAAAAGGGGGCCCTGAAATCTTTGACCCAACAAAGAAGACTCCTACAGCCGTGCCTGCTCCCTAGTTATTGGAATGAAAGAATGGTTAGCAAGTAGTATGACGACTCTTTTATTGCTGCGACATGGCGGGAACTACCACCTGGGTATCCATACGGTTATTTGGATGTATAACTTTCGAAAATCTTCTTAGCAATTTCAGAAAGGGTATGATGTGTAATCTTGCCTTCAGCTTCTTCGCGGCTTCTTGCGTTTGAGTGAGAGTTAACTACGATAGAAACAGACAAGTCTAATTCAGGTGAATAAAAAACTTCCGACATGTATCCTCCCCCGCTTCCAGGGTGACCGTAGGTAGTTATTGAGTTGTCGGATAGCATAAGGGTTGTTTTTGTAACATGGTAGCCGTATTGATGTTCTGGTTTTGCCCCTCCAATTGCTATTAATGGGCCAATGAAGGATTCTAAAAGACTTGCACGGGCCATAGGTGAGATCGCCGATCCTTGATTACTTAGAAGTTCATAAGACCATTTAGCCATGTTTTCAGGAGTAGTAATAATCCCAGCTGCTGCCCAAGTAGTTCTCCCGGATGCTGTGTACCAGTTAGAATGATGAGAAACCTCAGAAATATCACCGAATCCAGCACCACCCCAAAGTGAGCGGTCACCATGTGGGTGAGCGGTATTTGATGGGGGAGTGTCTTGTGGCAATAGAACAGCAACAAGATCAAGTGGATCAAATAGTTTTGATTTGTAGAGTTCATTTAAAGGGCGTTGGCCGGCGTGTTCTGCAATCAATCCCAGTAGCATCGAATTAGTATTTACGTATTTGTAGGTACCTGGTTGTGTAAACGGAATGATTGATAGTCGTATTGTTTCGATTGGTTGCCAGTTCGAGTTCTCTTGAACTTCCGTTATTTCTTTTCGGGAATAATCTTTCACATCTTCAATGCCAGAAGTCATGCTCAAGAGTTGTTCGATGGTTACGTTAGAGTTAATTATGTTCTTGTCTAATAACTTATAATCGCTATGATCTGAAAGAACAGATTCTAATGTGTCCGATAGTGAATATAAGCCTTCGTCAATCTGTTGCAAAATTAATCCTGCAAGGATTGTCTTTGAGGTGCTTCTAACAAGGACAGGAGTACCTACGGTCATCATGTCGAGAGAATTTGAATTTCCCTTGGCGTATCGCCAAAGATAGCCATTTTGATAGACTGCCACGGATATTCCAGCCTTTTCATTGGCGTTGTCGTAGTGGTCATCGATAGCATTTTGGAATTCTGTTTGAAGAAGCGCAGAGAAATTTTGATGATCCGCTACTGATTCAAAATTCAACACCTCAACTGAGGATGAGGTTGTTTCGCTTGAAGATGTTTTTTGGGTGTTCTTAGGAATCTTTTTACTTGTGTTCAACTCCGTTAGTGCTGGCATCGTAGATGTGACCGTAGCTTTGGATTCACAAAGGTCCCATGTTTTACTAAGATCTTGCAGGTGCTTTCCTGAGAGATTGTCAAAGGCCCCCTCTATTCCATGTTCAATTATAGCCTCTTTTGTTTCGTTATTTAGCGATTCGGAGTTTGTGATGAAACATTGACCCATACTTTCTCCTTTAGCCCAAGTTTCCCAAGTTGTTTTGACATATTTTGTTACTGCATTCCTAAATTTTAAATCCATGTCCGACATTGTTTCTGTTTCAACTTTAGTTTCTGGGATTTGGGAATTAGTAGGTTGATTTTCACCACCACAAGCTACGAAAGATATTGCCATGATGCCCATCACTATATTGATGATGATTTGTTTAGTAGACAAACTAGTAATCCATTGGTTTAGCATAAACTCTCTAATTACTCCTCTTCGAAATGTGATAATGGTATTAAAAAATATGGATGGGAACAAGTGCTTTTATCAAAATTAAATTGGCAAGCGGATCCACTACTACTTAACTAAGACTCTAAGACATACCCCCTACTGTTACTGATAATGATGACTGACAAACCCCCAACCCAAAAGACAGGGGTAACCATTTTTGGGTACCATTTAGATCGGGTTCCTATGAATTACATTGTGAACCGCTGATAACCATTTTCGCGTGGATGTGCGGAATTAATCTGCTAGAATGGCGAGTAATGTTGAATGGTGTAACAGGGTCGACGGACTTAAAATCCGTTACTCTTTATCGAGTGGGGGGGTCGACTCCCTTCCTGGGCACCAAAATCATTCAATAATTTTTCTTAATAATTCTTAGATATAGGAGAGAGCTATGACCGACGAAAAAACACTCAGGCAGCGTATCGGGGATGGTGAAGTGCTGGTTGCTTTGCGTGGATCACTTCAGACAACCAAAAGTCAGTTGGCCGATATTTGGGCAACTGACCGCTACGATTATATCTGGATCGATGGTCAGCATACAGCCTTTAGCGAAGAATCCCTTGTAGCCTATTGCACTGCTGCTGAAGAGTTGGGTATTGATGTGCAGCTTCGCATCCCTCACACTCGATACGCCTATTTGGTAGGGAGATATCTGGATCTGGGATGCAGTGCGGTTCTGGTGCCTGAAGTGATGGAAGAGGAGACGGTTGATGATGCTATTGACTATGCCTACTATCCGCAGATTGGGCGTCGGAGTTGGGGTGGAGATGCGCGCAGAGGTTTCCGTGGTGTGGCCCAAGGCATGGATCGGCTGGCGTATGCAGCGTGGTGGAACGACTATGTGATCTTGAGCATTCAAGTGGAGTCGGTCGAGGCGGTGACAAACATTCGGAAATTAGCCAAACAGGGTGTGAGCGTCGTGACGTTTGGGCCTAATGATCTGTCCTTCAATATGGAAGGACATTTAAGCTATCCGCTAACAAGTGTGGATGATTGTATGCGCAATGTGGCCGCCCAATTGGATGGCACGGGTATCCGTCTTGCCATGGGCACAGGAACCAAGCCTGAAGAACGAGAAAAGTATTTGGCGATGGGGATCACGCTGTTTCAAGAAGATCCGCCTTTGTAGGTGTCGATTCCAAACCTATTTATTTAAGGTCCCTTTTTATAGAAATTAAAAAAACAAAAGTTTGGTAAACTTAGCTCATGCAAAAACAAGGCAAGTTTAAATGACTGACCAGCCAAATATCGTATTTATCATGGCGGATGATCATGCAGTAAAGGCGATAAGTAGTTATGGTGGTGGTATCAACCAAACCCCTAATATTGACCGACTTGCACGTGAGGGAATGCGTTTTGATCATTGCTACGTGACTAATTCGATTTGCACACCGAGCCGAGCCGCGATCTTGACTGGCACTTACAATCATGTCAATGCTGTATTTACCCTTGATTCGAAACTCGACAATCGTTTACCTAACGTTGCAAAACATCTTCAAACAGGTGGATATCAAACGGCAATCTTAGGGAAATGGCATTTGGGTGAAGGTAAAGATCACGAACCGACAGGGTTTGATTACTGGTCAGTTCTTCCTGGGCAAGGTGAATATTTTGACCCTCTTATGATCGAAATGGGTGTTGAAATTGAAATGCCTGGTTATGCAACAGATGTAATAACAGATAAAAGTCTTAACTGGCTCGAACAGCGTGATAAAACGAAACCATTTTTCTTAATGTGCCACCACAAGGCTCCTCACCGTGAATGGGAACCCCACCCAAAGAATAGAGGGCTTTATCAGGAGGATATCAACCCCCCCGACACTTTTGATGACGATTATAAGAATCGATCAAATGCTGCGTCTAAAGCTAGGATGCGAATTAAAGATGATTTGAAATATGCCGACCTTGGTCTTGTCCAACCAGAGGGGGGGGCCGAAGTCGGTGAACGTAACATGTCCAATAGTACACACAGGAAAATTCCAAATCCAGAGGATGTAACCGGTATGCGTTTAATCGATAAAGATACGGGGGAGGTATTCACATTTAAAAATAGGGATGAACTGAGTAGCTTTAAATACCAAAGATATCTCAAGCGTTACTTGCGCACGATTGAATCACTTGATGAAAGCGTAGGACGGATTTTAGATTACCTAGATGAAAACAACCTATCAGAAAATACAATCGTGATTTACACATCTGATCAGGGTTTTTTCCTCGGTGAACACGGCTGGTTTGACAAAAGATTTATGTATGAAGAATCGTTTAAGATGCCGTTTCTTGTTCGTTACCCCAAAGAAATTAAATCGGGTGTGATTTGTAAAAACATAGCCTCTAATGTGGACTTCGCACCCACATTCCTTGATTTTGCAGGATTAACAATTCCCAACTACATGCAAGGTAAGAGTCTTCGCCCTTTGCTTAAAGGCTCTGCTCCGAATGATTGGTCGGAGGTTGCTTATCATCGTTATTGGATGCATCGTGATCCTGTTCACAATGCCTATTCTCACTATGGTATTCGTAACCAGCGCTATAAACTTATCTATTGGTACAACGAGGGATACGGCCTTCCAGGCACCAACTTCGGTGGTGAAGATCGTGAATGGGAACTTTTTGACTGTGAAAAGGATCCATTGGAATTGTTCAGCGTATTTTTCGACCCTTCCTATAAGGAAGTTGTGGAAATGATGACAAGGGAGATGGAAAATAAGATGGCTGAAATCGGTGATGAGCCAGAGCACATTTAACCGCTAAAATTCTTACTAGTAAATGTGGCGAAAAAGTAAACATAATATGCAACAAAATATACCGGATGGTATCGCGAGACTGTTGGATCAACTCGTAAGCATTACCAAGGAGAATTTCAAAGAATCTCTTGTTGGAACTTACCTGCATGGATCCTTGGCCATGGGTTGCTTCAATCCTGTTTCAAGTGATATCGATGTCTTGATCGTAGTGAAGCTCAAGCTATCTTTGGAAGATAAGCGAACTCTTGGTGATTCCTTTATTGAGTTGGTAGAAAAATTTCCCGCAAACAAGATAGAGCTAAGTATTGTGACGTTAGATGCCTTGTCTGACTTTCGATATCCGACACCATACGAGTTGCATTTTTCTAACGAAAATCTAGACGATTTCACAAACGTAGATTTTGATTTGATGAAAAGCAGGGATGATAAGGACTTGGCAGCACACTTTGTTATTATCAAGAATCGCGGTATATGCCTTTATGGAGAACCAGTTACAAAAGTATTTCCTGACGTGTCAGATGAGTATTATCTGAAATCGATTGCACAAGATTTCGACTGGAGTTATAACAACGTCATTAATGGGCAAGAAGATGGTACATGTAGTGTTCCGACCTATGCAGTTCTTAATACTTGTAGAGTTTTGGCGTTTATCAAGTATGGATTAGTAGCTTCGAAGGCCGAAGGCGGAGTATGGGCAATTGAACATTTGCCGAAAGAGTATGCACCACTAATTGTAGAGGCAGTAAAAGAGTACGCCGAAAGTGGGACATCGAATGAGGTAGATGCCAAGCTATTGAAACTGTTTATTGTCTGCGCTGAAAAGGAGATTTCTAAAGCGCTGGATGTGTAAAAGAGAATATTTTAAATAGGATGGGGCTAAGTTTTGTTGGTAACATTTTGCATAAATGCAGTGATCGAACTCTCAAGTTGATGGAAGTTCTTAATAGGGTGAGACTGCGGAATTAATCTGCTAGAATGTTCAGCAATGTTCAATGGTTTAACAAGGTCAACGGACTTACAATCCGTTACTTTTTATCGAGTGTGAATGTTTGACCCTTCCTGAACACTACCATCCTAGAAGTGAACCATAGGTAAGGAGCAGACATTTGGCCCTATTCATGATGAGGAAAAATGATTCACTTGTAGTGCTATATAAGTTCTTATCACTACTTCTCCTAACTACAACACTCACGCTGCTGGTGGCTTGTAATAGAAATTCTGAGCCTAATATTGAAACTACAGTTGTACCAGCCGTACCAGCTGAAATAGCTAAGACAGTAGCTGCAGCGACACCTGAATCCTTGACACCCACTGTTGTACCAACTGTCCCAGTTGAAATAGCTGAGGTAGTAGCTATAGCAACCCTTGAATCCTTTACACCCATTGTTGTTCCAACTGTACCAGCCAAAATAGCTAAGGTGGTAGCTACAAAGCCCCCTGAATTCTTCACACCCACTCCTGTCTTTCCAACGACTACCTCTAAAGCCACTCCTAAATTGATTCCGACATCTACGTCTACGACGAACTTATTACTATCTGTTCAACGTCAGTTGGAATGGCCGATTGATGTGGGCACTAGCCACTTTGGAGCTCTCGGCAATGAGCTTGACGGATTTTCTGGGGCGTGGGTACGCCCACTTCCCGGAAGATTTATTTGGGGGTTAATGGAACCAAGTGAAGGTGATTATCTATGGAAAGCGAGCGATAATTGGGTACGTAAATGGCAGGAGGACCGCCTAGGAGTCCTAGTAATGATTTGGCCTTTCGCTCAATGGGATCAAAACATATGTCATGCCGAAGACCCTCCAGTTGAAACCCCGAGAGTCTTTCCTCAATACGACTCAAATCTACTCTTACGTATGTATCCGCCCTGCAAACCCCAATCATATACTTCTTGGCTGAGTAAGGTCGTAGAGCGCTACGATGGCGATGGATTGAATGATATGCCTGGCCTTAAATATCCCATTCGCCACTGGGAAATTGGTAACGAGCCCGATATGCAAAGCCCAAACCATACACTCTTTCAGGGGAATTCTGAAGCTTACTTAAATTTATTGAAACTGTCCTATATAACTGTTAAATCTGCAGACCCAAATGCTACCGTTCTTATCGCGGCTCCCTCAAAATGGACACCTGAAGTTATCGAATATTGGGAACCGATACTTGCAGGAGGGAGTAATTTTTTTGATATTGGGAACATGCATTCCCTACAGGCAAGTAATGATTTCCATGCTTCCGAATATAGACGCCAACTCGATGCTTCTGGTTCAAGCAGTAAGCCATTTTGGATAACAGAAGCAGGGGTTTTCATGGGAGGTAAACCCCTTGAACAAGAGGAACTTGCCAGGATCACTATCCCCAATTACGCATCAGCTTTCGCTTCTGGTGCAGAGGTTGTATTTAGGTTATCTCGTGGGCATAACACCGGACAGGTATTAGAGACCTACTTGCTAGCAGCGCGTACCTTCGGAGATTTTGACGTGGCGACGAGTCTCACAGAAAATGTAGTGAGATTTGATATGCCAGACGGACGGCTCGTATTCGCCCTTTGGGACAACGGCACATTACCTGATGAGGTGACTGGGAAGGTAAAAGTAATCACATACAAGGGAGAGGAGTCATCTCAGGATGCTTCGGTGGTGATTGCTGAAGTACCAATATTAGTGGTGGTTGAAGCCGGAGGTGGAAGGTAGATTTCTAGATTTAATACTCAAATCCCACGAAATTTTATAGCCTTTAAATAATGAGGGTGCTGGGGTGTTAACTATTAATCCAATGATTAGGTATTCTGTCGCGCCTATCGTATAGGTGATGGTTTAATAGCATTTCCATCTTGGCAGTAAATGAAACGTGACCTGCATGAGTCTCATCTGTGTTAACCAGCTCACCCGCAAATCCTCCGCAGACTTCACAACTAACTGTGTCATCCGAAGGTGTCTCGGGTAAAGGTGGTTCGTAATCTCCATCTTCATTAAATATTGGTTCGTTCACTTGTCTCATAATGCTCTGATTATACATGGATATTTTATGGAAAAAAGTGTTTAGTTTTGTTGATGAAATAAACGAGGGAGAGCATAACGGGAACTTCCACTAAAACGCCTACGATTGTTGCTAACGCTGCTCCGGAGTTTAGGCCATAAAGTGATATGGCGACTGCTACAGCCAATTCGAAGAAATTTGATGTTCCAATTAGACATGCAGGTGCTGCAATATTGTGACTCAGTTTTAGTGATCTCGCGGCACCGTATGCTATAGCAAAAATGCCATATGTTTGAAGTACAAGAGGAATAGCTATAAGGACAATAATTTGGGGTTTGTCTATTATCACTTCTGCTTGAAATCCAAATAATAGTACCACAGTGAACAATAATCCCAATATAGAAATTGGCTTGATATTCTTTAAAAAACTTTGCATATCGGCTGGTTTGCCGCCACGAGAAAATTGCAATCTCGTTATTACTCCAGCTAGGAGAGGTAATAGGACGTATAAAACTACTGAAAATATAAGGGTTTCCCACGGGATGTCTATATCTGTTATTCCTAGAAGAAGACCTGTAATCGGAGCAAATGCGAAAATCATTATTACGTCATTTACCGACACTTGAACCAGAGTGTAATTGGCATCTCCTTTGGTAAGTTGACTCCAAACGAATACCATTGCGGTACAGGGCGCAACTCCCAAAAGTATCATGCCGGCAATATATTCGGTTCCAGTAGTTGGATCGACAAAGTCAGCGAATAATATTTTAAAAAATAGCCAGCCTAGACCAGCCATTGTAAAAGGCTTTATAAGCCAGTTTACAACTAAAGTTAGAATTAGCCCCTTTGGTCGATCACCTATGTTTTTTATTGATGAAAAATCAACCTGAACCATCATTGGGTATACCATTACCCAAATACAGATCGCTATAAGCACGTTAACGTGTGCAAATTCTATCTCAGCTACCTGTTTAAATATGTTTGGGAAAAGATTTCCTAAAATCACTCCAGTGATGATGCATATCCCAACCCATACAGACAAATATCGTTCAAAAATCCCCATAATAATGAACCTGTTTTTAATTTAGAGTCTAGTGAATAAGCGGTGTATTTTAATACCTCACTTATTGAAATCCATATTCGATGATATCAGGCGATATCAGATTTTGTGCTAAGGAAGCATTAACGACAATTTCAACTGCTGATATTCCATTGGATGTTTCCTGCTACACTGGCAAAATCCACATAGGTTGTTCGTATTAAATAAATTGATTATATTTATTTACAAATTTTATATTAGGGGAAGATTATGGCTTTGGGGAACAGATTGGAAGACAAAGTAGCAATTGTGACTGGAGCTGGTACTCGTGGGGAAATAGCAGGAATAGGACAAGCTACTTCAATATTAATGGCTAAAGAAGGAGCCAAGGTGTTACTTTGTGATATAGACAAAGATAGAGTAGCAGCAACACAAAGTGCTATTGAAAAAGAAGGTGGAATTGGAAAGATTTTCATTGGAGATGTAACTTCTGAAAAAGACTGTGAAACAATGATTAATGAATCTATTAAACAATTTGGAAAATTGGATATTCTTTTCAATAATGTGGGTGGATCTGGGACTGGAATGGTTACTGAAATAGATGAGGCGGATTGGCAAAGATCAATAGATTTGAATCTTAAAAGTGCTGTTATGGGTTCAAAATATGCAATTCCTGCAATGGAAAAATCTGGAGGAGGATCCATAATAAATGTTTCATCAATTGATGGTACGCAAGCAGGATCGACAAGGAATGTTCCTTATTCTATTTCTAAAGCCGCAATATCCCATTTATCCAGGATTATGGCTGTTCATCATGGAAGACAAAATATAAGGGTTAATTGTGTTGCTCCTGGCCATGTTTATGGACCATTTGCTAATCGATTTAAGAAAATGGACGAAGGTTGGAGAAACCTAAGAAAAAAAGCTGGACCATTGGGTACTGAAGGTACAGCTTGGGATGTAGCTTGGGCTGTTGTTTATTTAGCTAGTGACGAAGCAAAATGGGTAACGGGGGTAGTTCTCCCTGTAGATGCTGGAGTTCAGGCAGCTTCACCACTTTCTATGTGGGATGATTTAAACGATAGGTAGGTGTAGAAAAATTTAATGATGAAAAATGTCGAATCCCAAAAGTGAAAAACCTACACTTTTTTCTAAAAATTGTGTCATAGTATTAACAAAAATATTTAAGGAAGGTTGATGGTTTTCCCATGATTACACCGATCACATCCGGTCCCAAATTTCACTGGTTTGGATACTACGATAAAAGGCAGTTTGATTATTCATTCCGTAGAGTTTTGTCTATGGAAGTTGATTTTGAACATAGGTCACCAAAAGCTGATGATCAGATCACAATTGGAATGATTGACTTAAAGCAGGATAACAAGTGGACTACTTTAGGTAGTACTTTGGCATGGAATTGGCAACAAGGATGTATGCTTCAGTGGCTTCCTGGAGAAACTAGTGAGGTAATTTGGAATGTGAGAACCGAAACGGGGTATGGTTCGAAGATTCTGGATGTTGATTCGCTGGAGACTAGATTTTTGTCTGAACCTATATATGCACTAAGTCATGACGGGAATTGGGCAGTAAGTACAGACTTTAGGAGAATCAATGATATGCGTCCAGGGTATGGTTATGGAGGGATTGATGACCCGAATTATGATGTATTTGCGCCAAAGGATGTAGGGATTTGGAAGATTGATTTATCAACTGGAGAAAAGGAATTAATTTTTTCTATTTGGGATGCCCAACTAATATCTGAGGTCTCACATTCTAAGATGACCAAACAGTATTTTAATCATCTAGTTGTCTCACCTGATAATTCGAGGATTTCGTTTGTTCATGCATGGATTGATGATTCAGGTAAAAGGGTTACCCAAATGCTTACTATAGATCCAGATGGCAATTCACCATATTTACTTGATACGTTAGGAGTAAATAGTTCTCACTATACTTGGAGAGACAACAAAAGTATTCTTGCATGGGCTAAGGATGGTTTTTATTTATTTAATGATCAATCTACAGGAGAAAAACAAATTGGGGAGAATGCAATGATTGAAGACGGTCATTGTACGTATTTGTCTGATAAGAGATGGGTGCTTAATGATACTTACCCTGATAATGACAGGCTTCAACATGTCTATCTCTTTGATACATTCTCCAACAAAAAGATTCCTGTGACAGATTTGTATTCTCCAAATGAGTATACCGGGGAGTGGCGGTGTGACACGCACCCAAGGTCGAGTCCAGATGGTAAAAATATTATTGTAGATTCGCCTCATGGTTTGAATGGACGTCAGCAATATTTAATTGATTTAGAGGAAATTTTGGATCCAAGCTAATGAAGTTAAACTTTGACGCTATTGTGATTGGTGCTGGTAAGGGGGTTTTTTGTCGTATCACTCTAAAATAACTCTAAATATTAATGGTCAAACTAAAATACTAGAGGTAGATCATAGATGGACTGTGTTAGATGTTCTAAGGAATTTGCTGGATTTGACTGGTGCTAAGAGAGGATGCAATCAAGGAGAATGTGGTTCGTGTACTGTGTTACTTGAAGGTAAACCAATCAATTCCTGTCAGTTCTTAGCCATACAAGCAGATCAGAAGAACATAACGACTATCGAATCGTTGAATCAATCTCAAATTCTACATCCAATACAACAATCTTTTCTGGAATATGATGGCGCTCAATGTGGATTTTGTACTCCGGGGATTTTGATGAGTGTTAAGGCCCTGTTGGATGAAAATCCAGATCCTAGTATCGAACAGATTAAAGAAAGTCTTAGCGGGAATTTATGTCGATGCAATGCTTATGGACGAATAATAAAGTCCGTACAAATGGCCGCACGCATGATTCGGTTAGCTTCTAAGGATCGAAATTAGATGAGCAATTCAAATATCGGGAAATCCGAAATTCGAAAAGATTTATATGATAAATTAACTGGTCGTGCGAAATATGTGTCAGATATTAATTTGCCGGATATGATATTCGGTAAAATCCTCAGGAGTCCCCATGCTCACGCAAAAATTATCAGTATCGATACTTCAGACGCAGAGAAATATCCCGGAGTGCGCGCTGTAATTACACCTTTTAATATCCCTGATGGGAAAATAGCTCCAGATCTATCGATTTTAGATAAGACTGTTCGATTTGTTGGAGATGAAGTTGCTGCAGTTGCGGCTGATGATGAAGAGATTGCACTAAAAGCATTAAGCTTTATAAATGTAGAATATGAGATCCTCCCTTTTGTTACAAGTATGGCTGATGCTATTAGTCCAGGGGCTCCTAAAATTCATAAAGATGGGAATTTAGTTAATGGGAAGCCGATAACCTTAGAACGTGGGAACGTAGAGGAGGGATTCGATCAATCAGATCGGATTTTCGAGCAGGCTTTTTCTACTCCTGCTCATTCTGGAAGTGCCTTAGAACCTAGAGCAGCATTAGCTAGATGGAAGGATGATTCACTCACCGTTTGGAAATCCAGTAGGGGTGTTCATGCTGATAGATTTAATATATCTAATGCCTTAGGTGTACCTAAGGCATTAGTCCGAGTTATAGGGCCTACAATGGGAGCAGGATATGGAAATAAAGACGAAACTCCTCTTTCAGTTATTTGTGCCCTTTTGTCACAACGTGCAAAAAAGCCGGTAAAAATCGAGTTTACTAGGGAAGAGGAATTTATCGCTGGTAGGAAACGTCATGCTACAAATACAACAATTAAAGTCGGTGTAAAAAATGATGGTTCAATTACTGCAATTCACGCATCGACATTAATGGATACGGGAGCTTATTTGTCATCTGGTCCAGGAGTTATCAGAAGATCCGGACAAGGTGCATTATATTTGTATCGGTGTGCGAATGTTCGTTTTGATGGATATTTGATTTATACAAATCAACCTACAGCTGGTTCATATAGGGCTTTGGGTGCTCCTCAAGGACACTTTGCATTAGAAAGCATTATGGATGATATAGCACAAAACCTTTCAATTGACCCTCTCGAATTTCGATTAAAAAATCATGTAAGAATTGAAGGTCAACCGGGTGAAAGAATCACTCCAATAGATACGATTATAGATACTCAACCAGTAGAAGGGGGGCTACCATTTTCTAGTAATGGATTAAATGAGTGTTTACTTAAAGGGGCTGAGGCATTCGGATGGAAACACAGAAAACAAAAACAAACTAATTCTGGACCAACTCGAAGAGGAGTCGGTATAGGAATGTTTATTTATCGAGGAGGTCCTGGAGGAAAATCCACAGTCTCTCTAGAGTTGAAAAATGACGGAAGAATCGAATTAATTTCGGGGATCATGGATGTTGGTGAGGGCAGTTCAACTGTGATCCCTCAGATTGTAGGAGAAGTTTTAGGTGTTGCAACAGAACATATCAATCCAATCTTTGGAGATACAGAACTTACTCCAGAATCTCCAATTACTGCAGGCTCGTCTGTTACCTTTTCCACTGGTCTAGCAGCTCAGAAATCGGCTTTGGATTTAAAGTCAAAGATTTTAGGTTTTGCTGCTACGTTAACTGATAATAAAGCAGAAATTTTAGAAATTAAAGATGGATTTATTATCAACAAACTGGATAACGTTCATATTATTTCATTAGCAGAGTTAGCAAAATCTGATTTTTCTAAAAATTTAATATCTCAATCGTCAGTCCTTCCGGGAAGTAAAGATGCGATTATTAATTCGTTTGGTGTACATTTTGCTGAAGTTCAAGTAGACACAGAGACTGGGCAGATAAAAATTCTCAAATATGTAGCCGCACATGATTCAGGGAAAATATTGAACCCTACCCTATCAATTAACCAAGTAGAGGGAGGAATTTCTCAGATGATTGGGTTTGCTCTTACTGAAGAAATTTTGACTGACCCTCAATCTGGAACAACCCTAAATGCTAATTATCTTGAACATAAATCCCCTACTATTCAAGAATATCCCCCTGTAGAGGTGATTTTTTCAAATGTGGTAGATCCAGTAGGTCCATTTGGAGCCAAGGCTTTAGGTGAACTCCCATCCATAGGAGTGGCTCCAGCGATAATGAATGCAATATTTGATGCTACGGGTATAAGAATTACTGATCTTCCTGCTACCCCAGATAAAATTATTAATGCATTCCAAAAAACCATTGGTGAGAGTTCATAATGCAACCTTTCAAAATAGTTTCGCCTCATACTTTTCTAGAGTTCTCCGATGTATTTCAAGAAAATTGTTCGTCGGCACATATATTGGCTGGAGGGACTGACCTTCTTGCTGAAATAAATGGAGATATTATTTCACCGTCAATATTAGTTGGATTAACGAAAATCCAAAATATTAAAGGTATTACTAAGACGCCTGAAGGTATTCAAATTGGAGCTTTGACTACAATCTCTCAAATCGAAAATGATTTCGGGTTGACTAATGATTTCCCAGCCTTGGTTCAAGCAGCGGCTTCCATCGCAACTCCACAAATCAGAAATGTAGGTACATTAGGCGGAAATTTATGTCAAAGACCTAGGTGCTGGTACTATCGGAATGTGGCTTTTAAGTGCTTCAAGAAAGGTGGCGAAATTTGTCATGCCTTGTCTGGGAATAACAAGTTCAATGCTATTTTGGGAGGAAACAGATGTTATATTGTGCATCCATCTGATTTAGCTGTAGCTCTTGTTTCTCTCAAATCTAATGTAACAATTATTAACGGCTCAAATCACAAAACAATCCCTCTAGAAGAATTTTTTATAGGTCCTCAAGAGAATATCCTCAAAGAGAATATTCTAATGAATGGGGATGTACTAGAATCAATATCACTCCCTGTAAAACCAGAAAATCAGAAAAGTGTTTTTATTAAATCGAAGGAACGGAGTGCTATGGATTTTGCTTTATCTAGTGTAGCTATTGTTGCTGAAATTGAGCAAAACCTTATCAACAACACAAGTATAATTGTTGGAGGAATTGCGCCAACTCCATATAGACTTCGCGAATTAGAGAATCATCTAAATGGGAAAAATATTTTTGAAGTAAATTTTGAGGGGATGTCAATTCCAGAAATTGAAAATGCTACACCGCTTAAGGACAATTCTTTTAAAATCAATTTGACTTTATCACTTTTATATCGTGCTATGAACTCCGTTTTTTCACCTTAATCGAATTTAACAAATCCAATCTAAGGAGACCAATCTTTCTGATTAGTAAAAATTCGTATTAATTAGAAAATCTTTTATGACAAATTTTCCAATCTAAAAGTTCTTTTCTAATCGGTTACTAATGATGTAGTGTTGTTTTAGAGATGAAGAGTTACAACGTGTACACCCTAATTTATATTTCTGGAAATACCTCTGTCACAGGAACTCGCAGCCCACAAACTTGGAACTGAGCCCATACTTAAATTACTGGCTCGAATGACTCTGCCTATTATGGCTGCAATAATATCTTTTTCCGTTTACAGTATCGTCGATGCTATTTTTCTAGGAATTGCAATAGGTCCAGTAGGAGTTGGGGTAATTGGACTTACTTTTCCAGTAATGATTGGAGTTTCAGCAGCGGGTTTTCTAGTTGGAAGTGGTGCAACTGCAGTCATTTCGCGTTTTCTTGGCGAAAGAAATGAAGAACAAGCTGGCCGAACGATTGCGATGTCATTTCTTTTGATGATTTTAATTTCAACATTAATTGTTGTGGTATTGTTCCCACTTCTAGATTTTTTAATAGAGATTCTTGGTGCATCCGGAGATGATTTTTCCGAATATACGAAAGATTATTTGACGTATTTGATTCTTGGATCAATAGCCTTAATGTCATTGGAGGTAACTTCTGGGATCCTTATGGCTCATGGACAATCTGGGAGATCAAATATATTGTTCATATTGGCGTCTATAATCAACATTATTCTTGACGCTGTTTTCATATTTGTTTTTGGTTGGGGGGTTGCAGGAGCGGCTATAGCCACAGTTTTATCAAATTTGATTGTTTTGGGTCTGGGGTTCCACTTTTTAAAGGATTCCACACGGATTTCTCAAGTAAGATTGGCATATTTTATTCAAATTCGAGGATCATTACTCTTAGAAATATTTCGATTAGGGATACCCCAATTTTTCCAAGATTTTGGTTTTGCAATTGTAATAACTGTCATCAACAACTTGATTTTGCTATATGGAGCTAATCACGCAGATACTTATATAATTGCGTTTAGTATTGTTAATCGAATTGGAATAATTTTAGTTACTCCGATGTTGGCAATTGCATGGGGAGTTTTACCAATACTTGGATATAACTACGGTGCTAAAAATCGAATTCGCGTAGTTGCCATTTTAAAAACAGCAATAATTGTTTCTGCGTCCATTACTACAATAATTGTGCTTGTAAGTATTGGGATTTCTCACGTAGTTTTATCACAGATATTGAATGATGAAACGCTGACCCAGTACACTTTGGAGATATTGACGGTTTTGTATTTGGGGCTTCCTTTTGTTGGTGTAACTCACATTATTACTTCCTACTTCCAGGCCATAGGCAAATCCAGAAGGGCAATAGTTATCATGCTTTTGAAACAAATAGCAATACCGATTTCTTCGTTACTGATTGCTGGATCATTATATGGAATCCGCGGATTGTGGGTAGCTTTTCCATTGGCAGATTTAATTTCCCTAGCCCCTGCTATAGCTTTACTTCTAATACAATTAAGGAGAGAGCGTATAGTTGATGAACCTGGGATTACTGAAAAAATTAATTGAGGACTAAATATTCCCCATATGGCAAAGTTTCATAGAATTTAGTGGGTGTAATAACTTTTTGCTAGCAACAGAATGATTCGACGTTTTAAATATTATTTTTGACAAAACCTTTTCCGCAATTATTATATGCATAGAGGTGAAATTATGACGTTTGATCCAGAAGTTAAGTTGGGGTTCATTGGTTGCGGTAGAATGGCTCGTAACCATATTACTGGTATTTTGCAAGGGTTCGAGAACACTTCAATAGAATTTGTGTGTGAACCATCTGAAGATTCATATTCTGAAACCAAGAAGATTTTTGAGTCTAATGGGAGGGAAATCCCCCCTAATATTCCGGATATGCAAGAATTTCTTAATCAGTATGCATCAGAATTAGATGCTGTAATGATAGTTACCCCTCATGTAATGCATCACGATCATGCAATTGCTTGTATGGATGCAGGGCTAGATGTGTTAATTGAAAAACCAATGGTTATGAATGCATCGGAGGCAAAAGATTTAATTCGTATGAGAGATGAGTCTGGACGACTGATTGTTGTAGCATTTCAAGGTAGCTTATCTCATCATGTAAGACGCGCGGTCGAATTAATTAAGTCAAATGAAATTGGAAAAGTTTTAAATATTTCGGGAGATATTTGGCAAAATTGGATTGATATTGGTGGGTGGAGACAACAGCCAGAGGTTTCTGGAGGCGGATTTTTGTTTGATAGTGGTGCTCACATGTTGAACACTATTTCTGATTTGGCTACAGAGGAATTTGAAACGGTTTGGGCAGTGATTTCTAATGAAGGAAGTGCTGTTGATATTACTGGGATGGTAATGGGAAGGTTAGTTTCCGGAACACTGGTTACGATTAATGCTTGCGGAAACACTGTTCCTTCTTGTGCATCTGACATTAGAGTATACGGTACTGAAGGTATTCTTCGTACTGGTGCATGGGGTGAGAGGTTACATATTCTTCGGCAACAAGATAAAGATTCTAAGTCTCTTGAGTTTGGTAGAGATTCTGGTTGGGAAAGAATTGAGGTGCCAGCTTCTAGAGGTGTATGGGAAGAGTTTTTGACTGTAAAATTCGGAGGTGTTGAAAATCCTTCTCCTCCTGAATTGGGATTGCGTATGGCACGTTTGTGGGATGCCATAAAGCGCTCTTCTGAAAATTCTGGTCACCCAGTACAAGTAGGATGATTAATCATATTAAGGGAGGATTACATGTCAGATTTGCCTAGAGTTACTGTGTGGAATGAAAACCGACATGAAAAACTAGAAGAACATGTCGCACGCATATATCCAGATGGAATGCATACACCTATTGCTAATCACCTTAAAGAACAAGGGTTTAGAGTGCGTACTGCAACCTTAGACGATCCAGAGCATGGTCTTACAAAAGAGGTTTTAGATCAAACTGATGTACTCACTTGGTGGGGTCACATGGCTCATAGAGAAGTGAGTGATGAAGTTGTTGATAGAATTCATCAGCGAGTTTTAGATGGTATGGGATTAATCGCTTTACATTCGAGTCATTATTCAAAAATTTTTAGAAAATTGATGGGTACGAGTTGTGGTTTGTATTGGAGAACTGCTTCGGAGAGTGAGAGAGTATGGGTTGTAAACCCAGCACATCCTATTGCTGCTGGATTAGGTGAGTATTTTGAAATCCCAAGGGAAGAAATGTATGGAGAACCATTTGATGTGCCTGAACCGCATTCATTAGTTTTTGTGAGTTGGTTTGAAGGTGGTGAGGTATTTAGAAGTGGATGTTGTTATTTTAAAGGTCATGGGAAAGTTTTTTATTTTCGACCTGGAGAACAAATTTACCCCACTTATTATCAACCAGAAGTACTAAAGGTGATTGCTAATGCTTGTTTGTGGGCATCACCATCAAATGGTATTTTTCAAAGGGCAACTAATAGACTTAATCCCGCTCCAAGAGAGGTGATTAATAGAAGTATTCCTTTAGAAAATATTGGAGAAAAAAGCCAGTTAAATGAGCGCATAGGAACCAGTGCTTCAGATATGGAAAAGCCTAAAAACGAAAAATAATCGAAATTAAATTTTCTTATATAAGGAGTAATTA
>Ga0315338_1000401_pt1 | contig 110051 bp, 80 predicted proteins | sample ASW8metaG_FD_204518 | JGI IMG/M metagenome (GOLD analysis project Ga0315338, IMG submission 204518) | Ammonia-oxidizing marine archaeal communities from Monterey Bay, California, United States - ASW #8 | ecosystem: Environmental > Aquatic > Marine > Coastal | place: USA: California | collected...
AAACGTGCATACCGTGAGCGCCTCCGAATACTGGCAAGAACGTGCATCGCTCGATACGACGGACGCTCTCGGGCAGAAGGACCTGGAGATGCCGGACAACGTGCGCTTCTACTTGATGTCGAGCACACAGCACGGACCCGCACGCGAAGCGAGCCGAAACCCACTCGCCAAGCACCTGACGAATCCAGCGCCCTATTCGGATACGATGCGCGCTCTGCTCGTCGCCCTCGACGATTGGATTCAAGGCGGGGAGCCGCCACCGGACAGCCGCCATCCTCGACTCAGCGACGGGACGCTGGTCACGCCGGATCGCGCGAGCACCGGCTTCCCCGAGATACCCGGGGTCGGCTATCCACGTGACATGAACGTGTTGCCCGTTTTCGACTATGGTCCCGAGTTTCTCGACAAGGGCATCCTCTCGCACCACCCTCCCAAGACCGTCGAGGGCAAGAACTGGCGACCGCTCGTCCCCAAAGTCGATGCCGATGGAAACGATATCGCCGGTGCTCGCTCGGTTACCATCATGGCTCCGATCGGAACCCACACTGGCTGGAATATCCGGACACCGGAAGCGGGGGCCGAGGGCGAGCTCTACCGCCTCGAAGGATCGTTCATTCCGTTCGCGCGCACCCAACGGGAGAGAGAAGAGGCTTCAGATCCGCGTCTCTCACTCGAAGAACGCTACCAGAATCACGCGGGATACGTGCGAGCGGTCAGAGAAGCCGCGAGTGAGCTCGTGGCGTCCCGACTCCTGTTGAAGGAAGACGCCGATCGCCTCGTTCACGAGGCGGAGCTGAGCTCGGTTCTGAAATAGGCGGGTGTGGAGGCTCTCAACCATGAAAATCCTCATCTGATCTGAGGAATTTCATGGTAACATGGTCTCGTGATTCATCGCGCTCGCGCTTTCGAGCGTGTGGCATCGGCCCTCGCTCGAGGGCCGGTAGCTACAATCTTGGGACCGCGCCAATGCGGAAAGACCACCCTGGCTCGGATGATTGCGGAGCGCGAGCCATGCGAGTTCTTTGATCTCGAGAACCCAGTGGACGTCCGCAGGTTGTCTGCGCCCATGACGGCTCTGCAAAACCTCTCCGGACTCGTCGTCATCGACGAAGTGCAAAGGCGGCCGGAATTATTCGAGATATTACGGGTCCTCGTCGATCGACCCGACAACGAGACTCGTTTCCTCCTCCTGGGCTCTGCGTCACCGGGCATCGTGAAAGGTGCGTCTGAGTCACTCGCGGGACGTATCGGGTTCGTCGATCTTTCCGGCTTCGACTTGGCGGAGGTCGGGCCTCTCGAGCAAGATCGTCTGTGGACGCGAGGCGGCTTTCCGCGCTCGTTCCTCGGTTCCGATGACGAGGCGAGCGCGGTGTGGCGAACGGAATTCATCCGCACCTTTCTCGAGCGCGACATCCCGCAACTGGGCATCACGGTTCCGTCCGAGACTCTCAGGCGTTTCTGGACGATGCTCGCTCACTACCATGGCCAAATATGGAACGCGGCACAGCTAGCGCGATCGCTGGGAGCCTCGGAGAACACGGCGAGGAGTTATCTCGACATCTTGTCGGGAGCGTTCATGATCCGGGTCCTGCCCCCGTGGTTCGAGAACATCCGCAAACGCCAGGTGAAGTCTCCCAAAGTCTACCTGCGCGACTCGGGAATCCTCCACTCGCTGCTTCAGCTGCACTCGTTCTCCGAGTTGACCGCGCATCCGAAATTTGGAGCCTCGTGGGAGGGCTTCGCCATCGAGCAGGTGGTGGGCCTCCTCGAGACGAGAGACGCCTATTTCTGGGCGACCCACGGGGGAGCGGAGCTGGATCTCCTCGTGCACCTCGGCGGCAAGCGTTACGGCTTCGAGTTCAAATACCAGGATGCCCCCGGGCAAACGAAATCGATGCGAACGGCCTCTCACGACCTCGAGCTCGAGAGACTGTGGGTCGTCTACCCGGGCACCAAGTCTTACGAGCTGGATGCCATGACGGGAGTGATTCCTTTGTCGTCGCTCCCGACGCTCGTGAACGACCTGCGAACTCGCTAGTTCTCGAGTCCGATACGCCGAACCAGGTCGATGAAGCGCGGGTCGTCCTCGAGCTCGCGGCCGAGCAAAAGATGGGGTGACCAGAGTAGCGTGCCGGCTCGAACCTCGTACGCTTCCTCGAGCCACTCGAAGCACTTGTCGAGATCCCCGAGCCCGGCATATACCTGAGCGATCGCGGTGGAATTGACATAGCGCCCGTCCGGGGGTTGCTCCAGGCGGGCGAGCACAGCTTCCGCTTCGTCGTTGCGCCCGACCTTGGCATAGGCGAAACCGAGCAATCCGAGCTCGGTGGCGGATTGACCGGAATCGCGTGCTCGCTCGAATGCTGGTATCGCCTCGTCGAGTGAGCCCTCCAGAGCGTACACGAAGCCCGCGTTGCGATGCGCGAGCGGCCAGCTCGGATCGAGCTGCACGGTCTTGAGCGCTTGCTGGTGTGCGTCCTCGAAACGTCCCGCGATGGCGAGCCACAGGCTGTACTGGTTGTTGATGACCTTCGAAACCGGATCGAGCGAGAGCGCGACCTCTAGCCGTTCGATCGCCTGGTCCGAGCGCCCGGTGACACCCCGCAAGATCCCATACCAGTGGTGAGCCGTCGCATATTTAGGGTTCAGCTCGATCGCGCGCGCGAACTCGCGCTCGGCGGCCTCGAAGTCCCACTCATGGTACAAGCGGAACCAGCCCATCGAGTTGTGCGCTTCCGCGAGGGTGTCGTCGAGCTCGAGCGCTCTCTCGGCGGCGGCCTGAAACATCGGGCGGAGCTCCGGAGGAGACGCGTAGTAGAAACCTAGAATCGCGTAGACGTCCGCCAGGCCGGAATAGCCCAGCGCGTATTCGGGGTCGAACGCAATCGCCTCCTGGAAGTGAACGATCGCCTGTCGGAGCTCGTTCTCGGTCCGTTGGTTCCAATAAAAGCGTCCCTTCAGATAGGCCTGGTACGCCTCGGGGTCGGCCGTGTGCTGCTTGACGACGAGCTCCTGCTGCTCGTCCGTCAGCTGAACCCGCAACGCGTCGGAGATTTCGCGCGCCATGTCTTCCTGAATACTGAATACGTCGGCCGCGGTGCGGCTGTAACGCTCTCCCCAGATTTGCTCGTTGTCTTCCGCCCGGACGAGCTCGGCGCTGACGATGAGCTCATCACCGCGCTGGACGATGCGGCCGAGAACGAGCGCTTCCACATCCAGCTCACGTCCCACGGCGTCGGGCTCGATCGCGCGGCCTTTGTAGTGGAACGCGGAGGCCCGAGAGATCACTTTGACGTCGGGGAGCCGGGAGAGGCTCGAGATGATCGTCTCCGTCACGCCGTCGACGAAGAAATCGGAATCCGGATCTCCGCTCCCGTTCTCGAACGGAAGGACTGCGAGCGATTCGATTTGGGGCGACGAGCCGCTCAGGTAGAACGAGCCCAATCCAACGATGGACGCGAGGAATACGGCCGCAGCACCAAGCACGAAGCCGCTGCGTGAACGTCGCGACGGCGTAGCTGCGACGGGCCCGGACCCTGAGTCGCGGTTGATGTTCCGGAGATCGACGTGGAGGTCCTTCGCGGATTGGTAGCGATCGTCCGCGCTCTTCTCGAGACACTTCCGGAGACACCGTTCGAGCTCGGGCGGCGCGTCGTAGTTGAACCGCGCGACCGCTTCCGGCTGCGTATGTCGTATCTGCTCGATCGTCTCGGTCGCCGTCTTTCCCGCGAATGGCAAGCGGCGCGCGGTCATCTCGTACAGCACGACGCCTAGCGAGAAGATGTCCGAGCGGGTGTCGACGTCGCCCCCGAGCGCTTGCTCGGGGCTCATGTACTGGACCGTCCCCATCACCAGCCCGGCGTCCGTCTTGACCCGGGTCGCCGCATCGGAGTCCTCGTCGAGTGCACTTGACGTGAGGGTCTTGGCGAGTCCGAAGTCGAGCACTTTGATCTGACCGTCGTTGGTCAGAACGAGGTTGGCGGGCTTGATGTCTCGGTGGACGATGCCCTTGGCTTGGGCGGCCGCGAGGGCACTCGCGACTTGAGCTCCGATGCTTGCGATCTCCTCGGACGTCATCGCGCTTTTCTTCATGCGTTCTGCGAGGGTCTCGCCCTCGACGTATTGCATCGCGATGAAGCGGACCCCGTCGGACTCTCCGATCTCGTAGATGTGGGCGACGTTCGGGTGGTCGATGGCCGAGGCAGCCTTCGCTTCTTTCTCGAACCGGTTGCGGCGCTCTTCGTCGTCGGCGAGCTCCGCCGGGAGGATCTTGACCGCGACGGTGCGATCGAGCTTGGTGTCCTTCGCGAGATAGACCTCGCCCATCCCTCCCGCGCCGATCTTCTCGAGGATGCGGTAGTGAGAGAGCGTGGAACCGGCTGACAGCGTCATGAAATCCCGTTCGGGTTCGAGGAAAGATTCTATTCGAAAACGGAGTCGGTCGGTCTCGCGGGCTGTCGCTCGAGCCCGATGCGTCGATAAGAGCCGATTATTCGATGGGCACGAAGCGACGGGTCAAGTCGGTGAAGCGCGGATCGCCATCGAGGGTTCGGCGCAGCGACACGTGATTGATCAATCCCCGCGCTCCATCCTCGAACGCGGTCTGAAGCCAGTCCAGGGCGCGGTCGTTCTCTCCGAGTCCGGCGTAAACGAGCGCGATCTCGGCAGGACGGGTGTATCGGACCTCGCTGTTTTCCATGAGCGTCGCTAGCACGGCCCGCGCATCCTCTTCGCGTCCCGCCACAGCGTATGCGTGTCCCAAAGAGCTGCGAAGATAGGCCGACTCGGATAGCTGGACCGCGGTCTCGTAGGACTGGATCGCCTCCGTGAGCGAGCCCAAACTCTCGTGGATCGCGCCCTGCCGGTGGTAAAGCACCGCGAAGTCTGGATCCAGCTCGAGCGCCCGATCCAACTGGACGAGAGCTTCCTCATGCCGCCCGCTGAGACCGAGATAGTGGCCGTACTCCGCATTGATGATCATCGACACCGGGTCCAGCTCCTGAGCTCGACGCATGTGTTGGTTCCCCTTGTCGTAGTCGAGCGTCCAAAAAAAGCGGGCGGCCAACCAGTGATGCGAAGTCGCGTAGCCAGGGTTGAGCTCGAGCGCTCTCCGGAACGATCGCTCCGCTCCTGCGAGATCCCAATCCTGAAGAACCTTGATCAGGCCGAGCGACGTGTGCGCTTCCGCCAGATCCGAATCCAGCTCGAGTGCTTGCTCAGCAGCTTGTCGGGCATCAACGAAAACCACGGGTGATACGAAATAGAGACCGAGCATGCTAAAGCTGTCGGCGAGTCCAGAGTAGGCCAGCGCGTAGCCCGGATCTTCACGAATGGCGTCGCGAAAATGTGCGATCGCCTGGCGAAGTCCATCCTCCGTCCGCAGATTCCAATGGTGGCGGCCTTTGGAATAGGACTGATAGGCGGCACGACTCTCCGTGTGTTGTTTGGTAATACGGTCTTCCTGCTCACTCGTCAGCTGAATTCTCAGCGCGTCGGAGATCTCGCGGGCCAGCTCCTCCTGGATGGCGAAGACATCCGCGGCCTCGCGTTCATAGCGGCCGCCCCAGAGTTGCTCGCTATCGCTCGCGCGCACGAGCTCCGCGCTGATCGTCAGGGCGTCCTCTCGTTGGATGATCCGGCCCAAGACGAGGACTTCCACGCCGAGCTCGCGCCCGATGGCTTCGAGATCCGAAGTCCGACCTTTGTATCGGAACGCCGAGGTCCGCGCGATCACCTTGACGTCGGGCAGCTGCGAGAGGCTCATGATGATCGACTCGGTGACACCGTCACTGAAGTACTCGCCGTCGGGGTCCGCGCTACCATTCTCGAATGGAAGGACTGCGAGCGATTCGACTTTTTCGGAATTATTACTGCCGTTTGGCCACACGAGCCAACCGAGCCCCGCGACCGCAAGGAGGAGCAGTGCTGCCATTGCGAGGGGCATCGAGCCACGCCTGGGTGGCTTCGCCGTGGCGACGACCGGCCCGGATCCCGAGTCGCGGTTGATGTTCCGGAGGTCGACGTGGAGGTCCTTCGCGGATTGGTAGCGATCGTCCGCGCTCTTCTCGAGACACTTCCGGATACAACGCTCGAGCTCGGGCGGCGCGTCGTAGTTGAACCGAGCGACGGCTTCCGGTTGCGTGTGTCGTATCTGCTCGATCGTCTCGGTCGCCGTCTTTCCCGCGAATGGCAAGCGGCGCGCGGTCATCTCGTAAAGTACGACGCCTAGCGAGAAGATGTCCGAGCGTGTGTCGACGTCGCTTCCGAGCGCTTGCTCGGGGCTCATGTACTGGACCGTCCCCATCACCAGCCCGGCGTCCGTCTTGACCCGGGTCGCCGCATCGGAGTCTTCGTCGAGTGCACTCGCCGAGAGGGTCTTGGCGAGTCCGAAGTCGAGGACTTTGACCTGATCGTCACCCGCGAGGACGAGATTCGCGGGCTTGATGTCGCGGTGCACGATGCCTTTGGCCTGGGAAGCTGCAAGAGCGCTCGCGACTTGAGCTCCGATACTCGCGATCTCCTCGGACGTCATCGCGCCCGTCTTCATGCGCTCGGCAAGCGTTTCGCCCGCGACATATTGCATCGCGATGAACCGAACTCCGTCCGACTCACCAATCTCGTAGATGTGCGCGACGTTCGGGTGATCAATTGCCGAGGCCGCCTTCGCCTCCTTCTCGAAACGATTGCGGCGCTCTTCGTCGTCGGCGAGCTCCGACGGGAGGATCTTGATCGCGACGGAGCGATCGAGCTTGGTGTCTTTCGCCAGATAGACCTCGCCCATCCCTCCCGCACCGATCTTCTCGAGGATGCGGTAGTGAGAGAGCGTGACTCCGGCTGAAAGCGTCATGTGTCCCCGTATGGGTTCGAGGGACGATTCTACCGAAAAACGAGATCACGGGGGACTATGAACGGTCTCGGCTCTAGACGCCACGAATCGGTGTGCACCTCTGTGGGCGCGGTCTTGGGGGGGCACCCACGCCCCCCCCAAGATATGTCTCACTCCGCTCGGCAGATGTTTCCCCACATGATGTTCTGACGCCGTGAGCCGAATGCGGTCGCGGGGTCGAAGAACCCTGACGCGAACAACGTCCCGGTGTAAGGACCGGAACGAAGATTGTAGAGCGTGATTTGCTCTCCGGCCGCGAGGTCGAACATTGCGGTCTTCGTTCCAATCACCGTTCCTGCCCGCGTCTCGAGGACGAATTCTCCGGTGACTGCCAGGGTCGATGCCGGCAACGAGGTCAGGCCCGCGCCGACGGACATCTCGTCCACACTATAAGAGTAGGTCCCACGCAGTGGCGAGCTGTAGAGGGTCGCCTCCGAGCAGAGCCCGAAAGGACTCGCCGTACATGCCTCGGGCGGCAGAATCTGAAAGCTTCCTTTGGTGAAGACGCGTCGGCATCGGGCGTCGTTGGCATCCGCCCGACTCAGCGGCGCTCCTAGCAACATCGCGAGAGAGATAGCTACGAACAACGAATGTTTCATGAACCCTCCTTTTGATGTAGACATTCGCAGAGCAGGAGGCCTGTTGGCCATGGTCGGGCGCTGATCGCGGTCTGATTATCGTCTGATCACAGCTCGACGAAGCTGTGACGGAGCCTCGTGTAGTGGATGCCGGCGTGTTGTCGGTCCGCCGCCGTCTCGCAGGAAAACTGCGCATGGCATTCGAGGCACCGGATACGCAGTAGGTGACGGTCGCTGCTGTAGTACAGCTCTTTTTCTGGAATCTCATTCCATTGGATTTCCCACTGTCCGTCTCTTTCCAGCTGCTGAAAGCGTTTCGTGTGCTCGAGATAGACTTGCGGCGACGTCACGCTGAGGGAATCCATGAACGCGCAGTGCGGGCATTTCCGGTACGAGGCGTCCTCATCGCGGGCAACCCAAATCGCGTAGTGACACTCGCCGACTCGTCGTAGCTCGAGGAGCATCTTCGTGCCCGGGATCCTCCCGTAGGTCGCACGCGCGTTCTTGTACCGCGTCGCCTGGACCTCTCCCGACTCGTGGCCGGACGCGACGGAGTAGGCGGGGGTGCCGTCTGCCATCTTGAATTGCCCGTACCAAACCACTCCATTCGGAAGCGGCTCTGCGTCGCGATTCAACCGCACGAAGATCGCGGAGACGGTGGGCATAGGCGTGAGAGCGATTCTATCAAGGACCACCGTGCCCTAACCTAGTCGTGGTATTTTTCCCGGGATAGGAGCGCTCGCATGAACAACGACGCGTTGAAAATCATTGCCGTGAGCATCGCGGCGGCGGTCCTGATGGGGACGTTCGGCACGCAGGGGTTCCGCGCCGAGGTCCCGACGACGTGGGACGAGACCGAGATGGAGCGATTCGAGCTCCCTCTCGCGTCGCCCGAGTTCTCTCCGAAACACGTGAGCGCCGCGTACTACGACGCGTTGCCGGTGCGCCCGATCTACAAGAGCTATCCGGTCTACCACCCCGAGCACGAGCCACCCGACTACCTGGCCTCGCTCGCCGAGATGGAGCCGGAGATCGTTTTCGACGTTTCCGGCCTTCATACCGAGGCGGATTGGGTCGCCGCCGGCGCGCTCGTCTTTGCCGCGCCCATCACTTATGCGCCTATCGGCATGCGCCTCGAAGACGTCCGCGACCCGGAGTGGTACCGACAGGTCGAGATTCCGGTGACGTCGGACGGCATCATGCCGTTCGCATCCTATGTCGTGCGCGAGAAAGGCAACGTCGAGCTCGGCCAGCTCGGCTGCTCCGCCTGCCATTCCCGTGTTCTTGACGACGGCTCCCTCGTGCTCGGCGGTCCCGGTAATTTCAACTTCGACCCGTCATGGGCGCGGATGTTTCGCTCGAACCCTCGTCTGGCGTCCTTCGCACCCGCGCTCGTGGAAAACCTTGTCGCGGCACCGTGGATCGATGCGACTCTGCTCGACACCCCGCCGGAGCGCGTTTTGGACCAAGTCGCCGCGATACCGACGGGCGCCATCTTGAGGCAGGGGACGAGTCTTTCCCACCCCACCAAGATCCCCGACCTCATCGGCCTTCGCGACCGCCTTTATCTCGATGCGACCGGCTTCGTCGTCCAGCGAAGTGTCGGCGACGTGATGCGCTATGCGGCCGTCAACCAGACGCTCGATATGCTCGCTACCTACGGCTCCTATATCCCTTCGGCCAGGGACGGCGAGACGTTGCCGCCGGCCGGCGAGGGTGGGTTCGTCGGCACGGACACCCGGTACAGCGATGCCCAGCTCTACGCGCTCGGGCTCTACCTGTATTCACTGAAGCCTCCGGTGAACCCGAACCCGGTCGACGCCGTTTCGGCAAGAGGCGAGAACGTCTTCGCTCGCGAGGGGTGCGCGCTGTGCCATACCCCGCCCTTGTACACGAACAACATGCTGATTCCCGCTCCTGCGTTCACGCCACCGCCCGAACATTACGAGCGATACGACATTCTCGACGTCGAGCTTGGCACCGACCCGACCAACGCGCTCGAGACCCGACGCGGCACGGGCTACTACAAGGTGCCGTCTCTCAAAGGAGTCTGGTATCGCGGGGCTTTCCAGCACAACGCACGGGCGCGCTCGCTCGAGGAGTGGTTCGACCCAGCCCGGGTAGAGCCCGACTACGAGCCTAGCCCGATCGCGGGGCACCGCTTCGGACTCGCCCTCACACCGGAAGAGCGGACGGCGCTGATCGCGTTCCTGCGAACACTCTGAGTCCGCATCGATCTTGGTTACGAAACTCTGGCGGGCCAGAGTCCTCGCACGTAGACGGTGTCTTCGCATGCGCGGTAGTAGACGATCCAGTTCTGGGCCAAGAGCCAGCGGTGATTTCGAGAACGCCCCGTCGTCCGGACCGGATACATTCGGGGGAAACGCTCGAGAAGCGATAGGTTTCCTATTCGCGCCCGGTGTGGATGTCTCGATCCGCGCCATGCGCCGCACGACCACGCATCGCACCTCTTTCGCATTCCGATCGGGCACTGAGAGACACCTCCCGCTTCGAGTACAATCCGCGCCATGGCGGCGAAAGCGACGAAGAAGAAAAAGAAGAAGGCCGGTGCCGCCCGTAAGCGCCTGACGCCGGCGAAGGTCAAGCGGGGTCCGGCTGGGACGGACGTGCTCATGACCGTCGACGACCCGGCGCTCGCGGCGCTATCGCAGAGAGTGCGCGACGTCGGAGGCACTCCCGTAGGTGCCTACCGCGAGCCGTTCTCCGGAACGCCGCTCCTCATCGCCGTACTTCCGTGGGCTGCCGTCGAGCCGACTCCGTTCCAGCGCGATCTGTCGCCGACACATACCAAGCGGCTCGCGAAGAAGATTGAAGAAGCCGGAGTGTTTCTCGACCCGTTGATCGTCGTGCAGGCGCCGGATGGACGGCTGTGGACGCCGAACGGTCGACACCGGCATGCCGCTGCGAAAGTGCTCGGCTTGCAGACCGTGACCGTGCTCATCTCACCGGACGAAGATCTCGCGTTCAAGATCCTCGCGCTCAATACCGAGAAAGCCCACAACCTGAAGGACCGCAGCCTCGAAGTGATCCGGATGGCGAAGGAGTTGGCGGCGCGCAAGCCCCGCAGCAAGGAAGCTGACTACGCGGATGAGCTCGAAGAGCCCGCGCTCCTGACGCTCGGGATCATCTACGAGTCCGAGGGCCGCTTCGCCGGTAGCCCTTATTTCTCGTTCTTGCGCAAAGTCGACCGCTTCGCCACGGGGACGCTTGCGAAGAGTCTCCAACAGCGTGCCGGATGGGCCTCTCGACTCGTCGACATCGACGACCGGGTCAAGGACATCGTCGAAGAGCTCAAGGGCCGCGGATTCAAGTCGCCCTATCTGCGCAATCTCGTCGTCGCGCGACTCAACCCGGTCCGGTTTCACCGGCAGAAGAAAGGTGTGACGGAGCCGCCCATGGCCGTCGGCGCTGCGCTGACGCGGATGGCAGCGAACGCTCGCAAGTTCGATGTCGGAGGCGTCCGCGAGCAAGACCTAGCTCTGGTCGCCGCAGTCTCGAGCGGCGACGGAGACTAGGAGGCTGCTGAAAAACGTTAGAAAAAGGGGGACACGAAATAGAGGGACACAAACCTATTACTCTGAAAATAGGGGACACAATACCTATTACTCTGTTCTTGCCGCAAACCATGCTCAAGAAACCGCGTAATAGGTTTGTGTCCCTCTATTTCCAGAGTAATAGGTATTGTGTCCCCTATTTCGTGTCCCCCTATTTCGCGGCTTTTTCAGCAGCCGGCTAGCTCGAAAGTAAACGAACTGTCGAAGTGGTAACCTCACGGCCTCGAAACCGCGCGGAGGTGGCCCATGCAGCGCTTGCCCGTTCTTGCTCTATCCGTCGTTCTTACGCATTGCTCCTCTCCACCGCCCGACGTTCCCGTGGTGCGTCTCGTCGACGTTTTCCATGAGGCGAGCGTTTCCGGGAGCTCGGGGGACGGCGCCGAGATCCCGCGAACCGAGTGGCGCTTCGATGGGGCGGAGCACGGTTGGCAGGCCGGACCCGGCGTTGCGGACCTCGCGGTTCGAGACGGGCGCCTCGTGGGGCGCTCCGTCGCCGACATCCCGGTCATCCACGTCGAGGCGCCCTCCGGGATCGATGGCTCGGACCCGCTGCACTCCGTGCAGATCCGCATGCGCGCCGACAAAGGGTCAAATCTGTCGATGGTCTTCTTCGGCTCCGAAGAGATCGATTTCGACAATGCGATCCAGGCGGCGCATGTCCGCGCGTGGCCACTGAACAGTCCGATCCTGGCCGGAACCGACGTCCAGACCTACACGGTAATGTTCAGCGGGTCCGCGTTGCCGCAGCAGATCCGACACGTGTTGCTGCGCCCCACGGATGAAGCGGATGCGGAGTTCGAGGTCGAGTCCGTGCGGCTGATCTTTCGAAAGGAGTACCTCGCGAGCATACCGTCGGGTGTGAGCTGGCAGGGCTTGTCCGAGGTCTACCGTGAGACGCTGATCACCCGCTCCCCGGAAACGGTGCGTTTCAGTCTCACGCTCCCCGAGAGGCCGTGGCTCGACGTCGCGGTCGGAACTGTCGAAGACGCGCCGGTCACGTTTCGCGTGAGCATCGCTTTGACCGGTGACGATGAGGTGCTCGTGGACGAGCAGCGAGTGAGCCAAGCGCGCGAGTGGCACCCCGCACCGGTGGAGCTCGGCGAGTACGCGGGCGAGGACGTGACGCTCTCGTTGTCCGTGGAGGGTGCGGACCCCGGCGCTCTCGGGTTTTGGGGCGCCCCGGCGGTTCGGAACCGCGGGGCAGTGCCGCTCGCCGCTGACGGGTCGGAGGCGCCCAAAGGCGTCATTTTGATTCTCGTGGATTCTCTGCGGCGGGATCATCTCGACGTCTATGGTTACGAGCGGCCCACCGCGCCGCGTTTGAGACAGATGGCAGAGGAGGGCGTCCTCTTTCTGGACAATCAGTCGCAGGCGGACTTCACGAAGATCTCCGTGCCGTCGAATCTCTCCTCGCTCTACCAGAGCACACACGGCATCGTCGACATTCCCGACCGCCTTCCGAGCTCGGCAGTGACGATTGCCGAGGTCTATCGTGAAGCGGGCTACGCCACGTGGTCGTCCGCGGCCAATGCGTTCACCGGGCGGCTGAGCAATCTACACCAAGGGGTCGAAGTCCTCCACGAGCCCGGCTCCGTCGCCCTTCCGGAAGGGCAGAGCTCCAGCAAGAACGGACAAACGTTCACCGATCGCCTCCTTCCGTGGCTCGAGCTTCACCGCGACGCGCCGTTTTTCGTGTTTCTTCATATGCTGGACCCGCATCCCCCGTTCGAGACCTACTCGCCGTATGCCACGGAGTGGGCCGACCCCGCTTGGCGAGAGGAGCAGTACCAGGAGATGGAGAAAGTCCGGCCTTTCATCAGCGCGGGCGTCTTCCGGCGCCTCGCGATGCCGAAACGACGGGAGCTAGAGCAAGCGGGCATCGACGCGGAACGTTTCGTGGCTCGGGAGATCGACTGGTACGACGGCTCGATACGTGCGGTGGACGCTGAAATTGGCCGCGTCTTCGACAAGCTAGCGGAGCTCGGGCTCGAGGAGGACACCGTCGTCGGGTTCTTGAGCGACCACGGAGAGGAGTTCCTCGATCACGACATGCACTTCAACTCCAACAATATTTATGGCGAGATGACCAACGTCCCGCTGATCGTCTGGGGCCCTGGCCGCGTGCCCTCGGGACGGGTCGTCGACGACACGGTGCAGTCGATCGACCTCGCTCCGACGCTCATCGACTTGGCCGGGCTCGCTATCCCTGGCACGATGCAAGGCCAGAGCCTCATTCCCTTGATGACGGCGGCCGACCCGAACCGACCCGAGGGGTGGCGCCGCCGCCCGGCGGTCTCCGAGCGCATGAGAAGCCCGGCCTTGCTGGATCCCGAGACGGCCAACGCGACCGCCATCGTCTGGGAGGGGTGGAAGCTCATCCATAACGAGGAGCGTCCCGAGGGCTACCCCGAATATGAGCTGTTCGACCATCGCGAAGACCCACTCAACTTCGTCAACCTTGCGGAGGAGAACCCGGAGAAAGTGGAAGAGCTCAAAGGCCACCTCGAAGCGTGGCGGCTTTGGGTCGGTGCGCGACAGCTACCGTCCGATGCCGAGCTCACCGAGGGCATGAACAGCGAGCAGCTCGAGCGCCTACGAAGTCTCGGCTACGTGCAGTGACCAAACCGCTAGCACGACACGCAGCGGTCGTTGTTCACGGCCCCAAGGCCCACGAGCAGGTCGCGCGCTTCAGGGAACGGGTTGATGCGCTGAACCGGACCATTTGCCATGTCCGCGGTGGTCTGTCCCCGTCGCGTGACTGGGGTGACGTCGGCTCCCTGGGACACGAGGTACTCGATCATCTCGACGTCTCCTCGTGACGCCGCGTTGTGGAGCGGCACGCTCCCCAGGTGATCGCGCGCGTTCACGTCGGCCCCGCACTCTTCGACGAGATATTTCACCGCCGGCATGAAGCCGGCCGGATGGTTGCGGTGGTCGTTGGCTGCGAATCCCGCGCCGAATCCTGCGCCGGTCGCCGCGTGGAGCGCGGTCATCGACGGGCCACCCTCCGGAACTGGTGGTAGGCCGGACGGGTCCTTCTCGTTCTCTTTGCCGGGCTCGGCAACGTAGCGTCGGCTTCCGGCGTTCTGGGTGCGGAGGTTCGGGTCGGCGCCGTAAGCGACGAGGACTTTCATGACCGGAACGTCGCTGCCATAGGCGGCCCGCCAGAAGGGGGTCGCTCCCGTCTCGTCGAGTCCGGACGTGTCGAAGTTGTAATGCATGAACCAGACCTTCTTGGTCAGCCGCGAATTGGGATTGGCTCCGGCCTCGAGCAATGCTTCGACGAGCTCGAGATGGGTCGTCCGTTGTTGCTTGTGGGCGACGGGCTGCGGGTACATGGCGTGCGGTGCCCATTGAAGGTTGACCGCGGCATAGAGTGGTGTGATCGACGACGGCTCAGCGGCGAGATTGGGGTCGGCGCCCTTTTCGAGCAGGTCCATCGCGAGGTCGAAGTGGCCGTTCATCGTCGCGATGAGGAGAGGACTCGTCTTGCTTCCCGCCGCCACTTGATTGACGTCCGCGCCGCCTTCGATGAGCGCTTGGACCGAGGCGTCCTCGCCCTGGCGTGCGGCGTATAGCATCGGGGTGATGCCGCCTTGCATGCCGACGCGAACACCGTAGGACTCGCGCTCGCGACGTGCCGCTGGCGCCTCCGCCTCACCTCCGCCGGGGATCAACCAACCGAAGAGCCGCGAAAAAATGTTTCCCGTCGGCGCATCCGCGTCTGCGGGCGGTTCCGTGACCCCGACGACGTCGGCCGCCTCTTCGCGATCCTTGCGCAGCTGTTCGATACGTTCGCGGAAGCCTTTGTCGAGAGCCTGGTTCAGCTTTGGGGCATCGACGATGTTCGTGGCACGCGCGGGATCTGCTCCCTCGGTGATCAAGAGTCGGATCACGTCGTGTCGTCCGGAGGCGGCGGCAAACATAAGGGCCGTTTGGCCGCCTGTGCTCTCGGCGCGATCGATCTCCGCACCCCGCGCGAGCATTTGCTGCACGCCGTACTCGCTTCCGGAGGCGGCGGCGAACATGAGTGCCGTGGCGCCGGTCGAGGTCGCGTCGGCGGGGTCGCTACCTGCGTCCAGCAGAGCCTCGATCATGCGCCCGTGGCCGCTCTGGGCCGCGAGAAGAAGCGGCGTATATCCTGCGAGTCGTGTCGTGGCGTCCACATTGGCGCCTGCGTAAAGAAGCTGCTGGGCCATGGCGACATCACCCCGCTCTGCAGCCCAGTGGAGGGCGCTCATGCCGTCACCCGTCGCGGTATTCACGTCGGCCCCGTCGGAGAGTAGAGCGCGGAGCGTCTCGTGGTCGCCGCTCTCGGCCGCGTCGGCGACCGGCGTCGGCGCGAGGTCGTTTGGCGTGGCCGCAACACATAGAAATAGCGCCAGCACGCCTGGCTGCCAGTATCGTCGTTTCATCGGTCCACTCCTCCTCCAGATTATCCGAGACTCGAGTCGATCGTTCAACCGCCACGGTGGAAACGAGGCGAGATTGACCCTATAATCCTTTCACTATGTTTCCCGCCGTCTGACGTTCGAAGCCGCCCTTCGCCCTCGAACCGAAACCTCCACCTCTTTCTCATCTGCGGGAGATATTTCCATGACTGACGATGCACCCATGCCGACCGGCGTGTGGGCTTCGATCAAAGAGTCGCTTCACGGCTCGGAGCAGGACTTCACCAAAGGAAGCTTGAACCGTGCGGTGGGCCTGCTCGCCGTCCCCATGGTGCTCGAGATGGCCGGAGAGTCGCTCTTCGCCATCGCCGACGCTTTTTTCGTCGCCCGTCTCGGCTCAGAGTCGTTGGCGGCGGTCGCGCTCACGGAGTCGCTACTCGAGATCATGTACGCCGTCGCGGTCGGTCTGTCGATGGCGACGACGGCGATGATCGCGAGGCGCGTCGGCGAGAAAGATGAGGAAGGAGCGGCGAAGGCGGCTGTCCAGGCCATCGTCGTCGGAGTCGTCTGCGCGGTCGTGTTCGGCGCGGCCGGGGCGTTCTTCGCATCGGATTTGCTCGTCCTCATGGGCGCGTCGCCCGAGACCGTCGCTACGGGCGCGAGCTACACCCGCATCATGTATGCGGGGATGATCACCATCTTGCTATTGTTCTTGAACAACGCCATCTATCGAGGCGCCGGCGACGCCGCGATGGCGATGCGCGCATTGTGGATCTCGAACGGCATCAACGTGGTGCTGGACCCCTGTCTCATTTTCGGTCTTGGTCCGTTTCCCGAGCTCGGGTTGATGGGCGCGGCGGTCGCGACGACGATCGGCCGGGGTGTCGGCGTCTCGTACCAGCTGTGGGGCCTCAGTCGAAGCAAACGTCTACGCGTTCGACGCCGGCACGTCGCGATCGACCTGCCGGTCATCAAGAAACTACTCGACGTCTCCGCCGGGGGCGTTGGCCAGATGCTGATCGCCACCGCGAGCTATGTGGCGCTCATTCGGCTCCTCGCGACCTTTGGAAGTGCGGTGCTCGCGGGATACGTCGTCTCGATCCGGATCGTGATCTTCATCCTGCTTCCGTCTTGGGGCCTGAGCAACGCGGCGGCGACATTGGTCGGTCAAAACCTGGGTGCCGGGCAACCGGATCGGGCCGCGCGCTCGGTGTGGATCACGGGGCTCTGGAACATGGGATTCATGGCCATCGTCACGGTCGCGTTTCTAACGTTTGCGGAGCCCATCATCCACTTCTTCATGACGGACCCGGCATCCGCGCCCACCGGCGTTCGAAGCCTGACGATCATCAGCTACGGCTACGTCTTCTACGCGTGGGGCATGGTGATGATGCAAGCGTTCAACGGGGCCGGAGATACAAGGACGCCCACCTGGATCAACTTCTTTTGCTTTTGGCTGTTTCAGATCCCACTCGCGTGGACGCTCGCGATGCCGCTCGATTTCGGGCCGTCCGGCGTCTTCATCGCCATCTCGGCTTCCTACTCCTTGTCGGCCGTCATCGGGATCTTGTTGTTCCGCCGTGGAAAGTGGAAGGACCAAAGGGTGTAAACTGAACGTCGATGTTTCGAGCCCTGGCGATCGTGGTTTTGATAGCGACGACATCGAGCGCCGCCCCGCGAAAGCTGACGACCCACCCCTACGCGACGCTCGGCTCGGAAACGAATCTCTCTGCGTCGGTCAGTCTCGGCGACGTCGACGGCGATGGCGATCTCGACGCCGTCGTCGCGAACGGCCGCCACTGGGCGCAGCAGAACTACGTCTTCTACAACGACGGCAAGGGGTTCTTTCGAACCGCGACGCGCCTGTCCGATGAGCTCGACACGACCTATCGAGCGGCGCTCCTCGATTTCGATGGTGACGGCGATCTCGATGCAGCTGTCGGGAATGATCGGGCGCCCATGCGCGTCTATGAAAATGACGGCAGCGGTCACTTCACCGCGCGGGGAACGTTCGGCAGCCCGTACACACCCACCCGGAATTTGACCGTGGCGGACGTCGACAAGGATGGTCACAGCGATATCCTCGTCACGAATCGCGGCGCGCAAAACGCGATCCACTTCGGTGACGGTACGGGCGGCTTCGCGCGAAGCGAGCCCTTCGGCGCGACGACGGATTCCACGATTGCGGTTGCGGTCGCGGATCTCGACGGCGATGCGCGCATGGACCTGGTCCTCGCGAACCGCGACGGGCAGCAAAACGTCGCGCTCATCGGCGAGCGGCGAGCGCTTTTCGGCTCCGGCTCCGACGAGACCCGCGGCGTCGCGGTCGGAGACGTGGACGGGGACGGACATCTCGATATCGTGACGGCGAATATCGGTGAGCCGAACGGAGTCTATTTCGGTGACGGCAAGGGGGGCTTCGAGCGCGAACAGTCGTTCGGGTTTCCGGATGGCGCCAGCTACGCGGTGGCCTTGGCCGATCTCGATCGTGACGGCACTCTCGACATCGTGGTCGCGAATAACCGGCAGGTGAACCGCGTCTATTTCAACCGTGATCTCACCGGAATCTCTTTCGGCGAGTCCGATCACGTCAGCTACGGGGTCAGCGTGGGTGACGTCAACGGCGATGACTATCCGGACGTGGTTATCGCGAATTCAGGAGCGCGCAATGTCGTTTACTTCAACGTGGAAGACGAGCCTTAAATCGGTTCTGCTCGTCGCGGTAACGGCCGCTATGGCGTCGGCGCAGCACTGGCCTTCTTTTCGCGGGCCGAACGCCTCTGGTGTCGCGGATGGTCACGAGCTTCCCGAGACGCTATCGCCTGCGGACGCGGACTGGAAGACGCCCATTCCGGGTCTCGGCCACGCCAGTCCCATCATCTGGGGGGATCGCGTCTTCGTCACGACCGCCATAAGCGACAGCTCGGAGTCGATCTTTATCCATGGCCTCGACGGTCGCATCGACCGCCGCTCGGACACGGCCGACCACAGCTATTGGCTCTACAGCGTCGACAGGCTCAGTGGGAAGATCCTCTGGAAGCGTGAGGCCACGAGGGGAACGCCGGTGATCCAACGGCACCGGAAGAACAGCTACGCCTCCCCGACGCCGGCCACCGACGGCACCCATATCGTCGCCTATTTCGGCTCCGAAGGGGTCTTCACCTACGACTTCGAAGGAAAGCTCCTGTGGAAGCAGAGCGTGGGCGTCGTCGACGCCGGCGCATCTTACGACGATACGTATGACTGGGGACCTGCGAGCTCTCCGATCATCCATGACGGTATGGCGATCTTGCTCGTCGACCAACAGGCCGGCGGCTCGTTCATGGCGGCGTTCGACGTCGCGACCGGAGAACCCGTGTGGCGCGTCGATCGCGACGTCATCTCGTCGTTCTCGACGCCTGCGATTTTCGAGGGCGCCGATGGTGTCGAGCTCATCACGAACGGCGCCGAGATCATGCACGGATACGATCCGAAGACCGGAAAAGAGCTGTGGAGGGTCACGGGCAGCTCGAAGAACACCACCCCGACGCCCGTGGTTTCCGGAGACACGGTGTTCATCACGAGCGGTTATCGCATCAAACCCATCTTTGCCATCGGCGCCGGCGGAGACGTTCGGTGGAGCACCGAAAAGGACGGATCTTACATGACGACGCCCATCGTCTATGGGGACTACCTCTATACGTGCCAGAACAACGGAGTCGTGTCCTGCTACCGGAAGCTCTCGGGTGAACGCGTCTATCAGAAGCGGCTAGCGGCCGGCGCGTTCAGCGCCTCGCCGATCGCGTCCGACGGCAGAATTTACTTCACGAGCGAGGACGGTGAGGTCTACGTCGTCCGTGCGGGCCCCGAATATGAGCTCTTGTCAACGAGCTCGTTGGGGGAAGTCGCGATGGCCACGCCCGCAGCCGCTGCGGGCCAGATCCTCGTGCGGACGCAGCACCACCTGTGGTCGTTCCGATAAAAGGGGAAGGCCGCCTCTAGTCGACGCGCGCTTCGACTTCTCGAACCTTGTCCCGGTCGAGCTCTCCGTCTTCCCAGTGGTCGAGGAAGCGTTCGTAGCTTTCGTTCGCCTCCTCCTCCCGCCCTTCCTGGTCGTACAGCTTGCCGAGGAAGTAGAAGCTCCGTACATAGGGAAACGGTTCGTGCACCCGCTCCGACGTCGCGTCGACGATGCGCTCGTACCACCGCACCGCTTCTCCGACGTTTCCCGCCTCTCGATGGGCGGTCGCGAGCGCGTACCAGATCACGGTGTGTATGCCTTCCTCGCCGCGCGGCGGAAGCATCGACTCCGCCTCGTAGAGGTGCGAGAGCGCGAGGTCGTAGTCTCCTTGCGCTCGCGCGAGCTCGCCCTGCATGAGCTGATGGAATCGCAGCAGGTCGGGTTGGCCTGAAGCGGTTGCCGTTGCTCGTTCGCTGAATCGCGCGGCCATCGCGCTCGCGGCGTCGTCGTCGCCGAGCTGGGCGGAGGCGATGCCGGCGATCACCATGGCCTGCAGGTTGCCGCCATAGGGGTCGTGCTCATCCACGATGGCGAGGCTTGTGTCACGGGCTCGCGCGGGCTCGCCAAGCTCGAGAAGGAGCCGTGCCTTGAACACGAGCGGTTGCACCGATTGTGACGACGGTGCGCTCGAGGAGAACGTCTCGAGCTCGTCAAGGAGGCCGCGGTAGCGGCCACGGTAGATGGACGTCACACCGGCGAGTCTGCCTCCGATGAACTTCTCGAGAGGAGCGTCGCCCTCGCTGAGCGCCAGCGACACTTCCATCGCGTCGTCCCAATCTTCGTTGAGGATGTGCGCTTCCCATCGCACGGGCACGATCCGGATCGAGCTGGCACCGAGGGATTCCGCGCGATCGAGCTCCGAAAGTCCCGCTTCGATGTCACCGCCCTCGATGCGTAGCTTGGCGAGCGACACCAGCGTCGTCCAGTCGTCGGGATTTCGCGCACCGAACTCCTCGAGAACAGCCTCCGCGCGGCCGAGATCCCCTCGCGCTCGGTAGGCCGCCGCGAGGTTCTCATAGGTCGCCGGGAACGGCATGCCCCGAGCTCTGAGCTCTTCGAGCTGCTCGATGGCTGCGTCGTAGTTCTCTAGAGCGACGAAGAGATTGCCGAGGTTGTGGCGTGCGGAGCCGTGGTCGGGATAGCGCTCGATCGCCTTGCGGTAGGCTTCGATGGCGCGCTCCTGGGTCTCCGGTTTTCGCGAGAGGTACCAGCCTTCGATGTAGTGCCGCTCGCGCTCGGAAAGGCGGTCGAGATGCTGGAGCGCTTCTTCGGCATAGGCGTCGGCTTGGTCGTTCATTCCGAGATTGCTATGCACGACACCGAGCTTCGCGAGGGCCATCGCAAAGCCCGGGTCGAGCTCGATGGCCTTTTGGAAGTGCGGCACCGCTTCTTCTTCGCGGAACCGCTCATGCAAGCGGATGCCTTCTGCGTAGCTGCGGTAGGCCTCGACCGAGGCGGTGGTCACGTCGCGCAGGTCTCGATCGAGCTCGCCCTCGAGAGCGGCGACGGAAAAATTGGCCTTGATGCGTCCGCTGATCTCGTCGACGAGTCGGAAGACGCTCTCCTGGCCCGCTCCTTCGGCCTTCTCGGAGAGAATGACCTTGCCGGTCTCGGCGTCTTCGAGGCGTGCGGAGATCCGGATCGAGTCGCCGGCCTTGGCGAAGCTGCCGCGCAGTACGGATTCGACGGACGCGCGCCGGGCCAGCTCCGACACTGCGTCGGCTCGCAAGGAGACACGGGGGTCGCCGCCCATGTCGTCGAGGATCTGGCCGAGTCGGTCGGTGCCCAACACTTCGAGCTCCGGCGACTGGGAAAGATCCGTGACCAGCATGTCCGTGAGGCCCGTGCGTAGCCAATCGAGCTCCGGATCGTCGGCCAGGTTGTCGAAGTGAAGCACCGCGAGTGACGGCTTGGACGACGTGGCAACCGGCGGGGCGCTCGTCAACATCCGATATCCCGCGGCCGCGACCGCGATGATCGCGGTCAGGGAGACCACTTGCGCGACTCTCTTGATCGTCGTTCTCTTGGGTGTCTCGAGCCGGAGCCGCGCGCGTTTCAGGTCGTCGATGAGCTCGGCCATGCTTTGGTAGCGTTGGTCGGGGTCTTTCTCGAGGCAGCGGTCGACGAGCGGTTGCAGCAGCTGACGCTCTTCGGAGCTGAGGCCGGCGAGCTTCGGGGTTTCGTCCCTCAGGATCGAGTACAACGTGTCGATACGGCTCAGGCCTTCGAAGGGCGGCGTGCCGGAAAGAATCTGGTAGAGCAAGACTCCGAAGCTGAAGATATCGCTCCTCGGGTCCACCGTCCCGCCGCGCGCTTGCTCCGGAGACATGTAGCTCACGGTGCCCGCGATGACGGATTCGCTCGTGACCCGCTGGTTGGGATCCTGCAGTCGGGCTTCGCTCAGAAACGGGTTTTGCTCGGCGTTCAAGAGCTTCGCTAGCCCGAAGTCGATGAGCTTCGGGTAGCCGCCGCGGGTAAGCATCACGTTTGCGGGCTTCAAGTCACGGTGAACGATGCCGTGGTCGTGAGCGTAGCTGAGTCCTTGTGCGATTCCCTGGGCGACGTCGAGACCGTCCGTGACGGTTAACGGCTCGCCCTCGAGGCGATCGGCGAGGCTTTCTTGGCCGAGAAGCTCCATGGCGATGAACAAGACGCCGTCAGCCTCGTCGATGTCGTGGATCACGCCTATATGGGGGTGCTCCAGGGAGGCCGCGTCACGCGCTTCTTGGACGAAGCGCTGTCGCTTTCCGGCCTCGGCGACGAGCTCCGGAGGCAGGATCTTGAGTGCTACCTCGCGGCCCAGCTTGTCGTCCCGAGCACGATAGACGATCTGGAGCTCGCCCTTGTGGAGCTCTTCCAGAACCGTGTAGTGAGATAGCGTTTTGCCGATCATCGTCAGAAAAGAACTTCCCCCGGAGGAGAATACGGTGCTTCGTAACGGGAAGTTCCGCCCGTTGAGGCCTCTTTCTCGCGCTGTTTCACGGCCTGGCGGCGAGGAGGCTGGGTAGGTTTTGTAGGGTCATGTACGCGCCGATCGCGAGGAGAGCGAGGGCGAACATTTTGCGAAGCCTCGCTTGAGGGATACGGTGGGCGACGAGCCCGCCCGCGAGACTTCCTACCGCTCCGAGGCCGGCAAAAAGGACCACGAGGCTCCAGTCCACGGAGAGGCCGAGTTTTGCGAGCACGTCGCGGTACTTGATGAAGCCGGCGAGCGACTTGAGAGCGATGATCACGAGGCTCGTGCCCACGGCCTGGCGCATCGTCAGGCCTCCGAGCAAGACGAGCGTCGGGACGATGAGAAAGCCTCCGCCGACGCCCACGAGCCCGGTAAGAATGCCGACCATGAGTCCGTCCGAAGCGATCTTCCAATACGCTCTCGGCGCGGCGACGCCGTTGACGGGCGGCTGAAACATGAAGAATGCCGCGACGAGCATGATCACCGCCAGCAACAGAAGCTGGACACTGGCCGGGACGAACTCCGCCAAAGACGCCCCCAGATAGGCGCCAATCATCCCGGGGCCACCGAATAGAGCCGCCGACCGCCACACGATGAGCCCCTTGCGGGCATAGGGAATGGCCGCGAAAACGGCGATGATGCCCACGATCACGAGAGACTCGGCGATGGCGGACTTCTCGGACTCTCCCACGATGTAGATGAGAACCGGAATGTTGAGGATGGACCCGCCCGAGCCGAGGAGGCCGACGCACGCGCCTACGATGAATGCAGCGAGCCAGGCCATAGGTGCAGGACTATCACGGCGTTACGGGTTCGAATCTCAAGGTCAATTAGATCGCGGGCGTTTTGGTGCCGGAGGAGGGACTCGAACCCTCACAGCCGCAAGGACCGCGGGATTTTGAATCCCGTGCGTCTACCGATTCCGCCACTCCGGCAGGGGAGGCATCGAAATCGCCCAGCCAACGCGGGAGTTTATCACAAACCCGATCCGGCGCATGGAGGGGACGGTGGGCTCAAGACTCCGCGCGCGCTGGCCGAGGTCAGGGATGGTTTCCGGCCCTCTTTAATTAGGATGGGCGACATTCGATTCGACTATTGTTAGGGTTGCCGTCACAAATGGCGAATATAATTGTGTGGATACGCCGTTGGCATCGAAACGATCGCTCCCGAAAATCGATAACGCGCATTATTTAGTAGTCTTTAGGGCCTCCGCGTGGTATAATTCGAACCGCTTTTTATTAGAAAGTGAGGTGTGAATGGCCTTTCAAAAAGGGGATAAAGTGGTTTATCCCAATCATGGAATCGGAGTCGTTGAGGATATCCTGACCGAAACGCCGATGGGTGAAACCGACGGCGATGCGGACTTTTACAAGCTTCGCATCCTTGCGAACTCCACCGTGGTGAAGGTCCCGGTCTTGAACGTTGACGGTGTCGGCCTGCGGCGCGTGATCTCGAACAAGGACGTCGAGCGTATTTTCGATCTTCTGGAAAATCGTAAGATCGAAACGCACTCGAATTGGAAAGGACGCTACAAGGACAACTCGGACAAGATGCGCACGGGCTCGATTTACGATGTGGCCGGCGTTTTGAAAGACCTGTCCTTTCTCAGCAAGAAGAAGAGCCTCTCATTCCGTGAGAAGAGAATGCTCGATCGCGCGCGCTTTCTTATCGTTAGCGAAGTCGCGGAAGTCGCGGAAGAGCCGAACGATCTCGTCGAACAGAAAATCGACATCGCGCTCTCTCGTGGGATGGAAGCCAAGAAAAAAGGGCGCACCAGCCTGAAAACGCTGTTGAAGAAAACGACTTTGGCGGCGATGGCAGAGAACGGACGCAGCGAAGGCGTTGCTCGGAAACCCCGCGCGCGTGCGTCCACGAAAGTCAAAGACGGAAAGAGCCGAAAAAAGCCGATCTCGATCTCGATCAATCGGTACGTTTGTTGATAAACGGCGCTTCGTCTTTTTACTGATACGATCGCAGCCCCTCGTTCCCTAGACCATTTGGCTCTTCGGGACGAGGGGCTTTTCATTTCTATGTTGAACAGCTTGCTCATCGCGATCGTCCTGCCGCTGTACACGTTCGCTGCGGGTTTCGTGGGCATCCCCTACACTCTTCTCACCCGGGACGCTCGGCCGCTTTACTGGCTCGGCCGATTCGGCGTGCGGATCGGCTTCGCACTGGCGCGTATTCGCATCGTGGTGCACGGGCGACACCACCTCGGCGATCGCCCTCACTTCATCTACATGATGAATCACAACTCCAATCTCGACGCGCCGGCGGTGTGGCTGCACGTTCCCGGCGAAGTTCGGGTTCTTCTCAAAAAGGAGCTCTTCAAGCTGCCGGTCCTGGCGACCGCGATGCGACTCGGCGGTTTCGTTCCGGTCGACCGTACGCGCCGTGACAGCGCGATCGAAAGCGTCCGGAATGCGTCGACGCTGGCGGCGGAAGGCGCGTCTTTTCTCATCGCTCCGGAAGGGACTCGAAGTCGCTCCGGGCGTCTCCTCCCGTTCAAGAAAGGCGGCTTTCACATGGCCGTGGAGTCGGGTGTCCCGGTCTTGCCGATAACGGTGGTCGGTGCGTTCGACTTGATGCCGCCGGGAAGCCTTCGGATCCGATCGGGAACGATCGAAATCTTTTTCCATGAACCGCTCGTGACGTCCGAGGCGGGCCCGCGCGGGCGCGCGGAGCTCATGAAGGGGGTTCGGGCAACGATGAACGAGACTCTGGGCCGCTACGGATATGGCGACCCGGAGATCTCGTAGCGGGGGAGCCCGTTAACGCCTTGAAGAGCAACGGCATAGACTGAGCCCGGGCGTTGAAAAAAAGCTCCGGGGCTGCTAGGATACGAGCCGACCGCTTTTCTTTTTGCAATTCTTGTTTGCCATGGGCGAGCTGATTTGAAAGAAACGACGATCGTCTCCGCGCGCGCGACGCACAACATACGGACGGCTTCACGAGTGTCCCGCGGCTCCAGTCGTTTCGACAGCTACCGCGACCACCTCCCGGAGCTGAAGCGTCGCCTCTCCGATAACGGCTACTTGGCCGTTTTGTCGATTGATGTCTCGGATATCAGCGAAGTCGAGCATGTCCACGGAAGCGGTACCTATGAAGACCTCATGGACATGGTGCGCCAGGTGGTGGCGGAGTTCGAAGGCGACCAGCTGCGTGAGAACGACATCGTCACCTTGAACGAGCTGGCAGGCGACGTGTTCCTCGTCTTTCTGGAGCCACGGCCGGAGGAGCGCTTGCTCGCCGAGCACATCGAGAAGATCGGGGAGCGGGTCGAGGAAAAACTCTCGCGGCGGATCGGGCAAACGGCGTTCTCGGTGCTGCGAAAGCGGCCCTCCATCTACGTGGGCACGTCGCTCGTCTTGCAAAACCCTCTCATTCGGGCGGACAGGCTCATTACCCGCGCGATCACGGAGGCAGACCACGCCGCGAGGCTGAACCAGAAGCGTCGACAGCTTGCGAACAAACGCGTATTACAGCGCATCATCCTCGAGGGCGATATCACGACCGTGTTCCAGCCGATCTGGGACCTCAACCACAAGGCGCCTCATGGGTTCGAGGCTCTTTGTCGTGGGCCGATCGACACGGATCTTCGGAGCCCGGTGGCGTTGTTCGATCTGGCGCGCAAGTCCGGCTTGTTGTTCGAGCTCGATCACCTGTGCCGGAACCACGCGTTCGCTGCCGCGGGCTCCGCGCGGCTGGCTCGCGACTACAAGCTCTTTATCAACACGCTGCCGTTCTCGATCCGTGATCCTCGTTTTCAGGGAAAGGATCTCATCGACCTGTTCGACGGCACCGATATCGCTCCCGAGCAAATCGTGCTCGAGGTGACGGAATCCGACGCGATCGATAATTTTCCGCTCTTCGTCGGGGCCATGAAGGACTTCATGGACTTGCGGTGTCTCGTCGCCATCGATGACATGGGCGCGGGCCATTCCGGGATCGACAAGATCGTCCATTTGCGCCCGAACTATGTGAAGCTCGATATGAGCCTCATCCGTGACATCCACACGAGCTTCGTCAAGCAACAGCTCGTCCAGACGTTCAAGACTCTCGCCGACAAGATCGACGCGCGTCTGATCGCCGAGGGCGTGGAGACTGTCGAAGAGCTAGAGATCGTGCGTCAGCTCGGGGTGAGGTTCGTTCAGGGGTTCCTGCTCGCGAAGCCGTCTCAGGCTTTTCAGACCTCCTCCACTTTCCCCCTCTAACGCCCGCCGGCTCTACTACCGATAACTCATTTGTGCGCCTGGCCTGTGTCGATTCATCATGTTCGTATTATGTTCGCTGACGTTGAAATAACGCGGATATAGCTAGATTATCCATTGTAATTAGCGTTGTAGTCGTCGAAACTGGATTTAGCGCCTCTTGTTTCGTGCCGATGCGGCACATTTATGTTGACAGACGGCGTTTCAGTTTTTATCCTGGAAGAAATCGAGATTCAAAGGAGCTTTCTTAATGGCACGGAACGATCTGGAAGGTTACACCCCGAAGAAATCGTGGACGAAATCCGAGATCCTAGCCACGACGAAGAAGATGGGAGTCCGATTCCTTCGCATGCAGTTCACGGACATCGTCGGCGTCAACAAGAACGTCGAGGTGCCGGCGCAGCAATTCGAAAAGGCTCTGGACGGCCAGATCGCGTTCGACGGGTCTTCGATCGAGGGCTTCGTTCGAATCGAAGAGTCGGACATGATCCTCATCCCGGATCTCGACACGTTCCGCATCCTGCCGTTCGCAGAGCCGCATCGAAACGGCCTCGAGCCTGACAGGGTCGCGCGGATCATCTGCGATATTCATCACCCGGATGGAACCGGTTTCCAGGGCTGTCCTCGCCTGGCGCTCAAGCGCGTCACCGACGAGGCTGCGGAGATGGGCTACACGTTGATGGCCGGCCCGGAGGCGGAGTTCTTCTTGTTCGAGCGCACGCCCGAAGGTCACCCGACGACGGATTCGCCTGACCGAGGCGGCTATTTCGACCTCGCGCCCGTCGACCGCGGTGAAGTCGCGCGTCGCGACATCGTAAACGCGCTCGAAGGCATGGGCTTCGAGGTCGAGGCCGCCCATCACGAGGTCGCCCCCGCCCAGCACGAGATCGACTTCCGTTATGAAGACGCGCTCACAACCGCTGACAACGTTGCCACTTTTCGTTTCGTCGTGCGGCACATCGCGATGCAGCACGACCTCCACGCGACCTTCATGCCGAAGCCGATCTTCGGTATCAACGGCTCGGGAATGCACTGCCACCAGTCCTTGTTCGAAGGTGATCGCAACGCGTTCTACGATGCCGACGCGGAGTACGAGTTGTCGGAGATCGCCCTTCACTACATCGGCGGCATCCTTCGCCACGCCCGTGGCTTCTGCGCGATTACGAACCCGTTGGTGAACTCCTACAAACGACTCGTGCCGGGCTACGAAGCGCCGACGAACGTGGCGTGGTCGATGAAGAATCGCAGCCCGCTCGTCCGCATCCCCGAGAAACGGGGCAGCAGCACCCGGGTGGAAGTACGGATGCCGGATCCCGCGGCCAATCCCTATCTGGCCCTGGCGGCGATGTTGAAAGCGGGTCTTGCAGGGATCAAAGAGAAAGTCGATCCCGGCGCTCCGGTCAACAAGAACATCTACTCCATGAGCCAGCGTGAGAAGCGGCGACTCAAGATCGATGCGCTGCCGGGCGACCTGAGGGAGGCTGTCGACGCGCTCGAGAAGGACAAAGTCGTGCAGTCCGCGCTAACGCCGCACATCATGAGCCACTTCGTCGAAGCCAAGCGTGCGGAATGGCACGACTACATCGCTCAAGTCCACGGCTGGGAAGTCAACCGCTATTTGGGCGTCTACTAGGAAATCTAGGGACACAATACCTATTACCCTGTTCTTGTCGAAAACGATGCTCAAAAACCGTGTAATAGGTTTATGTCCCTTTAGCGTTCGAGGGTTACGTAGAGAAGTGTGCCCTCGCGCTCCACGACGAGCACGATGGGGTCGCCGACCCGTTGACTGGCCAGCAGTCGTTTGAGGTCCGACAGCCCCGAGACGTCGACGCGGTTCAACGAGTAGATCACGTCTCCCGGCTGAAGGCCGTCCCCGAGCCAGGGATTGGCTTCGACCGCGCGCGCGGCGACGATCACCCCGGCCGGGCGGCGGAGGCCGTTGAATAAGTGCATCAACTCGGGGCTCAAGTCGATGCCGAGGACGCCGATCTCGGGAACGAGGTTCTCGTCGGGGTGTACTCGGTGGGAGAAGCGGTTCGGATGATGACGCCTCTCCGCGACCTCGACCGTGAGCGTGCGCGGCTCGCTTCCGCGTAGGACGTCGAGCCGGACACGGTCTCCGACGCGGCGTTGATAGATGTTGACGTTGAGCTGACGACCGTTCTCCATCACTTTGCCGTCGATGCGGTCGACGATGTCGCCCGCCTCTAGACCCGCGGCCTCGGCGGGGCCTCCCGGCGCTACGTCCGACAAAATCACGCCCCAGTCCCTCTGGAGCGAGAGCGCTTGCGCCATCAGCGGAGTGATGGTCTGGGCGGAGACACCAATCTCGCCACGGTGGACGCGCCCGGTCGTCCGGATTTGTTCATATACGTTTTTGACGATGTTGCTCGGGGCGGCGAACCCGAGGCCTTCGTTGCCTCCACTCTGGGAGAAAATCAATGTGTTGATGCCGACGACGCGGCCCCCGGAATCGACCAGAGGGCCTCCGCTATTTCCCGGGTTGATGGACGCGTCCGTCTGGATGTAGATCATCGGGTCTTCACTCGACAGCTGACGCGCGACGGCGCTCACGACGCCCATCGTGACCGAGTTTCCGAGCCCGAGGGGGCTCCCGAAGGCCAGCACCAGCTGGCCCGAGCGCAACGTATCCGAGTCGCCAAGAACCAAGTGGGTGAGACCGGTCTCCGGTAGCTTGAGCACCGCCAGGTCCGTTTCGACGTCGACGCCGACGATCTGCGCCCCGACGAGCCGTCCTCTGCGGGTAAGCACGGAGCCGGCCTCGGGCTCTTTCTCGGGGACCAGGACGCGGACGCGACGTGCGCCCGACACGACGTGCGCGTTGGTGACGACGTAGCCGTCGTCGCTCAGGATAACGCCCGAACCGCCGCTGCGCCTCTCCGTCACGAGGCCGGCTTGCGGTACCAGCCCTTGGCCGGTGCTAACGGTGGTCACGAGAATCTGTACGACCGCGGGGTTGACCCGTTGCGAGAGCGACTCGAAGCCGTCGCTTACGTCTTCGAGGCGGACCTGAGACGGTGCGATGAGGAGTAGCGCATGGAGGTAGAGGTGGAGCATCAGCCTTCGTCCCGAGTGCGGGTCATAGCGACGAGGTTGACGTCGTCCGGGAGCGGTGCTTGACCGCCGAACTCGAGCGCGCGCTTCATGAGCTCTTGAATGATCGCCTCTCCGTCCTGACCGGAGAGCTCGAGGAGCTCGCGGCGAAGTGCTTCGTCTTCGAACATCGAGCCGTCCTTGGCCACGATCGAGCCGATCCCGTCAGAGCCCGCCACCAAGACATCGCCCGGCTCCGTCGCGATGTCGCGGTGCTCGAACGGAAGCACACCGCTCGGAAACAGTCCCAGCGGCGGCCCTTGGAGCACGATCTCGTCGACTCTTTTCTCGGCGCGCGCGACGAACGGATAGGGTAGCCCGGCGTTCGAGAACGCGATCGGCTTCGCAGGCCCGTCGAAGACGAACACCGCGGCGGCGGCATACATCCCACTCGGAAGCACCGCATGGAGTCTACGATTCATCTCGTCGAGCATCGCGACGGGCTCGGAAATGCTCTCTACCGTTTCGCGAAAAACGCCCTTGAGCAACATCGTCGTGAGGGCAGCCTGCACCCCGTGTCCGATGACGTCGGAAACGAGAACGGTGGTTCGCTCGTTCGTCGCGGCGACGTCGAAGAAATCTCCGCCCAGTGCTTCGCAAGGCTGGTAGAGGTTTGCGAAGGAGAACGACGGCACTTCCGGGAACTCCGTCGGAAGCAGGCTCCTTTGGACCCGAGCCGCCATCTCCAGCTCCTTTTCGAGGAAACGGTGCTTGGCTTCGAGCTCGCCATGCTCGCTGAGCAGGGATCCGAGCTCTCGGATCTTGTCGTCCAGCCGGATGCGGAGACTCTTCTCCTCGAGCGCGTTCCTGACGATATTGAGGAGCGCGTCGTTGTCCCAGGGCTTCTCCAAGTAGTGGTAGAGCCCGACCTCGTTGATCGCCTTGATGGCGTTCTCCTTATCGGCATATCCCGTGAGGAGCAGGCGCACGGATTCGGGCTGCAGGCGCTTGACTTCCTTCAAGAGCTCGATCCCGTTCATGTCCGGCATCAGAAAGTCCGAGATCACGACGTCGACCGGGGTCCTCTCTAGCTTCGCGATGGCGTCTTTCGGCGTATTGGCCTCGTGAACGTCGTACTCCGTTTGCAGCGTAAAAACCCCGCGTAATGACGAGAGGACCATGTCCTCGTCGTCGACGATCAAGATCGATGGAGTCTTATCGGCCATGTCACGCAAACGCTTTGAGGATGTCCTTTTGGAGGTTCATGAGCTCTCCGTGAGCTTTGTTCACTTCGCGGATCTTGTCTTCGAGGCGGCGCATCAGGATGCGCTTCTCGAGTCCGTTTCTGAGTACGAGCTTCAGGTCCTCGTTCTCCCAAGGCTTCTCGATATATTGATAAAGACCGACATCGTTGATCGCTTTGATCGCGTTCTCCTTGTCGGCGTAGCCGGTTAGCAAGATACGGGTCGCCTCGGGCTTCAGGGCCTTGACCTTGGCGAGGAACGAAATACCGTCCATATCCGGCATGAGATAGTCGGAAACGACGACATCGACGCGATTTTCCTCGACATAGACCAGCGCCTCCGCCGGCTTCGTAAAACCGGCCACCTCGTAATCGGTCTCGAGCGTAAGGAAACTCTTGATGCTCGTGACCACCATATCTTCATCGTCCACGAGGACGATGACGGGTGAGCCGGGTGTCTCCTGGGTCATGGATCTCCTTTCTTGGGCCCCGCCGCTTCGGGAGCGTCGATGGGTAGCGTGATCGTGAACGTCGTGCCTTCGCCCTCGGTCGACGTCACATCGATGTGGCCGTGGTGGGCGTGAACGATTTTACAAGAAATCGGCAGCCCAAGCCCGGTTCCGACGCCTACGCCCTTCGTCGTGAAGCCGTACTCGAAGACGCGGTCTACGTTCTCGGGCGCGATACCGCGTCCGGAGTCCTGGATCCGGACTTGAATCGAATCGCCCGCTTGCTTCGTCGAGATGCGGATGCGGCCTTTGCCGTCGATGGCGTGGCATGCATTGACGAGCAAGTTCATGAAGACCTGGTTGAGGTGGTTGGGATGGCACTCGATCTCCGGCAACGTGCCGTAGTCTTTCTCGACGACGATCCTGTCCTTGAGCTCGTGGTGGACGAGGGTGAGCGCGTTTTCCAGCTCCTGATGGAGGTCCGCGCGCCTGCAGTCGGGCTCCTCGATCCGGGCGAACGTCTTGAGGCTCTTCACGATCGAAACAATGCGTTGACACGCGGTCTGGTTGACGCTTCCGACGTTGTCGAGCGCGTCGAGAACCCGGGGAAGATCGCGTTGGTCCGCCAAGGCGTCGGTCTCTTCGCAGATCTTCCGGAGCTTCGCGAGCGCTTTCATCATGAGATCGCTATTCGAGTAGATCGAGCCCACGGGCGTGTTGATTTCGTGAGCGACCCCGGCGACGAGGTTTCCCAGGCTCGCCATCTTCTCGGATTGGACGAGCGCGAGCTCCGTGTCCCTGAGCTGCTTTTTGACCTCGTCGAGCTCGGTCGTGTCAGGTTTCATCGCGGTCCGGACGGGGTAACGAGCTTGCGGAAACGGCGCACCATGGCTTTCAGCATACTCTGGCCGAGCTCGGGATAGTCCAAGAGCAAATCATAGAAGTCTTGACGATCCACGCGCAACAAAAGTGTTTCGCTCTTGGCGTGACTTCCGAACACGCGGGGGACCCCCTCGATCAGATCCCAGGCGCCGAGGGTCGAGTTCTCGGTCATGCGGTCGACTTCCGCTCCATTCTGGGTCAAAACGAGCTCGCCTTTGATGACGACGTAGAGCGCGTCCGCGGCCTGTCCCTCCTCGAACACGACCGCCGCCTCCGGGTAGAGGACCTCGTCCGCGATGGACGCGAGCACGGCGAGGTCTTCCGTACGGGCCGCGGAGAGGAGGTCCACGTTTTGCAGCAGCAGTACTTTCTCGACGATCGTGTACGGCATAGCTTCGTTTTTGTTTCGCTCCTTTCGAGCCGGGAGTCGGTTGCGGGCGCCGGACAAGCCAACTTACCATCATCTTGGACGTAGCTGGAGGCTGAGATGAGGCGCAGTCCCGTCGTTTTCGGGGTTCTGGTCGTGGCTGGCCTGCTTTGCGCCTGCGCGACTCCCGAAAAGGACGCTCTTCTCGAGAAACCCGCCGCTCCCGACCTGGCCGTCTCGCTCGGTGACCTGGACTCCATCCGTGAGCGCGGCGTCCTCCGCGTGATCGCTCCGGCGCTGCGCGAGTCTCACTTGCCGCGGCGCGGAACGCCGGATGCCCTGGATCGCGAGCTCGCGCGCCGATTGGCGCGTCGCTTGGGCGTTAGGGCGGAGTTCATCGTCATCGAGAGCCGAACCGACCTACTCGAGCTTTTGGAACGGGGCTTCGGCGACATGGTCACAGCGCAGCTCACCATCACGGAAGACCGGGAGAAGAGGGTGCGGTTCACCCAGCCGACCGCGAGCGTGAGCGAGTGGCTCGTCGGCAGCCGACACATGGAGCGCCCACCGCGGAGCCTCGAAGAGCTCGATGGGCGCGAAGTCCACGTCCGCGCGAGCTCCGCTTTCGCGACGACCCTCTCGGAGCTCTCCGCGAGCGCGGGGCTCGATGTGACCTTGGTGCCCTTGGACGAGCGCCTCGACACGGAGTCCATTGCCTACGAGGTGAGCCAAGGGCGGCTCCCCTTGACCGTGATGGACAGCAATCTCCTTGACTCCGTCGAGACTTATAACGACGACCTCGAACGACTGTTCGTCCTCGCGGAGGGGCGTCAGCTCGCCTGGGCCGTGCGGAAGGACGCGCCCGAGCTGCTAGCGGCGGTCGATATCTTCATCGTCGAGCATTTCTTGACCGAGCACCGCACGGACGATCTCACCACCGGTGGCCTCGCCGAGATTCTCGAGCGGGGCTCGCTCCGGGTGCTGACCCTCAACAATCCCGTCAACTACTTCTTGTATCGAGGTCGGATGATGGGCTTCGACTACGAGGTGGCCAAGCTCGCGGCGCGGCGGCTCGACGTGCGGCTGGAGATGGTCGTGGCGCCCCGGCACGATCTCATCTTCGACTGGCTGCTACGCGGCCGCGGCGACGTGATCGCGTCCACCCTCACGGTGACACCCGAAAGGCAGGACGTGTTTCGTTTCAGCCGGCCTTATCTGTTCATCGAGGAGCTGGTCGTCCAAGCGGCGAGCACTACGCCTTTGACGGACATCCGAGAGCTCGCGGGGCGTGAGATCCACGCTTGGCGCTCTTCGAGCCACTACCAGACGTTGGTCGGGCTCATGGGGATCATCGGCGACTTCACGATCGTGCCCGTGCCCGAGGAGATGGAAGCGGAGGAGATTTTGAGTCGTGTCGCGACCGGGGAGTACCCTCTCGCGGTCGTGGACTCTCACATCTTGAAGGGCGAGCTCCGGTTCCGGGACGACGTCGTCTCCGTCTTTCCGTTGCGTGATCCGCGCGAGGTGCCGGCCGAGCGTCACACGGTCGTGGCTCGCGACAAAGCCGTCGCTTTCGCCCTTCGACCCAACAACCCCGAGCTCGCGGAGTTCATGGACGGCTTCGTCTCCGACATCCGGGGAACTCTGAACTACAACGTTGCCAGACGACGTTATTTCGAAGACAACCGTCGCCTCGCTCGTGTCAAAGAGCATCGTGCCTCGGTGTCGGGGCGGCTTTCGCCCTATGACGCGATCTTCAAACGTTACGCGAATCAATACGGCCTCGACTGGAGGCTCATGGTGGCCATGGCCTACCAGGAGAGCCGCTTCGATCCGAACGCCAAGAGCTGGACCGGGGCGCAAGGCGTGTTCCAGCTGATGCCCCTGACGGCGCGTGAGCTCGGCTTCGAGGAGCTCTCCGAGCCCGAGGTCGGGATCCACGCCGGGGTCAAATATGTCAGTCAGCTCTTCGAGCGCATCGACCCGAGTATCGATCTGAAACACCGTTTGCGTTTCGCGGTGGCGGGATACAACGCGGGCTGGGGTCACGTCGAAGACGCGAGACGGCTCGCGGACGAGAAAGGCTGGGACCCGGATAAGTGGTTCGGCCACACGGAGCGTGCGATTCTCCTTCTCGCCGAGCCTGCTTACTACCGGCACGCTCGGCACGGCTACGTGCGCGGTATCGAAACCATGCGCTACGTGTCCCAGATTCAAAACCTCTACGACCACTACGTGACGCTCGTTCCGCCGTAGCGGCAGCCGCCGACGTCGAGGCCTCGTTACGAGCGAGCGCCCGCGACGGCTTCGCGGACGACGTGCGCTTCGTGCGCTTCGAGTGAGGCGAGCTCACCGGTGAGTGCGCTGTCGGGCAGCTTGCCGACAAGTGTGACCGCGGTGGCTGCGAGCCAGCTGTCGTCATCGTGCAAGAGCTCCCGGAGGGCTCCGTCGAAATCGAGCGCAGGAGCCTTTCGCGATTCGAGTCCACGAGAGGCGACCTCGTCCCAGCTCGTCGCTTCGAGTAGGGGATAGAGAAACGCCCGCTGCTCGACGGAGAAGATGTTGCTCAGGAATTCCAGCGCCGCGGCGCGAGCCGATGGGCCCGCGTTTTGCACCCGGTCCCATGCGCTCTTGAGCTCGTCGGGCGGATAGGTGAGCCCCAGTAGACGAAAAATGAGCTCGACCGAGAGCTCGAGACGCTCCTCCAATGTCTGGTTCACGAGCGCGTGAGTGGGAAGCTCGATGGGGACGGATCGGATGGCGCGGCGTAGGTTGGCGAGTTTGACGAGCTCGCGCGCCTCGTGCTCGAGCAGGCGGTCCACCTCCTTTGGCGCGAAGCGCAATTGCGGGAATCGAGCTCGGAGCTTTCCGAGGCCTCTGACGCCTTGAAACTGTAGACGGCGGTCTTGCTGTGGCAGCAGCTCGAAGAGCGCCGAGACAGCACGGGCGTCATCGAACTGAGCGAGCACGAGAGGAAGTGCCGCCTGCCGCGCGGCGGGCCGGGTGCGGTCGCGGAGCAAGGATGCCACGCGCTCGAGAGTCTCGCCGCCGAGACGTGCCAATGCCCGCCTCGCGGCTGCGCGCAACGGTCGACGTTCGAGAGCCTCGATCAGCAACGGGAATCCGGCCTGGTAGCCTAACTGTCCCATGCTCGTGGCGGCCGCCCGAGCCACGTCGATGTCCGGGTCGGAGATGAGTGCGGTCAAAGAGTTGACCGCCGTTGAGCTGGGCTCGAGAAATCCGGCGGCCTTTGCCGCGAGTCTCCGATGTTGCGGATTATCCGCTTCGAAGCGTTGCATGACGAAGGTCTGAACCTCGGTGTTGTCGATAGCGTCGGGCGTCAACGTCACCGTGTCCAGGATCGCGTCGATTTGCTTCGCGTTCGCTCGCTGGACGTAGGCGCGCAGCGCTTCCAGTCCCTCTGTCTCATCGACACGCAACCACAACGCGATCGCCTCGGCGGCGGCGCCGGGGTCCGGATCCCGGATACGCTCGGCGAAGTCGTCGAACGACGGGGGCTCCGTCGATTCGCGAAGAAGGTGGAGCGCGGCTTTCCTGATCACCGGGCTCTCCGCCGTGCTCAGCTCTCGAGCACGCGCGAGGATCTCGGGGTCGTCCACTCCCGGCAAGAGCTCGAGCGCGTAGATGAGCTCGCGGGTGTCCGTGCGGTCCAGCATCTTCCGTAGTACCGAGAGACTCGCGGGGTCGCGCAGCGTCGCCTGTAGGTCACGGATGTCTCGCCGCGCCAGCGAGTCCTGGAACGTCTTCAAGTACTCCTGTCGGAGAAATACCACGACGACGATCCACGGGATGATGAGGCCGATCACGAGGAATCCAAGCCGGTCCGCGGTCAACGCAAAGACGTTCGTGGCCAGCAGGATCGAGAGCCCCGCGAACCCTCGGCTCGAGCGCTCGACGAACATGTCGAGCCACGCTTTCAGGCGATTCTTGACCGCCAGCGCGATGGGGAGATAGAGCACCTCGACACTGGCGCGGTTCATGGAATTGCTGAGGCCGTCGTCGGCGCTCTTCATCAGCGCGGCCGTCAACAGACGCGGCGCGGCGAGAAACGCGACGGACGATCCCAGCAATGAGGCCGGAAGCGCGAGCAGACCCGCCCCGACGCCGAACCATGTCAGCAAGCGGCCCACCGCGAAGAGCTGCACGAAGAACGCAATGACGTTGATGGCGGTGAAGAACTTCCCGAAAAAGCCCGTTAGCTCGTCCATCGTCTCGAACGAGGACTCGACGACGGTATTGAACTGATAGTCGATCAGCGTCGAGCACATCGTCGTCAAGAAAATCAGAGCTGCGAGAAGGCTCAGGTAACGCGATCCGGTCAGAAGCGCCCATGGGCTTTCCTCGGCGCCTGCGGCCTGGCGGCTCCGTTCTTCGCGTGACAGCTCCGCACGGCGCTCGCGCATTCGCACCTTTTCCTGAGCCGCACTGCTGCGAACGAGCGCGGCCACCACGCACAGCAATACGATCGCGGTCAGGAGCAGCCCGGCGGTGCCGACGACGGTGACGAGCGTCGATGTGAGTGCGCCGCCGGCGATGGAGCCCAGAAGACCTCCTGCCATCACGATTGGAAAGAGCCGTCGTCCTTCGTTCGAGTAGAACACGTAGTTCGCGAACAGCCAGAACAGCGACGGCATGAGGGCGGTAATGATGCTTACCCAGACGTAGAAGACGAAGCCGGTCCAGGGAAAACCCGAGGTCGTCGCGACCCAGAACACCGCGAGACTGAAAGCGAAGAAATAGGCGGTCCGCTCGAAGAGGATCGGAAGCCTCATCGCCGGGGACCATTTTGCGAAGCCCCACGCGACGACGCCCATGACGAGCGCGACGAGAATATAGACGTAGGGGAGGTTCTCGGAGCCGAATTGGCTCAAGAACAAAGAGCTCCGTACCGGCTTGAGGATATAGCTCGTCGCGATGATGAGCGCGAGAAGTGAGAACATCGTCGCGACGCGCCGTCGCTCCTCCGCACGGACGTCGACGAGCGCGGCCAACCAGAGCTTCATGCTGGGCTCATGTTACACGCGCGGTGCTATCATGGCCGCCGCGATGCGTGCTGTCTCCGCGTTCCTCGTTGTCGCCGGTTATGGTGCCGGTTGCACACAGAACGTCGATCTCGAAGAGCCCGAGCGAGGCAGCGAGACGGCATCCTATGTGGGTGGGGAGCGTTGTGCGACGTGCCACCAGAGCCAGGCAGAGCTGTGGAACGGCTCACATCACGATCTCGCGATGCAGCCGGCGGAGCCCGCGACCGTGCTGGGTGACTTCGACAGCGCCACGTTCGACTACGGGGGAGTCACGACGACTTTTTTCGAGCGTGACGGCGGCTACCACGTGCGCACCGACGGCCCGAGCGGAGAGCTCGAGGAGTACGAGGTCGCCTATACGTTTGGCGTCGATCCGCTTCAACAGTACCTGCTCGCGTTTCCAGACGGCCGCTATCAGGCGCTCTCCATCGCCTGGGACTCCCGAAGCGCTGACGAGGGTGGGGATCGCTGGTTTCATTTGTACCCCGACGACGCGATCGACCATGAGAGCCCGCTCCATTGGACGAAGCGCGTGCAAGGGTGGAATTTCATGTGCGCGTCCTGTCATTCGACCGGGCTGCGCAAGAACTATGACGCCGCGTCTTCTAGCTATAGAACGGAGTGGAGCGAGATCGACGTCTCGTGCGAAGCGTGCCACGGACCTGGCTCGAAGCACGCCGCATGGGCGGAACGTGGAGGAGGCGGAGATCCGCTGCTCGAGGTCGACTTGCGAACCGATGACGCCAGCTGGGTCATGGACGTCGCCACCGGACTCTCGGAACGGGTGCCTGCACGCACCGAGCATTTCGAGATCGAGACCTGTGCCCCGTGCCACTCCCGTCGCTCCCAGCTTCAAGAGAGCGACCCTCGCGGCCAGCCGTTTTTGGACGACTTTCGTCCGTCTTTGTTGCGAGCCGGCCTCTACCATCCCGATGGTCAGATACGCGACGAAGTCTACGTCTACGGCTCGTTCCTTCAGAGCAAGATGTACCGCGAGGGAGTGACGTGCCAGGACTGTCACGATCCTCACGGACTGCATGTCCGAGCCGACGGGAATGCCGTATGCGCGTCGTGTCACCTTCCCGAGCGATTCGATAGCGAGGCGCATCACTTTCACGATCCTTCGGGACCCGGTGCGTCCTGCGTCGACTGCCACATGCCCGAGACGACGTACATGGTCGTCGACCCGCGGCGCGATCACAGCTTTCGTGTGCCGCGCCCCGATTTGACGTCGAAGACCGGCTCACCGAACGCGTGCACGGGCTGTCATGCCGACCAGAGCGCGGAGTGGGCGACGGCCGCCGTCTCCGAATGGTACGGCCATGACCCCGAGCCGCATTACGGCGAAGCGTTTCATTCGGCGTGGACGGGCGCTCCAGACGCGCGGTCACGTTTGGTCGCCGTTTTGAACGACCCGGAAGTATCCGGGCTCACGAAGGCGTCGGTTGCTTCTCTCGTGCCGACGCCCTCTGCGCTTATGCATGACGACCCGCTCGTGCGTCTCGGCGGCCTCGAAGGGCTCGAGCAAGTCGACCCGAGCACGAAGCACCAGCTACTCGTTCCTCTGCTTCGAGACCCCGTTCGGGCCGTGCGTATCGAGGCGGCGAGGATCTTGACTTCGGTACCGCAGGCGCGCTTCACTTCCGAGCAGCGAGCACAATGGCGTGTCGCGATCGAGGAATACCGCACCGTTCAGGCGTTGAATGCCGATTGGCCGGAATCACAGGCGAACCTCGCGCTCGTTCATGCGCAGCTCGGCGAGATCGACCAGGCCGAGTCGCGCTATCGACGAGCACTCGCGCTCGACCCCGCCTTCGCATCGGTCTATGTCAATCTCGCGGATCTCTACCGGGGCACGGGTGACAACCGAGCGGCGGAAGAGCTGCTCCGCGAGGCATTGACCTCGGTGCCGGAGCCGGCGGATATCCATCACGCGCTCGGTTTGACGCTCGTCCGACTCCGTCGCGTCGATGAGGCAGTCGTTGCGCTCCGCACCGCATCCGAGCTTCGGCCCGACATAGCGCGCTATGCCTATGTCTACGGCGTCGCCCTCCAGAGCAGCGGTGATCTCGATTCCGCCATCGGCGTTCTCGAAGGCGCCATCGCGCGGCATCCCTACGACCCGGAGACGTTATTCGCTCTGGCGACGATGGAACGCGATCGCGGTCGGTTCGGCGACGCGCTCGAATATGCGCGGCGGCTCTCGGCGCTCGCGCCCGGGGATAGCTCGATCCAGCAGCTCGTCGCCGCGCTCGAAAGCGCGGTAAGAGGCAGCGTGGGGGTTCGGTGAGTCGCGGAATGACGAAACTGTTTCTGGAGATCCACGAGAAGTTCGAGGCTTTCATCATCAGCCTTCTGCTTATGCTGCTGATGGTCGTCCTGATCGCTACCGGTGAGTTCGTCTTCCTCGTGGCGATGATCGCCGTCGGTCGGCAATCGACTATGCAGAGACGTCGCTGGCTTCACTCCTCGGGACGTCCGCTCTTGTCGTGGCGCTCGCTGTGGGGTATTACCTATTGAAGCTAAGCGGACCTCATGTGAGAACGACGACGCCACCGGAGCTACGGAGACACAAAGGTTGACGACACGCGCGCTTCTCGTAATAGCGGCGATCGTGAGCGTGGCGGCGGAGTCGACTGCGCAATCGCAGGAATCGTCACCGCCGTCTAGCCGGCAGGAAATCCTCGTCCGGAAGCGTCGGGAAAAAGCGGAGCGGCTCGAGCCCTATGAGGTGAGCTCGACCGAGGACCGCATGCGAGGGTTCGAGAAGGCCAAGTTTCCGCAGAACTGGCTCGTCAAGGGTTGGAACGGTATCCGGCCGGTCATCGGTGGAATGCCCTCGGGCTCGGGTTTCGTGATGGGTGGCGGCTATGTCCACGGACTCGAGAACCAGTATTACGGCTTTCAGGCGAACGGTCGCTACTCGACCCGTGGCTATACGATGTTCGATGGTGAATTCGTGCTCCCGCCTCCACAGGTTGGCCGTCGCGTGGAGCTCAAAGTCAGAGGCGAGTACCGGGATTTCACATCGCTCAGGTTCTACGGTCTCGGGAACGACTCGAGCGTCGAGGACCGTAGCACCTACCTCCTGAATGACACGAAGGCGACGGCCTATTTCTGGCTCAATCCGCGAGGGCTCTTATCGCTCGGCGCCGAAGCCGGCTTCACGACCATCCGTACGGACTCGGGCAACGATGACCGCTCGATCGAAGATGTCTTCGATCCGGAGGACGTGCCCGGCTTCATGGAAGAGCGAACGGACTACATCATTGCCGGCGGCTGGGCGGAGTTCGATCTACGCGACAAGTGGGAGAACCCCGCGGTCGGCGTCGTGGCGCGCATCACCGGTACGAGATACGAAGACACGGGATTGAGCGAGCACGACTTCACGCGGATCGTCGGCGACGTGAAGGGCTATATCCCCCTCGGACCGCGAAGCCGCATTCTGGCGCTTCGCGCTCGAACATCACACGCCGTCGACGACGAAGGCAAGGACGTACCGTTCTACATGATGGAGACGTTGGGTGGTGCGGCAACGGTTCGAGGATTTCGTGAGTTTCGATTCCGCGACGAGCGCAATTTGTATCTCTCGGCAGAGTACCGCTGGGAGGTGAGCCCGTATGTCGACTTCACCCTCTTCTTCGACGCGGGCAAGGTCTTCAGCGACCTAGACGACTACAACCTGGACAAGATGCACACCGGCTACGGTTTCGGCATCCGCACGCACGCGCCCGGCGGCATGCAGCTGCGCTTCGACCTCGCCAACAGCACCGAGGGATTCAAATTTCATATCGGTGGAGGACCCTCGTTTTGAGCGGGACATCGTGGGCACGTGTCGTACTCTGGAGCGTTTGCACCTGTCTCGTCGTGCCCCACGAAGCGGTCAGCCAGCAGAAGTTCTACCCGGACGATCCGCTGCTCTCGGATAACGATTCGCTCGACGTACCGGAGAAGCCGGAAGAGATCGAGCTTTCGGACATGTTCGATCGTTTCGGGCACATGTTTCACGACTGGGGAGCCTCGGCAGCGGGATCCGAGGCGCTGAACGTCAATACGCTCGACGAGGTTCCCGACAGTAGCTGGTTCACGAACCGCCACGGGGTGCGTCGGATGAGTCTCGAGGAGCTCGCGAAGGGGCCCAACCAGGGCACCGGCCCCGACCCCTCGGAGACGTGGACGGTGTTTCGCAGCAAGAGCCAGGGGCTCACTCCGGGCTTTCAAATCTACGACGAAGGGGACGAGCGTTACATCATCAAGCTCGATCCGGTCGAGGTCCCCGAGATCGCTTCCGCCGCCGAGGTCATCGCGACGAAGATCTTCTACGCGCTCGGCTATCACGCACCCGAGAACTACATCGTGCGCGTGCATCCGGATCGGTTCACGATCGAGCCGGGTACGGAGGTCGAGGATAGCTACGGCGACAAGATGCCGTTGACGCCGTTTCGGTTCAACCGATCGATCCGGCGCGTACCCCGATTGGAAGACGGCACGATGCGGGTCACGGCCAGCAAATATCTGTCGGGTATCCCCATCGGTCCCTTTCGCTACTTCGAGACGAGAAGCGACGACCCCAACGACGTGATCCCTCACGAAGATCGACGGGAGCTTCGGGGCTTACGGCTCATCGCGGCGTGGTTGAATCACGATGACACCCGAGCTCAAAACACCCAGGACGCCTGGGTCGAGCAGGATGGTCGCCACTTTGTCCGCCACTACATGCTGGATTTCGGCTCGACGCTCGGCAGCGGCTCCGTCGACATGCAGTACGCACCCTTGACGTTTACCTACACGCTCGACTTTCGGGAAATGCGGCGGAACGCGCTCGGTTTCGGATTTCGTGTTCCGGAGTACCGCCGAGCGCAGTGGCCGGCGTTCCCTGAATACCAAGCCGTGGGCCGTTACGAGTCCGAGCTGTTCGACTGCGAGGGGTGGCGCAATGACTACCCGAACCCCGCATTCGTGCGCATGACCGCGCGAGACGCCTTTTGGGCGGCGAAGCTCATCATGCGGTTCACTCGCGAGGAGATCGCGGCGATGGCCGCGACGGGGGAGTACTCGAACCCGGACCACGCGCCCTATCTCGTCGACACCATCGTCGCACGGCAGCAGAAGTGCGGCCGGTTCGGTATCAATGCGATGAACCCGGTTGCGGAGATGGAAGTCGCGGGCGGCCGCCTGGGCTTCGTGAATCTTTCCGAGCAGTACGGATTCGCGGAGGGGGAGACCCGCTACGAGTCTTCGTGGTCGAGCTTTGACAACGAGACCGGCGCGACGACGCCTCTCGTCGAAGCGCGCGTCTCGCAAGAGCGGTCCTTGGATCTACCGCCGGGCGCGCGGGACGCTTTTCTCGTCGCGGAGCTCCGCTCGCTGAACGAGGCGTTCCCGGATTGGCGAGAGACCGTGCGGATCTATCTACGACGCGGCTCGAGCGGCTACGAGGTCGTCGGTGTCGAGAGGGAGTCTCCCGAGAGCAATACGTTTCCGATGAACTGATCTGAGCAGGAGAGAGCGGTGACACGATTTGCGGGCATCGTGTTGGCCATCGTTCTGGCATCACCGGCGATGGCGACCACGCAGGCAAGTGAGCCGGAAACGGTGCGGGTGGGTCTTGTCATCGATGGCCCCTGGGAGAGAAACGACGAGGTCGAGCGCCTGTTTCGCGGCGAGCTCATGGGGCTCATGCGGGGTGAGTTCGACCTCCAGTTTCCCCCGGGCGCGAAGCTCGTTGGTGATTGGACCGTCGAGACCGTTGAGCGCTCACTCGACCGACTGCTCGCGGATGAGAGCGTCGACGTCGTGCTCGCGCTGGGGATGCTCGCCTCCGACCGCGCGATCCACCGGCGCGGCTTGATCAAGCCTCTCATCGCTCCGTTCGTGATCGATGCGGAGATCCAAGGCGCTCCGCGGGAAGCCGGAGCTAGCGGTGTTCCCAATTTGAGCTACTTGTCTTCATCGATCACGCTGAGACGGGATCTCGAGGTCTTTCAGGATCTCCGTCCGTTCGAGCGACTCGTCATTCTTCACGGGCCTGCCGTCACCGCCGTGCCCGGGATCGGCGCCCGCTTGCGCGAGGTCGTCCGCGAGTTCGGCGTCGAGCTCACGCTCGTCGAAGTCGAAGGCCGCGCGGAAGACGGACTCCGCGCGATACCGAACGATACCGAAGCTGTCTTCGTCAATCCGCTCCTCCAGCTCGAGGCCGGGGAGCTCGAAAAGCTGGCTGCGGGCCTCATCGAGCGGGGTCTCCCGAGCTTCTCCCGAGTGGGGCGGAGCGAGGTCGAGCGGGGATTGTTGATGAGCTTGACCGAGAACGTCTTCGACCGCCGTGCGCGGAGGCTCGCGCTCAACGTGCAGCGCGCGCTTCTCGGAGACGAGCCGGGAACGTTCCCCGTCGACTTCATCATGCGCGAGGAGCTCGTCATCAACATGGCGACCGCGCGCGCGATATCCGTGTTCCCGAGCTTCGCGCTCGAGACGATAGCGCTCGTGCTCAATGACACCGGGCGCGAGCGGGGTCGGGCGCTCACGCTCGCGAGCGCGGCCGAGCGGGCGGTGACGAGCAATCTCGACCTCATGACGTTCGACCGCGAAGTCGCCGCGACGGCCGAGAACATACCGATCGCGAAGTCGTCTCTCGCCCCGCAGTTCGACTTTTCGTTCCAAGCGTCCGCCATCGATGCGGACCGCGCTGAAGCGACCGGCTTTTCTCAGTACCTGGCCACGCCGTCACTCGGTGTCTCCCAGCTGATCTACGCGGACGGCGCGTGGGCGAACAAAATCGTTCAGGAGCAGCTCCAGATCTCGATCGGGTTCGAACGCGATCGATTGGCTCTCGATATCGTGCGTGACGCGGCGACGACTTACTTGAACGTGATGCGTGCGCTCACGAGGGAGAGAATCCAGAAGGAGAACCTGGGTCTCACCCGGTCGAACTTGGAGCTCGCCAAGGTGCGCGAAGCGCTCGGCTCCTCGGGCCCCTCCGAGGTCTATCGATGGGAAGCTCAGATCGCGTCCGATCAGAATAAGGTCATCCAGTCATCCGCGGAGCGCAATCTGGCCGAGATCGAGCTCAACCGTTTGCTCGACTATCCGCTCGAAGATCCGCTCGACCCGGCGGAGACCGGAGTGGACGACCCGGCGTTCTTCTACGTGCGGGCACAGTTCTATCCCTATATTGCCAATCGCCAATATTTCAATCTCGCTCGTGATGCCTTCGCCTTGATAGCACTTTCGCAGGCGCCGGAGCTGTTGGCGATCGACGCCGCCGTCGCCGCCCAGGAGCGGAGCCTCGTGTCGGCTTCGCGCGACTTCTATCTACCCGAGGTGTTCTTTCAGGGAAGCATCGAGCAAGCTTTTCGCGGAGGTGCCGGCGGCCTGGGCGCGTTCCAGAGCTTGGGCGCGCTCTTTCCGGATCTCGAGCTCACCCCACCGAACGATACGAACTGGACGCTCGGGGTGGATTTGACGTTCCCCTTGTTTACGAGCGGCCGCCGGCCCGCAGTGAGGCGCCAGGACCAGGAGCTGCTCAGTCAGCTTCGTTTTCAGCGTCGTGCGGCGGCGCAGCGCATCGATCAACGCGTGCGCTCGTCGCTTCACAGGGCGGGAGCTTCCTATGCGGGTATCCAGCTCGCTCGCGACGCGGCGGAGGCCTCCGGCCGAAACTTGGATCTCGTCACCGACAGCTATTCTCAAGGCGTCGTCTCCGTGATCCAGCTACTCGATGCGCAAAACGCGTCCGTCTTGGCGGAAGAGGCCGCCGCGAACGCCGTCTACTCGTTTCTCATCGATATGCTCGAAGTCGAGCGCGCGCTCGGCAAGTTCTACTTCCGGGCGGATGCCATGGAGCTCGAAGTCTTGTTCGAGCGCGTGGACCAGGTCTTCGAAGAGCGGGGGTTAGCACCTCCGTCGCGATTGAGGTGAGCTCATGAACACGATGAAGCGCTCGGAATGGTGCGTAATAGTGGCGGCCTTCGCTCTCGGAGGTGCTTGTGCCTCGGAGCCGCCTCCGGCCGAAGTGGGGCTTCGACCCGTTCGCACGGTCGAGATCGTCTCGGCGGGGCGCAGCCGCAGCCGGGTGTTCGCCGGTCGAGCTTCCGCGGACGTCGAATCGACGCTCTCTTTTCGGGTTTCGGGGAATATCCGGAGACTTCTCGTCCAGAGCGGAGACACCGTCGAGCAAGCCCAGCTCATCGCCGAGCTCGACCCGACCGATTACGAGCTAAGAGTCCAGGAAACGGAAGCGTCACTGCTTCAAGCGCAAGCGCAGGCGCGTCAGGCGGACTCCGAATATGAGCGCGTCCGCGGCCTCTACGAGAACCGCAACGCGTCACGAAGCGACCTCGATGCGTCGCGGGCGCGATCGGAGTCGACTCGCGCTGCCATCGACGCGTCGCAGCAACGGGTCGAGCAGTCACGCGCCCAGCTGTCGTACACCCGGCTGCGCGCTCCGGCCGCGGGCTCTATCGGCCGCGTGCCCGTCGAAGTCAACGAGAACGTCGGCGTCGGCGATCCGATCGCGGTCCTCACGTCGGGCGAACGGCCGGAGGTCGACGTCCCGGTGCCCGAAAGTTTGATCAGCGAGATCGTCCGTGGGAGCACCGTCCAAGTCGGATTCGACGCATTACCGGACCGCCTCTTCGACGCGACCGTGACCGAGGTCGGGATGATGTCGACGACGGCGGCGACGACATTTCCCGTGACGGTGCAGCTCGGCACCGCGGAGCCCTCGGTACGCGCGGGTATGGCGGCGCAGGTGGAGTTTTCATTTCCCATCGAAGATTCCCGAGAGCGCTACCTCGTCCCCGCGCAAGCGGTGGCGGAGGATCGCGCCGGACGGTTCGTCTACGTCGTCGAGCTGACCGATGCGGGAGTTGGAACGGTGCGCCGTCGGAACGTGACCGTGGGCGAGCTCACCGGAGACGGCCTCGAGGTGCTCGAAGGTCTCGAAGACGGTGAGCACGTCGTGACGGCGGGCGTCAGCCAGATCCGGGACGGCCTCGAGGTGCGGACGTCCCTATGAGCTTGACCGCAACAGCGATCGCGAAGAACCGCATTACGTTCGTGGCGCTCTTCGTCATCGTCGTCGCGGGGCTGAACGCCTTTTCGAGCTTGCCGCGCGCAGAAGATCCCGGATTCATCATCCGCGTCGCGCAGGTCGTGACTTACTTCCCTGGAGCGTCGCCCTTACGGGTAGAGCAGCTCGTCACCGACAAGCTCGAAAAAGCCATCCAGGAGATGCCGGAGCTCGACTTCATCAGCTCGCAGTCGAAGACCGGTGTGTCGATCGTGATCGTGAGCATCTTGGAGTCGGAGCTCCAGATGCGTCCGATCTGGGACAAGCTTCGGCGGAAGCTCGATGACGTCGCCGCCGAGCTACCGGCGGACGCGCGCGGGCCTTTCGTCAACGACGAGTTCGGTGATGTGTTCGGAACGATCCTCACGGTCACCGGCGAGGGCTACGACTACGCGGAGCTCGAGGACATTGCGGAAGACGTCCGTGACGAGATCCTGCTCATCCACGAGGTCGCCAAAGTCGAGATCTACGGAGCGCAAGAAGAGCGCGTGTTCGTCGAGTACAACAATTCCCGTCTCGCCGAGCTCGGGCTTTCGCCGTTTCAGCTGCAACAGCTTCTCTCGAGCCAGAACATCATTTTCCCGGGCGGCGACGTGCGCACGGAGTACGAAGAGATCGTGCTCGAGCCCTCCGGGAACTTCGAGTCCGTCGAAGAGCTGCGGGGCACGGTGATCCGTCTGCCCGGCCGGGACGAGCTCGTCTATCTCGGGGATGTCGCCAACGTGAGCAGGGGTTATGTCGACCCCCCGAGCACGATGATGCACTCGAGCGGCACTCCCGGATTGGCGCTCGCGGTGAGCTTGCGTGAGGGAGGGAATATCACCGTCCTCGGCGAGAAGATCGAAGCCTTGGTGGGAGAGCTCTCGCAGACGTTTCCTTATGGCGTCAACTTCGACTTCGTGGCGCTCCAGTCGTTCCACGTCAACCGCAAGGTCGACGAGTTCGTCGGAAATCTGATGCAAGCGATTGGGCTCGTGCTCGGCGTCATGCTGCTGAGCCTCGGGCTGCGCACCGGCCTCGTCGTCGCGGCTCTCGTACCGATGGCGATGATCATGGCGCTTCTCGTCATGTCGGTAGTCGGGATCGGGCTCGACCAGATGTCGCTCGCCGCTCTCATCATCGCGCTCGGAATGTTGGTCGACAACGCGATCGTCATGTCCGAGTCGATCATGGTCCAGATGAGCGGCGGGAAGAAGGCCTTGGACGCGGCCATCGACTCTGCGAAAGAGCTGCAGGTGCCGCTCCTTATCTCGTCGGCGACCACCGCGGCGGCTTTTCTTCCCATTTATCTCGCGGAGTCCGCGACCGGCGAGTACACGGCGCCGCTGTTCAAAGTTGTCTCGATCACGCTTTTGTGCTCGTGGCTGCTCGCGCTCACGATGACGCCGTTGCTGTGCGTCCATTTCTTGAAAGTAGAGGCCGTCGCCAGCGGAGAGAGTTTTCGATCCCGCGCGTACAGACTCTATCGACGCTTTCTCATTCTGGGGCTCCAACATAAGGCGGTGGCGTTGTTGTTCGTCGGCGCGGCGTTCTCGCTCGCCATCTACGGGCTCGGATACGTTCCTAGCATTTTCTTTCCGCCCAACGACAAGGCGATTCTCACGGCGGAGCTCTCGCTTCCGGTGGGGACCCCTCTCTCGCGCACCCAGTCGGTCGTGAGGGAGTTGGAGAGCTTCATGGCGCGCGAGCTCCAAACGAGCGAGAGCCGCGCCTCCGGAATCACCAACTGGGCCAGCTTCATCGGGGAGGGGGCGCCGCGCTTCTTTCTCTCCTACAATCCGGAGCCGCCGACGCCTGAATATGCGATCTTGCTCGTCAACGCCACGTCACGCGGCGTCGTTTCGGACGAGATCATCCCCAAGATGGAGGCGTTTTGCTTCGATCAATTTCCCGACCTGACGGCGAGCATCGCGCTGTTGCCGCTCGGGCCGTCCGCTGCGGCGCCCGTGGAAGTACGCGTGAGTGGGCGTGAAGAAGACCGCGTGTTCGGGCTCGTCGACGACGTCAAGGCCGCTCTTGCGGAGATCGAAGGTGCCCGGAACATTCGCGACGATTGGGGGCTGCGCACGAAGAAGCTCGTCGTCAATATCGATCAGCCACGCGCCCAGCGTGCGGGGCTCTCGAGCCAGGACGTGGCCTTGTCACTCCAGACCGTTCTGAGCGGCTACGAGACCACCCAGTATAGAGAGGACGACAAGGTCATTCCCGTGACGCTACGCTCGATTGCGTCGGAACGCGACGATATCGGTAAGCTCGAGAGTCACAATATTTTCTCTCAATCGACGGGAGCGTCCGTGCCGCTCAAGCAGGTGGCTGATATCGTCGTCGAGTGGCAACCGGCAGTGATCTACCGACGCGACCGTCTCAAGACGGTCACGATCCAGGCGGATGTCGCGCAGGGCGTGAGTCCGGTCGAAGTGAGCTTCGCGATCGACGACTGGCTCGCGCGTGAGAGCAGAGATTGGCCACTCGGCTACCGCTACCAGCTTGGCGGAGACTACGAGAACTCGCAAAAGGCCAATGAGTCCATCGCGGCAAAAGTCCCGGTAGCGGCGCTCATCATCGTCATGTTGCTCGTCGGGCAGTTCAACTCCGTCCGGCGACCACTCATTATCTTGATGACGATCCCGCTCGGCCTCATCGGTGTAACCGTGGGTCTGCTCACACTGAGCTCCTATTTCGGCTTCATGACGCTCCTCGGCATCATTTCGCTTGCCGGGATCGTCATCAACAACGCTATCGTCCTCATCGACCGGATCAAGATAGAGATTGACGGCGGAATGGAGCCGGCTCGCGCCGTAGTCGAAGCTGCGCAAAGGCGACTGCGCCCCATTCTCCTGACAACGGCGACGACGATTGGCGGCCTGATCCCGCTCTATCTCGGCGGTGGCCCCATGTGGGAGCCCATGTCGATCGCGATCATGTTCGGCCTGCTGTTCTCGACCGCGTTGACGTTGGGCGTCGTGCCGATCCTGTACGCGCTCTTCTTCCGAGTGAGCCACAAAGGCTTCGTCTACTAGTAGGCTGCTGGGGACACAAACCTATTACGCGGTTATTGAGCATGGTTTGCGGTAAGAACAGAGTAATAGGTATTGTGTCCCCCGAATTCCCGTCCCCCTAACCGAGAGCTCCGACTACTTCATTACCGTAAACGTGCCTCCGGCGCCCGAGCCGGTGCTGAAGGTTCCCGTCAAAGCGGTCGTCGAACGAGGTGCGGTGAAATTGACGGCGGTGCCGTTCGAGTCCGTCGTCTGTGCCATGAACTGGTTCTGCGACACGCCCCAGTTACCGGTGACGGGACGGAAAGTGGGGTTTGTGCTCGAGGCGGTCATCGATCCGTCTCCGTTCAAGATCATGGTGAAGGCGCCGGACGCGGACGTGTTGCCGCTGCTCGCCTCGATTTGACCCGTCCACGTCCCCACGAGCGCCGGGTCTGGTGCGCCGACCGAGGCTGCGGGGGCGACCGTGGTCGTCGCGACGGGTGTCGGCTCGCTCATGCTTCCGCTATCACCGCAGCCCAAAAGCCCGGTGGCCACCACCAGTACGAAAAGCCATGCCGTCCTCTGCTCTAGACTCATTGCCTCATTCATGGATTCCTCCGATGTCGTTTGTCACTGCCTACTAAGTACGACGAAGCGGCGGAAGCCTCCTAGCGCCAAAGAGCGACATCGTCGCAATCCTGCGCATCGGCGCGCTTTGTCGCTATAATCTGAGGCTCGGGGGATCTTTGATGGCGACCGCAAGGCGAACGCTCGAAGAACGAGCGTCTCGAGATCAGCGCCTCGATTCCTGGAAAGAAATCGCAAGCTACCTCGGCGTTTCAGTGCGAACCGCGCAGCGATGGGAGAAGCTCGAGGAGCTTCCCGTGAAACGTCAACGTCACCAGAAACTCGCCTCTCCGTTCGCCTACGTTTCCGAGCTCGAGGGTTGGCGGCGCGCACGGACGGAGAACGAGCGAACCCCGTTGCGGCGCGCTCCGGTTGCGGTCGGCACGCCCTTCGGGGGCACAAACGCTCACTCGCTCGCCGTCCTGCCCTTTTCGAATCTCGACCGCGGCGACGAGACCGAAGTCATGTGCGACGGCCTCACTGAGGAGCTCATCACGACCTTGAGCCAAGTGACACAGCTCAAGGTCGTGGCGCGCTCATCGAGCTTCTACTTCAAAGACAAAGCCATCGACGTTCGTAAGGTTGGTGCCAAGCTCGGCGTTGATACGGTCTTGGAGGGGAGTGTGCGGCGCGAGGGCGACCGGCTGCGAGTTACGGCTCAGCTGAGCAATACCGTAGATGGCTGCCATCTCTGGGCGCAGCGCTTCGACAGAGTCGTCTCCGATCTGTTCGATCTCCAAGACGAGCTTGCGCGGGCGATCACCGAGATGCTGTGCGTTCAACTGAACGGCGGTCGTGATCTCGTTCGTCGTGGGACCCGCGAGCCCGATCTCCACAATCTCTTCTTGAAAGGGCGCTACTTCTGGAATCAGAGAACCCGCGAGGGCCTCGAGAGGGCACTCGACTGCTACGAAGAGGCAGTAGGCGCGGACCCGGGGTTCGCCCCGGCCCATGCCGGGATTGCCGATTGCCATGCGTTCCTTTGGGCGTATGGCGGTTATTCCTGGGATGAGACGGTCCGACAGGCGGAAGAGGCGTCTGGTCGTGCGCTCGCGCTCGACCCGGAATCGAGTGACGTTCGAACGACCGTCGGGTTGACGCGGTTGTTACGCTACGACGTTCACGGAGCGGATCGAGCCTATCGTCGAGCCCTCGAGCTCAACCCGGGCGACGTTCGGGCACGTCATTGGCGAGCCGTGACCGCGGCAAACCTCGGGCGCCTCGATGATGCACTCGAGGAGATAGGCAGGGCGCTCGAGAGCGACCCGTTCGGAATGACGTCGAACCAGGACTTCGGGCGGATCCTGTATTTCGCCGGCCGCTATGAGGAGGCGGTTCACCAGCTCGACCACACGCTCGAGATCGCGCCTGCGGCGAGGTGGGCTCGTATCTATCTCGGTTTCGCGTATGTACAGCTCGGGAGATTCAGCGAAGCGCTCGACGCGTTCGAGTCCGAGCCGCTCGCCTGCGCGTTCGCGCGAGCTCGGCGGGGTCAATCGGGTGAGGCCCGCAACGCGCTGGCGCGACCGCCGGTGCGGGGCCGCGACCGGACGTGGAGAGCTCTGCTCCACGTCTCGCTCGAAGAGAACGAGCGAGCGATCGGTGAGCTCCGCGCCGCCGCGGAACAATACGATCCGTCCTACATCAACATGTGTCCGAGTGTGCAGCCGCTCTTTGAGCCGTTGCGCTCGTTTCCGGAATTCAAAGCGCTCCCGTTAGCTTGATGCGCGGGAGAGAATCGTCAGCACGCCATCGCCAAATACGGTAGAATGGCCGTTTGGCTCAGGCCATCAGAATCCGAAAAAATCTCGTAGGGAGAATCACGTTTCATGGAAGAACAGGGAGAATCGCGTAGTCATCACGGATTGGATCAGCACGGCATCGTTAACGCGAACGCAGTGTGGTGGAATCTCTCCACACCCGCTCTCTACGAGCATGCGGTCAATCGCCGAGAAGGGCTCGTCGCCCACCGTGGACCCCTCGTTGTACGCACGGGTCAATATACGGGCCGCTCGCCCAACGACAAATACATCGTTCGGGAGCCCGGCAGCGAGAAAGAGATTTGGTGGAATGCGGCCAAGCCTTTCGAGCCCGAGAACTACGAGAAGCTGAAAGCGCGTCTTTGTGCCTATTTGCAGGGGCGTGATCTCTTCGTCCAGGACTGCTATGCGGGGGCTCACCCGGACTATCAAATCCCGATCCGCGTCGTGAACACGCGCGCGTGGCACAATCTGTTCGCGCGGAACATGTTCATACGTGAGCACGACCGCGACAAGCTTCGCGCTCACGTACCGCAGTTCACCGTCATCGACGCGCCGTTGTTCCACGCGGTCCCGGAGCAAGACGGTACCCGCTCGGAAGTCTTCGTCGTCCTCAACTTCGACAAGCGCGAAGTGATCATCGGCGGTACCGATTATGCGGGAGAGATCAAGAAGTCGATCCTCACCGTGATGACCTATTTGTTGCCGCCGAAAAACGTGCTGCCGATGCACTGCTCGGCGAATTACGGCGACGACGAGAATGACCTCGCGATCTTCTTCGGCCTATCCGGAACCGGTAAGACGACGCTCTCGGCCGATCCCGAGCGAACGCTCATCGGAGACGACGAGCACGGTTGGGGCGACAAAGGCGTTTTCAACTTCGAGGGCGGCTGCTACGCGAAGGTGATCCGTTTGTCCGAAGAGGGCGAGCCCGAAATCTACGACACGACGCGGATGTTCGGTACCATTCTCGAAAACGTCGTCATTGACTCGACCAGTCGGAGGCTCGATCTCGACAGCGATGTGTTCACCGAGAACACGCGCGCCTCTTATCCGATCACACACATTCCGAACGTCACCAGGTCCGGCACCGGCGGCCTACCCAAGCAAGTCTTGATGCTCACCGCCGATGCGTTCGGCGTGTTGCCCCCGATATCGAAGCTGTCTCCCGAGCAGGCGATGTACCACTTCCTCTCGGGCTACACCGCGAAAGTCGCGGGGACGGAGCGTGGTATTACCGAGCCTCAGGCCACGTTCAGTGCGTGTTTCGGTGCGCCCTTCATGTCGCGTAAGCCTGCGGTCTACGCCAAGCTGCTCGGCGAGATGATTGAAAAGCACGAGGTCTCGGTTTGGCTCGTCAACACCGGTTGGACCGGCGGTGCTTACGGAGAGGGCGAGCGGATGTCGCTCGCTCATACGCGTGCGATGGTGCGGGCGGCGCTCAACGGAACTCTCGCTGACGTCGAGACCGTCGAGCACCCCGTCTTTCGCGTCCACGTGCCGACCTCGTGTCCCGACGTTCCGTCGAGCGTGCTCGATCCTCGAAGCACGTGGGGTGACAAGGACGCCTATGACGCGCAGGCGAAGAAGCTCGCCGGGATGTTCGCCGCGAATTTCGAGCAGTTCAACGACGACGTTTCGGAAGACGTTCGAGCCGCGTCGCCTTCGACCTGAGTCTCATCGAAGATGAAAACGCTCGTTCTACTGCGACACGGTCAAAGCGTTTGGAACGAAGAGAATCGCTTTACCGGATGGACGGATGTCGACCTGACGGAGAAGGGGGTCGCCGAGGCTCGCGAGTCCGGGCGCGTCTTGAGGGCCGAAGGTTATGACTTCGACGTCGCCTATACCTCGCTCCTCAAGCGAGCGATCCGAACGTTATGGCTGACGCTCGACGAGATGGATCGGATGTGGATTCCGGTCCATCGAAGCTTCCGGCTGAACGAGCGACACTACGGGGCGCTCCAGGGTCTGAACAAAGCGGAGACGACGGAGAAGCACGGAATCGACCAGGTTCAAATCTGGCGGCGAAGCTACGACATTCCGCCACCGGCCCTCGACAGGGATGATGAACGTTTTCCCGGCCATGATGCGCGCTACCAAGGTCTGTCGTCCGAGGACTTGCCGACGTCGGAGTGCTTGAAGGATACGGTTACGCGGTTCCTTCCCTATTGGGAAGAAACCATCGCCCCGCGGGTCGCTTCCGGCGAGCGAGTGCTGATCGCGGCGCATGGGAACAGCCTCCGTGCGCTCGTCAAATATCTCGACGACGTCCCGGATGAGGAGATCGTCGGGCTCAACATCCCGACGGGTATTCCGCTCGTTTACGAGCTCGAAGACGATCTCACGCCAATCCGTCATTTCTATCTCGGAGACGCGGAGGCGGTCGCGAAGGCGACCCACGCGGTCGCATCTCAGCTTCAGCAAAACAAGAGCTGACAGCGGCCGCTTACTTTCGAGCCGCGCCCGCTCAGGCGTGGTGCGGCGCTCGTGCGCGAAGATTGGCCACCGCCCGCTCGGCATAAGCGTAGACGACGCCCGTCTCCTCTTGCATGAGATTCATCAGGAGGGTCACGCTGCCTCGGTCGCCGATGTTGCCGAGAGCTTCTATCGCGTTCAATCGCGCCAGCTCGTAGGAATCGTCGATCCTGTCCTCGATCGCGGTCAAGTAGTCGGCGTGCCCTAGCTGACCGGCCGCGTAGATAGCCGACGCACGAAGCCAGGCCGAGTGATGTCGGGTGAGCTCGATGAGGACCTCTCGTGGCTCGCGGGTCGGGAACTCGAAATGCCAGCTTCCGCGCTCCGCGATGACACGAGCGTTCTCATGCTCGAACAAAGGCAGCACGCCGCCAAGGAGGGAGGGGTCGACCCTTACTTCGAGCGCTTCGATAGCACTCGAGCGTAGGTAGGCGTCCGGATGGCTCAAGTTGCTCAAGATGAGACGCATCCCCGGCTCGGCGACGAATACGGAACGAAGAATTTGATAGACGTTGCGCTTGGCCCGCCGCACGCGATGGTCGATGGAGTCCTTCAACAGCTCGAGTGCGGGGTGAGGCTCGAGCCGGGACACCGCTTCGAGCCGAATGAGGTCGTAATAGGCCTCTTGGGCTTCGAGGGAGAGGACGGGTAGGAGCGCTTGGCGGGCGCTCGCTGAGCCAATGCGATCGAGCGCTCGGATGACATAGCGCCGGCCCTCGACGTCGGCGCTCCAAAGAGCGAGAGTCAGGACGTCCACCGCGCGCTCACCGCAGGATTCGAGCGCGCGCGCCGCAAGATGTCTCGTCGCACCGTCGCCCTCCTCCAGGTAGTGGATCAGGCGCGCGAAGGCGTCTTGGTCTCCCGAGCGGGCAAGATCGAGAAAGTGCTCGCGCCGGGCTCGCTTGGCCGCCTTCCGGGCGGGCTTTGCCGCCTCGACGGGCGTGCCGGGAGCGGGAGGCGCCGCCCGGGTCTCGAGCTTCGCCGCGTCGGGCGGCGGTGCCTCGAAACCGGCGCCGAGCTCTTCGGGGCGGTAGATACCGCTCTCGGCGATCGACGCCATCCCGCTTGCGCGGACGCGAGGGTCGAGGTCGAGCAGCGTGTCTTGCTCCGGCGCATCGTCGGGACGGCTGACCATCTTGCCCAACGCGGAGAGCATACCCGCGCGGACCTGCGCATCTTCCTCTTGGCGGAATCGCTCGACGAGGAGGGCGGCGGCCTCCGGCTCCTTCAAATCGGAAGCGACCTCGACGGCGAGGAGCCTCACCGAGGCCTCGTCGTCGTCGAGCGCGCGTCTCAAGCCGGACACGTGGGCCGTCGGCGCCGGTTTCTTGACCGCGCGCATCACGACGGAAGGAAACGCGAATCGAAACCGGCTGCGCTCCTTCAAGACGCGAACCAGGCTCTCGACGTAGTCGTCCTTGAGCTGCATCGTCAACAGCAAGAACACCATGGATAGAACGAGCGCGCCTCCCAGGAGATAGCGCATGGGTAGAGAGGCGCCAAGCATGAGGAAGAGACCTCCGACTAATACACCGGAAGGCTCGATGACGGTTTCCTTGAAGGCCTTGGCCCGACCGCGCCGATCGCTCGGGATCGCGTTGAAGACGATGTCCGTCGAGCTCCGCACGAGCGAGATACGGAGCACTTTCTGGACCGCCCGCGAGCCGACGATCGCGTGGAAGAACCCGCGCGTCATCTGGCCCCCGGAAGCGATCCAAAACGCACCCGAAGCCATGAAGCCCAACAAGAAGGTAAGAGGCGCGACCATCAGGCCACGGGTGACGCCGACTGAAGAGAGGATCCGATTCGCGAGAACGAGCTGGACGAACGTGCCGGAACCAATGATCACGGCGTTCAGGATCGCGTAGAAAGACGTGAGCGCTTCGAGATCCGGGTCGCCAGACGGGGACAAGTACCGCGCGTGCGCCGCTTTCGCCATGAGGAAATCCAGGACCTGGGCGAGAAAGGCGAGGAGGAGGACGCATAGCGAGAGCGTTCGCAGGAGCCTGGTCGACAGCGCGTGGGTGACGTCGACGCGGAGGTGACTCCATACGTCTCTCAGACGAAACGAGCGCTCCTTCCGGAGCGAGAAACGGCTCCGGAACTGGCGGCCAATGACCGCGACGGGAATGAGGCCGAGCGCGAGCAAGACACCGGCGGCCCGCAAGATCGTTTCGGTGGCGATGGAGTCGGGCCGGAGCGAGGCGGTTACGGACGCTGCCATCCCGCCCAGCAGGCTGAATCCGAGAAGGACGGGGAACAGTCTCTTCGCTTGGCGGATGTCGAGTAGATCGCCCGCCAGCAACCAGAACTGAAGAAACACGAGGCTCTTCATCACGAAGCACGCGATGTAGAGCTGCCGGTACACGAAGTCAGGCGCGCCTGCCGCGAGTGTCGGTAGAAAGAGCAAGATGGCCGCGAAGAAAATGAGGATGGCGCTGAACAGCCGTGCGCGCTCGAGTCGATCGATGACCGGAATGATCACGGTCCCGACGAACATCAAGGCGAGGGCGCTACCGAGATAGACCTGTGGAAGCGCGTCGGGCCCCAGTCGCGCGATGAGGAGCGCGGTCACGCCGATGTCGAAGAGGCTGTGGGCGGCGGCGACGATGAAGTGTAGAACACCCAGCGTCAGGGTGAGTCTGCCCTCGCCCTCGATGATGTTGAGTGTTCTAGCGAGTTTCAAGACCGAGCCGCCGCGCCTCAGCCGCTAACTCACGGTAGCGCTGGTCGATGTCTCTCAGTCGCGTCGTGAGCTCTCGGAAAACCTCGAATGCGATGTCCGGATAGTCCTGAACGGCCGAGCGAAAGTCGTTCTTGTGGAGTACGAGGAGATTCGCTTCGGCGTCGGCGATAGCGGATGCGGCGCGGGGCTTGTCGTCGATAATGGCCCACTCTCCGAAGTGCCCGCCGCTGTCAACGGTCTCGACGACGACTTTCTCGCCGCCGATCTCTTTCTGAACGATGATGCTCCCGCGGTGCACGAAATACATTTCGTCGCCGAGATCCTGTTCGTTGAAGATGACCTCGCCCGGGGAAACGGTCTTCTCTTGAATGAAGTCCGACAGGCGCTTGAGGCCCTCGCCGGGAACGTCGCGAAACAAAGGCGAGCCCTTGAGCGCAAGAATCACTTCCATGATCGAAAGCACGGCGATGCATTATACCGCCACGTTCGCAGAGGGAGTGTTCGGGAGACCCGCGCCGAAAACGTCCCGGCGCGGGCTCCAGGTGTGAGGGTGCTAGAACTGCAGGGCTTCGGTGTTCTCCGCCTGCTTTCTGAGTCGCTCGAGCGTCTCGTAGCCGACGCGGATGCTGACATCCACTTCATTATCGATCTGGTCGATGAGTACCGAGTCGAGAATCTCGCCGAGATCGGGGTTCTCACCGCCTTGAAGACTGCCGAGTGCGACGAAGCCGCGCACGACGTCCGCAAGCTTCGTTGCCGCCACCGAGTCCGCCGCCTGACCACGCGCTCTCAAGGCGAGCTCGCCGTCGAGCCGGCCGGCTAGAGAAAGGGACGTGATGGGCGGTAGATTCGCACCTTCGGGAAGCATGCCGCCGAAGCCGCTCTTCGGTGCCGCGGCGACCCAAAACGTGTCCTCCATGAACGAGCCCGCACCCCAACGCTCGTCGAGCGCCGGCGCGGCGGAGGCGCTCCGGCCCGCGCCGACGTCCAGCATCTCGCGGATATAGGCGCTGTCTCCGATGAGCACGGTCGTGTCATCGACGAACGCGAACGCGTCGACCGTCGTGCCGTGTCGCCGGTGGTCGTCGTCGCCATTGGCGTGCTCACCGTCGTCTTCGTCTCCATCGTCGTGACTGTCGTCGTCTTCCGAACGGACATAGATCTGGGTGCCTTGGTAGCTCTCGACCGTCAGCTCGGATTCTTCTCGAGCCTTCGCGATGAGGCGCGCGCTGTCGAAAGAGCCCTGGATGGCGACTCCCCAGCGCTCGGCCGTGGGCGCTCGACGCGAGGAGCCGTCTCCGTCCTCGTCCTCCGTCGCGACGGCGGAGAAGCTCAGCCGGTGGATATCGGTCATCGGATCGATGCCCGTCGTCGCCCGGAACTCTTCCAAGCGCTCGTCCTCTCCCTCGCCTCCGACGGCTTCTTCCCATCGATCCCGAATGGGGCTATTCATCAACGCCGTAAAGTCGAGATGACCGACCACTGTCGCGCCGGCGGGCATCCATGAAATCGTCGAGCTGCTCGACTGTGCTTCGACTCGCTCGCTCGTCACGTAGGCGAAGCCGCCAATGGCGAGGGCGGCCACGACGGCCCCTGCGGTGAGTGTGAGAACCCAGCTGGATTTGTTCATTTGAGACACCTCTCGAATTGATTCAAGCTCGATGGGAGAAACGTAATGTCGGAGCCCGAAGTTCCATTATCCGCTGTGGTCGTCCCTTCTGTAAAATCGTAACGGGGGCCGCCACCTGGCCTCCGGGCAGGGCCTGCCTGCTCGCTCCGGCCTCTTTGCGACGACCCGCCTCATTTCAAACTTCGCGAAATCGGTGCTATAAGTTTTGGCAACCTGAAGGATCGCGAAACGCCGAAACAGGCGAGGTGTTGAAAATGCTCGAGAGGCAGATCCGTTTCGTTCTGGTGGCAGCCTTCGTGGTGGTGTTCTCTGCCGGCGGTGTTTCCGTGCAATCCGCCCCCGCGAGCCAATTGGCGGCGAAGGAGATCTCCGAGATCGACGCCGCGAAGTTGGTTCTGGAGATCATGAAAATGTCTCTGGATGGCACGAAGCAGACGATGGTCATGTGGCTGCCGATCGAACTGGCGCAGGTCGGGATGGTGCAGCAAGGAGTCAACGCTGCCGTGGTGGACCAGGTCGGTCATGTGCTGGGTCCTTATCTGATCGCGGTGGTTTTTTCGGGGCAAACCGGACCCTTCGGTGGCGTCACCCCGCTCCCGGTCGAGGAGATCCGCGCGTCGATCGAGCTCAGCGATGCCGACGGTGCACGGTATCAACCGATAGACGAACAGACCATGAACCCCGACGCCAGGTCCTATGCGCGCGCGATTGGCCCGGCCATGAGCGAGCACTTTCCCGACGGACGAGAGGGGCACGTTATCGTGTTCCCCGGCACGACCGACGCCGGCACCCCGATCGCGGCGTCGACCACGGAGGGCTCGTTCGCGATCCGAGTGGCGGATGACGAGTTCACCTGGAGACTCCCGCTCGGATCGCTCGTGCGTCCTCGAATTTGCCCGGTCGACGGCGAGGAGCTGAGCGGCGGATGGAAGTATTGCCCGTGGCACGGGGCCGAGCTTTCCGGTGCGACATCGGCGCAAACAGAGGTCGACGCGCCGATTCGATCGAGCCTCGACGGTGCCGAGCTAGCTGTGAACCGGAATACCGCGATCTACGAGCAAGCGAGCGTTTCCAGCGCTGTTCTCGCGAGGCTTGCAGACGGGGACAAAGTCACTATCGTCGGCCGGGCCGAGGGGAAATTTTGGTCCGTGACCCATGGCGAGCTCCGCGGCTTCGTTCACCAGGACAAGCTGAAACCTCATCGCGTGGGCGAAGACATCCGCCCTCCGACGAAGCTCGCGGACGTCCCGCCGCAATATCCGAGCGACGCGAAGGAAGCCGGAATTCAAGGCATCGTTATTCTCGAGGCCATCATCGACCCGAACGGTGACGTCATCAACTTGCGAGTGTTGCGATCCATTCCCGCGCTGGACCAGTCCGCGATGGACGCCGTACGGCAGTGGAAGTACGAGCCGACCTTGCTGGAAGGGGTGCCGGTTCCCATCGTCATGACCGTCACCGTGAACTACGCTCTGAACTAGGAGACGCTTAACTAGGCGCTCTATCCCGTTACAGCTCTTTACGGCGGAAGCACCACGCGGCGAGCAGGTGGGTTGCCGCGCCGATGACGAGCAGGGCCACGATGGCTTCCGGCATCGTCGCGCGCTCTCCGGTGAGCTGGGCGAGCGCTCCCCCGGCACCCCCTCGCGGGATGAGCGAGTTCAGGTAGTGGGTCACGGTGAACAAGCGCGCGCTCCCCGGTACGACGGCGGCTCCGGCCTGCCAGCCGAAGACGAAGAACAGACCGAAGAGCAGCGGTCGACGCAGGACCGTTCCCGCGAGAGCGAACAAGCCGTTATAAGCGAACAAAGCGAGCGCGACAGCGAGGAGATCACGGAGCAAAGTCGGAAAACGCGTGCCGAGCTCCGCAAAACCCGAGGGAGCGAGGGTGAGGTAGTAGCTGAGAACGAAAGGAGGGACGAACAAGAACAGCGCCATCGTCGCGCTCGCGATCATTTTCCCGAAAATGAGCTCGGGGCGCGGGATCGGGCGAATGAGAAAGTATCGTAGCGTTCCGGCCTCGGCGTCATCGCTCACGACACCGCTCGCGTAGAACAACGACAGCATGGGAACGACGAAGGGGAGGCTAATGGACGCCGTCAAGACCGAGAACACGCGGAAGCCGGAGATTCCGGGCGCGAGCTCGAGCGCGGCCGCGACGCGGTAAACGACCGCGACGAACACCGGCGTGAACGCGAGAGCGCCCATCCCGATCGTCCTCGGCGACAACAGTAGCTGCGAGAAGCTCCACCGCGCGACGAGCACGAGCCGGGTGAAGCTCATTTCCCCACCAGATAGTGAAAGACCGCTTCGAGGTTGTCGTCCGGAGACGAGATCTCCTCGATGGTCGTGGTGCCATCGAGGACGAAACCCGCAACGAGCCGGTAGAAATGATCCGGCTCGCGCGTCACGAGCTCCACCTGCGCGCGTTCCTCTGAATAGGAGATCGAGTGCAAGCCCTCTTCCTGCAAAAGCCTCGCGGCTAGCTGCCTCGGGTCAGGCGTCGTGATGAGAATGTGATGCGGGTGCGCATCCATCAGCTGCCGGATCTCGTGTATGTTGCCGCTTGCCATGACTTTGCCGGCAGTCATCAGCACGACCTCTCGGGTCATGAGCTCGACTTCGTGAAGGATGTGGCTCGACACGATGACCGTCTTGCCGGCGGCACCCCACAGACGGATGCGGTCGATGATCTCGCGGCGCCCTGCGGGGTCGAGGCCCGTAAGGGGCTCGTCGAAGACGAGCACTTCCGGATCGTGCGCGACCGCCTGCGCGATGCGCAGACGCTGCTTCATGCCACGACTGAAAGCGGTCACGCGACGCTCGGCGGCTTCGCTGAGGCCGACATCGTCGAGCGCTCGGCGGGCGACCTCCGGGGCCAGGGCGCCGTCCACTCCCGAGAGGCGAACTAGATATTCGAGCCACTCGATAGCCGTGACGCGCGCGCGGAAGTCCTCCTCTTCGGGTACGAGTCCGAGCTTCTTGTAAATCTTCGCGTTCGCGAAGGGTGGCTCGCCGAAGACCTCGACGCTTCCGGCGCTCGGCTTCAGGAGTCCGGTCACGAGCTTCAGCAAGGTCGACTTTCCGGCACCGTTCGGTCCGAGGAGCGCTGTCACGCCGGGCTCGAACGTGAGATCGACACGGCTCAAACCGAGGACGTTCCCGTACCATCGGGACGCTCCTCTCAGCGCGATGACGCTCGCGCTCACGATGCCACCTCGGCCGCCGTCAATCGTCGCCGCAGGACGAGAATCGCTAGCGCCATGACCGTTGCCATCGATGCCATGGAAAGCGCCGGCGCGTCGCCGCCGGCCAGATTCCCAAAGAACAAATATCCGGCATCCGCCGGAGCGTCCATCAAGCTCAAGAAGGCCGGCGGGTCGTTCAACCGCAGCTGAGTCAAAGCGACGAAAAAGACCATCTTGCTTCCCAGTACGAGCGCGAAGAAGCCGGCGCCTGCGACCCGCCCGCTTCGCGTCAAGCTCGAGACCGCCAGCACGACGATCGTGAAGAACAGGCAAATCCAGAGACTGTAGAGGAGCACCGAGACGGGCAGAAACGGCGACTCCTTCAACAGCGCGAAGTCTTCGGCGAGCGAGAGCTGAACGATCAGAAGCGCGAACGCAGGAACCAGCGTCACGACGAGGAGTGCACTCATGACGGGAAGCGCTTTGCCGATGCAATAGTCGAGTCTGGAGATCGGCTTCGACAGGTAGATCACGATCGCTCCCGAGGCGAAATCGGACGCGATCGCCGATGCCCCGGTGTAGAGCGCGATCAGGAGCACCGGGAGCAGAATGATCTGCTGCTCGAGAAATTGACGCCACAGCTGCGCGTCGACGGTCATTGCGACCGCGACCTGAGGAAACTGTCGGCTCACATAGATGAGTACGGCGCGAACGATCACCGGTATCCAACAAATCGAGAGGAGCATCAAGAATGCTCGGCGCTTGACGAGTTGCGTGATGGTCGTGCGCGCGATCGCGACGATGCGCTCGGCGCGGCTGGTGCGAGCACCGTCGAACCGCTGATAGGACAGATCGTGTAGCGGCATCAGGAAGCTCCCTCGCCGCTTCGAACCGCGCTCAAGAATTGCTCTTCGAGGTTCTTCTCGAAGCGGCGGAGGTGCCGGATCTCCGCTCCGGAGGCGCGCGCGATCTCGAATAACGATCGGGCGGCCCAGGGGGATCCGTTCTCGTCGGTGGACTCGAGCGTGACCTTCAACAGTCCATCCAGATCTTCTTCGATGGCCAGCCCTCTCGACGTGAGCGCGCGGGCGAAGGCCCCCGGCTCTTCCTCGCGCACGCGGATCTCGTACACCCATCCATGGTGTTTGCGAAGCGCATCGAGTTGCCCTTGGAGGGCGAGCTTGCCTTTGTCCAAGAGCACGACCGAGTCGCACACTTGCTCGACGTCGTGCAGAAGGTGTGTCGACAGGAGCACGGAGATGCCGCGCTCTCCGACTTCCTTGACCAGCTCGAGCATCTGCCTTCGGCCCACGGGGTCGAGTCCGCTCGTGGGTTCGTCGAGCAGCACCAGCTCGGGGTCGTGAACGAGGGCTATCGCGAGCTTCGTGCGTTGAAGCATCCCCGTGGAGAACTCCTCGACTTTTCGGTAGCGTGCTTCGCCGAGACCGGTGAACCACAAGACTTCATGCGCTCGTGAGAGCGCGTCCGTCCGCGACAATCCGCCGATCTCGCCCGCAAGGCCGACGGTCTCGACCGCGGTGAGCTCCGGCACGAGCACCGAGCGCTCGGGAAAATAACCGAGACGGCTGCGAAGCTCGTGAGGGTGTCCTTTCACCGGAACGTCGAGCACGCGCGCCGACCCCGACGAGGGCTCGATGAATCCAAGAAGGGTCTTGAGGAGCGTGCTCTTTCCGGCGCCGTTCGGGCCCAAAAGGCCCGTGATCCCCGTCGCCACTTCGAGGTCCAGCGTGGAGATGGCGGCTCGCGCGCCGTAATGGACGGTGAGATCGGTTACGGTGAGGACCGGCATCGGCGTTTGTGGTTAACGATTTCTGTCGACGGGAAGTTCCGTTTGGACGATATCACGGCTAAAAACCACTTCTGCCGGGGCTCGAACCCGGGTAGAATCGGGTCGAATCCATTGAGGAGACGTTCTCGAAAGGCCGAGATGAGGATTTCAAGGCGCGAGGCAGGCGAAATACGCGTTCGCACCGTCATCGAGGTCTCGCTCGTCCTGATCGTTGCCTATATGGTCTTCCAAATAGCTCCGGTCGTCGCGATGCGGATCAACTTCCTGAATCAGCTCGAGGTCATCGCGAACTCGCCGATCCAGGACACGGGCGCCGAGCTCCGTCAGCAGGTTTTCGACTCGGCTCGGGATCGAGGCCTCGTTCTCCGCCGCGAGCATATTTTCGTCCAGCGGGATCGGGAGCTTCGAAAGACGATCATCGACACGACCTATCAGCTCGAAGTACCGCTCTTGTTTGGCAAGAGTTACCGATGGACCGTGAAAGACCACGTCGAAGCGCTGCTGCTCTGATCCCCGGCCCAGATTGTCGTGGCTCGGGTCCGTTTGCTAAGATTGCTTAGAGTTTTCCCCGGCGGATCCAGGAGAGTTTTTGAGCGACGGTAACGAGAAGCTGCAACACCTTGTTCGAAACCTCGAAAAGAGCATCGAGCAAGCGATTGCGAGCTCGCCGCAGGTCGAGGAGTGCCTTACCCGCATCCGCGACGAAGGCTACGAGCTATCACTCGTCCTACAGGCGACGCTCGCGTTCGCGCCCCTGGGCGAGCTCGACCAGGAGCAGGTCGACGAGGTCGCTGGTGTTTCCGAGATGGTCGAAGCACAAAGGCGTATGAGCAACCTCGACAAGAAGTTCCTGCGCTCGCTGAAGATCGCCGTCGACGAAGAGTAGCGTCTTACGCCCGGCTATTGCCGCAGCGATGCAAAGACGTCCACTGACGCGAAGGCTGCTGCGTCGATCAGCTGCTCTTCGATCCGCAACAGCTGATTGTATTTCGCGACGCGGTCGCTGCGACTCGCGGAGCCGGTCTTGATTTGGCCGCTTCCCGTCGCCACGGCGAGGTCCGCGATCGTCGTATCCTCGGTCTCACCCGACCGATGCGACACCATCGAGGTATAGCCGTTTCGGTGGGCGAGGTCCACGACGGTCATCGTCTCGGTCAAAGTCCCGATCTGATTCACCTTGATGAGGATGGAGTTCGCCACCGATCGGTCGATGCCCTGGCGGAGCCGCTCGACGCTCGTCACGAACAGATCGTCGCCGACGAGCTGAACTTTGTCCCCGAGGGAACGGGTGAGCTCTTCCCAACCCTCCCAGTCGTTCTCATCGAGCCCGTCTTCGATCGACACGATCGGGTATCCGTCGACCCAATCTCGATACCGGCCGATGAGGTCGGAGGCTTCGAGCTTCTGTCCTCCCGATTTCGCGAGAACGTAACGCTCGCCGTCATGGAACTCGCTCGCGGCGACGTCGAGCGCGAGAAAGATGTCTTCGCCGGGACGGTAGCCGGCCTTTTCGATGGCCTCGACCAGCAGCGTGAGCGCCTCGTCGTTCGACGCGAGATTGGGAGCGAACCCGCCTTCGTCTCCGACCGCGGTCGCGAGGCGGCGGCTCGAGAGCAACGATTTGAGGGCATGAAACGTCTCGACGCCGGCGCGGAGCGCCTCGCTAAAAGTCGGCAAGCCGGCGGGTACGATCATGAACTCTTGAATATCCAAGTTGTTGTCCGCATGCGCTCCTCCGTTGATCACGTTCATCAACGGCACGGGGAGCACGTGCGCCATGGGACCGCCGAGGTATCGATATAACGGTAGATCGAGCGCGTCGGCCGCCGCCCGCGCCGACGCCATCGACACCGCGAGCATCGCGTTCGCCCCCAAACGTTGCTTGTTCGCCGTCCCATCGAGCTCGACGAGCAGACGGTCGATGAGCACTTGATCGAGAGCATCTTCGCCGACGAGCTCCGCCGCGATCTCGTCCATGACATTGGCGACCGCGCGGGTGACACCCTTACCGCCATAGTGATCCGGGTCACCGTCTCTGAGCTCGACGGCTTCGTGCTCGCCGGTCGACGCTCCTGACGGAACGGCCGCCCTGCCGAAGCCGCCGCCGTCGAGGCCCACTTCGGCCTCTACGGTGGGGTTCCCTCGCGAATCGAGAATCTGTCGCGCTTCAATCGTCACGATCGTCGTCATTTCGCTCCTCTGCGACCTATAATGAATGAGTGTACTGCCATTGTGCCGGGCTCTTTCGTGTTTCTTAGCCTCTTTTCGACGATGCCGAGAATTGACAGGATTGGGCCCCTGTGGTAACAAAGCAAGTTAGCATTGCGATATTTTATCGAATGCAGACGGGAGTGTCTCGCTTGACGGGAAAATGGGGTTTCTTTGCGAAGGCCGCGACGGTGGGCGCTTGCGCTGCCGCCAGCCTCCTTCTTGCCCACCCCGTCGCGTCAGAGACGTCATCCGAGTTCGCCATTGGCCTCGAGGGCCGGGTCAACGACCAAGACGGTGAGCCGCTGGTCGGTGTCATCGTCTCGGTGTTCGGAGATAACTTATCCGGCGGTGCTCGCACCGCGATCACGGACGAGAGCGGCCGCTTTCTCGTAGAGCGGGTGCCCCCCGGTATGTACAACCTGCGCGCCTATCTCGCAGGGTTCTTGCCGTCGGCGTCCGCCCAGGTCATCGTGCGCGAGGGGGTCGAGCACGTCGGCGCGGTCCTGATGAGCCTCGCGTCCCTGGATGGTATCGATCAGGCTGCGGACGGACCGAACGAGCCCGGGACGTCGGCCTCTGAGAGCGCGGAGCCACAGGAGAGGTCCGTGGGCGAACTGTCGTGGCTTCTCGCGCATGGCGATCGCAACATTCTCAAGGGCGAGGAGTGGACGTTCCCGGTGGAGTCCCTGGAGCTGGCGCAGCTGGCCGATGGTCGTTACGCGCCGGATTTCAGCCTCAGGGGAGAGTTCGGTGTCCGTGCCGCCTCTTACGATCAAGGGCTCCAGTTGTTTCCGGGCGCGGGCGCGGGCCTCGATGGCAGGCTCGCATACGCACGGCTGTTCATTCCAACACGTTCGGACGGCCACTGGATGGTCAGCGCGCAGGTGTTGGAGACCGCCCTTTCGTCTTGGGCGGGTCGGGCGGAGTACACGACGAACGACGTCGCGGGGCACCGCCTCGCCGCCGGCGTTTCTTACGGCAACTATCTGTATGGCGATCTCGAGGATTTTCGTCCGCCTGAAGCCGCTCTGACGCACCGCGCAACGGGCAACCGCTCGATCGAATGGTTCGGCTCCGCCTACGCTTCGGATTCATTCAACGTCGGTCTCGCGACCGTCGAGGGCTCGGTGTCTTATGAGCACTTCGGCTTCCTGCAAAAAGCGGGTTACGTCGCGCCTCGTCTGAATGTGAGCCGACCGATCAGTGCCGACGGGCGTACCCTGTTGGTGGGGGGGGCCGGCTTCAACGTTCTCGCTCCCGGGGGCGAGGATATCGACCTGCTCTCCCAGGTCGCGTACTCGGACGTTTACGGGCCGTCACCCGCGAGCCGTTCGCCGTTGCGCGCCCAGCGCACCGCGCGCATGCATGCGGGGCTGGAGCGACGGGTCGCCGATAGTACCCGGGTCATGTTGCGGCTGTTCCAGGAAGACGTCACCGACCAGCTCGTCAAAGCGTACTCGAAAGACCGACCGCACGGGATCGGAGCCGGTTACTTCCGCGTCAGTAATCGCGGCCAGTTTCGCAGCCGTGGCGCCGGGCTCGCGGTCTCGCAGAGCTTTGGCGCGATGGAAGGCTCCGTCGGATATACGTACGGCATGGTCGCCGCGCAGCAGCCTACGACGCGGCTCCTCGGGGCTCCCGAGTCGAACGACGCGGATAAGAACATACACGACGTGACCACCCAGGTCGCGACCTCGATTGACCGCACCCAGACACGTCTCCAAGCGGCCTACCGCTGGATTAGCCATCCTTCGTTCAACCCCGACGCGGCCGGCTTCGCGCCGGGTACGAGCGTCGACTCGCGGTTCAACTTCCAGGTGTTCCAGGTACTGCCGTTCGTCGGCTGGAACGGGACGAGCTGGGAGCTCATGGTCGCGGTGCGCAACTTGTTCTACGAGGATCTCGCGGGAGCTTCGCTCCTCGACGAGATCGCGGTCATCGACGCGCCGCGCCGCGTGCTTGGCGGCGTCACCGTCCGTTTCTAGACCCCCGCCTTTTCTTCCCCCGCCCGAGGATATCCGGCGTCTTGGATTGTCGATCCATTCGGTTGGATGGGCGTGTACGGGACCGTCGCGCAGCACGGGTAAAGTGCTAGAATGAAGAGAGTTAGTTCTGGGCGCCAGGCGCCCCGGGCGGTATGGAAATTGCTTTACTCTTGGGTTTGACACATTCGGAGTTTCGGATCGTCAGCGAGGAGTCGCTTTGATGAAGCAAGGTTCGTGGAAGGTACCGCTCGTGCTGTTCGCGAGCAGTGTCCTTCTGTTCCTTGCGATCCACAACATCCAGGAGAAATCGCAGTTCCACCGCCTTGACGATGGTGTCTACTGGGAGAACTACGAAGGCCGCGTCTACGCGAAGCGGGTAGCGAAGGACAGCCCGGCCGGGCGCGCCGACGTCCGCATCGGCGACGTTTTGCTCTTGCTCGACAACGAGCCGGTCACTCGAGCGTCCGACGTCAGACTGGCTCTCGATCGCGCGCTCGACGGCGCCACCGTCAGCTATCAGATCGTCCGTGAACAGACGCGACAAGCGCTTTCGTTGACGGTCGTTCCCGTCCCGAAGGGGAACGTCCCGGTCTACTACTTTTTGGCGGCGGTCGGGATTTTCTCGCTCATCGTGGGCACGGTCGTCTACGTCCGGAGACGCGGCGTCGCTGCTGCGGCGCATTTCTACATTCTGTGCGTCTTCTGGTTCTTGATGTTCGCGTTCTCCTATACGGGGGAGCTCAACGGTTGGGACCGCGGCTTCTTTTGGATGGATCACGCGGGCCAGCTGTTTTTTCCGCCGATATTCTTGCACTTCGCTCTGTGTTTTCCGTCGCGACAGAAGCTGGTGCGGCGTTATCCGTGGGTCCTGTGGGCGGTCTACCTACCGTCGATGGCTCTGTTATATCTGAGCCTCACGGCTGAAATCGCGTTCTTCTCGACTCTCGCGTGGGGGGACCAGATCTTCATCGGCGCGCATAGCCTGCTCAACCGCGTCGTGCCGGCGTTCGTCGCCTTGATGTCTTTGTTGGCTTTCGCGGCCTTCGTCAACTCCCATCGCCGCGCGCGCAGTATCACGGTCAAGAAGCAGACCAAGTGGATAGTTTGGGGCACGGGTATCGGCAGCTTGCCGTTCGCGCTCGTCTACGCCGTGCCGTACGTGCTCGGCGTCGACCCCGGGCTCACGATGGATCTGGCGGTCGTGCCGCTCGCCTTCATCCCGCTCTCATTCGCCTACGCCATCGTCAAATACCGCTTGATGGACGTGGAAGTACTGTTCAAGCGTGGGATGGTGTTCACGCTCGCGACCGCGATCGTGGGCGGACTCTATCTGATGCTCTTCGTCGCCGGCGCCCAGTATTTCGTCGGGGATCAACACAGCACGATCCTGGCCTTGCTCTCCGCGATGGTCGTCGTGCTTTTGTTCACTCCGATCAAGAGCCGGATCCAAAACGCGATCGACCGCTTGTTCTACCGCGAGCGCTACGACTATCGTCGAGCGCTGCTCGCATTCTCGCGCGATCTCAACGCGCATCTCGACCTCGATCACTTGTCCTCGCGGCTCGTGGAGCGCATCGCGGATACGTTCGAAGTGGAGAAGGTCGCACTTCTCGTCGCGTCCAATGACGGTGAGCTATGTCTTCAGGCCGGCCAGGGGCTGACCGGGGCTGAGCGGGAATCGACCTTGCTGTCGACATCCTCGCCCCTGTATCCGCGACTCGCGAACGGGGAAGCGATCTACTACGGCGAGTTCGATTGGAATCGTAGTCGCAACGTCGGGCGAGGTGTCGTTGAAGAGGGCCTGATCATCGAAGATCTTCAATATGCGATTCCGTGTCGCTCGCACGGCAAGGTCGTCGGCGCCATTCTTCTCGGTCGACGCTGGGACCAGAGCGCGCTTTCGAGCGAGGATATGGATCTCCTCGACATGCTTTCCGGGCAGGCGGCCACCGCGCTCGAGAACGCACGGCTGTACAGCTCACTCGAGCGCAAGGCCGCGGAGTTCGAAACGCTCAAGGAGCACAGTGAGAACACGATCGAGTCCTTGGAAGCGGGTATTCTCGTGCTCGACTTGTCGGGGCGCGTGGTTCGTTTCAACCGCGCCTTGGAGTCGCTCTACGGGCTTTCGCGGGACGAGGCGATCGGCAAGACTTTTGATGCGCTCTTTCCCGAGTCGCTCACGGAGACCCTGACTGCGTCCCGAGGCGAGGCATGGTGGGCAACCGGAGAGGCGAGTGGCATTTCCCGGCTCAACTTGACGAACGTGCGCGGGGAGGAGAAGGTCGTCCGGCTCCAAGTAGCGCCTTTCGTTGCGGACGAAGAGGTCGCTGCGCGCGCGCCACACGAAAAACCGGAGGGCACCGTCGTGATTTTCGAGGACATCACGATGCGTGTCGAGCTCGAGACGCAGCTGCAGCTAAGAGAGAAAATGGCGTCTCTGGGGCTTCTCGCAGCGGGCGTGGCGCACGAAGTCAACACGCCTCTGACGGGGATCAGCAGCTTCACACAGATGCTCCAGGATCAAACCACGGAGGACGATCCGAAGGCCAAGCTTCTCGACAAGATCGAGCGCCAAACGGAGCGCGCTTCGAAGATCGTCAACAATCTTCTCAATTTTGCACGACAGGGTCGTGCCCATTTCGTGCCGGTCGCCGTCAACGATGTCGTACGAGACGTCCTCTCGCTCCTCGACCACCAGCTGACACGCGCGCGTGTCCAGACGCGGCTCGAGCTCGAAGACGGGCTCCCGCAGGTATTGGGAGACGAGAACAAGTTGCAACAAGTGTTTCTCAATCTCATTCTCAACGCGCAGGACGCCATGCCGTCCGGAGGATGGCTGACTCTGTCGACAGCCGCAGAGGGCGACCACGTGGTCGCGACGGTTTCGGATACGGGCCAGGGCATCAGCAAGGAAGACGTGAAGCGCATCTACGACCCGTTCTTCACGACGAAGCGGGCGGGCGCGAGCGGCACCGGGCTTGGACTGTCGATTACATACGGCATCGTCCAAGAACATTCGGGAAACATCAACGTCGAGAGCGCGGTCGGGCAGGGAACGAGCTTTTCGGTACGTTTGACCAAAGTGGTCGACAAGAGCGCTACCGACTCGGAGCTTCGCCAGGCCGGGCCGAGGCGCTGAGAAGTGACACGCTTATCGCTCTCACAGAAACGGTCTCGTAAGCATGGTTGATAAAGGCACCATCCTCGTTATCGATGATGAGGAGGTGATGCGTGAGATCCTCGAATCATTGCTGAGCGCGGACGGTTATCGTGTGAAGCTTGCCGCGACTGCAGAGGACGGTCTCTCCATCGTCGGACGAGAGTCCATAGACCTCGCGATCGTCGACGTCATGCTGCCCGATCAGTCGGGGCTCGATCTTCTGGAAGAGCTCAAACGCAGTGACCCGGAGCTGGTCGCGGTCATGATTACCGCTTTTGCGTCCGTCGAGACCGCGATCGAGGCGATGAAGCGCGGCGCGTTCGACTACATCACCAAGCCTTTCAAGAACGACGAAGTTCGAGTCGTTGCCGCGAACGCGTTGAAGCAGCGCCGACTCGTGGACGAGAATCGGTCGCTCAAAGCCGCACTCGTCGACCGCCAACGCTTCGACGTTCTCGTCGGGAAGTCTCCCCGCATGCAGGAGGTCTATTCACTGATCCAGCAGGTGGCGCCTTCGAAGAGCACGGTCCTGATTACGGGAGAGAGCGGCACCGGTAAGGAGCTGGTCGCAAAAGCGATCCATAAACACAGCTCGCGAAAGACGAAACCGTTCGTCACCGTGAACTCCGGAAGTCTCCCGCCCGATTTGTTGGAGAGCAACCTCTTCGGCCACGTCAAAGGCGCGTTCACCGGGGCGGTGAGTCCCAAAAAGGGTCTCTTCGAGATCGCGGACGGCGGGAGCATCTTTCTGGACGAGATTGGGACGGTCCCTCTCGAGACCCAAGCAAAGCTTCTGAGGGTCATCCAGGAAAAAGAGTTCATGAGGCTCGGCGGCATCGATACGATGAAGGTCGATGTGAGGATCATCGCCGCGACGAATAGCGAAATCAAAGACCTCGTCGATCAGGGGACGTTCCGGGAGGATCTCTACTACCGCTTGAACGTGATCAATATCTTCTTGCCGCCTCTGCGGCAGCGCCGCGAAGACGTGACGCTCTTGTCCCAGCATTTCTTGAACAAGTATTGCGAGGAGAACGGGCGAGGCGACGTGAAGCTCACTTCAGAGGCGATCGAGTCTTTGCTCGAATATGATTGGCCCGGCAATGTGCGTGAGCTCGAAAATGTCATCGAGCGTGCGGTCGTCCTTGTGGATGGCCCGACGATTGGCCGGGCGCTGATGCCGGAGCACGTTCGCACCGGCCCCTCGTTTCGCTTGCCGCAAGTCGTCGTTCCCGAAGAGGGTATCTCGTTTCGCGACGTCATCACGGAGTTCGAGAAAAGGCTGATCGAGTCGAGCCTCGAGACCTCCGGCGGCGTGCAGAAGAAGGCCGCGCAGCGTCTCGGTTTGAAGCCGACGACGCTGAACGAAATGATCAAGCGGTATAACATCACCTTGGAGCGAAAAGAGCCTTCCTCGACCCGGTAACCGCGATGGGCGTCACCTCGGGCTTGTTGCTTTCGGTAGCGGCGCTTACCGCTGGAATCGGCCTCGCCGACGAGCGCGTCGATCGACTTCCGACACGGCACAAGGACTGGATCGAAAAAGAAGTCGTCTACATCACGACGGAGCAAGAGAGAGAGGTCTTCCTTTCGCTCGAGTCGGTCGACGAGCGCGATCGGTTCATAGAAGCGTTTTGGCGCAAGCGCGACCCCAATCCCGCGACGCCGGCCAACGAGTTCAAAGTCGAGCACTATCGACGGATCGACTACGCCAATACTTATCTCGGCAGAGATACGTTCAGGGAGGGTTGGCAGACCGACCGCGGCCGCTTCTACATCATTCTCGGAGAGCCGCGCGACATCCAGCGCTACGACGGCTATGCGGAGCTGGTGTCATCGCATCTGTGGTTCTATCAAGGCAATCCACGGATGGGCACGCCGGCGTTCTTCTATTTGCTCTTCTTCAAGAAGGACGATTTCGGGGAGTTTCGGCTCTATCATCCCGTCATCGATAGCCCGCAAGCGCTACTCAAAGGCTCGCTCGGAGTGCCGACGTCCGACAATCGTGAGGCGGTTCGGGCGATCGAGCAAGTGTCGCGGGAGCTCGCGAACGCGTCCCTCTCCTTCGATACCAGCGAGCCCGCCGACATTCGGGGAGGCCGAGCGGCGATCGGCAACGACATCATGATTGCGCGGATCGTCGAATCGCCCCGCCGCGCCATCCGTACGGACTACGCCGATGCGTGGATGCGCTACGGCAACCGCGTTTCGGCGGAATACTCTTTCAACTTCGTGCCTTCGCGGAGCGCCTTCGCGACGCTGGCGACACCCGCAGGCGCGTCGATGGTGCATTTCAGCATCGAGATTGATCCTGAGAACTTTTCGATCGAGACGGACGAGGACCAGACGAAGTTCTACACGACTCTCGACATCACCATCGAAGCGCGAAACGAGGACGGCGTGCTCGCGGTAGCTATCGACAAAGAGGCGTTCATCGAAATGACGCCGTCCCAGATGCAAGAGCTTCGTTCGCGGGCGTTTGCCTATCAGGACGACTTTCCCCTCGTTCAAGGCGACTACACGGTCTCGGTGATCGTCAGAAACCGGGTGATGCGCCAATATACGGTCGCCGAACGGGCCGTGAGCATCACTCCGCTCTCCGCGGCCACGCCCACGCTCACCGACGTGATCGTGGCTTTCGAGAGCGAGACCCGCGAGGGGCCCATCGAAGAGGGACGCGTGTCGACCTATCAGGTCGGCCCGATCCGGTTTCAACCCGCCGCGGATAGCTTGTTCGTCATCGGCGACACCCTTCACGTGGTGACGCAAGCTTATGGGGCGACGCCGGAGCACCGAGTCGAGCTGCAGCTGCTCGAGGGGGAGACCGTCTTGCGCACGGCGGAGTCCGCTGTGGGGCCCGGTGGCCTCGTGGTCGACTATTTCAGGCTCGACGATATGGTCGGGGGCGAATACGAGGTGCGCGGACGTCTTATGTCCCCGGACGGTGAAGCGATGTCGGAGCGACGGGTCCCGGTCGTCGTCTCGCCGCGCTCGGTCGCGCCCCGACCCGGCTATATCTATAGGAGAGGTCTCAATACGAGCATCCCCGGACTCGTCGACTTCGTCATCGGGGATCAATATTGGAACCTCGGACAGCTCGAAGCGGCTACTCGCGCGTTCGAGTCCGCGGTCGCTACCGGCAACCGCAGACTCGTTCCGGCTCGCTGGAAGCTCGCGAACGCCTATTTGAGGAGCGAGAGAGCGGACGACGCCTTGGCGTTGCTCGAGCCGCTAGAGGAGCCCTTTGCGAACCAATATGAGGTCATTGCCGGCTTGGGATTCGCGACCTACATGAAGGGGGAATACGAGCAAGCCGCTTCCTATCTCCGTCGAGCACGTGAGCTCGTGCCTCCCGATACGATGTTGCTCAACGCCCTCGGCGACAGCCTCGCGAAGGTCGGGGACCTCGAGGGCGCGAGGGATGCGTTCTCCCGATCGCTTGCGCTCGACGGCGACCAGCCTACGGTTCGCTCTCTCCTCGAATCGGTCGGCTCGCGTTAGCCCCCCGGGACGAGCACCGGCGAAGAACGATCGTGACCGCCTTCGAGAGTATCCAGAAAATCCGCTTCGATGACGTGGACGGCGCCGGGATCGTCTACTACCCGCAATTCTTTCATCTGTGCCACAAGGCCTTCGAAGATTTCTTCGACGAGCGCGCGGATATTTCCTACCCGGAATTGATCCGCGATAGACGCCTCGGATTCCCCACAGTGTCTATCGAGAGCGAGTTCCATGCGCCACTAGCCTATGGCGACACCGCGCTCGTCGAGCTCGGCGTGCTCGAGATCGGAAAGACTTCAGTGCGGTTCCGCTACGACATTCGTCGCCGGCGCGACCAAACGCTCTGCTTCAGCGCGACCATCACGAACGTCTTGGTAAATCTCGAAGAGATGAAGCCGCGCTCGATCGACGACGACCTCCGGCGGTTGCTCCAAAGCTTGACGGCGGACTGATCCACCCGTCGGGTTGTTGATCTTTCCTTCGAACCACAACGGAACCTCACGGTCTTGTCCGTCGTAATTACCAAGAGAGAGATGTACAAGGCTGCTTTGGTTTTCGTTGTCGTCGGGAATGCGGCAACGGCGATCCCCAGCTCCGGGCCGCTTCCCAAGGGCCCGGAGCTCGAGCACTTCTTGCGGACCGCCTCGATCGAGAGCATGACGCCGATCGGTGTCGGCATCACGAAGCCGATGAAAGTGCGGCTGACCGACGGAGAGCGCAGTCTACACGCCGTGTGGAAGAGCGTTGACGAGCACCGGCACGGCGTGCACCGCGGACGCGGTGGGGGTTATCAGAACTCCTTCAAGGACTCCTACAAGTACGAGGTCGCGGCTTATGAGCTCGACAAGCTGCTCGATCTAGGACTGGTGCCGCCGACCGTCGAACGAAAAATCGAAGGACGCAAAGGCTCGCTGCAGCTTTGGATCGAGGATGGCTTCACGGAGCTGGACCGACGGGAAAAGGGGCTCGAGCCGTCAGACGCCGTGGCGTGGAGCAACGAGATCTACAAGTGGCGCTTGCTGCAGCAGCTGACGTACAACGATGATGCGCACAACCTCAGAAACGTTCTCTACGACCGTGGGTTCCGTGTCTACGCTATCGACAATTCTAGGAGCTTCCGACGATTCCACGCACTCGTCAATGCGTCCGAGTTGCGGCGGTTCTCTCGCTCAGTGCTCGAGCGACTGGCGATGCTCACCCGGAGTGAGCTAGAGCGAAACTTGAGCCCTTGGCTGCAAGGTGTGGAGATCGATGCGCTCCTCGCGCGGCGGGATCTGATCCTCGACCGTGCCGACACGCTCGCTGCCGATGTCGGCACGGACAAGATCTTCTACCCGTGAGCCCGGGCGGTGTACCTGCCCTTCTATTTGAGTGAAGTCAGGGCTGCCTGAGCCATTGCGGCTTGCTGGCTGTCAGGGGCGACCTCGACGACCTTTTCGAACGCGCCCGCGGCCTGCTCCATGTCACCCGTATTGAGATAGGCATAAGCCAGCTTCAAGTGGCCGTCCGCCCAATCGGGTTTTCTCTCGGTCGCGATCTTGTAAAAGTCAATCGCTTTCGCAGCATTGCCTTGGTTGAAATAGATCTCGGCGACGTTGAACGGAACGATCTCGTTCGTCGTGCCGTCGATGGCTTTCTCGAAATAGACGATCGCTTCTTCAAAGTTCTGCTCCTCGACGAGGATGTTTCCGATCGTGACGAGAGCAGGAGTATTCATCGGTTCATAGACGAGCACTTCCTCGAACGCAGCCTTCGACTTGTCGAACTCTTTCGTCATGAAGTGCACGTTGCCGATGAGTAGGTTGATCTGATAGAGCGTCGGGTCGTCCGCGAGCGTCTGCTCGTAGATCACGAGTGCCTCATCGTACCGGCCCTCTTCGAACATGGCGTTCGCTTCACCGAGAAGCGATCCGCCGCCCCCGCCAGCTGCGGCACCGGCGTCCGCCTCCATGATGATGTCCATACTCGGATTCCGGCCGGTCTGTCGGACTTGCTGCTGATAGGCTTGGGCTTGGAAGCCCTCAGCCATGAAAGAGAACTCATAGGTTCCTTTGCGGAACCCCATGATGGCCCACTTTCCGGCATCGTCCGTCGTCGCTTCGAACGTCTTGCCACTGCCGTCCGTAGCGGTAATACGGGCGCCCACGATCGCGTTCCCTTGGGTGTCCTTTGTGGAGCCCACGACGCGGCCGGTGCCCATTTGAGCGGCCGCGGTACTAATGGTGAGCCCGAGAGTCATCAAGGCCAAGAATGCTGTTTTTCGGTTAAGCATGAAATATCTCCACGGTTCGATGTCGAGGCCGGACACGCCTAGCTGCGGCGCGTGTGAGGCGCAGTCCATTATAGACCATCACGCGCGCTAGCTCAGAACGCATTGACCTCAAACGATTTGCTGTGCTAGCGTCCCTTGCATGGCGTCCGACAAAGGAGGGGTTGAGCTCTCCGGTAGTATCCGCGAGTTCAGCCTGCTCGAAATCGTGCAGTTCCTCAGCGGGTCGCGAAAAACCGGGAATCTCCGACTCGACAACGACGCGGTGGTTGGCTCGGTTTTCTTCGTCGACGGCACCATCTTCCACGCGAGCGTCGAGCTCGTCGTAGGGGAAGAAGCGTTCTTCGAGCTCATGCGCTGGCGTGAGGGTCACTTTGTGTTCGAGCCCGACGTCGCCACGGACGAGAAAACCGTCCGCCAAAGCAGTACCAATTTGTTGCTCGAAGGCGCCCGTCGCGAAGATGAGTGGAGCGTCTTGTCGGAACATATTCCGGACATCGGCATGGTCCCCGAGTTCTTGCTACCCGACGACGCCGAGACAGGAAAGCAGATCACACTGAATACGAGCGAATGGGTTGTTCTGTCCAAGATCGACGGCATGCGAACCGTCAGAGAGGTCGCCGAGGCTGCCTCCATCTCCGAGTTCCATACTTGCCGTCTCATCTATCCGCTGATCGCGAACAACCTCATCCGTCTGCGTGTGCCGCGCGATTGAGCTCGGCGACGAGGCGCATCGACCCACCATGAACCAGCTATTTCTCGATGCCTGCCGCTCGAAGCCGGTGGGGCGGACCCCGGTCTGGTTCATGCGCCAGGCGGGACGCTACATGGAGGAGTATCGGACGATCCGCAGCCGCCACTCGCTGCTGGATATTTGCCGGACTCCGGAGCTCGCGGTCCAAGTGACCCTTCAGCCGATCGAGCGGCACGGAGTCGACGCGGCTATTTTGTTCTCGGACTTGCTCGTTCCGCTCGAGCCGTTGGGGATTCACTTCGACTTCATTCAGGGAGAGGGCCCTCGGATCGACAATCCGATCCGTTCCGAGGCGGATATCGACGCGCTGCGCGCGGTCGATCCCGAAGAGTCGCTCTCTTTCACGCTCGAGACGATCCGGCTGCTGCGTCAAGAGCTCACCGTTCCTTTGATTGGGTTCACGGGAGCTCCGTTTACCCTTGCGTCCTACGCGATCGAGGGAGGTCCGTCCAAGGACTTTCGTCGGACGAAAGCGCTCATGTACGAAAACCCCAAAGCGTGGCATCGGCTGGCCGAAACGCTGTCCGTCGTGATCCGAGACTATGCGCTTGCCCAGATCGAGGCTGGTGCACAAGCCATCCAGCTCTTCGATTCGTGGATCGGCGCCGTTTCACCTTCGGATTACCGTGAGCTCATCGCGCCGCACACGCGCGGTATTTTGCGTGCTCTCGGTGAGACCGGAGTTCCGCGGATTATCTTTGGAACCGGCACCGCCGGCCTGTTGGACGAGATGCGTCACGATGCCGATGTCGTCGGTCTCGACTGGCGGGTGGACCTCGACTCCCAGTGGGACGCGCTCGGCGATGGCGTTGCGGTTCAGGGCAATCTCGACCCACTACTCCTGCTAGCACCGCGCGACGTCATGGCCGCGAAGGCGGACGAGATCTTGCGGAGGGCCGCCGGACGCCCCGGGCACATCTTCAATCTGGGACACGGCATCCTTCCTCAGACGCCGGTCGACAACGTCTCCTATCTGGTCGAGCACATCAAGCGAAGGTCGAGCTCGGCATAGCGATGCGAGAAACGGAGGTCCTCGTCGTCGGCGGGGGCGTCTCCGGACTGACCACGAGCTACGAGCTCGGCCAACGAGGGGTCGACTCCCTCGTCGTCGAGAAAGGCACCCGGGCGGGTGGTCTTATTTCGACGAAAGTTCGAGACGGCTTCGTCATGGATCCGGGGCCGGACGCTTTCTTGACGCAAAAGCCCTCCGCACTGGCTCTGATCGAAGAGCTCGGCTTGACCTCTAGAATCGTCCCGACGAACCCCCACCAGAAGAAAGTCTACGTTCTCTGGAAAGGCCGTCTGCTGCCTCTGCCTGCGGGAATGCGTCTCACGGTGCCGACACGCTACGGTCCACTTCTGACGTCGCCGCTATTCTCGCTCCAGGGGAAACTGCGACTGTTCGCGGAGCGGTTCGTGGCCCGCCGACAGCCGAGCATCGTCGAGGAATCTATTGCGGAGTTCGTCGAACGACGTTTTGGAAGGGAAGCGCTCGAGCGTGTCGGCGAGCCTCTCCTCGCCGGGATCCACTGCGGCGACGCCCAAAAGCTATCGATGGACGTGCTTTTCCCTCGCTTGGTGGAGCTAGAGTCTCGGTTCGGGAGCCTCACCAAAGGGATGACGAAAGTCGTACGGACCCAAGGTGACTCGATGTTTGCCTCTCTCGACGGCGGGATGGCGGTGCTCGTCGAGTCACTGCGAAGTCGAGTCCCTGCCGATCGCCTCGTTATGGGAGAGTCCGTCGAGCGGATCGAGACCTCGCCGGAAGGGTTCGTCGCACGCCTTTCCGGCGGCGGATCCGTCGGTGCGCGTCGCGTCGTGCTCGCGCTTCCTATCTCGACCTGTCGTACTTTGACCGCACCGACATGGCCCGCGGTCTCTAAAGTGCTCTCCCGGATCTCGACGACGTCGACCGCCGTCGTTTTTCATGCTTTCGACTCGGACGCTTTTTCCCATCCGCTCGACGGCTACGGCTTCGTCGTACCCAAGAGCGAGCCGAACCGTCTGCTCGCGGCGACCTTCGTCTCGACGAAGTTTCCGGGTCGCGCCCCGGCCGGCTCGACGTTGCTGAGAACGTTTCTCGGCGGCGAGCGTGACCCCGCCGCGCTCGCGCTCTCCGACGACGATCTGATCGATCTGTCGCTCGACGAGCTTGGCAAAGCCATCGGGGCGGTACCGGAAGCGAGGTTCTCGAGCGTGACGCGGTGGAACGATCGGACACCTCACGTGGAGCTGGGTCACAAAGAAATCTTGGCGGCGCTCGATGAGGCGCGGCCCAAAGGTCTGCACATTTTGGGGAACGGACTCGCCAGCATCGGTATTCCGGATTGCATCGCCGAGGCGCGAAAGACGGCTGCGGAGATTAGCGAGCTCGTTTGCGCTCGGGGCTAGAACGAGTGAGACGTCTTGTTCGAATTTGGCTGGGAAGCAGGGATTCGAACCCCGATTCCACGGTCCAGAGCCGTGTGTCCTACCGTTGAACGACTTCCCAGCAAGACGTTAGAGATTATCCAGACGGAGCGAGGTTGTCAAAAACCAGTTTGGCGGAGAGGGAGGGATTCGAACCCTCGACACAGGCTCATCACCCATGTAACTGCTTAGCAGGCAGCCCTGATCAGCCACTCCAGCACCTCTCCGCTCTGGAAGGATCGGACCTTCGAGAAAGCTCTTCATCTTACATTGAGTACTCCCGAGCGTCAAAGTGTCGTGCGGAACGCGCTCGAAGAAAGAAGTCGCCCCGCGGGTCGACTACGTAGTTTTACGGACGCGGCCCGTAGACCGGTACCGTACACTTTGAAAAGAATGATCGAAGATGAGAGAGAAGGCGCCATCGCAGCTTTGCACCGTCTTTATAGCGGTAGACATGATCCGACGTCCAAAGAGCAAGAAGATGACTGGGACACCGTGAAGAGGTATTTCACCAGCCAAGACGACTCCGTGCCGGAGAACGAGCCCTCCGACCCGTAAGCCCGCAGGCGCCTACGCGCCCGCGTTACGCAGGAGCAAGCCTACGAGCTATCGGTGAGCGGGTGCGTCGTCCGTTCTCCGTCGGTCCGCTTCACAATCGCGGACGGTTGAATTCAGATGCAACGCTCCGTGAGACGCGCTATGCTCGCGGATCCAAAACCGAGGGGCGCCGGATGAGTTGGCGTCCTCTTCGAAAACACGGAGAAGGAGTTAGCTATGACGTTGCGACTAGGGGACACTGCCCCGGATTTCCAAGCGCAAACGACGGAAGGCGCGATCGCGTTCCACGACTGGATCGGAGACGGCTGGGCTGTATTGTTCTCCCATCCCAAGGACTACACGCCCGTATGCACGACGGAGCTAGGGGCGGTGGCGAAGCTCAAGGGTGAGTTCGCGAAGCGAAACGTGAAAGTCGTCGGCCTGTCCGTCGATACGCTGAAAGACCACGAAGGATGGTCGAAGGATATCGAGGAGACCCAGGGCACGGCGTTGAACTTTCCGCTCATCGATGACTCGGAACGGAAGGTCTCGGACCTCTACGACATGATCCACCCGAACGCCGACAATACGTTTACCGTTCGTTCGGTGTTCGTGATTGGACCGGACAAGCAGATCAAGCTGACGATCACTTATCCGGCGAGCACGGGGCGCAACTTCGACGAGATCCTTCGCGTCATCGATTCGCTCCAGCTCACGGCGGACTACAAAGTCGCGACTCCGGTGAACTGGAAGGATGGCGAAGACGTCATCATCGTTCCCACCATAAGCGATGAAGACGCCAAGGCGAAGTTTCCCAAGGGCTTCACGGCCATCAAGCCGTATCTTCGAGTCACGCCTCAGCCCAACCGAGACTGACGAGCGATTTACCGCTGCTCGTTGCGGGATTTGGCCCAATCCCGCGCGAGCCGCGGCCCGGTTGTCATTGCCCGGGCGTTTCCCCTACAATCTCAGGCTTTCCGGCCGCAGGCCGCACGCCACTCAAGAGGAGATTTATGAAAATGACGACGCGTTCCCATAATCCCAAGGGCATTACGGCACTTACTTTCGGTATCGTGGCGCTCTCTTTCGCCGTAGGGTGCGGCGGAGGGGCCGAAGAGGCGGAGCCGGAAGCGGCGCCCGAGCCGGCTGCGGCTGAAGAGCCGATGGCCGAGAGCTCCGCAGGGCCGCGTGTGTTCTTCGTTCAACCCCAAGACGGTGCCACCTTGCCTTCGCCCGTGAGCTTCGAGTTCGGGCATGAGAATTTTGTCATCGAGGCACGAGGTGAAGGCGACATCCACGAGGGCGCCGGCCACCATCACATTGGTGTCGATACCGAATGTCTTCCTCCTGGAACGGCTATCCCGGAGGCCGACCCGTGGGTGCATTTTGGCGACGGCTCAGCGGTGATCGACATGCAGCTCCCATCCGGAGAGCACACTCTGACGATTCAAGTCGGAGACGGGATGCACGTGACGCTAGACGAGCCCGGTCTGTGCACGAGCATCACGATTACCGTGGAATAGCGATGCGTGCGACGCACGCCGCGTCGCGATGAGCTCGCGAGCGGTCGGTGCCTATCGAGCACCGGCCGCTCACACGAGCTCGGCTCTACTCTTCTACTCGAGTACTTGCCGGAGCAGCGCTTCTAAGCTGGCTTCGTCCATCCGGCGATCCGGGTCTTCCGTTCCCTTCTGGTGAAGCCATTCGACCGGCTTCGGCGGCGTCGCGCCCCATTTTGCCGTGCCGTCAAAGGCTAGATAGACGTCCCAGGCCATGTTCATGTTCGTCTCGATCTCCGTGGCGACGGCGTTACCGAGTGCTTGTGAGCCGTCCCAGTAGTGTCGCGCTCGCGAGTCCGAGATGAGACTACGTGATTGCAGCGACGCTTCGTAGCTGTCGCCACGAATGGCCGGGATCCACACGACGAGCACTTCCAGCTTCGGGTCGTCGATTTTCTCCAATACGCGTTGCACCACACGGGCGCCTGCTTGGCAGGTGCCTCACGTGGGGGACAAGATCGTGATGAGTCGGGCGTGGCCGCTCGTTTCGTTGAAAAACGTCGAGGCGGGTTTGTGGTCGGCCTCGAGCCGCTGCACTGCGAACTGCGCCGAAGCGGTTCCGCAAAGCGCCGCTAGGGCCAAGGTCGAGGTGATGACTCCGATTCGTTGCATTCTCGTCATTGCTCCTTCGTCTATCGCTCTAATCACTGTGCTTCGTTCAATGTCGCGATGAAATTGTCGGTGAGCGCAACCGTTCCGTCCGGAAGCCCGGTGCTTTTGGCGGCGAGCGGGCAGATCCCGGACGTGTTGACGTTCCCGTCGCGCACGACGCCGGTTCCGACGAACTCTCCGCCCTGGAACTCCGTTCGCTTCGTCGAGTCGACCTTCGCGGCGAACGCGTAGCTCTTGCCGACGAGGCCTTCCGCCTTCGCGACCGCCACGACCGAGCCCCGTGCGGCGGCAATGGGCTTCTCCGCCGCGACGGCGTCGCGGACGATCCGGGTCACCTCTTCGGGAAGGGGGTGTCCTTCCGCGGGGGCCATACAGGGGAGAGCAACCCCTCGATAGCTCGCGACGTCGACGTCATGCAGCTCGACCGTCGGGACGATCTTGGCGTCGCCTTCGCCGAGGGGCTCTCCGGAGGCGGTGGCGATATCGACGGTATAGCCGGCCGCTTCCAGCTTTTGCTTCATGACGCCGACTTCTTGCTCAAGCATGAGCGGGAGGTCTCTCGAGCCGTCACGAACGAACATGAATACTTTGTCTTCCGATTGTGCGTGGACGAATGTCGTGCTCGCGGCCAACACCGCTGCGACCATGATCCGTGTCATCGGATTCTCCTTTACGAAAGCTGCCCCAACCGACAATGGTAGCGTCGGCCGGGGACGGCCGCAACGACGCTCCGTTCGGAAGGCGCGTCTAGTTGGAAACGACTTGTTGGAGGTGGTCGTCGTACCAGCCAATCATCCGCTCGATGCGGTCTTGAATGTAGGAAGGCTTGGACAGACCATGGAACTGCCCCGGATAGATCACCAGCCGGGTCGGAATGCCGAGGCTCCTGAGGGCTTGGTACATCTGCTCGGAGTTGATGAGCGGCACGTTGAAGTCCTTCTCCCCACACATGAATAGAGTGGGCGTCTTGATGCGCTCTGCCTCGAAGAAGGGATACGAGATCTTCAAATAGTTCTCGATGCCCTCCCACGGCAAGCCGAGCTCGTTCTCGTACTGCCACACATATTGATCCGTGCCGTAGCCCGTGATCATGTTCGAGATCGAGGCACCGCTGACCGCGGCGCGGAAGCGGGTGTCCGTCGCTATCGCGTAGTTGGTGTTCATGCCCCCGTAGCTCCAGCCACCGATGCCGAGGCGGTCCGGGTCGGACAGGCCGCGCTCGACCAGATCGTCGACCGCGGTGTGGATATCTTGGATCTCGAGATTTCCCCAGTCGGCATAGATCGCGCGCGAGAACTCTCGCCCGCGTCCGTTGCTCCCTCGATAGTTGGGGCTCACGACGAGATAGCCGGCGGCGGCCAGTGCTTGTGACATTGCATCGAACTCGAATCCGTCTTGGCCGACGGGGCCGCCGTGAATGTAGGCGATGGTGGGGTAAGGGATGCCGGCCTCCCATCCAGGAGGCTTTACCAGCATCGAGCCGACGCGAACGCCGTCCTTCCCGACGCTATCGACGCCCTCTACCGTCGCCCAGTCGATAGCGGCGACGAGCTCTGCATTCTCGTCTGTCAGCTGAAGACCGTCCGATAGACGGTAAATCTCTGGCGGACGGTTCGGGGTCGACACAAGGCCTGCCGCGCCCTTCGCGCCGGTCTCGTAGCTCCGCACGACCCCGGGCATCGTGTTGCGATCAGGAAACGTGCGTTGGATCTCGCCCCCGTCCTTCCCGACTGTGCCGACGAAGCGGACGCGGTCGTCCACGAAGAGGAAGTGGACTTCCGAGCCGTCCGTCGACCAGCGCGGCCGCGAGACGCTCCGGTCGAGCTCTTCGGTGGGGAGCAACGGCGCTCCTCCGTCGACGGAAACGATCGCGAGCTGCGAAGGGTCGTACCCGGAATATTTTGGTGTGCCGTCTTGGAGGTAGGCGATCCACGCTCCGTCCGGACTGAAAGTCGGCTGTGAGTCCGGTCCCTTCCAATCCGTCAGCCGCCGCGGTGTCGCGCCCGCACGGGCTTCGATGACGTAGATGTCGGAGTTGCGGTGACGATCCGGATCGCCCTCGCGCTTGCTGGTGAACGCGATCCGCTTTCCGTCGGGCGACCACGCGGGCTGGGTGCTGTCGAAATCGCCGGGTGTCAGGACGGTCTCGGTTTTCGCCTCGATATCGAAGACAACGATACGCTGATAGCGCGGCCCGAGATAACCCTCGCGATCCCGCTTGAACTGGTAGCGGTCGATGACGATTGGCTTCGGCGTGTCGTGCGGAGCCGTCTCTTCCGCCTCTGTGTCGGGCTCGGGATCCTTGACCACGAGGACGAGCTTCGAGCTGTCGGGCGACCAATCGTAGCTCGATACACCGCCTTCGACGGCGGTAAGTTGTCGCGCCTCGCCTCCGCTGCGATCCAGCAGCCACACCTGAGATTTCGAGCTCGCGCCATCCTCGTCGTCGCCTCGCGCTGCGATGAAGGACAGATACGCCCCATCAGGGCTGAAGCGAGGGCGCGACTCGCCGCCTTCGCTGTGTGTGAGTTGTATACGGGACGAGCCGTCCCATCGCACCATGAACAGGTCCGAGCCACGCCGGTCTTTCTCGGGGTCCGTCGTACGTACGACATAGGCGACCCAATCTCCCGCAGGCGCAATCGTGAGGTCGGAAACGTCGCGAACGCGGTGCATGTCGCTCGGTGTAAACCGACGCCGCTCCTGTGCCGTCGCGAAGACTACGGAAAGGAGCAGGAAGATCAGTGTAAGCGGTCTCGACCTGTTCATGTGACGTGTCTCCTCGGCCGTATTATTCCATCACGCGTCGGATGGCTTCGACCGTCGCTTCGGTTCGGAACGCGATGATTTTCTTGCCGTTCGCGATGGTCTTGTCGGCGGGCGCGAGGCTCACTCCGTTGATTGCGAACTTGCCGGCCGCGATACGTTGCTCCATCCTGACCGATGTCGGGTCGGCGTTCATCATGATCGAGCTGATGTAGTAGTCGTCGTGCAGACCCTCGAGCACTTCGTGGATGCCGAGGACCTCTTCCTCGAACGTGCGTACATCCGCGTAATTATAGTATTCGGGGATGAACGTCACGCGGGCCGGCCCCCCGTCCCACTCCGAAGCCAGCGCCTCGGCGGTCTCTTTCATCGGCTTTTGATTACCGCCGCTGTCACCGAGCAAGAAGATGTCGGTGAAGCCCTGGGTCTTCAGGCTCGTCGCGATATCGCGCAGCATCGCCTTGTAAGTCTCGCGGGAGAGGTAGACGGTGCCGGGGGTGCGCACCCGCTCCGGGTCGCCCGGCTCGAGCGTCACGATCGGAGCGACGAGAGCATCGCCGAGCTCGCGCGCGATCGATTCACCCATTACCTGGAGCACGTAGTTGTGCTTGCCCGTCGCGAGGTAAGGCCCGTTCTCTTCGATACCCCCGGTCAAGATCAGCGCCGTCGTCTTTCCATCCTCGATGGCGTCGCGGACCTCGAGCATCGTCAGCTCTTCGATCCAGACGCTGTCGAGCGCTTCGATCGGCCTCGGCATGCGGGAGACATCGATGCGCTCGACTTCGGTTTGAGCGGCGGTGGTCGCGGCGAGCGCGGTCAGAGCCAGCGTGAGTGAAAGCGTTGTCGTCCTGGCCACCGTCAATCTCCTTGCTCCCGATACTTGTCCGGAGTGAGCTGCCACTCCAGGTTGTTCGGCGGCGTCACCGCGTCTTCCGGCGGATGGTCCAGCTCTCTTAGCTGAGGTGTGTAGTCATAAGGCACCGGCGAGGGTCGGGTCGTGCCGCCGCGGTTCACGTATTCCCAAACGATGTCGCCGTCAGGCTTGACTTGAAAGAGGCGTCCGGTATTGTCCTCGGCGATGAACGTGTTGCCGTTCGGAAGGCGCTTCTGGCTCCCCATGGATTTACTGAAGAACTTGAGGTTGGCGTAGCCCTCTGTCTCGTACTTCCACACGATTTCTTGTGTGACCGGGTTCATCTCGATGATGAACGTCTGCCCCGTATGGGTCCGATGGCGGGTGAACAAGCCGTTGTCGAACAAAATGATGTTGCCGGCTCCGGGCAGGCCCTTTTCGATCATTTCCGGTTCATGAGAATGGGCCATGCCGCCCTTGTAGTCGTGCGTGCCTTCCCAGACGACTTCTTTACTGTCCTTGTCGATGATGTACATGGTGTCGATGTTTCTCGCATTCAAGAGAATGTTCCCGGGCTTGAATCGCTGGTCACCCGCGTCGTACCAGTGATTCTCCGGAAGCGGTGCCACCGAGTTCGCGTGCAGCCAGTCGCCTTCCGGCGTCGCCGGTGAGAAGCGATTCAGATCCAGGTGGTTGTACGCGTGCCACTCCCACACCGTCTCGCCCTCGGCGTTCACTTCGAAAATGTCGGCGCTTTGCTGCGTCTCTTCGCTACCGCGCTTGCGAGGCTTCCACCATGGTGCGATCTCGATGTCCTCCACCTGGCGCTGGAACTCCTCCGGGATCGGATCGTGCGCGAGGAGTAGTCGATTTCCGTTCTTAAGCACTCGCATATCGTTCATCGAGCCAATACCTTCATGCGTCCACACGACGTTGCCGTCCCAGTCGTATTCGTAAATGGTCTTGTTCGGGCCCGCGTAGACGAGGTGTCCGTTCGGAAGCAACCGGCTGCGTTTGTTGAAATTGGGCGCGACCTTCCATGAATGGATGAGAGTGCCGTTCATGTCGACGAGCCGAACGTCGTCGGGCGGCGAGCTCTCCGCGCGAACCTTCGGGTCCGGGTGGTTACTGACCGCAGAATGGTCCGATATGAGGATGTAGCTGCTATGGGCTTCATCCGGCTTGTAGATGGTCGTCCCCGTGGGAAAGATCGTGGGGTAGGCCCATGCGACGAAACCTAGCGCGAGTGAGGTTAGGGCTGCGGATAGAACGAGCACGATACGCCTGACGCTCATACTTTGTCTCCTCTCGAGAACGGGTCACACGCGGGTCCGATTGCCAAACGGTGAAGTCGGCCTCGCGTCGATTCGACATGCTAGGGGACGGGCGATGTCCGGTCAACCGGAGACAGCGGTACGTCCTAGCTGCTCCCGATTTCTGGTACGCTCACTCGACGAAATGAGCCTTCAGCCCGGAACCAAGCTCGCCCACTACGAAGTCCTTTCTCCCATCGGGAAAGGCGGGATGGGCGAGGTCTATCACGCCCGAGACATCACACTCGACCGCGACGTAGCGATCAAGGTGCTTCCCGAAGAGTTCGTCACTGACGACCAGCGCCTGGCGCGGCTCGAGCGAGAGGCGAAGCTTCTGGCATCGCTGAACCACCCCAATATCGCGAGCATCTACGGCTTCGAGTCGAATGCCCTCGTGCTCGAATTGGTCGAAGGACCGACGCTCTCGGAGCGGATCGCGAAAGGGCCGATGCCGGTCGACGAAGTGCTCGTCATCGCCAAACAGATTGCGGCGGCCCTCGAAGCGGGGCACGCGTCCGGTGTCATTCACCGCGATCTCAAGCCTGCGAATATCAAGCTCAAACAAGATGGGACCGTAAAAGTGCTCGACTACGGTCTCGCGAAAGCACTCGTGGGCGATGTCTCCGACGAGAGCGATCACGAGATGTCGCAATCGCCGACGGTGACTCGACAGGGCACTCAACTCGGCGTGATCTTGGGCACCGCCCCTTATATGAGTCCCGAGCAAGCGAAGGGAGAAAGTCTCGACGAGGGTACGGATGTCTGGGCATTCGGTGCGGTGGTTTACGAAATGCTCACCGGCCACCGCGCGTTTCGAGGGGAGGGCGTGTCCGAGGTCCTCGCGTCCATCATCAAGAGCGAGCCGGATTGGGACGCCCTGCCGTCGACGTGTCCGTCGAATGTGACGGCGCTCGTGCGGATGTGTCTATCGAAGAATCCCAGGGAAAGGCTCCGACACCTGGGCGACGCTTGCTTGGTGATGGATATGGCGGTTGTCGGCAGCCAGGCGCGGAGCGCCGAAGTTGTGTCCTCGACTTCGTGGCTGTCGCAAGGGGTTCCCTGGGCTATCGCCGCTGTCGCGATCGGCTTTTCGATCTTCACGGCTTCGACGCGCGACGAGCCGAAGGCACGCTCGCGCCAACTGAGCGTGCTCGTACCGGAGAATCTCCCCCTCATGGACTCGAGCGCACCGAGCGTGGCGATATCTTCGGATGGGAGCAAACTCGCCTTCGTCGCGACCGATGGAGACACGAGCCGGTTGTTCCTTCGTGATATCCACGAACGTGCGGTCGTCCCGGTAAACGGATCCGACGGTGCGGACTCTCCCTTCTTCGCGCTCGACGGGCGCTCGCTCGTCTTCCGGAGCGGTGTGGTCGGTTCTCGATCCTTACGGAGAATAGCGGTCGATCGCGGTCCTGCGGTCACACTGTGGGACGGTGGTGGGATGAACGGCATGAGTTGGGACATCGACGGCGCTCTCGTCGGTGGTCGATGGCCCGACATTGGCATTTGGCGCCTTTCGCCGGACGGCGAGAATACGGACCGGGTGACCGAGCGTGACGGGAACAACTGGCAGTACTTCCCGGACGTGTTGCGGGACAGGCGGGCGATTCTCTTCACGGCTCACAAAGGCGCTGCAGGGAAGGACACGGACGTCCTCGAGCTCGACACGGGTGAGCGCCGCACCCTTATTCGAAACTCGACGAGCGCTAAATATGTCCCGACTGGCCACGTCGTGTTCGCCCGGGAGAACACCCTCTTCGCAGTGCCGTTCGATATCGATTCGCTCGAGCCCTCCGGGGACGTCGTGCCCGTCGTTGAGAACCTCTCCGTGCACGCTTTTGGAGGTGCGCACTACAGCTTCTCGGAGGAGGGGACGCTCGCCTACGTTCCGAAGCCGGAGAGAGGATCTGAGGACCACGCGATTCTTCTCGTGGACCGAGATGGGAACCAGGAGCCCTTGCTCGAGGAGGGGTTCTACGACCACCCGCGCTTGTCGCCCGATGGTCGCCACCTGGTGGTGCAGGATTCCGAATATATGGGCGGAGACATTTGGACCTACGATATCGAGCGGGGCGTCCTCTCCCGCCTCACCCTTCATGGTGCCGGGGGCTCGCCGGTGTGGTCGCCCGACGGCTCGCGCGTCGTGTTTGCGAGCAGTCGGGCCGGGACCTTCAACCTCTTCTGGAAAGACGTGCGCTCCGACGTACCTGTGACGCAGGTTGCTCCGCACGACTACTGGCAAACCCCGAACGACTGGTCGGCTGACGGCTCGCTGATCGCGTTCCTCGTGCGGCATCCGTCGACGGGAGATGATATTTGGCTGTACTCGATCGAAGAGGACAGCGCCCGACCGTTTCTGGCGACCGAGTTCAACGAGCGATCTCCGAGTTTCTCCCGAGATGGCGGCTGGATCGCCTATGAATCGACCGAAACCGGCGAGCCCGAGATCTTCGTGCGGCCGCTGAACAGCGACGCCCGATCCGTTCGTGTCTCGTTGGCGGGTGGCTCTAGTCCGCGGTTCAGTCGTGCGGGAGACGAGCTCTTCTTCATCCGCGGAGCCGATTTGATGGCGGTGCCGATCGTCACGAAGCCGAGCTTGAGCGTCGGAACACCGGTAGCGTTGTTCAACGCACGGTTTCGACTCTCCCGGAGCTTCGAAGGCGGTGTTTCGTACGATGTCGCCGCCGACGGCGAGCACTTCGTCATCGTGCGAGACGCTGAAGTCGCGCCCGTCAACGAAATCCGCGTCGTCTTCGACTGGTTCGAGGAGCTCGAACGGCTCGCGCCCGTTTCTCGCTGACGCTTCGACCGCTCGAGCGCGGTTGGCGGAGGGAGAGGGATTCGAACCCCCGGACCTTGCGGTCAACGGCTTTCAAGGCCGCCGCCTTAAGCCACTCGGCCATCCCCCCGGCTCGGGACTATTCTAGACCGTCGGCGTCGATGCGCTCCATTCCGTCGAGGTACGGGCGAAGGGCAACCGGCACATTCACGGATCCGTCCTCGTTCTGATGGTTCTCGATGAGCGCGAGCCACGTCCTGCCGACCGCCAGGGCGGAGCCGTTGAGCGTGTGGCACAGACGTGCCTTGCCTCCGTCTTTGGGTCGGTAGCGGATCTTGGCGCGCCGGGCCTGGAAGTCTTCGCAGTTGCTGCACGAGCTTATCTCTCGGTAGGTGTTCTGCGACGGGAGCCACACTTCGAGGTCGTAGGTCATAGCCGCGGCGAATCCCATATCACCGGTCGAGAGCGTCATCACTCGATAGGGGAGCTCTAACCGGCTCAAGATCGTTTCGGCGTCCGCCGTCAACTTTTCGAGCTCGTCGTAGGAGCTCTCCGCGTCCGTGATCTTGACGAGCTCGACTTTGTTGAACTGGTGCTGGCGAATGAGGCCTCGTACGTCTTTGCCGTAGGAGCCGGCTTCGCTCCGGAAGCACGGAGTATGGGCCGTGTAGCGGATCGGGAGCGAGGACGCTTCGAGGATTTCGTCCGCGTGCAAGTTCGTTAGCGGCACCTCCGCCGTCGGCACCAGATAGAGGTCTCGTTCGCGGATGCGAAACAGATCGTCTTCGAATTTCGGGAGCTGGCTCGTACCGAAGAGTGCACCGCCATTCACGAGGAACGGAGGTGCCATCTCACGATAGCCGTGCTCTTTCGTGTGGATGTCGAGCATGAACTGAGTCAAGGCGCGTTCGAGCCGTGCGCCCTTGCCGCTGAGCACCGAGAAGCGGGCTCCCGCGATTTTCGCGGCGCGCTCGAAGTCCAGAATGCCGAGCGCTTCGCCGATCTCCCAGTGCGGTTTGGGGGTGAACGAGAACGAAGGTGGCTCGCCGATGCGGCGAACCTCTTCGTTGGACGACTCGTTGTCGCCGATCGGAACGCTCTCGTGGGCGAGGTTCGGGAGCGCCTCGAGGAGCGATTGCCCTTGCGCTTCCACTTCGCGCAGGCTCTCCTCCACGTTCTTTATCGCGTCCGAGTCCTCCCTCAGCTTGGCGCGGAGCGACTCCGCTTCTTCTTTCTTGCCGTCCTTGAACAGGGCGCCAATGCTCTTGGACGCGGTCCCGTGTTCGTGGCGCTTTTCGCTGATTTCCGTCTGGAGGGCCTTGCGGCGTTCGTTGAGCTTCGCCAGCGCCTCGAGGTCGACCTCGGTGCCGCGCTCGCGGAGGCGCCGTCCGACGTCGTCGAGATTGGCGGTTACGTATTTCAAGTCGAGCACGACCGCATTGTAGCATCGCGATCCGGCCGGCTTGCGGGCGTCCCGCTCACGTGCGAGTCTATGAAGCTGCGTATGGAGATTAAAAAAGCCGTCCTTCCTGCCGCCGGGCTGGGCACGCGTTTCCTACCCGCCACCAAGGCGCAACCGAAGGAAATGCTGCCGCTCGTCGACAAGCCTCTCATCCAATATGTCGTCGAAGAGTCGGTCGATGCCGGTTTGACGGATCTGGTGATCGTCACCGGTCGTGGCAAGAGCGCGATCGAAGACCACTTCGACGTGTCGTTCGAGCTCGAGCACTTCCTGAGCGACAAGGGCAAGCACGAGGAGACGGAGATCGTGAAGAAGATCTCCGCGCTCGCGAAAGTTTGCTACGTACGGCAGAAAGAAGCGCTCGGTCTCGGCCACGCCGTCTCGATGACCCGATCGATCGTTCACGACGAGCCATTTGCCGTTCTCCTCGGGGACGACCTCGTCCGTGCGGACACACCGTGCATCCAGCAGATGATCGAAGTCTACCGAGAGGTCCAGGCGCCGGTGCTCGCGGTCATGAAAGTCCCTCGAGCGGAGATATCGAGCTACGGAGTCATCGAGGCCGAGCCGACCGGAAACGGGTTACACCGAGTCCGCCGGCTCGTCGAGAAGCCGCGGGCGGAAGAGGCGCCGTCCGATCTCGCGATCATCGGCCGCTACATTCTGACGCCTGACATTTTCGAGCACCTCGAGAGCACGGCCCGCGACGAGCGCGGGGAGATCCAGCTCACGAACGCGCTCGAATCCCTCCTCTCCGAGCGTGAGATTTACGGCTTCGAGTTCGAGGGGGTCCGTCACGATTGCGGCAACAAGCTCGGCTTCCTGAAGGCGACGGTGCAATACGCACTCGAGCGCGAAGACTTAGGCGCCAGTTTTCGCGACTACCTTCGACAGCTCGACCTCGGCTAACGCCCCGAAGTTTGACGATGAGTCCTCCATTGCTGTATTTTAGATGGTGTACAGTGAACACTAACTACGCGAGGAGACAGTGTCCGACAAGGCGAAGCAGCAAGTAGCGGTAGCGGTCGACAACTGTATCTTCACGGTGTCGGACGGCCGCCTCGATGTCTTGCTGGTCCAAATGAAGGATGCGCCTCTCGACTTGGTTTGGGCTCTTCCGGGAGGCCTCATCGACGATGGGGAGACCCTCGACACCGCCGCCTCCAGAATCCTGCGGGAGCAAACGGGAGTGACCGGCGTTTATCTCGAGCAGCTCTACACCTTTGACGACACGCATCGAGACCCCAGGGGCCGGGTCGTCTCGGTCGCCTACGTGTCCCTCGTCTCGACGGAAGGCCTCGGTTTGGCGACGACCGCAAAATACCGCGCCGTTCAATTCTGGGATTGCGAAGGGCTGCCCGTCGAGCTCGGCTTCGACCACCGCGAGATCATCGCCTATGCGAAGAAACGCCTCGCGGCGAAGATCCAATATACGAACTGCATGTGGTCGCTCATGCCATCCCGTTTCACGCTGTCGCAGCTTCAGAGTGCGTATGAGACGGTCTTGAGTCGTTCTTTGGACAAGCGGAATTTTCGTAAGAAGGTGCTTTCTCTCGGCCTCGTCACCGCGTCCGGCGAAATGTCCAGTGGGGGCCGCCACCGGCCGGCGATGCTCTATCGCTTCGAGAGCAGCGAGCCCGAGCTCGTGGAGGTGTTCTAAGCGATGACCCCGCTGCCTACGCATTTCGACGCTGGCCGGGTTGCCGAGATCTTTCGCGTGCCCTACCTGGAGCTTGCGGCCGAAGCTCGTCGGTACCGTGAAACACACGGCATCACGAAAGCATCGACTGACACCGTGCGCGTCGGGCTCTTGCTCATCGACGTACAGAACACGTTCTCGATCCCGGGATTCGAGCTCTTCGTCGCGGGGCGATCGGGCATGGCTGCCGTCCACGATAGCGAGAGGCTCTGTCGGTTCATCTACCACAACGTGGGAGCGCTCACTCGTATCCACGCGACGCTCGATACGCATACCGCGATGCAAATCTTCCACAGTGTGTTTCTCGTGGATCGTGACGGTCACCATCCGCCGCCGATGACGGAGGTCACTTTGGCGGACGTCGAAACGGGGCGTTGGCGCGTGAATCCAGATGTCGAGGAAGCGCTGGGTGTCGGACAGGACCACCTCGAGCATTATTGCCGGAGCTTGACCCGCGAAGGGAAGTTCTCACTGATGGTTTGGCCTTACCACGCGATGCTCGGCGGCGTCGGCCACGCACTCGTGTCGTCGGTCGAAGAGGCGCTCTTCTTCCACAACATCGCGCGGAGCTCCCAGACCGCGTTCGAGCTCAAGGGCGACCATCCGGCGACGGAGAACTACTCCGTGTTCCGGCCCGAGGTCGAAGACGACATCGCCGGTCGACCGCTACGGCCGATGAACGGTGGTCTCGTTGATACTTTGTTGAGCTACGACGCCCTCGTCATTTCCGGGCAGGCGAAGAGCCATTGCGTCTCGTGGACGGTACTCGACTTGCTCGCCCAGATCCGCGCGCGTGACGAGACGCTCGCCGAGCGCATCTACCTCCTCGAAGATTGCACTTCGCCGGTCGTCGTCCCCGGTGTCGTCGATTTCACCGACCAAGCGGACCGACAGTTCAAAGAGCTCGAAGCGTGCGGGATGCACCTCGTGCGGTCGAGCGAGCCCATCGAGTCGTGGCCTGCTTTTCCGGTTCCGGCTTTGGCCCGCGAGAGGCGGTAACGATGCCCATCATCGAATCTCTGCTCGACGTGGATTTCTACAAGTTCACGATGGGGCAAATGGTGTTCCTCCGCTACAAAGAAGTACCGGTCACCTACGCGCTGACGAATCGTACCCGCGATATCCGGCTCGCGGATGTCGTCGACGCTCAGGAGCTCCGTGACGAGCTCGACCACGCGCGAAGTCTTCGGTTCAACAACAGTGAGCTCCACTATCTCCGCGGGACGAACGAATATGGCGAGCGCATGTTCTCCGAAGACTACTTGCAGTTCCTGCGCGCGCTGCAGCTGCCGGACTACGAGCTCACGGCTGTAGATGGGAGCTTTCGACTTCGTTTCGAGGGCGCCTGGTCCGAGACGATCTACTGGGAGACGATCGCGCTCTCCCTCTTGAACGAGCTCTACTACAAGAGCTTGATGCGCGAGCTCACGCCTTTTCGCCGAGACCTCGTCCTGGCCGAAGGCACGATCCGCCTCGCGGAGAAGATTCGGGTTCTGCGGAGCCATCCGGAGATCCGGTTCGTTGATTTCGGGACGAGGCGCCGTTTCAGTCGGCAATGGCAGCATTACGTCGACCGTACCCTGGCCGTCGAGCTTCCCGGACAGTTCATCGGAACGTCGGCCACCGAATCCGCGCTGCTTCACGGCCTCGTGCCGATGGGCACGTCCGCGCACGAGCTGTACATGGTCATGTCCGGCATCATGCACGAGTCGGACGATCGGATCCGGGCCTCCCACAATCAAGTGCTCAAGGACTGGTGGGAGCTCTACGGGTGGGGTCTTTCCGTCGCCGTTACCGATACTTACGGTTCGAAGTTCTTCTTCGGAGATATGGACGCTTCACAGGCGCGGGCGTGGAAGGGGCTTCGCCATGATTCGGGAGATCCGTTCGAGTTCGGTGAGAGGGCGATGCGGTTCTATGAGGACTACGGCATCGATGCTCGCGAAAAGTTGCTCATCTTCAGTGACGGTCTCGAGCTGGATACGATCCTGCGTTTGTCCGATAGGTTCTCCGGTCGCATCAAGCTGAGCTTCGGTTGGGGCACGAACCTGACCAACGATCTCGGATTCGAGCCCATCTCGATCGTCGTGAAAGCCGTCGAGGCTGCCGGCTCGCGGACCGTCAAGCTCAGCGACAATCTCGCGAAAGCCACTGGCACCAAAGAGGATATCGAGCGCTTCCGCCGGATCTTCGGCCACGAGCACGCGCATGCGACGGCCGTGCGCTACTGACGAAAACCCGCCCCGGCCTCGTGTGGTATAACGGATCTTACTGAGTTCGGGAGGGGTTTCGAATGACTCGTTGCAGTGCGCGGCGGCCGCTTCTTGTCGTTCTCGCGGTACTTGCGTCAGTGGGGGCGGGTGCGGACGGTCTCGACGACGACGCGACCTGGGGCGAGCTAAGACGAGATGGGCGCTCGGCCGTTTTCGGACGTATCCAGGGGCGCTTCGACGGCACCGAGTACCGGGGTCGGAAGATCCGGGTCCGAAACAATCAGACGGGCAAAGAGTTCCAGATGCCCGTCGAGCAAGGCTTGGGCTACTTCGATGCGGCCTTGCCCATAGGCTCCTACTCCGTCGTCTCGATCGAAGCGGTTTACTTTCCGCCGATCAAGCCCATGAAGCCCAATCGCTTTCCGCCGGTGCAGCAGCGCTACGACGTGAGACATCTCCCCGACGCTGGCCTGCCGACGTTTCCCGTCATTGCCGAGAGGCCGGTCTATTTGGGCACGATCCGCTCCGGCATCGGCGGTCGGGGGCTCGTCTACGAAGGACATGCCATCGAGATCGTCGACGAATATTCGAGCGCGCTCGAACGGTTCAAGGCGCGGAACGGCGCGCTGTTCCAGGGGCTGGACACGCTCGGGATCGAGCCTACGCGCTACTTCTTTCTCAAGCCGGTGGCCAAACCCGAGCCGCTGGAGATGGAGTCGGATCCACTCGAGCAAGCTCGCGACTATATCGAGGGGCGAAAGTTTCGACAGGCTTTGAGTTGGCTCGACACTTTCGTCCCGATGAACGACGCGGAGCGCACTGAGAGAAAGCTCCTCATCGGTGAGACCTATCTTGCCGACAAGAACTATCCGGACGCGATCGAACAGCTCGGAGAGGTTCTACTCGACGACCCCGAGAACATGCGTGGGCTTCGCTTGCTCGCGCGGGCCCACTCGTTCGAGGGGCACCGCGAGGATGCCCTCAACCTTTACCAAGGGCTCGCGAACGTTCTCCCCGGTGACGCGGAGGCCAGCTTGCACGTGGGATACCACCACGCGCTCTCGTCGGAGCCACAACTTGCGGAGCAAGCGTTCGATTCGGCGTTCCGCGAGAACTTCGACTATCTACTTCATGACCTTTCGCCCTACGCGCTCGCGTTGAAGGCCGAGGGAGCGCTCTACCTACCGCCCGAAGTCGCGAGCGGCGCGTCGCGGATGCCGAGCACGATGCGCTCACGGCGCGGCTCGCAAGGGGGCTTCGCACTCTTGCTGAGTCACAAAGGGCGGATCGTGGCCGTCCATATGACGCCGAATGCGGGGCAATGGGCTCCGGCCATGATGATGTCGGTGATCCGAGCTCGGTTCCGCCCCGCTCGATTGAACGGGGTGGCCATCCCGTGTCTCATCATCGTGGGCGTCGACAATATGATCGAGTCCGCGCTCGAGTAAGCCCGTGGGGTCACGCCTTCGGATGGGTCTTCCCGTAGACGTCGAGAAGCTTCTGCGTTGATAGATTCGTATATTTTTGGGTCGTCGAGAGGCTGGCGTGACCGAGAAGCTCCTGGATCGATCGGAGGTCGGCGCCTCGTTCGAGCAGGTGGGTCGCAAAGGCATGCCGCAAGCTGTGGGGGGAGAGGCTCGATTTGAGGGCTGCCTGCCGGAGGTAGCGGGTCAAGAATCGACGCACGCTGCGCGACGTGAGGCGGCCTCCTCGCGCGTTCAGAAAAAGCGCATCCGTACCCGGCCCGAGCCGGACGAGGGCGAGGCGGTCCGAGAGGTAAGACCTGATGGCATCGGCGGCCGGCTCTCCAAACGGCACGATGCGCTCTTTGCCTCCTTTGCCGACGACCCGGATCAGTCGGCCATCGAGGTCCAACATCGAGAGGTCGGCGGATGCGAGCTCGCCGACGCGGAGCCCGGTCGCGTATAGAAGCTCGAGAATCGCGAGATCACGCCGACCGAGGGGGAGCGTGGCGTCCGGCTCGTCGAGAAGCCGGTCCACCTCGCTCTGCTCGAGTCGCGCGGGGATCTTCTTGTCGAGCCGCGGTGTGGACACGAGCCGCGCCGGGTTCGACTCCAGGTGCCCTTCGCGGGTCAAGAAGCGAAAAAAGGAGCGGATCGATGCGAGCTTTCTCGCGATCGAGGAGCGTGAGATGCCGCGGCGGTGGAGGTCCGCCAGGAACGCTCGGATCGCGACGACGTCGACCTGGTCGAAGCGGTCGACCTCGAGCGAGTCGCCGAGGAACTCGAGAAACTGCTTCAAATCGGAGCGGTAATTCTTGATGGTATGGGCCGCGAGCCCTCGGCGGTGGGCGATGTCGTCGAGGAAGGCGTCGATCGTAGCGGCGTCCGGCGTGGTGTCCATAATGGTCGTGAGCGGTCTCGCCATTGTCGCTTAGCGCGGTTACGAGATCCATCGGTTGAATCGGCAGCGGAACGCACTTAACATCGGACTATGCGTCAATGTTCGAAGTGTGACCGCCGTTTCGAAGCGGGCGAGACGGTCTGCCCGCACGACGGGACGATCCTAGACGACTCGATGTCGTTCGAGGAGCAGGCCGTAGGCAAGACCTTGGACGGAAAGTACCGCATCGACGGCTTTTTGACCAAGGGGGGGATGGGCTCCGTGTACCGCGGGACCCATGTCATGTTGAACAAACCCGTGGCGATCAAGCTGATCAAGCCCGAGCTCGTTTCCTCGACGGATATCGTGCAGCGGTTCCTTCGAGAAGCTCGCGCGGCAGCGCATCTCAGCCATCCGAACATCGTGACCGTCCACGACCTGGGCCAGACGGCCGACGGGATGCTCTACATCGCGATGGAGCTGGTCGACGGCAAGAGCCTCAAGGAGCTGATCGTCAAAGAGGGAGCGTGGGAGCCCCGTCGCTCGGTGCGGCTGCTCAAAGGCATCGCGAGCGCGCTTGGCTTGGCCCACCGCGAAGGCATCTTCCACCGTGATTTGAAGCCCCAGAACATCATGGTGGCGCGAGACAGCGACGGCGTCGAGATCCCGAAGCTCCTCGACTTCGGTATCGCCAAGACGCTCGAGCCCGACAGCCCGGCGCTCACGGCAACCGGAATGGTGCTGGGGACGCCGCACTACATGTCGACCGAGCAGGCCAAAGGACTCCCCGCCGACGCGCGCAGCGATCTGTACGCTTTGGGGATCATCCTTTATGAGATGCTCATCGGTGAGGTGCCGTTCGACGACATCTCGATCCCGCAGATCCTCATCAAACATCTCCACGAAACGCCGAAGCCGCCGTCGTCGCTCAATGAGAACGTGCCTGCGAAGCTTTCGGCGATCGTGCTGCGTCTCATGGAGAAAGACCCGGACCAGCGGTTCCAATCCGCGGAAGCGTTGACGGCAGCGCTAGACGATGTTGCCGACACCGAGATTGCGGGCCCGGCGGCCGTGCCCGTGCCTCTGCCCGTGGACGACACGATCGCGAGCGAGGCCACCGTTGGTGTGCCGGAGCGTGACCTCCCGACGTCGGTGGCGTCTCCGACGATGGCCGGCGGTGCCGCCGTGGCCATGGCCCCTCCACCGCTGCCCGTCTCGAACGACACGGCGCAGCCGACGGTCCGGGCCCGGGACGTTGCCCAGCATCGCTCTTCCGAGAACCAGCTCCGGGCGTGGATGCTCTTGCCTGTCGTTCTCGTCGTCGCGCTGCTCGCGTTCTTTCTGTGGCCCAGCGACGACTCCGCTTCGGACGTCTCTCAGGCGAGCGCGGCGGTCGCGGACCTCTCGCCGTCGGGCGAGGCGGCGCTCGAACCTGCGCCTGAATCTCTACCTGAGCCCGCGCCTGAATCAGAGACCGCCGCCACCACGTCGAATGACGAGGTTACGGGCGAGACTGATACTGGCGGGACCCCGGCTGGGGCAGGTGCGCCATCGGAGGCGCCTCCCGTGGCCGTTTCAGCGGCGGCTGCTCCGCCTCCGCGGGAAACGAGCGAGCCGGCGTCCGGCACCGAGCCGTCAAGACCCCCTGGCGGAGCACCTGAGGGGGCCGAGCGCATGGCTGGCAGCGGAGCGCCCTCGCAGCCGATGCGTCAAGAGGCAGCCTCGGAGCCTCCGCCGATTCCGGCGACACCCGCGCTCGCGATCGTTTGTGACGGCGTTCGAGACGGTTGCGCGGCTTTGCGTCGCGCGGTCGCCGATCAAAGCCGGCGGCGCTCCATCTCGATGGCCCGACCACCCGCGGGAGACGTCTTGCTACGCCTCGACGTCGAGGAGATCGAGGCTCGCCAGGAGCAGCAATTCGGGACGACTTTCGTGGTGAGGACTTACTCGATCGAAGCGGCCGGAGATTCGCGCCATTTCGACGACGAGATTTTCTTCGACCCCGAGACGATCACTTTCGATGCACGCTTGGGTCGCGAAAAGCTCATGGAGCAGTCTCGACTCATTGCGGCGCGCCTGGTGGCGGAGATCGAGCGGTACTGGGCGGAGCAAACCCGCCCTCGGTGACGCCCTTTCGAACGCCGCCGAGGACGGGTGCTGATCTCTCTATCCGCTATTTCTTCTTGACCACGTCGGCGGCGGCGGCCTTGCCGCTGAACGTCATGATCGAGAAGCGCTCCTGCACTTCGACCACTTCACCCAAGCCGACTTCGCTCTGGTCCGTACCCAGGACTTGGCCCGTGTCGGGGTCGACGAGCGCTTCGCCGACGGACATCACCGCGTAGCTGTCACCGACGGAGACCCCGGACATGCTGCCCATGTTGATCCATGCGCGGTTGCCTTCGACTTTGATGATCTTTCCTTCGGCGCCGCCCATCGCACCACCGGGCCCGAGCTTTTTCAAACCCTTGTGCTTCTCGAACTTCTTGACGACTTCCTCGGACGCTTTTTCGATCGCTTCACTGGCGATGCCCCATTCGTCCTCGCGGGAGAGGGACGCGCCTTTGAAGACGCCTCCGCCCTTTTTGACGTCGCCGTCAGCGGAGACGGCCACGACACGCTCAGCGGTGGTCGTGTCGATGAGACGCAAGTTAATCTTCGCCTCGGCCTTGGTATAGGCGCCGCCGATACCGCCGAAGCCGCCCTTCGTCGTGTTGATGGCGAATTTGTCGATCCCGCCGGTGATGATGTACTTGATGCCCAGCACTTTCCCGACTTGCGCGGCCGTTTGCTGGTCGAGCGCGCCGGAGGTCGAAAGGCCTTGCTCCTTGAGCACGAGGTCTAGCTTCTCTCGCTCGATGACGCTGAACTTGGCCGACAACAGATCGCTCTCCGAGAAAGCGGTGTCGATATTGTTTCGGGCGGCGGGTCCCAGATCACCGTAGAACCACCAGCTCTGCTCGGCGTTGTTCTCGAAATCCCAGATGGCGACCCGGATCTTGCCTTGTGCGGCGACGCTGGTCGCGAGAGCGGTCGAAACGAACGCGCCGATCGCGAGCGCGGCGACGAGGCGGAGGAGCTTTCCCATGGTTTTTCTCCCTTCAACTCTATTCGAGACTTTCGAACCTATTGACGTACGAGTCCGACGTTTTTTTCGCGGTGCGCTAGTTGTCGAGAAATCGCGTGTGTGAGACCCGCGTCTTACGAGGATAGCATATCGGCCGGTTTCGAGCCGGTATACAGGTCTATCGCCGCGAGAGCGCGCTCAATCATCGCTTCTTTGCGAGCGCGCCGATTTTTGACCGGTGGATCCAAGGGTGGAAGGAGTCCGAAGGAGATGTTCGCCGGCTGGTAGGTCTTGGATTCCGCGTTCGAGATGTAGTGACAGAGTGAGCCCAAAGCGGTGTCGCGCGGCGGCACCGAAGGCGTTTTTCCCAGGGCGAGCGCGGCGGCGTTCCGTCCGGCGATGATCCCCGAAGCCGCGGACTCGGTGTAGCCCTCGACTCCGGAAATTTGCCCCGCGAAGAAGAGGTTTGGGCGCGAGCGCGTTTGAAACGTGGGCTCGAGGAGGGAAGGCGCGTTTACGAACGTGTTTCGGTGGATCATGCCGAATCGGGCGAACTCCGCGCTTTCGAGGCCCGGGATGAGCCGCAAGACTCGCTTCTGGTCGCCCCACTTGAGCTGGTTCTGAAAGCCGACGAGGTTGTAAAGGGTTGCGGCGAGGTTGTCCTGTCGTAGCTGTACGACCGCGAATGCATCCCGGCCGGTTCTCGGGTCCGGAAGACCGACGGGCTTCATCGGCCCGAAACGGAGCGTATCGACACCCCGGCGTGCCATGACCTCGATGGGAAGGCAACTCTCGAAGTAGAGCGCCTTGTCGATCTCGTGGAGGTCGACGCTCGATGCCTCGAGGAGCGCTTCGTAGAAGCGGCCGTAATCGGATCGACTCATCGGGCAGTTGATGTAGTCGTCACCGCCTTTGCCGTAGCGGGACGCTCGAAAAGCGATGTCGAAATCGATCGTCTCCACGTCGACGACGGGGCTTACCGCGTCGTAGAAATAGAGGTGGTCGCTCCCCGTGAGCTCCCGGATCGATTCCGATAAGGAATCGGAGGTCAGGGGGCCCGTCGCGATCACGACGATCCCGTCGTCGGGAATGGCGCCGACTTCTTGTCGCGTGACCTCGATCTCGGCGCGAGAGCTCACGGCCTCGGTGACTCCGCTCGCGAAGGCGTCGCGGTCGACCGCGAGCGCCTGTCCCGCGGGAACACGGCTTCTCGCCGCCTGCGCCATGATCAGCGAGCCCATCCGCCGCATCTCTTCCTTCAGCAGACCGTGGGCCGTCGTCAGGTGGTCCGAGCGAAGTGAGTTGCTGCAAACGAGCTCAGCGAAGTGGGCCGTCCGATGCACGGGCGTCGGCCGTTGCGGCCGCATCTCGAACAGCCGCACGGGCACACCCTGCTCGGCGATTTGCCAGCTGGCCTCGGCGCCGGCGAGCCCTGCGCCGATGACGCTGACGTGGGCGGGTCGCAAAACCGCTAGGCCAATGCCGGGTCGGGCTTTGGCTCGACTTCTCGAGGCTCTTTGAACTTGCAGCCTTCTTGTGTGCAGGCGAGGTGCGGGCCGTCACGCTTGGTGCTCTTTTCGAAGACGACGGGAAAGCCGCATTCGGGGCACGGCTCGTTCACGGGCATGTACCAGCTCGTGAAGTCGCAATCCGGATAGTGGCTGCAGCCGTAGAACAACTTGCCGCGCTTGGAGCGTCGCTCGACCACCTGGCCGTCACAGCCGTCTTGCGGGCACGAGACGCCCACTTCCTTTTGCTTGATGAACTTGCACTCGGGGTAGGCGCTACAGGCGGTGAACTCGCCGTAGCGGCCATGTTTGAGCACGAGCTGGTTCTTGCATTTGGGACACGTCTCTTCGAGAAGCTGATCCTTCTTCGTCTCGAGGGAGCCGTCTTCGCCCTTGAGGATCCGCCGCGTATTCTTGCAATCCGGATAGCCGGAGCAGGCGAGGAACTGACCATAGCGGCCCTTCTTCAGCACCATCGGTCTCGAGCACTTTTCGCAGGTCTCGTCTTGAAACGCGTCGGGGTCCGCCGATTCCTTGTCCTGATAGTTCTGGATCTCCCGAGTGTTGCGGCACTCCGGATAACCGGAGCACGCGAGGAAATGCCCGAACCGGCCCCACTTGATGACCATCGGCTTGCTACATTTATCGCAGACTTCCTGGGTCTCGATCTCCATGGCCTTGACATTGGTCATGTTCTCTTTGGCCTGTTCGAGGTCCACTCTGAACTTCTGGTAGAAGCCGTCGATCGTCGTTAGATAGTTGGCGCTGCCTTCCTCGATTTGATCGAGGAGCTCTTCCATCCGCGCGGTGTACTCCGTCTCCATGAGCTCGGCGAAGCTCGCCAGGAGCAGATCGGTCACGAGAAATCCGAGCTCCGTCGGCACGAACTTCTTCTCCGTCTTGTTGACGTATTCGCGGTCGATGAGCACCGAGAGGATGCTCGCATAGGTGCTCGGGCGGCCGATTCCTTTTTCCTCGAGCTCTTTGACGAGCGACGCCTCGGTAAATCTGGGGGGCGGCTGCGTGAAATGCTGCTCCGGCTTTACCTCGAGGAGCTTGAGGACCTCGCCTTCCGATATCGGCGGCAGCTTTTTCGACGCGTCCGCTTTGCCCGTTGTGGGCTCTTCTGCCTCTTTCTTGTTCGGGTCCTCGTCGCGGCCTTCCTCGTAGATGGCGAGAAAGCCGTTGAACTTCATGATGGAGCCGCGCGCCCGGAGCGTGTAGCGGCCCGCTTGAACCTCGACGATCGTTTCGTCGAAAACCGCCGGCGGCATTTGCGAAGCAACGAAGCGGTTCCAAATCAAGCGATAGAGCTTGAGCTCGTCGCGATCGAGAAACCCGGCTACGGACTCGGGGTCGCGGAACGATGACGTCGGTCGGACGGCTTCGTGAGCGTCCTGGGCGCCCTTCTTGCTTCGATACACATTGGGCTTCTCCGGCAGCATCTTCTCGCCGTAGCGCTCGCCGATATACTTGCGGACTTCCTCGATGGCCTCGTCCGCGATCCGGGTGGAGTCGGTCCTCATATAAGTGATGAGCCCGACCGGCCCCTCGCTCCCGAGCTCGATTCCTTCATAGAGCCTTTGAGCGACCATCATCGTGCGCTTCGCCGTGAAGCCGAGCTTGCGCGCTCCCTCTTGCTGGAGCTTGCTCGTGATGAACGGCGGCACGGGATTCCGGCGCCGCTCCTTGGCCGTGACCTTTTCGACTTTGAATGGATTCTTTTCGAGCTCTTCGACGGCGGCGCTCGCCTGGTCGCCGTCCTTGAGCTCGAGGGTCTTGCCGTCGACTTTCGTGAGCTTCGCCTCGAACGGAGGTGGCTCGTCGCCCTCGAGGTGGGTGTGGATCGACCAGTATTCCTCGGAATCGAATGCCTGGATCTCGCGCTCGCGCTCGCAAACGATTCGAAGCGCGACCGACTGTACGCGGCCTGCCGACAGGCCTCGCCGCACCTTGTCCCAAAGAAGTGGTGAGATCTGATAGCCGACCAGCCGGTCGAGAACGCGCCGCGCCTGCTGCGCGTCGACTTTGTCCTTGTCGATCTCGAGCGGGTTCTGGATCGCGTGCTGAATGGCCTTCTTCGTGATTTCGTTGAAGAGTATCCGGTGGACTTTGGTGTCTTTGCCGCTGAGCTCTTCCGCCAAGTGGAAGCTGATGGCCTCGCCTTCGCGATCCGGATCTGGTGCGAGATAGATGGCCTCTGCTTTTCTCGCCTCGCTCTTGAGCTCGGTGAGAACCTTCTTCTTTTTCGGGATCACGACGTAGTCCGGAACGAATCCGTGATCGACGTCGACTCCCAGCTTGCTCTTGGGCAGATCGCGTACGTGTCCCATCGAGGCTCGGACGACGTAATTCCGGCCCAAGAACTTGTTTATAGTCTTCGCCTTGGCGGGCGACTCGACGATTACGAGGGATTTCGCCATGGGATTAGTGTAGCGAAAACCTGCATCCGCCGAAAGCAAGTCCGCTTTGGAGCTCCCCGCCGCGGTCCGAATCGGTGTCTTTTCGGGCGGTCACGGCTTGAGTTGGTAGAGGCCTCCGGGAAGGCTCCATACCCGACCTCGCACCTCGAGGCGGCTGAGTGCGGCGAGCGCCGCCGGTGTCCCGCCGGGCGCGCGGGCGAGGAGCGCATCGAGTCCGAGACCATCGCCGGCATCGGCGAGAGCGCGTATGAGCTGGGCTTCGCAGGGGTCGCTCGATGCTTCGGGCGTCCGGTCCGGGAGCCCGCGCGGCGTCGCAAGGAGCTCTTGGACCTCCGGTCGAAGCTCTTCGATGACGTCCTGAGCGCAGGCGGTGAGCTTGGCGCCATCTTTCAGGAGCGCGTGCACCCCTTCGCTGTTCGTCGCCCTCGCGAGGCCCGGAACGGCGAAAACCTCTCGGTCTTGCTCCATCGCGAGACGAGCGGAGACCAGGGAGCCGCTCTTCGACGTGGCCTCGACGACGAGCGTCCCGAGCGTCATGCCGGTGATGATCCGGTTCCGGCGCGGAAAGTTGGCGCCGGCGGGCGCCTCGTGCAAGGAGAGCTCGGAGATAACCGCCCCTCTGGCCGCGACGGCCTCGGCGAGCGCTCGGTGCTCGCGCGGATAGATGTTTGCGAGGCCCGAGCCCAACACCGCCACGGTGCGTCCGCCGGCAGCGAGAGCCCCCTCGTGAGCGGCGCGGTCGATCCCGCGCGCCAAACCGCTCACGATGCACAAGCCTTGGCGGGAGAGCTCGCTCGCGATATCCCGGCTCATCTGACGCCCGTACCGCGTCGCGCGGCGTGAGCCCACGACGGCGATCGCCAGAGCGTCCGCCGGCTCGAGCGCTCCCCACACGGCGAGAACGAACGGGGGGTCGGGAATCGAGCGCAGTAGTCTCGGGTAGCCTCGTTCCGACCAGCTGACGAGCTCGAAGCCCGCATCGTGAAACGCCGCGATCCGAGCCCGCGCCTGCGCGAGGAGTTCGTCGCGGCGTGGAATTTGTCTCAAGACCGCAGCGCAGCTTCCGGCGGCACGGACCCGTTTCATCCGCTCCCGCCGAGGCCATCTGGTCGCGGCGTCGAGCGCCGTGGCGGCAATGAGCTCTTGTGTTGACTCCTTCACAGATCCGGTCCTCCCTCTCGGTCAAGATCCTGGCTCGAGTGCCTTGTGCCCGCCCAGTACCATGCACGACGACAACGGGCGAGAAAAACTCCCTTGGCGGTAGGAAAACGATTGAAATAGAGCATCAACTTGATTCTTGCGAAGCCCAAATGGGTGGGCTACCATAGCCTTGCCGCCTTCATCACAGAGGGTGATGAAACCTCGCGAGATACTGTATTAATGAGGTAGGATTGTCCTTACACGCGCAGTCGTCTCTTCGAATTTCTCTGCTGGCTTTGACTACCCTTTGTGCCTTGGGGACCCCCTCCATGGCGCTGGCGGTGGACGAGCGCGAGGATGAATCGCGTGAGCAAGTCGCGTTCGGAATCGATGTCGCGCGACGCGGGCTCTGGCGCGAGGCCATCTACCGTTGGGAAAAAGCCGTCGAGCTCGACCCCCAGAACGCCAGCGCTCGCAACAATCTCGCTGTCGCCTACGAGCAATCCGGTGAGTTCGACCTCGCGAACGAGGAATATGAGCGCGCTCTCGAGATCGACACCAACAATCTGTACATCCGGCAAAACTATGAGCTGTTCAGGGAAGCTTATGAGAGAAAGAAGCGCACGGACCGACGGTCCTCGAACTGAATCCTCGCGATTCCTGCTCGCTCTCTGCTTGCCGGGCCTTGTCGCGGCGGGCTTGGGCGCCGGGTGCGCCTCCTCCTATCACGAGGTCCCAATCGAGGTCCCGATCGAAGCAAAGCTCGACGTCCAGGAGTACAACCGCATTCTCGTTGCCACGTTTACGACACAAACGAACGAACGACTCGATCTCGACTCCGAAACCGTCCGGCTGCTCCGGAACCAGCTGCGGATGCGCTCGAGCCTCCAGATCCTCGACGCGGAAGTCGACCCCCTCGGAGACTTCTCCGAGGAGACGCTCGAAGAGCTCGGCTTGCTCGAAGAGTTTCGAGACTTGGAAGACCAAGCCCGGGCGGACGGCGAAGAAGAGATTTCGCAGCAAGAGTGGATCGACCTCGAACAGGACAAGCTGCTAGAGGATGAAGAGTACTGGCAGCAGCTCGGTGAGGAGTATCAAAATCCCCTCATCGTCACCGGCAAGCTCCGCTTCGGCTCCGAGTCGCGCTCGGGCTTTTCTCGCCGCGACCGCTATGTGCGGGACTCGTTCAACCGGCCGCAGCTTCAGCGGAGTCAGGCGTTCCAGGAGCGCACCGGATTTACGCTGAATGCCGAGTTCTACTTCATCGATGGCGAGACCGGCCGAACGATCCATCGCGAGCGGTTCACCGAAGAGGTGATCTACGGACGTGAGGAGCAGACGTCAGCGCTGTCCTCCTATTTCGAGCTGATGGATCGCTTGCTTCCCAATTTCTTGAGCATCTTGTCGCCGCAAACGTTTCGAGGCACGAGAATTCTTCTTCGATAAAACGCGTGTTTCGATGATTCGAGTGGTTGGTTTATTGGCGAAACGATAGGACATCAACGAGAGGACGCTCTTTAGCGCTTAGCTTTTCCTGCCGCCAAGCTTCGCGTCGTACGGGCGACTGCCGGGGCCCAAAATCCCGGTTAACGATAGCGAGGAAACCGATGACGAACACCGGAAGATCGATCGGACGAGCGGCAGCATTCTTGATGGTCGTCCTTGCGAGCGCCACCTTCGCATTCGGCCAGGCTTCGTTCGCGCCGTTTTACGGCAAGAACAAGGTGAAGTGGGACAAGCACAAGTGGCAGGTCTACCGCTCGCCGCATTTCGAGGTGTATTACTACCCGGAGTTCGAGCAAGAGCTCGGGCGTCTCGTCAGCTATGCAGAGAGCGCCTATGAGAAGGTATCGAACGATCTCAAGCACGAGATCTCGTTCCCGATCCCGCTGATCCTCTACAAGACATTTTCTGAGTTCGCTCAAACGAATCTCTTTCCGATCGAGATCCCAGAAGGTGTGGGCGCCTTCGCGGAACCCGCGCGCGATCGCATGGTGATTCCGATCGACAATCCACCGGACGAGCTTCAAGAGCTCTTCATCCACGAGCTCACCCACATCTTTCAGTTCGATATCATCCCGCGCTCTCTCGTGCGCCGCTCCGTGCCCGTTTGGATCGATGAAGGCATGGCCACCTATATGGAGAGCGAGTGGGATCCGCTCGATCTCATGGTCATCCGCGACGCCGCCGTGACCGACCAGATACCTAGCTTCGAAGCACTCAACGTGGGCTTCGCGCGCGCGGCGTACAGCTTCGGCTCGTCGGTGTTCGAGTTCATCGAAGAGCGGTTCGGCAAGGAGGGCGTCCGTCAGTTCATCTTCGCGCTCAGGCGAGCGGTCGTCGGTGGCGTGGGCGCAGAGGTCTATCAGCAGGCGTTTCGACTCAGTCCTGAAGAGTTCTACCGTGAATGGAAGCGCTGGCTCGTCGATAAGTTCAAGCCGTATCGAGACAAAGAGATTCCCGACGACTACAGCCTCGACATGTCGCCCGATCCGAGGCGCGGGAACTTCGTCGCGGCCCTCTCGGCCGCACCCTCTCCGTCCAAAGAAATCATTGCGGTGATGAGCGTCAATCGGAAAGAAGGTGAGTTCGACATCATCCTCTTGTCCGCGGCGGACGGCTCCATCATCAAGAACTTGACTCCGGGCTATACCGGCGCCTTCGAGAACATCGTCGGTCTCGTCGGTGAAGACTCTCTCATCGGCCGCAACATCGCGTGGACTCCGGACGGCGACAACATCGTCTTCTTCGGCAAGTTCCAAAAACGCCGCGCTCTCATCGTCGTCAACGTGCTCAACGAGAAGGTCGTCAAGCGGATCCAAGTCCCGGTCGATCGTGCCTTGTTCCCCACGGTAGGCCCGAACGGCGACTGGGCCTACTTCACGGCACTCCAGGACGGCGTCAGCGATGTTTGGCGCGTCAACCTCGAGACCGAGGCGTTCGAGAACGTCACCGATGACAACTTCTTCGACAAGTTTCCGACCGTGACGCCGGACGGCGAGTGGCTCTACTACAGTCGCCGCATCAGTGGCTTCGACAAGATTTATCGGCTGAAGATTTCGGACCCTTCCGAGAAGGAACAGGTCACATTCGGTACGCATGACGACGCGTCGCCGATGTTCTCGGACGATGGTCGCGTGATGTTCTACACGTCGAATGAGGATGACGGCATCTACAACCTTCGTTCGATGGATGTGGAGACCGGCGACATCATTCAGTACACGGACGTCCTCGGCGGCAATTTCGCGCCGGCGGTGATCAAGGACGGACGGACGGACGACGACGTCTTGCTGTTCACCAGTTACTACAAGGGGAATTACGGGCTGTTTCGGCTTCCGATGGACGAGCCGGTCAAGGAGATCACGTCGGATCTCGTCGTGCGCTCCGAGGGGCCGGTCATCGACTTCGTGCCGCCCGTGAGCCATCAGATTATTTCCGAGAACAAGCGCGGCAAAGGAACGTTCGAGAAGTTCTATATCGATGGCGCCCCGCCGATCAACGTCGGTGTGACGTCAGGCGGTGATTTCTTCGGCGGGACCGGGATTAGCTTTTCAGACGTCTTGGGCGATCAGAACTTCACGTTCTTCGCGTTGTCGGTGCGCGAGTTCCGCAGCT